>SL_3KL_010_SEDDRAFT_10001045_pt1 | contig 24616 bp, 27 predicted proteins | sample SodLakKL_010_SED_2_FD_10381 | JGI IMG/M metagenome (IMG submission 10381) | reverse complement strand
AGTATTGGCATTGCGACCATTCGTGATCAGGACTCGAGTCCNAGAAGATCTGCTTGGACGCGCTGATCGGTGCTTGTATGCGGCCAAATCTGAAGGGCNTAACAGNGTGCGTCCGAAGGGAGATACAGAAGACTGTGGGAGCTTGGTATCAACNCAATAGCTGGCAAAAGTGAAATTCCACCATTCGTGCCCGGACATGTAACGGAATCGTATCAACAACTTCCTGCGGNAAGACCAAGGTGTAACAAAAGCGTCAACGCAGACCGACTATTCCGCTGCGCTACAGAGTCGGCCGGTTACGCTAAACGTTCAGCAGTACAAGACTTTCGACGAGAGGTGTTAGATGAACATCAAAGACCTGATTCATGAGGCAGAGGCCCTTCCGGTGGAGGAGAGGGCGCTAGTTGTTGATTCGCTCCTTCGTAGCCTGAATCCGCCGGAATCCAGGATCGACGAGAAGTGGGCGACGGTGGCAGCTAAGCGTTTGAACGAGGTCCGCTCCGGAGGGGTGGAAAGCGTTCCTGGTGAAGAAGTATTTGCAAGGATCTGGCGGGGCCGGGCCGAATGAGCTTTCATTTCCATCCTGAAGCCGTGCCCGAGCTGGAGGAGGCTGTCGAATATTACGAAGATATCGAACCTGGTCTCGGATATGACCTCTCCGTTGAGAACTATTCAGCAATTCAACGCGTTGTCGCCTATCCACAGGCATGACCGGTTCTTGATGGAGAGGTCCGGAGGGCGTTGGTTCGGAGATTCCCATATGGGGTTCTTTACTCCGAAGAAGAGGGAGCGCTCCTCGTCATTGCGGTGATGAATCTGCACCGGGAACCTGGCTACTGGAAGGGACGTCGTTGAATGCTGAACAAGCCCATCCAGCCGACGCTCGTGCTTCGCGCGGCTGATGGGTCGCGTTTTGCAGTCTCGGCAAAGGGGGAATAGGTGACCTTCGAGATAATTGGTGAAATAGAAGGCATCGAGACCTTTGCTGTCGGCCGTTCCATCCGTGAACTTCCGCGCTTACAGAAAATCTACGGTAAGGGACGGTGGCGAAAACGAAAGGGTTTTGCCACCGTCCGGCTGCCGAGTGGCATAGAGCGCTCCGCAGAGATACACTGGTACGAAGCCACTGGAATCGGGCGGAAGGAATTCAAGATCAAGCGCTTCCTGGAAAACTGAAATGAATCAGCATTTTGTGATCTGTATCGCTAATGAGGAGTATCCCGCCTCTCTGGAGCGGCGAAAGCTCTATGAGGTTGTCCCCGACACAGATGCAGAGAGTGTGGGGCAGATTCGGGTCAAAGACGAGTCTGGAGAAGACTACCTATATCCCAAAGAGCTTTTCGTAACCGTCGATCTTCCATCCAGCACCGAGAAGGCTGTGATCTCCGCTGCATAACAAAACGCTCAAGTCCGTTCCGCGCTTCGCGCTCCACCGGACGCGGTAAAGCCGCGCCGCTTAGCTCAGCCGTTGGGCAACAGAGGCAGCGACTTGAGTTACTCCCCTAGGCGATACAGGAAATTCGCGAAGGCTTTTGATGGCTTTATCAAAGCCTTTCCTTATCTATTCATCGGCGGCCTCATCGCCATGATTTTAGGAGATCTGATTCTAGGCGATGGAGCCTGGGAGCTCATATATTCTGTAGTTGTTTTCCCTACAATCGTAGTGTGGCTTCTCGGAACTGGTATTGGCTGTTTATGGTGGCTCTTTCTCCGCAGCTCAGCATCAAAGGAGCCCGGCATCGTATCTGTTCATGGCGGTGTTCTCCTCGTTGTTGGCTTACTTTTCACCGTAGGTGGCCTATGGTTTCTAGTGGCTGGCATCTTGGAATTCATTAAGCTATGAGGCCGATCCAAACAATGTCGCCCAACAAAATGCTCAAGCGAACGCGGGGTAACTTCCGGGCCGGCAAAGCCGGGTTGGCTCAGTGGCCGCGCCGGTTAACCCAAACGTTAGGTGCACGAACAGGGAGGTATTGGTGCCAACAGTTCTCAGAGAGGGGCCTTATCGGTTCTTCTGGTATAGCCATGAACCGGGCGAACCACCACATGTGCATGTGGATCGCGACAACTGTTCCGCCAAGTTCTGGCTGGAGCCGGTTGCCCTTGCGAGAAATCTGGGTTTCCCGGCGCACGAACTCCGGAAAATCCGGGGTGTTGTAGAATCTAATCAAATGTCACTTCTGGAGGCTTGGAATGGGTACTTTGGCGCTTAACGCTGATGAGCGGGTGGACTCGGTTGAATTTACCGAGGAATTCCTGGTAGTCGGCCTAAAGGATGGCCGTCGTATTTCCGTGCCAATAGAGTGGTATCCCCGGCTTGCCCATGCTTCGGCAGCGGAACTTTCCAACTGGCAAATCTGCGGGGGTGGTTACGGCATCCACTGGCCGGCCCTAGACGAAGACCTCAGTACGGAAGGCCTCCTGCGGGGCGCACCGGCACCTAACAAAGGGTTCAACCGGACGCCGGAAAGCTCCGGGCCGGCATAGCCGGGCGAGTCCGGTGGCGGCGCCGGTTAACCCAAACTTTGGGCGGTATTGACTGATATGCATATAGTATGCATACTGCTCGCATGGAGATCGAATTCGATCCAGAGAAGGCGGCCTCAAACCTTCGCAAACACCGCGTCAGCTTTGCTCATGCCGAGCAGGCGCTCCGAGATCCCTTTGGTATCACCATCGAGGATCCCGGCTCGGAAGGTGAGCCCCGACTTGTCACTCTTGGCGCCGACTCTCTGGGTCGAATTCTAGTCGTAGTCCACACACCGCGAGAAGAACGAGTCCGAATCATCTCCGCGCGTAAAGCCAGCCGAAACGAGGCAAGGAACTACCATGCGTAAAGAATATGATTTCAGCAAGGGCAAACGAGGCCCTGCCATCGAATCCCCAGGAAAGACCCGCATCACCATTATGTTGGACAACGACATCATCGAGGCATTTCGGGTGCGGGCCGAGGCAAGAGGCATCGGGTACCAAACAGCAATTAATGAGGCCTTGCGGGCAGCCCTTAACGACGAAAACGTACCGTTAACTGCCGGCAAGCTCAGGGAGATACTCCGGCAGGAGTTGCACCATGCCGACTAAGCGCCCAACAAAATGCTCAAGCGGACGCGGGGTAACTTTCGGGCCGGCAAAGCCGGGCCGCTTCCTTGGCGGCGCCGCTTAGCATAAACGTTAGGGGCTAGTACGATCTTCCCAATAGCCAGGCTTTCGAGAATGATGAGCAAATGCTACAACGATCCTTTCGTCGCCACGATCAACGACAACAACGTCGTATGGGAATCGGCGCAGAATGAGGCGCTTTGCTCCGTGTTTACCGGAACTTCCCGGCATGGGGGAAAGTGGAAGGAAATTGTCTTCTATTACATCAATAGCAGCTTCAATTGCCTCAGTAAACTCGGCGCCAAGGCCCTGCCATTTTTGCTCGTACCAAACGGCCGCCGCTTCAGCCTCTTCCGCAGCCTGACGGAGAATTCGTACTTGCAAATCTAGAGGCGCTCTAGCTTCGCGCGAATTCTTTCCCGGAACTCGGTCCGCTCCACTACTTCAGCCTGTCCGGTATCAATTTCACCGATTCGCCGGGAAATCTCCTGCTCCCAGGCATCTTCAACGCCGTTATCGCGGGGGGCATCAAGGCTTTGGATCAGGTCGTGGGCCAATTCTGCCCGTTCGGCCTCGGAAAGTGCCAAAACTTCGGAACGTAGGCGCTGCAGGGGCTCAGCAGTCATGGGGCCTCCAAAAGTAGCTACGTTTCTCATTCTATCGTCCATCGCCGCCCCTAACAATGGGTTCAACCGGACGCCGGAAAGATCCGGGCCGGCAAAGTCGGGCGAGTTCGGTGGCGGCGCCGGTTACCCCAAACGTTAGGTGATTCATGATGCTTAGGGCCTTATCGATCATTGTGTGCTCAACCAGCCTGCTTCTGATCGGCATGGCCGGATATGCTTTAGTAGATCCGTACGACGTCAAATTGGCTATGTACGACCTTGTCAGCTCAGAAGAAGCTGCGAGCTGGGGTAGTTCCTGGGTTCATGCGGCAGTCCATATGCTAATTGGCGGTGTGCTGGGGCTTTCGGCGGGAATTGGAATGTGGTTGAGTCGGCGCTGGTCAATGCTCCTTATCTTTATAGCGTGCCTTTGGCTTCTTCTTTTCCATTGGCGCTCAGTGAGTGCTGGCCAAGGTCTATGGCTTCAAGACAGCGAGAGCCTAATCGAAATCGGTATTTTAGTTGTAGCCGCCAGTCTTTCTATTGTTTTCTATGCTCGGTGGAGCCATTTCGCTCCATCACCTAACAATGGGTTCAACTCGGATGCCGGCAAAGCCGGGGCGGAGCACAAGCGTTAGGCGAACAAGATCAGGGCTCAGGTTGGGCATTCGCAGTAGTTGAAAATACGTGAAATTGTCCGAAAATTGAAGGAAGATGGCTGGTATCACCACTCGACGCGAGACAGCCATCGGCAATTTGAGCATCTCTCTAAATCTGGACGGGTCACCGTGCCGGGACAACCTGGCGACGAGTTGGCTGTCGGAACAGTAGACAGCATTTACAAACAGACCGGCTGGAAACAAGTGCAGCTATGAAGTACGCAATCGTTATCGAAAAGGCAGATAACAATTACTCGGCATATGTCCCGGATTTGCCTGGCTGTGTTGCTACCGGCGCAACGATTGAGGAAGTCGAACAGCAAATTCGGGAGGCCATCGAGTTTCATCTTGATGGTATGAGGGAGGATGGGGATCTCATTCCCCCGCCTGGCAGCCATGTCGAGTACGTGGATGTCGCCTAACAACCGGCTCAACTCGGACGCGGTTAACCCGGATAAGGAGGCGGAATGACTGATAGATGTGATGTTTGCATCGTCGGCGCGGGAATCTCCGGCTTGAATGCGCTGTTCGTCGCCAGCCAGTATCTCTCCCGCGACCAGCGGGTGATCCTGGTCGACCGCCGTTCCCGCGCAGGTGGTATGTGGCTCGACACTTACGATTACGTACGCCTTCATCAGCCACATCCGTTTTTCACCGCCGGTAACATCGAGTGGACTATAGGCAAGGAACGAAAGAACCTTGCGACCAAGGAAGAGGTGCTGGATCATCTGCACCACTGTCTGGAGGTGATTGAACGGCGCATCCAGGTGACCGAGTTGTTCGGCTACGAGTTCGACAATTCCGAGGAGTTCGCCGGGAAAGTCCATATCACCTGCCGCTCCAGTGAAGGTCGTACAATCGAACTTAAGGCCGACCGGCTGATCAAGGCATACGGGCAGGGGGTTGAAACGAACCCACCGCTGAAGCTGTCGAGCACCCGCGCCCGCTCGGTCTCACCGGATGACTTCGACGTGCGGGGGGCGGAGATGCGGGCCAGCGATGAGCCCGTGTGGATCGTCGGCGGTGGGAAGACCGGCATGGATACGGCCCACACGCTGATTACCGGTCAGCCCGGCAGAGAAGTCAATCTGATTGCCGGGCCGGGCACGCTGTTCGCCAGCCGTGATCGCTTCTTCCCAGTCGGGGTGCGCCGGTGGTGCCAGGGCAAGCCCATAAGCTCGCTGTCCATGGAGATGGCTCGCCGCTTCGACGGCACCAACGAGGCCGATGTCATGGACTGGTTCCGCCACAACTACGGGGTCTGCCTGACACCGCAGACCGGCAACTTCCTGTTCGCATTTCTCTCAGAGGCCGAGAATGAAACCATCGCGGCGGGACTCGAAGAGATCGTCATGGACTATTTCGACGACGTTGTCGATCGCGATGGTGGTGCCGAGCTGGTACTCCGGTCCGGCGCCACGATGCCGGTCGAGCCAGGCAGCTGGGTGGTCAATTGCACCGGATCGCTGATGCGCGGCGAGCATTCATACGAGCCCTACGCGTCGGCCAGCGGCAGAATTCTGTCGATTCAGAACCGCTCGGCCACGATCCCCTTCCCCGCGGGCGGGGCCGCCGCGTACTTTCTCACCCACCTGATGTTTCTTGACAAGCTGACCCAGGTGCCGCTGTACGCGATGGACGTCGAGGAGCTGCGCCGCAAGGCCCCCCAGTACGTCATGGCCGCCGGACTTATTCCGCTTCAGCTCTACAACCTCAGTCTGATCGCGGAGGCGATCCCGGCAGGACAATTCAGGAAGATCGTCTCCCAGAACGGACTCGACTTTGATCGCTGGTTTCCGCTTCCGCGACGCTTGCGGGCATCGATTGGGTTCATGCTGACCCACAATCGCGACCGCGAACATTGCAGCCGGGCGCTTGACAAGCTCGCGGAGCGCTTTGGGGTGCGCTGTGGGCCGGTGGTCGGTCCTGGTCAGACATGAATGGTGTGTTCAACTTGAATTGGGCGCCAATGTTGTGATCGATAGCAAAAGGAAATCCATGCCTTGTCGAAAGTCATCTACATAACAAAGACGTCAAAGCTGACCGACGTTTCCACTGCCCTCGTGTGTGATGACGAGAGGTCGTTACTAACGAGATCAATGATCAGCAGACATTCAGCTTGTCTCTCAGCGTTCGTGGCAAGGCGTCGGCGCGCCGGTGTAGCCGGGTCTACATCAAGCGCCGAGAACACGCGCAACAGCTTCACTCCAGGGCTTTTTGCCGTTCCGGCAAGCCGCCCTTGCGTAGTGCTGTCGCGAGGGATGTTGACACACAGGGACTCAAGCCGAGCGTAAGGCGCCAGGCATCGGAACGGTCCCGGACGATGGTCTGTCGATTCACGCCTTCATTTTTCGACTATTTGGGGCAAGCGCGAAATCGACCAGGAGGCGCATGATGAATCCTACCATAACGGCCTTTGAGCAGTCCCCCGATCGCGGCCAGGGACTGGCGCGTGACATGCGTGTGCGTTGGGCGCTTGAAGAGGTAGACCAACCCTATAGGGTTCGCCTTGTTTCCTTCCGCGCGATGAAGGAACCCGCACACCTGGCGATTCATCCTTTCGGCCAGATTCCGACTTACGAGGAAGGCGATTTGGCCCTGTTTGAGTCTGGGGCAATCATAGTCCACATCGCGGAACACCATGCGGGCCTGTTGCCGGACGACAGCAATGCACGCATGCGCGCGATCATGTGGATGTTTGCCTCGGTCAACACGGTGGAGCCTTCAATTCTCGAGCTTGAAAACGCCAAGTTGCTCGAAGGCGGCCAGCCCTGGAAAATGGAGCGCCTGCCCTTAGTCGAGCAGCGTGTCCGAAATCGCCTGACACAGCTTTCCGATTGCCTGGACAATGCCGAGTGGCTCGATGGTGCCTTCAGCGCGGGGGACTTGATGATGGTGTCTGTGCTGCTCCGGTTGAAGCCATCTGGCCTGCTGAATGAATATCCGAATCTGTCCGCCTTTGTTGAGCGGGGTGAGGCACGGCCTGCCTACAAACGGGCGTTTGCCGCTCAATTGGCGGTTTTCACCGGCGAGATGAGCAGTCGGGAGCAAGGTGTTCCCTGAAAATGCCATCCAGCCGTCGCTGGTGAGCAATATTCTGAACGACGGGATCTGGCGAAACAGGCGCTGCCCGTTGAATCCAACTGCCTGGGGCGATGATTACCATTGCGCCCGCAACAGAGGATATGGCGCTGTTGTTCATCCGCATGGCTACTGGCAGACTCGCCGGGCAGGATCCTGCCGGCTCGATTTGAAACTGCCCGATCTGATGGTTTTCCCTGTCCGCCTTTGAGTTGAGTGTTCAATTATGCAACCAAGAATCAGCATGATTACGCTTGGTGTTCGCGATCTCGACAAGTCGATTGCATTCTATGAGAAGGGTCTCGGATTCCCATGCATGGAGTCTCCGACCGAAGTGGCTTTCTTTACGCTGAATGGAACGTGGCTTGGCCTGTTTGGCCGGGGCGCGTTGGCTGAAGATGCTCATGTGTCTGCCGAGGGTACGGGGTTCAACTCATAGGGTTTTCCGGGGTGGCTACAGTGGCTACTTCACCGATTCGGATGGTCATTTGTGGGAGGTGGCGTACAATCCGCATTTTTGGTTGGGGCCGAGTGATGCCGGTGCATAAACGGATGAGTGTGATTTCTCGAGGAGGCAGGTTGTGAGATCCCGGCGATATCCTCAGTGGTGCGTGTACCTGGCCGGATTCGGCGCATTCGTTTTTCTGACGTCTCTGTTGGGCCTGATGCTGGCGCCCGCGTCCGATCCGCCCTCCATGCTGGAAAGGGGGCTGTGGGCCGCGCTCTTGTTCGCGTTTCTTGCACTCCTGCCCTTGTTCTTCCTGCGACTGAGGTACATGGTGACCCGCATTGTCGAGGGGCCGGAGCGAGAGAGCGGAGACTCGCGTCGGCAACAGCCCGGCGCGCCGTCGGAGCGGACCGGTCGTGACCGGGATGACGACACTTGATCGGCAACGCACCAGGCGACCCGATGTTCTTGAACATTCACGTCCATTCGTTATGGTGACCATGTAAAAACCGTCATTCATTCGAACCGGGACTAGCACATGAGCCAACCCGTCATCGCCGACAACAAGCCGGTCAAGGTCAGCCTCAAGAAAGGCAAAGAGTACGCCTTCTGCCGCTGTGGCCGGTCAAACGACCAGCCGTTCTGCGATGGTTCGCATGCCGGCACCGGCATCGAGCCGAAGATGTTCTCCGCCGATGAGGACGGGGAGGCAGTGTTGTGTCAGTGCAAGCAGACCGGAAACGAACCGTTCTGTGACGGCACACACAGCAAGTTCGATGACGACGATGTCGGCCAGGAGGCGCCGGAAAGTTCGGGAGGCGACGACGACGGCAACAAGCCGCCGAAGCCGAAGGCGACGAAAGAAGAGCCCACCGTTGAATTCATCCATCGAATGGCCGAGGAAGGGCTGGAGAAAATCGGCAACCACGGCCCGATGGTGGCCATGGGCGTGCCGCGCGACGAGCTGCCGCACTGGGACCAGATTCAGCTGATGGTGGCGCAGATGGCGACCAGGCCGTTGATGGAGGATGCCAAGGTCGATACCGGGCTGGTGATCGGCCCGGAAGCGGACAAGCCGCTCAGGCTCGATATCCCGCTGTTTGTCTCCGACATGAGTTTCGGTGCCTTGTCGCCGGAGGCCAAGATCGCCATGGCGAAAGGCGCGGAGCTGGCCGGCACCGGGATCTGCTCAGGCGAGGGCGGCATGCTGCCCGAGGAGAAGGAAGCCAATAGCCGGTATTTCTTCGAGCTGGCCAGCGCGAAGTTTGGTTACCGTGAGGAACTGCTGGCCGATATCCAGGCGTTTCATTTCAAGGGCGGACAGGGTGCAAAGACCGGCACCGGCGGTCACCTGCCTGGCAGCAAGAACACGGGCAAGATTTCGGAGGTGCGCGGCATTCCCGAGGGTGAAGCGGCGGTGTCTCCGCCGACGTTCGAGGATCTCTCGAGCGTGGCCGATTTTCGGAAGTTCGCCGACCGTGTGCGCGAGATCAGCGGTGGTGTGCCGGTGGGGTTCAAGTTGAGCGCAAACCATGTCGAGCGCGATATCCAGTTCGCATTGGATGCCGGCGCCGACTACATCATTCTCGACGGGCGCGGCGGTGGTACGGGCTCGGCGCCGGCGATCTTCCGGGACCATATCAGCGTGCCCACCATTCCGGCCCTGGCACGGGCACGCCGCTACCTGGACGAGCAGAATGCCAGTGGGCGGGTGACGTTGATCATCACCGGCGGCCTGCGCATGCCGATCGATTTCGTCAAGGCCATGGCGCTGGGTGCCGACGGCATTGCCCTGGCCAACAGCGCCATGCAGGCGATCGGTTGCGTGGGTGCGCGCATCTGCAATACCAACAATTGCCCGGCCGGCATTGCCACCCAGCGCGAGGACCTGCGCCAGCGGCTGAATGTCGACCATGCCGCGAAGCGATTGAAGAACTTCTTCGATGTGTCGGTGGGGCTGATGCAGGTCATGGCGCGTGCGTGCGGGCATTCCTCCTTGAGCGAATTCAACCGCGACGACCTGGCCACCTGGCACCACGACATGGCCCGGCTTTCGGGGGTGCCTTACGCCGGTGTTGGTGACCCATAGCGCACTGGCTCGACTGCAGATCAAACACTGAGCAGCCCGCGGCGTGCAGCCGACGGGCTGCTTCGCTTATGCTGGCGTGAAAACCGAATGTCGTATCAGGGAGCCTGAACAATGAACCACCGGACCGCAACACCTGTATTGCTGTCGCTTGTTTTCGCCATGGGGCTGTCCGTTGCCGGGCAGCACGATGAACCCATCCGCATCGGCGCGAGCATGTCCGAGACCGGCGCCTATGCCACCCAGGGCATCCCGGCGCGCGACGGCTACCTGTTGTGCGCCGAAGACGTCAACACCGCCGGCGGACTGCTCGGACGGGACATCGAGTTCGTGATTCACGACGACCGCTCGGAGACTGATACCGCCATAGCCGTCTACGAGGAGATGCTGGCCGAGGGGACGGTCGATGCGGTCATGGGCCCGTATGGCTCGACGTTGACCGAAGCGGTGGCCCCGGTGACCGAGCGCCACGGCATGGTGCAGATCTCGCCGCTGGCGGCGACCAGTTCGATCTGGGAGCAGGGTCGCGAATACCTGTTCATGGTGCTGCCGCCGGCGGAGTTGTTCCTGGCCGGGTTGATCGACATGGCTGACGATCATGGTCTCGAGCGCGTGGCGGTGATCGCCGAGGACCAGCTGTTTCCGCGTGCGGCCGCCGCTGGTGCGGCCGAGATGGCCGTCGAGCGCGGCATGACGGTGGTCTTCCACGAGACCTATCCCTCCGGTACCGGGGACTTCTCCGCGCTGATCGAGCAGATCGAGGAAGGCGAGGTCGAGGTGCTGGCCATGGCCGCCTCGGCGCTGGACAACTTCATCGACCTGACCCGGCAGATGAAGGCGATGAACGTCAGCGTGGAGATGTTCGGCACTTCCGGCGCGGTGGCCGAGTTTCAGGAGACGCTGGGCGAGGATGCCGAGTACGTCTATGGCCTGTCGGCCTGGGAGCCGGGGCTGCCCAATCCCGGCAGTGACGAGTTCGTCGAAGCCTATGAGAACACTTATGGCCGGGCCCCGAGTTTTCATGCGGCCGGCGCATACGGCAGTTGCCAACTGTTCGTCGAAGCGGCCCGACGGGCCGGCAGCCTGGCGCAGGATGCACTTCGCGAGCAACTGCTGGAACTGAAGATGGAAACCGTGTTCGGCCCATTCGCGGTTGACGAGCGCGGTTACCAGACCGCCAACCAGGGGCTGTTCATCCAGTGGCAGGATGGCGAGAAGGTGGTGGTGTGGCCCGAAGAGCTGGCCACCGCCAAGGCCCGATATCCGACACCGCCGTGGGAAGAACGCTGAGCCAGTCTGGTCTTTCGCGGTTTGTGGTTGGTCAGGGAGCCTGCCAGATGTTTCCGGCCCTGACGCCGTTTCGGTCAATTGAATTGACCGCGCCAGTGTGAATTGGGGCACACTATGGGGATGAAGACCATCGGATTACTGGGCGGCATGAGCTGGGAATCGACCCTGGTGTACTACCGCCTGATCAACCAGGGCGTGCGCGCGCGGCTCGGCGGCTTGCATTCGGCTCCGATCGTGCTCAGCAGCGTTGATTTTGCCGAGATCGAGCCGCTGCAGGTCAGCGGTGACTGGCCTGCGCTGGCGCAACTGCTGGTCGATGCCGCTCGCCGGGTCGAGCAAGCCGGGGCCGAAGCCCTGGTGCTGGCGAGTAACACCATGCACAAGGTCGCCGAAGAGATCGAATCGGCAATCGATATTCCCCTGATTCACGTGGTCGATGTCACCGCCGCCGCGCTCGAGCGTGACGGTGTCGAACGTGTGGGGCTGCTCGGTACACGCTTCACCATGGAGGACGGTTTCTGGCGTGACCGCCTGCAGGATCGGTTCGGCATAGAAACCATCGTGCCCAAGCCCGAGCAGATGACCATCATCAACAAGGTGATCTTCGAAGAGCTTTGCAATGGCCTGATCCGGGACGACTCCCGCCGCCGTTACCTGCAGGTGATCGCCAGTCTCAACCAGCGCGGCGCTCGTGCGGCGATTCTTGGCTGCACCGAGATCGGCATGCTGGTCAGTCCCGACGATATTCCGGTACCGCTCTACGACACCAGCGAGTTGCACGCCGCTGCCGCGGTGGAATTCGCCATCGGCGAGGCAGCCGGGAACTGATGCCGTCCAATATCGAGATCAAGGCGCACGCGGCCGACTTCGAGGCCCAGGCAAAGGCGGCTGCCGCACTGGCCGACCGGCCGTTTCACGACCTCGACCAGACCGATACTTTTTTCGAGGTCGCCAAGGGCCGCCTCAAGCTGCGGGAATTCGGTGACGGCAGTGGTGAACTGATCCAGTATCAGCGCGCCGATCAGTCCGGTCCGGCGCAGTCGAGCTACGTGATATCGCGCACCGACGAGCCCGATACCTTGCGCGCGGCGCTTTCCGCGGCCCTGGGGGTGCGTGCGGTGGTGCGCAAGCGCCGCCGTGTGTGGCTGACCGGCTCGACCCGCATGCACTTCGACTGCGTCGAGGGGCTGGGGGATTTCATCGAACTGGAAGTCGTGCTCGACGAAGCGCTCGACGGTCAGGCCGGTCGGTCCATTGCACAGCGTTTGATGGGCCGACTCGGTATCGAGCCGGAGCACCTGGTATCGGGGGCTTACGTCGACCTGCTGGACGATCGGCAATAGCGGCAGCGATGAGCGCCGGGGTGCAGTGCACCGGGCCGGCCAGTGCTGTGGTCGATCATCGTCGGTCAGGTTCCGATAATTTCGCAGTCTCCGAGCTCGGTGCCGTCTATCCGTCCTCCGGCGCGATCGCCCTCGGTCCAGAAATGCAGGTCAATTTCCCGGAATTCCTGGCGGGCCGTGTCGTGTTCCGATACGCGATCGAGGACGTGGATGTATCCGTCCCGGTGAAGTGCCAAGTGAGCAGGCCCGATGCGGACTTCGGCCTCCTGGCCATTGCACTTGAACCTCGCCACGTCGTAACCGGGTTCCGGTCGTCGTTCGAAGTAAGGCAGGAACGGTTCGAGCGAACCCTCGTGATCGGCCGGTTCCAGGTCGAGCAGATCGGTGAGCAGGGCGTAGACGTCGATACTGCGCATGGCCGGGCTGCGTGTGCCGCGGGTAAACGCCGGACCGCGGGCAACGAAAATGCCGTGCTGTTCGCCGTGTGCCGGATCCCAGCCGTGCATCCCCCGCGGCGGCTGGCGCTGGGCCAGGAAGGGCGATGAGGAAATCATCCAGCCCGGGTCGGCCTCGGCCAGCACGTCGGGCACCCGGTGATGACTGCCGAATCGGTAGCGACCCGGGATGTCAGTTCGCGCCCACACGCGCAGACGCGGATGAGTGCCGTCCAGCGCCCTGACAATCGCGTCCACTTCCATTCCGGTCGCCCAGATCTGGGCGGCAGGGCCCCAGTCCGACACGTGCACTTTCGACAGGTCGAGGTAGTCGTCGAGTCGAATGTAGCGTTCGATGTCGACGGCAGTCATGCCGTGGTCGGAGACCAGGATGATGTTCATGGCATCGAACAGGTCGAGGCGTTCCAGGCCTTCGAACAGCGTGCCGAGTTCGGCGTCGAGTGCTTCGGCTGCCTGCAGGACGGCGGGCGCAGCCGGGCCGCGTGAGTGACCGAGGGAATCGACCCGGCTGAAGTACAGCGTCATCAGGTCCGGCCGTTCGTCATCGGCCATGGAGGCCCATTCCAGCACCTGCTCGATGCGCTCGGTATGCGGGACGCTGGCATCGTAAGGCCGCCAATGGCTTGGCCGGACACGATGGATCTTTGCCTCCGAGCCGGGCCAGAAGAACGTGGCCGAGGTCAGGCCCTGGTTCTCGGCAGTGACCCAGATCGGTTCACCGTCCTGGTACCAGTAACCGTCGCCGACGGCGGTGCGGTCGCCGAGCGAGAAGCGCGCGTCGCGCTCGGGGTCCCACATGCTGTTGGCGACCACGCCGTGGGTGCCGGGGTAACGGCCGGTCACCAGCGTGTAATGGGTGGGGAAGGTCTTGGTCGGAAAGACGTGGTGCAGGCTGTCGGCATGCAGGCCCTCGTTGATCAGTCGATCGAGATTGGGGCTGTCGATCAACTCGAAATAATCGTGGCGAAAGCCGTCGATGGAAATCAGCAGCAGCGGCGCCGGGCGCTGTTCGACCGGATCGGCCGGGGCCGGCTGGCAGGCCGCCAGCAAGCTGATGATTATGGTCGCAAGCGAAAGCGCCGGGAGGTTGCGTTGCGCGAGCACAGGAATGACAGGCATGGACGTAAATCCGGGCGGTTGCAGATCAGCCGCCTATGGTAAGTGGTTTCCACTGCAGCCGTGTGACGGGGCAAGTGGCATGATTGGCTCCGGTTTCACGTTCTTGAAGGACAGCGCGAAAACATCAACGTTTTGAAAGGATATTGTCCATGCCGAAGATTCTAGTTGGATGCCTGGTGGTCGTGGTGGTGCTCGTCGGTGGCGGCGGCATTGCCGGATACTTTTTCGTGATCAAGCCCGCCTACGAATTCGTCACCGATGTCGAAAGCTTCGTGCGCGAGTACGCCGAGCTCAATGAGCAGGTTGAACGCACTGAAAGTTACGAGCCACCCGGCGACGGTTCCATTACCGAAGAGCAGTTCCAGCGTTTCCTGGTTGCCCAGCGCGCCATGCGCGAGTCCATGGAAGGGCAGATGACCGAGCTGAAGGAAAAGTTCGAATCCATGCAGGAAGACATCGACCGCGACGATCGCGATGCCAACATCGCCGAGATCGTGACCGCCTACCGCGGCCTGGGGGGGTTGCTGCTCGAGGCCAAGCGAGCCCAGGTCGACGCGCTCAACCGCTACAACTTCTCGCTGCAGGAGTACATGTATGTGCGCAATCAGACCTACCGGGCGATTGGCCAGGAGGTGGCGGTGGCCGCCTACGGTGACGATGCCATGCAGGAGCGGACCCGGCAGGTGCCCGATGAAACGGTCGAGATGGTGGCGCCGCATCGCGAGGAATTGCTTGAGGGTTACGCATTTGCCTGGTTTGGGCTGTGAGCGGGCAAACGGTCTAACGGGTTAACGGGATAATAGGTGGGAGATCGGGCGACGAAATGCGCCTGAACAGATGCCGGGCTGCTAAGCTTGCGGGACGGAGAATGCCTGGAGGCTTAGCCGATGTTGCGTCGAATTGTTCTTGTTCTGATCGCCCTGGTCGTGGTGGTGGTGCTGGCCGCGGTGGCTGCGGTCGTTTTCATCGATCCCGACAATTACCGCGACCAGATCGCCGAGCGCGCTTCCGACCAGATCGGTCGCGAGGTGCGACTGGATGGTCCCATCGAACTGCGGCTGTTTCCCTGGCTGGCATTTGATATCCGTGACGCCTCGGTCGGCAATCCGCCGGATTTCGAGGATGCTCCGCCCCTGGCTGAAATCGGCATGGCCCGTGCCGGCATCCGGCTCTGGCCGCTGATTCGCGGTGAACTCGAGGTCGGCGCCATCGATTTCGAGCGGGCGGTGTTCACCGTGGTGACCGATCGCCGGGGACGCAGCAATCTGGAGGGGCTGTTTGCCGACGCCCCGGATCCGGCCGAACCTGCCGAGCCCGATCTGTCCGGGCTGCAGACCGGGCCAATCGGCTTGCGCTCGGTTTCGGTGGTGCTGCTCGACCTGGCCGCTGGCACGCGCCGGGAGGTGATCGTGGATTCCTTCGAAATGGCCGCTTTCCGTGCCGACCGGGATACCGAAATGGCCCTGCGCGGGCGGGTCGTCGACGATGGAGAAACCGTGCTCGAGGATCTGGATTTCTCCGGCACCCTGCGCGTGGCCGCCAACCTGTCGCGAATCGACCTCGGTGACTGGCAGGCCGGCCTGTACCTGCCCGCTGCAGAGGCTCGTGCCCGCACCCGGGGGCAGGCGTGGATCGATATGAGCGGTGACATCCTCGGTGTCGAGGTACCGCACCTGGATCTCGAGCTCGACCTGCCCGACATGCACATGAAACTGGCGCTGACCGATGCGCTGACCCTGACCCTCGACCAACCGGCACGCATGACCCTGGGCGGTGCCGAGATCCGATTCGACCTGCCCGACATGCAGTCCGAACTGATGCTGACCGATACGCTGACCCTGACCCTCGACGATCCGCCACGCGTGGTCGTGTCCGGTGCCGAGGGCCGTGTCGACCTGCCCGACATGCAGCTGGGCCTGGTGTTGACCGACGCGCTGTCGGTGACACTCGACGACCCGGTTCGCGTGGTCATGCCCGGCGCCGAATTCCACCTCGACGACCAGCGCCTGGACCTGAGTGCCGAGCTGGTGCTTGCAGATCCGATTCAGGGGCAGCTGGATGTCAGCGGCGAGCGCCTGGACCTGCGCGCACTTGCAGCCCTGGGCGGTGAGGACGAGCGGCCGGATGCCGATCGTGAAGCGCCGGATTTCGCGCCCCTGGCGATGGTCGATTTTCGTGCCGATCTGCGTCTGGATGAACTCATCCTGGCCGAAGGCATGGTGCTGACGCAGGTGCGCGCCGGCTCTCGCCTGGCCGACAGCGTGCTGCGTCTGGAGCCACTCGAGGCGCGCCTGTTCGGTGGCGGCTTCGAGGGGCTGGCCGAGGTCGATTTCAACCAGGCACCGCCAGCCGTTCATCTTCAGCCGCGCCTTTCCGGTGTGCTGGTCGAACAGATTGCCGGCCTGTTCAGTGAGCACGCGCCGGTGGCCGGCAGCGGCGACTTGTCACTCGATATCCGTTTCCGTGGTCTCGACCCCGGAGACATTCTCGCCTCCCTGGACGGCAGCGGGCAGTTCCTGCTCAGCGACGGCGCGGTGCGCGGCATCGACCTGGAAACGCTGATCGAGCAGGAACTCACCGTCGCCAGCCTGGGCAACGTGCGCCAGGTTTTCAGCGGCCAGACCCCGTTTCGGTCGCTGGCCGGGAGCCTGCGCGTCGAAGACGGCGTCATCGCCCTGCCGGATCTTGATCTGGCCGCCGCCGGGTTCGGTGCCCGCGGCACCGGGCGTATCGATTTTGCCGGTGACCAGGTCGATTACCGCATCGAACTGGACCTGGGTGAAAGCCTGCTGGAGCGCCTGCCCTCCAGACTGCGTTCGGCCACCGGCGGCACCATTCCGCTGGCCATCGCCGGACCGATGACCGCACCGGTGGTCAGTGTCGACCTGGCCGGCATCGCCGAACGCGCGGTGCGCGACGAGGTCGGACGGCGCCTGCTCGAGCGTATTGAGCGCCCGCGCGCCGAACAGCCGCCCCCGGAGGACGCAGATGAACACGACCCCGATGCCCCGCCTGCCGAGGACGAACCCGAAGCCGAGCGCGAGTCCGAGCGCGTCGGACGACAGTTGTTGCGCGGACTGATGGATTCGCGCGAACGTCGGACGGGTGCCGAGGAGGCGCCAGCCGACGAAGATGACGAGATGGCCGAGGAGGACGGTGAAGAAGAGGATTCCGAGGACGACGGCAATGATATGCTCACAGCGACACATTTGTGAAAACTGCTGTAAGATATGTCAGCAAGCGGCTTTGTGCCCGTTGGGGGTAAGGGCGTTGGCCGGATTTGGTCGGTCTCGATCCGGACCTTCGGCGGCGCCGATGCCGGTTTGCTGACCGGAAGTACACACGACAACCCTGACTCGATGGAGTGAAATATGGTTAAGAACGTGATTTCGAATTCCAGGCTGTTCCTGGTGGCCGTCGTCATTGCACTGATGGTCGGTTGCGCAAGCACCGCTTCGGTCGAACGCGCCGAGCAGCAGGCTGAACAGGCCAACCAGACGGCCGAGCAGGCCCGTCAGGCGGCCCAGGAAGCGGCTGATGCAGCGCGCCAGGCCATGGAGGCGGCCCGTGCCGCCCAGCAGGCCGCCGATGCGTCGCAGCGCTGCTGCGACGAGGCGCATGAAAAGCTCGACCGCGCGCTCGAGCGCATGCAGGAAAAGTAAGACCGTCCGACTGACGACTTCGTCAGTTGACGTGAACGACAGCGGCGGCCCTTGGCGGGGCCGCCGTTTTTTTTCAGGAGCGTGATGGGGTACTGATGACCCTGGGTACGCCGTCTGCGTTGTGCCAGGCATCTTCAACCAGCTCCCAGTCGACGGCACTGTCAAGCCGCTCCCGGTTGCGCTGCCAGGCGCGTTCAACCACCGCCCTGACCTCTGCCATGTCCGGCACGCTGTCGTCATGACCGGGATGGATCTCCAGGAATAGCTGCCCATCGCGAAAACCGGCCTTGACCGGCTGGTCGACCATGGCGACGGGGGTGCCGATGGGCACGTCGAAGACCAGTCGCTCGATGTGTTCGGGATAAAGGCGGACACAGCCCTGGCTGACTCGCATGCCGACACCGTCGGGACGGTGGGTGCCGTGTATCAGGTAGCCGTCCAGGTCGAGGATGAGGGCGTAGCGCCCTAGCGGATTGTCCGGGCCCGGCGGTATCACGCGCGGCAGTTCGACGCCGCGGGAGCGGTAGTCGGCGCGTACTCCCTCGGTGGGATACCAGGCCGGATTTTCCAGCCGCTGGATCACGGTGGCATTGCCGACCGGGGTTTCCCGGCCCGCCTTGCCGATGCCGATGGGGTAGGTGGTGACTGCGGGCTGGCCGCTGTCGTTGGTGTGAAAGTAGTAGAGTCGCTTTTCGGCACGATTGACGACCAGGCCTTCGCGCGGTCCTTCGGGCAGCACGAACTTCGACGGGATCAGGACCCGGGTGCCTTCGCCGGGAATCCACAGGTCGACGTCGGGATTGGCGCGGCGGATCTCGCGGTATCCCATGCTCAGCCAGCGCGCGATATCCATCAGCGTGTCGCTGCGCCTGGCATGTTCGTATTGAGTCTCGCCGACGACTTCCATTGCTGCCGGATCGAAAGGCCAGGTTGTTGCCTGGGCGGCGGGGACGCCGATCGACAGCAGCAATGCCGCGGTGAAAGCGAGGAGTGAGTTTGGCGAGTTCATGGACCGGTCCGGGATGTCATGGCGTATCGGGTTGGAGCAATCGACCGCCTGGAGTGTAAATGGTTCGGGTTCAGCGGCGTGGTTTATCGTCAGCCGACGAGTCCGTGTAGCGAAACCACGGTTCGGGCCGGTGCAGCAGAAATCCCTGCGCGTACTCGACGCCAATGGTGCGCAAGTGACGGAGTTCATCATCGGTCTCGACATGCTCGGCAATCAGGGGGATGTCCAGTGCACGGGCAACGTCGTGAATCGCGCATACCACGGCCTGGCTGAAGTCGGAGCGGGCGAGGTCGTGGATCAGTGAGCCGTCGAGCTTGATGAAGTCGATCGGCAGCATCTTGAGATAGGCAAATGAAGACAGGCCGCTGCCGAAATCGTCGAGCATGACCCGGCAGCCCATTGCCCGCACCGAGTGAAAGAAGCGCAACGCATTGCGATGATGCGTGATTGCCGCGCTCTCGGTAATCTCGAAACAGATTCTGACCGGATCGACGTCGTGCTGCTTGAGCGCCCGGCAGACGAACTCGCCGAACTCCGGGTCGTCGACCGTGGCGCCAGACAGATTGATGGAGTACCACTGTTGTGGTGCCGACCGGTCTTCACGCGAGAGGTGACCGATATGCCTGAGGGCATGGTCGACCACCCAGCGGTCGAGCTCGGGCATGCGGTTGTAACGTTCAGCCCCGAGAATGAACTCCCCCGGGGGAATCAATTGACCCATGCGATTGCGCATGCGCAACAGGATCTCGTGGCCGGGAAGGGCACTGTCGTCGTGCAGGTCGACGATGCGCTGCACGTGCAGTTCGAACCGGTTTTCGGCGATGGCTGAATTGACGTCGGCCACCGCCTGGAGTTCGGCGCTGCGCTGGCGCAGGATGCGGTCTTCTTCATGGTAGACATGGTAGCGATTGCGTCCCTGGTCCTTGGCCACGTAGCAGGCCTGGTCGGCGGCCTTGAGCAGGTCGACAAAATCCAGCGACCCGTCGAGCGCGACCAGGCCAATGCTGATGCCGATACTGAATCGGTGTTCGTCCCATTCGAAGTGGAAGGCGTTGATGCCCGCAATGATCTTTTCGGCGATGTGCGCACCGGCGTCGGTGTCGCAATCGGTCAGCAGCAGACCGAACTCGTCGCCGCCGAGCCGTGCCAGCAGGTCGTCGCGGCGGACCAGGCCACTGATGTGCTCGGTGACCTGCCGAAGCAGTTCGTCGCCGGCGTTGTGCCCGCAGGTGTCGTTGACCACCTTGAACTGGTCGAGGTCCATGTAAAGGAACGTGTGTTTTCGACCGGTGCTGGTGGCGTCCTTGCTGAGCTGGTTGACGGTTTTCTCGAACTTGAACCGGTTGGCCAGGCCGGTCAGCGCGTCGTGGGTGGCCTGGTAGGCGATGGCCTCTTCCTGGCGCTTGCGGGGCGTGATATCGGTCAATGTGCCGATCAGCCTGACCGGCCGACCCGCGTCGCCAAGCAGGTAGGCGCCGCGATCCTCGACGTGAATATAGTCGTCGCCACGTCGCCTGAGCCGGTACTCGATTCGATACGGCTTGCCGTTCTTGCCGGTCCTGGTCAACAACTCCACGCAGCGCGCACGATCGTCGGGATGCAGGCGTTCGGTCCAGCGGTCGATGTTGAAGTTTGCCGCCTGCGCCCGGCACATGCCGAGAACGGACGTCGTCGCGCCCGACCAGTCGATCGTCCCGCTGGCCAGGTCGTAGTCGTAGACCAGCTGGCCGGTATGCTCGGTGACCAGGCGGAACAGTTCTTCGGAATGGCGCAGGGCCTTGAGTGCCTCGACGCGATCGGTGACGTCCCGGACCACGCCGCGAAAACCGACCGGCTGGCCCTGTTGCCCGGCGATCAGCGACACGGAGGCTTCCAGGTGACGTCTCTGGCCATCAGCGGGCACGAAGTGCCAGGTCACGCGGGAGTCGTTATCGCCTTCGCGGTAGATGCGGTTGAATTCCCGGTAAAGGTCGGCGTTGGTCTTCGGGTCGAAGTGGTTTCGTACGTTGAACGCTTCCAGCCTGTCGGCATCGATATCGAAGATCTGAACCAGCGCGCGGTTGAAGAACAGCAGGTTGCCGGACAGGTCGATCTCGAAATAGCCGTCGTTCATGCACTCGACGATGGTGCGGTGCTTGGCCTCGCTTTGTTCGAGCAGGTCTTCGGCCTTGCGTCGTGCGGTGACGTCGCGGTAGATGGCGTAGATGCCGACCTGGCGCTCGTCGAGCATCAACGGGGTGCCGAAGATCTCGACGCTGATCAGGTCGCCGTTCTTGCGGCAACGCAAGGCTTCCTGGCGCACCACCTCGGCATCCAGGGCGCGGCGTGACAGCTCGCTGGCTTCCTCGTGAAAGGCGGGATCGACGATCAGGTTGTTGATCGGCTGGCCGAGCACCTCGTCGAGTTCGTAGCCGAACAGGGCCAGGAAAGCCGGATTCGCCTCGAGGATGCAATCATCGGTGTCGAGCAGGACGATGCCGTCGGGGGAGATGCTGAAGAACTTCCGGAACAGCGCCGACTTCGCCACGTTTCCGGGCGAGTCGGTGGTGTCGGCCATCGCGACGCCCGCCATGTCGTCTGGCGTACTAACTGGCCTGTGATGCGTGTCTGACAAGTTTCTTATTCGTCCGGCGGTGGTTGGGTGATTCTTGCGCCCGTGGCGATTGCTCGACTCACAATGCACTGTGACAGGAGCACATGCAACCAATATATGCAAACGGCATTCCAGTCTTGCCCGGACCGGTAGCCCGGCACGTTGTCGCTGACCGACTGTGGCCCGCAGCGTTTCCACCGGTCGGCCTCTGGCGGGTGACGGTACGGAATGGGCGCACTGTTGCCCATCTGCGTCAGCGCCGCATCGGTTGCATCTGCCAGTAGGCAAGGCTGCGCCACAGCCATTCGGCCGGTCCGAAACGGAAGCGGCCGAGCCACCAGATGCTGGCGAGGACCTGAAACGAGAAGAAGGCAAATGCAAGCACGACTTGCAAAGAGCGCGGCAGTTGCCCCCACAGGCCGAAACCATGGCCGTAGATCATCCAGGTCCAGAACAGCGACTGGGCGAGGTAGTTGCTCAGAGCCATCTGCCCGGCCGGGGCCAGGAACGCCAGTCGTTTCGCCCCCAGGGTGACGGCCGAAAGGTAGGCCAGCGACAACAGAAGCCCGGCAATCGCGGTCAATGTCAGTCCCATTGCCGCGGTGGCCGTGGGCACCATCATGTTGGCTTCGTGCAGGAGAAGGACTCCGGCAATCGACAGCGGCAGTCCCAACAGCAGCCCGCGCGAGCGCCAGCGGCGGAACCACATCCGGTGTTCTTGCGGGCGCGTCAGGCGCCCGCTGATGATCAGCCAGCGCCCGATCAGGAAAAAGCCCAGCACCGGTGGCGTCCAGAAAATGAAGTGCGTCAGCGTGAAGCGCATGTCCGCCAGGCGCTGGCCGACGTTTTCCAGCCAGCGGCCGTCGGCATGAATGGCGGCGGCACGTTCGATGCGTTCACGGTGTGCCTGTTCGTCCTGTGCGAAATCCATCATCAGTTGGTCGTGAGCCTGGGGCTCGAGTCGGCTGGCCTCGATCGCGGCCGTGCCCAGCCACATCACGATGACGGGCAGGAAGATGAAGGGCAACGCCCACTTCCACAGCCGTCTGGCCGGTGTCTTGCGAAACAGCGCGATCATGATGAAACCGGTCAAGGAATAGACCAGCAGGATGTCGCCGGCCCAGATCAGGATCATGTGGCCGGCGCCGAACAGCCCCAGCAAGAGCAGTCGCCTGAGATAGATCCCCCAGAACGGGGATTGGCGAGCCAGCGCGCGTTCGGCCATCAGGGCGAAGCCGGCGCCGAAGAGCATGGAAAAGAGTGGGTAGAACTTGCCCTCGGCCAGTACCCGGACAAGAAAGTCGGCGGTGGCATCGATGCCGGCCAGGCCCGGCTCGGCGCCCAGCACGATTGCCTGAAGTGGCCGGGTGAACCATTCGAAGTTCACCAGCAGGATGCCGAGCAGGGCGAAGCCTCGCAACACGTCGAGGTGAACGAGGCGGTCGGTGGCTGGTTGCAGTGGCTGATTCATTTGTATTCTCCCGGTTGTGAGCCAAGACTAGGCGATTCGCGGCGAGTGGTCACCTGCCGTCGGTCACATGTCATCGGCCGGCGTTAGAATGCTGCCATGTCCTGGACCATGATCCGTCCATTGCGCGCTGCCAGCGATCCGTCGCTTCAGGTGACTCCCGATATTGCCGCCGGGCAGCCGCTACTGGGCTTCAGCCTCGGTGCGAGTGGAACGCAGCGCGCGGCCGTCGGCACGGGCCTGGTCTGGCTGGGCGGGGATTTCGAGCGCGAGCAATGGCTGCTGCCCTCAGTCGTCGAGTACAGCCCCGACGGCTGATGGCTGGTGGGCCCGTGGCGGCGAGCTGATGAGTGTTGCCATGGTGCGCCCCGACCGCCGCGAGGACGATCCGGAGCCGCTGGCGCATGCGCTGTATCGTGATCTGATCGAACGGGTGCGTTCGGCCGGCTTCCCCGAACTGCTGCGTATCTGGAACTTCATGCCGGGTATCAACCACGGTGACGGCGACCGGGAGCGATACCGCCGCTTCTGTATCGGCCGCGGCCGGGCGCTGGCCGAGGCCGGACTGGACGATTCGGCCATGTGCGCGGCCACTGCCATCGGCAGTGACGAAGGCCGGTTCCGGCTGTTCGCGCTGGCCGGCCATCGCCGGGGTCTGGCCATCGAAAATCCGCGCCAGGTGCCGGCCTGGGCCTACCCGCGCCGTTACGGCCCCCGCAGCCCGGCATTTGCACGCGCGACCGCGCTGCCGCTGGCCGACGGCCGTTTCGGGCTGTTGATTTCCGGCACCGCCAGCGTGATCGGTCACGCCACCGCGCATCCAGGTGATGTGCTGGCACAGGCCGACGAGGCGGCCACCAATGTCGAGGCGCTGATCGCGGTGGCCGCCGACCGGCTCAATCATCCCGGTTCGTGCCGGCCCGGGCCGAGCAGCCTGGTGCGGGTATATGTGCGCCAGCCGGCCGACTGGCCGCCGGTCGAAGCACGGTTGCGTGCCCGCTGGCCGGAGGTGCGCCTGGCCGGTTTGCGCGGCGATATCTGCCGGCGCGACCTGCTGGTCGAAATCGAGGCCTGGCACGAACTGAATCATGGCCGAGACTGAAGCGAATTCACATGACAAGAGACTTGAAGCGATGCGTTTGCAATTATCCACCTGGCCCGAAATCGAGGCTTACCTGAAAGATTCCACCGGCGTGGTCGTGCCCATTGGCTCGACCGAGCAGCACGGCCCGACCGGCCTGATCGGCACCGATGCCATCTGCCCCGAGACCATCGCCGAGGGCATGGCCGGGCAGGGCATCCTGGTCGCCCCCACCCTGAGCATCGGCATGGCCCAGCACCACCTGGCCTTCCCGGGTTCGATCACGCTCAGGCCGTCGACCCTGATCGCCGTGATCCGTGATGTGGTCTCGTCGCTGGCAAGCCAGGGCTTCACGCACTTCTATTTCCTCAACGGTCACGGTGGCAATATCGCCACCGTTCATGCTGCCTTCGCCGAGCTCTGGGCCGACGCCAGCCTGTCCGGCCGGGCCTCGCCCCTGCACCTGAAACTCGGCAACTGGTTTGCCGGGCCGCGGGTCACGAAACTCTCGCGAGAGTTGTTCGGCGAGGCCGACGGCAAGCACGCCACCGCCTCCGAGGTGTCGCTGACCTGGCATGCCTGGCCCGATCAGCAGCGTGACGCCGAAATGGTCCCGGA
>SL_3KL_010_SEDDRAFT_10001044_pt1 | contig 24621 bp, 16 predicted proteins | sample SodLakKL_010_SED_2_FD_10381 | JGI IMG/M metagenome (IMG submission 10381) | reverse complement strand
AGCTCCCGGTGTGGCGATTCTCCTTCGGGCATTTCGCTGCTGATATAGTTCACGAACTTCCACACCTCACGCACATCGTTTATGTGCACATCATAGGGCTCATAAGCAGGATTCAGCGAATGCAAACGCAGCATACCATCCTGTTTTAAACGGTTTTCCACAACCTTAAACACGACCCCGTCATCGAGGGTATGGATAACGTAAGCATGACGATCACGGATCAGTTGCCAGTTCTGAACAAACTCGCAGGTAACCCATGCTCCGTGGGGTATGGGCAACATGCTTTCTCCTGAAACCTGGAAGGTGCGGTATTTTTTCTGACGCGACAAAAAAGGCATCTGAAAGGTGGGCAACACCTTGATAAATTCCGGATCGGCAAAACCGGAACGGTAACCGGCTTTTGCCTTCTCTGAAACCAGTTCAATGTTTTCCTCATTGTCACGGTCAACCGTGGTAGCAAGCACACGCAGCTTGCTGCCGGTCAGAAAGACATCATAGCCCCTTTCAAGCTGCGACATCTGGCTTTCAGAAAGTGATGACAAATCCGTTTTGATCAGCGTATCAACAGATACGTTAAAGTACCTTGAAAAAGCTGCCAGTGTATCCAGGCCGGGCTGGGCAACACCGTTTTCATAACCGCTTAGGGTCGGACGCTTTAGCCCCATAGAAAAGGCCACATCATCCTGTGTCCGGCCGCGGCGCTTCCGCAAAAGCTTGATGTTTAAACCAAAATATCCCATGATAATTCGTATTTACACAAATATCCACAAACAAAATGATCAAATATTCATCTTTTCAATGATTATATTTTAATCAAAGATAATCATTTTTTGGAAAACAAAACACAGTGATAAATTTTTTCTGAAAACCGCAGCTAATATCCAGTGATTCCACCGGATAATACAAAGCATAAATAGCCATTCAGCGTATTTGCCGTGTTGTTTCACTACCAAAAGAGCAGAAAGTCAGCAAGCGGGAATGCCGGTCTATTTCAAAGAAGCGTAAAGAAACGCAATTTCCTCTGCCCACCTGTTTTCGTCGGGTGTTTCAAGAATGATGGGAATATTGTCGAAACGGGGATCCTTCATAATGCGTATAAATACTTCACTCCCCAGGGTTCCGTCGCCGATCTGGTCGTGGCGGTCAACCCTTGAACCATGTGCCTTTTTTGAGTCATTGATGTGCATGCCGCGCAAAAAATCAAAACCGATCACTTTGTCAAATGTAGCAAAGGTATTTTCGAAACCTTCGGCACTTTTTATCTCATAGCCGGCCGAATAGGCATGGGCGGTATCGATGCACACCCCCACCCTGTTCTTGTCTTCAATGTGGTCGATGATAAACCGGATTTGCTCAAAAGTATAGCCGAGGTTGGTACCTTGACCGGCGGTATTTTCAATGACGGCTGTAACACCGCGGGTTTTGTCCAGGGCAATATTCACGGAATCGGCGATGGTTTTCAGACAGCTTTCTTCATCGGTTTTGTTAAGATGACTCCCCGGGTGAAAATTCAGCCGGTCGAGGCCAAGCTGCTCACACCGCTGCATCTCATCAAGAAAGGCAGCCCTCGACTTCTCAAGTCCTTCCTTTTCGGGATGCCCCAGGTTGATCAGGTAGCTGTCGTGGGGCAGTATCTGAAAAGCCTGAAAACCATATTTTTCGCAATTATCTTTGAATGCCCGGATCGTTTTTTTGTCGAGCGGCTTTGCCGTCCACCGCTTTTGGTTCTTGGTAAACAACCCGAATGCTTTTGCACCGATATTATGGGCATTTACGGGAGCGTTATCCACACCGCCTGAAGCACTTACATGTGCACCGATATATTTCATAGGTGTTGTTTTCTGACAAAGATACAGACTTTGGATGATCTTCAACAAAAAGCTGAAATCATCCGGGATGAAGGGAAATGATACAGGAGCAGGACAAATAATGAACGGCCTGTTTATTCAGGAAGCCGGGCCGCCTGCACGTGCATCCAGTCGAAGTTTCGCTTGCGTCCAAGGCTGATCCACCCCTCTTCTTCCCAGCATTTCCACCAGTCATTATAATCCGGATGCGCCATGGAAGCCTTGTCCCTCCCCCATTCCAACTGATTCCGGATGGGGTCGAAATCGAGGGCAATGCCCCAGGCATGCATGGACCACTGGTTGCCATTACGCATCATCCGGTCGTTATAACAACCCCCGAAATAGTCTAACCGTAAGCGCTTGATCTCATTTTCGCCATAAATGTCTTTTACTTTCTGAAGAACACGTCGCAGGCTTTCAGCCACTTTACGGTGACAGGTGGTGCGACGCACTGTGGTAGCAAGCTGCCACGAAAGCCGCATCTCAAAAGGAAAATCCACCATGACGAGATCAGAACCTTTTGGTCCGTAGAAGTTTTCAAATGCCCGGGTATTCTGTTCCGGCCAATTGTTTGGATTGGGAACGGTAAATGTATCCGGACGCCATGGCGGCTGAAGCTTGCCATGCTCCAGCAAATAGGTGAGCTGATCAAAAGCTGCCTGGGTAATGGGACCCCACAGACCGTCGATGGGCCCGGAATCAATATTGTGCTCCCTCGCCGCAATCTGAATAAAGGCGATCAGCCTCCTTTGTTTGGGCCACTTCTGATCAATGCCCGCTACACGTGTAATCGCTGCCATGGTGGGCAAATCGGCTACGCCATCAATGCCGCCATTGTATAAACCTTTCCTTTTTAAGAATTCCTGTGCAATCCTGATTCTTGCTTTCATACCCATAAATTTTGTCGAAATGTGTGAAATACTGAAAAGCCAACAACTTTATTTAATCTAAACAAAAATAAACAAATATTTCCACAAATACAATATACCCAATCATGTTAAAATAATTGATTATATTATGATCATATTTTTGATTATTTTTTAATCATTTTGATGATGACAGATGTGCTTTGCGGGCTTATCTTTTTTTTTGCGGGCTATGCGTGAAACATTTTATTCCTCGCAAAGGCCGCAAAGGTTAAATCACGCAAAACGCGCAAAGAAAGGCTGCATTATTCATTCACAGCAGCTTTGAGAGGATTTGCGGCGATAAACGGAGCGCCCTGAAAGGGCATCTTAAACACTAAAAAACAAATAGTTAACAATTACAAACAGATGAAAACCTTTGAGCACCGCAACATATTGCACCTGGATCAGGACACCTTTTTTGTGTCGGTAGAACGTTTGCGCAATGGCACCCTTGCGCACAAGCCGGTGATCATTGGTGGCATGGGCGACAGGGGGGTTGTAGCGAGTTGCAGCTATGAGGCCCGCCGGTTTGGCGTACATTCGGCGATGCCCATGAAACTGGCCCGGCAGCTTTGTTCAGACGCGGTATATATACGTGGCGACATGGAGCTTTACACACGTTACTCCAACCTTGTTACCTCCATCATTGCCGACCGGGCACCATTGTTTGAAAAATCATCCATCGACGAACACTATGTGGATATAACCGGCATGGACCGTTTTTTTGGCTGCCGGGCATGGGCCAACGAACTGCGGCAAACCATCATCAAAGAAAGCGGGCTGCCCATTTCCATGGGCCTGTCGCTGAACAAAACCATTGCCAAAATGGCCACATGCGAGGCAAAACCCAACGGACAGCTGGAGGTGGCGCCCACACTGATCAGGCCCTTTCTGGACCCCTTGTCTGTGGCAAAAATACCCATGGTTGGGCCAAAGACCTACCAGAACCTGCGAAATATGGGCATAGCCACTATCTGCACCCTGCGCAGCATTCCGCCGGAGGTTTTCGAACGGATGCTGGGCAAAAACGGAAGGGAAATATGGCAACGCGCCAACGGCATCGACAACAGTCCGGTGCAATCGTGGAGCGACCACAAAAGCATCAGCTCGGAAACCACCTTCGAAAATGATGTCACCGACAACACATACATAAACAATATACTGGTCAGGCTCTGTGAAGAGCTGGCTTTCCGGCTGCGCAAACATCAGCAGCTCACAGGCTGCGTGAGCGTGAAGCTGCGTTACGCCAACTTCGACACCCATAGCCTGCAGCAAAGCCTGCCTTATACAGCCTTCGACCATATTCTGATACCCGCCTGCAAAGAGCTCTTCAGCAGGCTGCACAAGCGCCGCATGCGTATCCGGCTGATAGGGGTGCAGTTTAGCCGGCTCATAAGAGGTGCCCAGCAACTAAACATGTTTGAAGACACGCCCGAGATGGCCGGACTATACCAGGCCATCGACCGCATGCGGCGCAAATACGGCAACGAAGCCGTCAGAAGAGCAGTAATACAGGAATCGGAGCGTAGAAACGCGGCAAAAGTAACAAGCCCGTCAACACAACGGCGTTGACGGGTAAACAACCGGACATTTCCCATTATAGAAACATATCACACAATACTGTAACCCGATCCATGTACCTCAACTGCCACACATATTACAGCCTGCGCTACGGAACTTTGTCACCGGAGCAGCTGGTGAGCATGGCCGCGCATTTTGAAGTGCAGCAACTGGCCCTTACCGACATCAACAACGGAACGGCTATCCCGGAATTTGTCCAACGCTGCAGAAAACAGGGAATAACACCCGTGGCCGGAATGGAGTTCAGACAGGGAGACAAACTCCTTTATGTGGTACTGGCACGAAACGCAGAAGGATATCAGATTATCAACAACTTCAGAAGCCGCCACAATTTGCATCATACCCCATTGCCACAACGATTCCCGGTATGTGACAACACCTTCGTGATATACCCTTTTGTGAAAAATCAGCCATTCCCGGCGCACGGCCTTCAAGAACAAGGCCTCCATCCAAACGAATACACAGGTATCAAACCCACAGAATTACATCAACTGCATACTTCTCCCCTGCGATACCATCCCGGAAAGCTCGTAGCCCTGTGTCCGGTATCTTTCGCGAACCATGACGGCTACAGGCTGCATCAGCACCTGCGCGCCATCGACCACAACATCCTGTTAAGCCAACTGAAGCCGACACACACGGGGCTTCCCACCGACATCATGATACACCCCGACCGGTTGAAAAAACAATATGCGGTCTTTCCCCACATCATTAAAAACACAGAACACCTGCTGAAACAATGCAGCATCAACTTCAGCTTCCACAGCCTGAAAAACAAAAAAAACTTCACCGGGCACCCTGCCGACGACAGGGTGTTGCTGGAAAAGCTGGCCGGAGAGGGATTGGAGCGACGCTACGGCAAAGGTCACAAAGAGGCGATACGGCGCGTGCAGCATGAACTGAAGATCATCCATGAGCTGGGGTTTTCCTCTTACTTTCTCATTACCTGGGATATTATCCGCTACTCCATGTCGCGCGGCTTTTATCATGTTGGCCGCGGCAGCGGAGCCAACAGCATCGTGGCATACTGCCTGCAAATCACCGATGTGGACCCCATCGAACTGGATCTCTATTTTGAACGATTTATTAATCCCAAACGTTCTACCCCACCCGACTTCGACATCGACTATTCATGGCAGGAGCGCGACCAGGTGCTTGACTACATTTTCAAACGCTACGGGCGTGCGCATACAGCCCTGCTGGGTACCATTTCCACCTTCCACCACCGATCGGCCGTCAGGGAGCTTGGAAAAGTTTACGGCCTGCCCAAATCCGAAATGGACAGCCTGGCAGCGCGACATCCCACCCAATGCAATACAGACAATATAACGGACAAGGTACTGCAAATGGCCGGTCAACTCAACGGCTTTCCCAACCTGCGAAGCATTCATGCAGGCGGGGTACTCGTTTCCGAAAAGCCCATCTGCCGATATTCGGCGCTCGACCTGCCACCAAAAGGGATGCCCACCGTGCAGTGGGACATGTACACCGCTGAAGAACTGGGCTTTGAAAAGATAGACATCCTCAGCCAGAGGGGCATCGGGCACATCAACGACAGCGTACAGCTCATACGGTCCAACCGCGGCAAGCAGATCGACATCCACCGTATGGACATCATCAAAAAAGACCCAAAAATAAAAGAGCTACTGCGCCAGGGAGAAACCATTGGCTGTTTTTATGTTGAAAGCCCTGCTATGCGTGGCTTGCTGCGAAAGCTGAGTTGCAGCGACTATACCGGGCTGGTGGCGGCCAGTTCCATCATCAGGCCGGGTGTTTCCAGATCGGGTATGATGCAGGAATACATCCGCCGAAGCCACCGGCCCGGCAACATCAAGTACCTGCATCCGGTGATGGAGCAGCAGTTGAAAGAAACTTACGGTGTGATGGTGTACCAGGAAGACGTGATCAAAGTGTGTCATCATTTTGCCGGTCTCGACCTGGCCGACGCCGATGTGCTGCGAAGGGCCATGAGCGGCAAATACCGGTCGAAAAAAGAGATGCAGCGCTTAGTGGATCGTTTTTTCGAAGGCTGTCGTGCCAAAGGACATTCCGAAAACCTTACCGGTGAGGTGTGGCGACAAATAGAATCCTTTGCCGGATACTCGTTTTCCAAAGCACACTCCGCATCTTTTGCCGCAGAAAGCTTCCAGAGTCTGTACTTAAAGGCCCATTACCCCCTGGAGTTCATCACAGCGGTAATCAACAACTTCGGTGGGTTCTACCGGAGCGAGATCTATTTTCACGAAGCGCGGCGAAACGGTGCCCGTATCGAACCCCCTTGTGTCAACAACAGCAACTACCTGAACCGGCTAACAGGGAGCACCATATACGTCGGATTTGTGCACATCCAAAGCCTGGAATACAAAATTGCCCGATGCATCGTTGATGAACGGGAACACCGGGGTCCCTATCTTGGCCTGGAAGATTTTATCCGCAGGACAGGTGCCGGAACAGAACAAATGATCCTGATCATCCGCACCAATGCATTCCGTTTTACGGGCATTCCCAAACAACAGCTTCTGTGGCAGGTATATCTGCTGACAGGCAAAGCAAAAAACAACCAGCCCTTGTTGTTTGGACCTCCTATGAAAAACTTCAAACTGCCCGCACCGGAAAGTGACGCGATCATGGATGCCTGGGATGAGATGGAGCTGCTTGGTTTTACCGTGTCGGTTTCACCCTTCGAACTGTTGCAAACCGCATTCAGGGGAGAAATCCTTGCCCGTGACATGCCGGACTGTGAAGGAAAAAAGGTGAGGATGGTGGGTTGGTTAGTGACCACTAAATACGTGCGTACTGTAAAAAATGAAGTGATGTATTTTGGCTGCTTCCTTGACCATTGTGGACAATTTTTCGACACCGTGCATTTCCCGGCCATAACAAAAACGTATCCATTCCGCGGCAGCGGTATCTATTTATTGAAAGGCCTGATCACCAAGGAGTTTAACCATCCTTCCCTCATGGTGGACAAAATGGCCCGGCTCCCTGTAAAGCCTCATCCGGCCGGGGTCAAGCCATAAAGTTTTATAGCGACGAAGACCGAAATCATTCGCTGCCATTTGACTTTCTTTAAAAAAATTCTTATCTTGCATAGCTTTACAGTTACGTTTTTATTAATCTAAACCAACCAACTATGAAGAAAGCACGCTTACTATCATTACTTTGCATGATCATCTTTTTGCCGGCCTTACTGGCGCAGCCGGCATCAACGTCCATCCATCATGATGGCGAAGTTGACTGGGCCTATTATGAAGAACAGGGCATTGATCCTTTGGCCGCTGAAAGGCTGGTCAACGAAAGGGGTGAGTCCATCCTGAACTTTATTCCGGCGACAGGTATCCTCCTGATCCCGGAAAGCAGCAATGAAAAGGTGATGGCCTTTGACCCGGAAGACGGATCACTCATTGATGAATTTTTCTTCCCGGGTGATGATGTGAATCTGACCACTCCCATTCACCTGATCTGGAACTTCAACGGCACCAGCTTCCTGATCTCCGACCAAACCATGCGCCTGGTGCAGCAGTTTAGCACCGATGGCGTTTTTGAAGAAACTTTTGCACCACAAGGCGGGGAAGACAGCAACATACTGAATAACATCCGCGGCATGTATATGAAACCTAACGGAAACCTCCTGGTAACTGTTGCAGGAGGGGGAAATACCAACTCTGTGGCCATGTTTGACACAGAAGGAGCCTATCTTGGTAATTTTATTGACAATAACGTTGGAGGCCTCAATGGCCCCTGGGCAATTGTTTACCGCAACGACTTTAACGATTACCTGGTAAGCGCCAGCGGCTCCAGCGGCGTTCATCGCTACGACACCGACGGCAACTTTATCAGTATGTTCGCCACCGGCCTGGCATTCCCCCAGCAAATGCAGGAACTTGAAAACGGAAATATCCTGGTTACCAATTTTTCATCACCCTCCGGTGTTTACGAGTACCAAAGTGATGGTACACAAATCGGCTATTATGGAGTGGTGACCGGTTTAAGAGGCGTTCGCGAGTTGGGCAACGGAAACATCATGGTTACCAACAGCGGTGGCGTGCACATTATTAACCGGAATAACCAACTCATTGAAACTGTTGTCAGCGGGCAGGCACGCCATATCACATTCATCCAGCCGATGGACATGGACTTTTTCAACCTGAACCTGGAAATGAATCCGGAAAACGCCGGCACCGTGCAGGGATCAGGGAACTACCCCGAAGACCACATGGTGACTGTAACTGCCACACCAAATGTGTTCCATGAATTCATTAACTGGACCGACAGTGACGGTGCCGAAGTTAGCGACCAGGCCAGCTTCCAGTATCAGATGCCGGCAGAGGATGTTACCCTTACTGCCAACTTCGCTGTGCTGGATATTTTCAGCGTAAACTTCACCGTATTGGAAGATTCAGCTGATGAAGATCCCATTGAAGGCGCTACCATCTCTATTGATGGATTCGACACCATGGAAACGGACGCTGATGGAGAAGCAAGCATCATGCTACCGGTGGGCAGCTATACTGCCGGAATAAGCAAACAGGGATACGTAGCACAATCAGTGGATATTGTTGTTACCAATGAGGATGTAGATGTTACGGTCCATATGATGGATGTGATTCTGCCTCCGGCCAATGTAGAGGTTACCACTGAAGACCTTGGTCCCGGTGAAGCATTGCTGACATGGGTTGATCCGGCAAGCGTTGTTGAGTTCCGCTACGACGATGGTGTTGTTGACGGGCAGCTTGGTTTCCAGGGAACCTGGAACAGCGTGATGGGTGCCGTACATTTCAATAATGCGATCATCGAAGAAATGACGTGGTATCTCACATCCGAAGGTGGCCCCCATAACACCGTCAAAGTATGGGTGTTAGGACTGGATGCCAATGGCTTGCCAGATAGAAACAACATCGTGTACACGGCTGAAAATATCCCAAATACCGACAATCAATGGAACAGCTACACCTTTAGCGAACCCATTGAAATGCCTGAAGGATTCTTTTTCGGACTGAGTTATAATGGCTTCCTTGGACTTGCCACTGACGATGGTGTTGGCGAACCCTGGGACTTTGTACCCGGCACCCAGTTTGGCGTATTTAACATCACAGACCCCTCTTCCGCATTTACCGATATCTCCGTTTGGGGCTTCCAGGTGAATTATCTCCTCCGTGCTTATGGTCTTGACTTTGGTGAAGTGAGATACAGCAAAGGACAAATTGCTGAAGCAAGCGGACCGGCTCCGGAGTTTATCCCCATGGATAAACCCGTTGACGCAGGCCATCCCAAAGACCATAACAACAAAGCATTCCTCGGCTTCAACGTTTACCTGAACGACGACCTGATTGCCGAAGAAATTGCGGAAACAGAATACCTGTTCACCAACCTGCCTGCCGGAGAACATACAGCCGGTGTGCAAACGGTTTACACAACCGGTGCTTCCGAAATAGTTACCGCCGACTTTGAAATAGATGTGTATGAGTATTTCACCGTTACGTTTGTTGTAACAGATGAAGACGAAGTACCCATTACCGACGCCATCATCACTTTTGATGGAGTAACGTATGACCCCGGACATTATGTGTTCGAAAACTTAGCTCCCGGCACCTACAGCTATATGATAGAGAGGGAGGGCTATCTGACCGTTCAGGGACAAGTTACCCTGGAAGATGATGTAACAATCCCGGTTGTTTTGATAGCGGATATTGAACTGTTCGAGGTTACCTTCCATGTTGACCTTACCAATGCCATTCTTCATGGTCTGCTTGAAGGATTTGATCCGGATGTACATCACATCTTTATCACCGGCAGCATGATCGGTTGGACAGAACCCGGATCCGATCCTGAAAATCAGTTGCTGGAGTGGTTAACCGCTGACCCGATGGTATTTGGCATCACCCACCACCTGGAAGCAGGTAGTTATGAATACAAGTATTTCTCAGACCTTATCGGCGACGGCTGGGATGGCGGCGAATGGCCCGGCGATCCAAACAGGACTGTGGAAGTTGATGGTGATATGCTTGTTGAAGACATGTTTGGTCCGGATGATCTGGATATCATTGATCTGGATGAAGTGACCATGCTGTTGTATCCCAATCCTGCGCATAGTATCCTGCATATCGAATCCAATACAGAAATACTGGATATCAGGATGGTTGATATGCTTGGACAGGTGGTTTTCAGCTCATCGGTTAATGATGTGAGCCACCAGGTAAATGTTTCGCGCCTCAATACCGGTATTTACTTCATCCAGCTTACTACCCGTGCCGGTGTGGTGACACACAGGGTGCAGGTGACCAGGTAAAGAGCTGTAAANCTTTAGCCAAAAAGTTAACAGAAAGGGCTTCTCCTTATGGGGAAGCCCTTTTTTCTGTTTTCCGAATAAAGTCTTGAGTCTTTTTATAGAAGGATAAACAAGGGAATATTGATGATTTTGATTAACTTAGAATGTCCCGTAATCGGCGTTTATCATCCACTTATTACATTGATAAATAAATGAAACAACTATCCTTTGCGGATTTTGCATGATAATTTGGCGGCCTTAGCGAGGAATAATAAGTTCCACGAAAAATTGCGAAAAGAGTTTTAATCAAAAATATCAATGATATTTCCGAAAAAATAATCATCCGGAAAAATACTCCCTGTGTCTTATCAGGCTTGTGCCGCGGGGCCTCCCAGGTTCATGGGAAGTGCAGGACCTTTGATCTCCTTGATCGGTCCGTGTATGGATTCATACTTAGCAATATTCTCCCTGAGGGCATTCATCAGGCGCTTGGCATGTTGAGGTGTTAATACAATCCGTGATTTTACCTTTGCCTTGGGAACGCCGGGCATCATACGCACGAAGTCCACCACAAATTCGGTATTAGAATGGGTAATGATGGCGAGGTTTGAATATACACCTTCCGCTACGTCTTCACCCAATTCTATGTTAATCTGTTTGTCAGGTCTTTTTTGGTCAGCCATAATAGTTGGTTTAAGGTTTATATGTTGAGTTTTTTGTATTCTGAAAGACAATCCATTAGTTATGGAATGCTGCAAAATGTAAATGATCAGGCAGATTTTTCCGGTTGGAACCGGATGCAGAAATTGGCGGTAGGTATCAGGCATAAACCTGAAACCTACGCCGGTTAATGTTCACACTGAAAGGCAAAAGAAGCAACGATTACTATTCACTGCTGGCTTCGGCTGCTTCAGCTGCCGCTTTTTCCTTGGATGCCATTAAAAGCTTATATTCTTCCATTGATCCAACAATGATGTTGTCGTATTCACGCAGTCCTGTACCGGCAGGTATCAGATGGCCAACGATAACATTTTCTTTCAGACCGCTGAGCCTGTCGGTTTTTGCATTCACAGCGGCGTCGGTCAACACCTTGGTTGTTTCCTGGAAGGAGGCTGCAGAGATAAAACTCTGGGTCTGCAGAGATGCCTTGGTAATACCCTGGAGTTGCTGCCGTGCGGTTGCCCCATTGGCGTCGCGTGCAACCACAAGTTTTTTATCTTTACGTTTCAGCAGAGAATTTTCATCTCTCAGTTTGCGGGCCGTGATCATCTGTCCGGGTTTGAGTGATGAATCACCCGGATCTTCGACCACTTTTTTGCCAAACAAGCTGTCGTTTTCTTCCATAAACTCTATCTTGTTCACAATCTCGTTCTCAAGGAATCTGGTATCACCCGGATCGTCAATCACAACTTTTCTCATCATTTGACGAACGATGATCTCAAAATGCTTATCATTGATTTTAACCCCCTGCATACGGTAAACTTCCTGCACTTCATTCACAATGTATTCCTGCACTGCCGTAGGACCTTTGATGGCCAGAATATCGGCAGGGGTGATAGGACCGTCGGACAGAGGTGTTCCAGCCTTCACAAAGTCGTTTTCCTGTGCAAGGATTTGCTTGGTCAGCGGCACAAGATAGCGTTTTTCATCACCCGTTTTGGAGGTAATGATGACTTCCCTGTTGCCTCGCTTAATCTTTTTGCCGAAAGAAACCACACCGTCAATTTCGGAAACCACAGCCGGATCAGACGGGTTTCTGGCCTCGAAGAGCTCTGTGATTCTTGGTAAACCACCTGTGATATCACCGGATTTACCAACCGCACGCGGTATTTTTGCGATGATCGTACCTGGTTTGATCTCTCTGTTTTCGTTCACAACAACGTGGGCACCCACAGGCATATCAAAGATACGCTCTTCAGAGCCTTCTGCGTCAACAATGCTGACAGAGGGGTTGCGTGTCTTGTCTTTTGAATCGATAATCACCTTTTCATAATATCCTGTTTGCTCATCAGAGTCCGTGCGGTATGTAGTACCCTCTTTCATATTATTATATACTACTTTACCCGGCTTATCCGAAATAATGACCGCATTGTAGGGGTCCCATTCACAGATCAGGTCTCCGCTTTGCACTTCATCACCATGTTTGAAATACAAGTTTGCACCATAAGGAATATTCTGACTGGTCAAAACCATCTGGGTGTTTTTGTCGATGATGCGCATTTCCGCCGAACGGCCTATAACCACATGGTACTCTCTTCCATCGTCATTGATGAAAGGAACTGACCGCAATTCGTCAATCTCCAGAACACCGCCATATTTGGCGTTGAGTTTGGATGCAGTAGCAATGTTGGAGGCGGTACCTCCCACGTGAAATGTACGAAGTGTCAGCTGTGTACCCGGTTCACCAATCGATTGTGCGGCGATCACACCCACAGCTTCTCCTTTCTGAATCATACGACCTGTAGCCAGATTACGGCCATAACATTTTGCGCAAACGCCTTTTTTTGCCTCACATGTAAGTACCGAACGAATCTCAACAGCTTCTATGGGTGAGTCTTCAATTACCTGGGAAATTTCTTCGGTAAGCTCGGCCCCTGCTTTAACAATCAGTTTGCCAGTGGTAGGATGGTAAATATCATGAAGGGTGTTGCGTCCAAGAATTCTGTCGTATAGCGTTTCAACCGTTTCCTCATTGTTCTTCAGGGCGGTTGCTGTTAGTCCTCTAAGGGTGCCGCAATCGGTTTCCGTTATGATAACATCCTGGGCCACATCAACAAGCCGGCGTGTGAGATACCCTGCATCTGCCGTTTTCAGGGCCGTATCGGCCAAACCCTTACGTGCACCGTGGGTGGAGATGAAGTACTCCAATACCGATAAGCCTTCCTTGAAATTCGAAAGAATCGGGTTTTCAATGATCTCCCCGCCTTTGGCACCTGATTTTTGTGGCTTGGCCATCAAACCACGCATACCCGAAAGCTGACGGATCTGTTCCTTTGAACCTCTCGCTCCCGAATCAAGCATCATATATACTGGATTGAAACCCTGGTTATCGGCCGTTGTTTTATCAATCAACACCTTGGTCAGCTTGGCATTGGTGTGCGTCCAGATATCAATGATCTGGTTGTAACGCTCCGTATTGGTGATAAAACCCATACTATAGTTGCCACGCACCTCCTCAACCTGATCATTCGCCTGGTTGATCAAAATTTGCTTTTCTTCCGGTACGATAATATCACCCAGGTTGAACGACAACCCACCACGGAAAGCCATATCAAATCCCAGGTCCTTGATGTCGTCCAGGAATTTTGATGTACGTGAGATTCCGGTTTCCTTCATGATACCACCAATCACATCCCTGAGGGCTTTTTTGGTAAGCAGCAAGTTTATAAACCCATAATTCTCCGGTACCACCTGGTTGAACAGCACCCGGCCTACGGTCGTTTCCACGACCTTATAAACCAGTTCGTCCTCTTCTTTCACAGGAACCCTTACCTTAATGATGGCATGCAAGTCAGCCGCACCTTCATTATGTGCAATGATTACTTCCTCAGGACCGTAAAATGTCAGGCCCTCTCCTTTCACGGGGTGTGCATCAGAATGCTTTCTTGCCTTTGTCATGTAATATAACCCCAGAACCATATCCTGCGATGGTACGGCAATGGGAGCGCCGTTGGCCGGATTCAGGATGTTGTGGGATGCAAGCATGAGCAATTGTGCTTCCAGAATGGCAGCATTGCCAAGCGGCAGGTGTACGGCCATCTGGTCACCGTCGAAGTCAGCATTGAAAGCTGTACATACCAGCGGATGCAGCTGAATGGCCTTACCCTCGATCAGTTTGGGCTGAAAAGCCTGAATACCAAGACGGTGAAGAGTAGGTGCACGATTCAAAAGAACAGGATGGCCCTTCAACACATTTTCCAGGATATCCCAAACAACCGGGTCTTTCCTGTCTACAATTTTCTTGGCAGACTTGACCGTTTTCACAATGCCTCTTTCCAGCATCTTCCTGATGATAAAGGGCTTAAACAATTCGGAGGCCATTTCTTTGGGAATCCCGCATTCATGAAGGCCAAGCTCAGGGCCGACAACGATAACCGAACGTGCGGAGTAGTCAACACGCTTACCCAATAAGTTCTGGCGGAAGCGTCCTTGTTTACCTTTTAGGCTGTCAGACAACGATTTGAGCGGCCTGTTGGACTCGGTTTTCACCGCATTGGTTTTCCTGGAATTGTCAAACAATGAATCCACCGCTTCCTGTAACATTCTTTTTTCATTGCGGAGGATCACGTCCGGAGCTTTGATTTCAATAAGGCGTTTCAACCTGTTGTTTCTGATGATCACCCTTCTGTAGAGATCGTTGAGGTCACTGGTTGCAAAACGACCACCATCCAGTGGGACCAGGGGGCGAAGCTCCGGCGGAATAACCGGCACAACGTCCACTATCATCCACTCCGGTCGATTCTCTATGGATTGTTGCGCTTCCCGGAATGCCTCCACAACCTGCAAACGTTTCAACGCATCAGCCTTACGCTGTTGTGAAGTCTCAGTGTTGGCCTTGTGACGAAGGTCGTAAGAAAGCTGATCCAGATCAAGGTTCATCAACAACTCTTTCAATGACTCAGCACCCATCTTGGCAACAAACTTGTTTGGATCATCATCATCCAGCATTTGGTTCTCCAGGGGAATGGATTCCAAAGCATTGAAGTATTCTTCCTCCGTAAGGAAGTCCATAAAATTAAACTCATCAGACTTTACGCCGGGATTGATTACCACATAACGCTCATAATAGATGATCTGATCAAGTTTTTTTGACGGCAATCCCAAAAGATAGCCTATTTTATTGGGCAAAGTACGGAAAAACCAAATGTGCGCTACCGGAACCACCAGCTTAATATGGCCCATGCGCTCACGGCGAACCTTCTTCTCCGTGACCTCCACACCACAGCGATCACACACAATACCTTTATAACGAATGCGTTTATACTTGCCACAATGGCATTCCCAGTCCTTTACCGGACCAAAAATCCGCTCACAAAACAATCCGTCTCTTTCTGGCTTATATGTCCGGTAATTGATGGTTTCCGGCTTCAAAACCTCCCCATGCGACCTTTCCAAAACGGATTCCGGTGAGGCCAGACTGATGGTAATGCTGGAGAAATTGCTTTTGACGTTGGATTCTTTTCTAAAAGCCATATAATATGTTTCTTAAAGACGTTTCTTCTTAATTATATTTAATCTTTTGATCCTTAAACGGTGATCAGTCAAATCTGATGTTCAGGCCCAGGCCCCGAAGCTCGTGAACCAGTACATTGAAGGACTCAGGGACGCCAGGGATGGGCATGTTGTCGCCTTTTACAAGGGTTTCATATGTTTTGGCACGGCCAATTACATCGTCCGACTTAACAGTCAGTATTTCCTGAAGAATATTGGCGGCACCAAATGCTTCCAGTGCCCAAACTTCCATCTCCCCAAATCGCTGTCCACCAAATTGTGCTTTACCTCCAAGCGGCTGTTGTGTAATCAGCGAGTAAGGGCCAATTGACCGGGCATGCATCTTGTCGTCAACCATATGCCCAAGTTTCAGCATATAAATCACACCAACTGTAGCGGGCTGGTCAAAGCGTTCACCGGTCCCTCCGTCGTAAAGATATACTTTGCCGTTTTCCGGCAGATTTGCTTTGGCCATGTATTCATTGATCTGATCAACTTGGGCACCATCGAAGATCGGGCTTGAGAATGTCAGACCGAGTTTCTGGCCTGCCCATCCCAAAACGGTTTCATAAATCTGACCCAGGTTCATACGAGAAGGTACGCCGAGCGGGTTCAAAACAATGTCAACCGGTGTGCCGTCTTCAAGGAAAGGCATATCTTCCTGGCGAACAATCTTGGCAACAATACCTTTGTTACCATGTCTGCCGGCCATTTTATCACCCACCTTAAGCTTGCGCTTCTTGGCGAGATACACTTTGGCAAGCTGAACAATGCCCGTGGGCAATTCATCACCCACAGTAGCCGTGAACTTCCGGCGGTTATAGGTACCGAGCAAATCCTTGTACTGAATGGAGTAATTGTGCAGCAACTCCCTGATCAGTTGGTTCTTCTTCTTGTCGGTAGTCCAGTTGTTGGGATTGATGGTCAGGTAGTCAAGGCCATGCAATATTTTTTGGGTAAATTTTGTGCCTTTGGCAACCACTGATTCCTTCAGGCTGTTGGACACACCCTGTGATGTTTTACCGGAAACAAGGATGATCAGCTTATCCACCAGTTTGGTCCTGAGATCTGCTGCTTTCTGTTTGAACTCGGCATCCAGTTTATCAACATATGCTTTTTCCTTGGTTTTGGCTTTACGGTCCTTAATAATCCTGGAAAAAAGTTTCTTGTCAATGATAACTCCTTTGGTAGCCGGTGGGGCTTTCAGGGAAGCATCCTTTACATCACCCGCCTTATCACCAAAAATTGCACGCAGCAGTTTTTCTTCGGGGGTGGGATCGGTTTCTCCCTTGGGTGTTATTTTACCGATCAGGATATCGCCTTCGTTCACTTCGGCACCAATACGAATCAGACCGTTTTCGTCAAGGTCTTTGATGGCATCAGCACTAACGTTGGGGATATCGCTGGTTAATTCTTCGGCACCACGCTTGGTATCCCTCACATCCAGAGAAAATTCTTCAATATGAATGGAAGTAAAGATATCGTCACGTACAATTTTTTCAGACACAACGATGGCATCCTCAAAATTATAGCCCTTCCATGGCATGAAGGCCACTTTCAGGTTTCGACCCAGGGCAAGCTCGCCGTTTTTGGTGGCATAACCCTCGCAAAGCAGCTGTCCCTTTTTCACTTTTTGCCCTTTTCTTACAATGGGTTTCAGACTAAGGCAGGTGTTCTGATTGGTTTTGCTGAACTTGGTAAGCTGATAGGTACGCTGATCATCTTCAAAGCTCACAAGTCTTTCATCTTCGCTTCTGCTATAGCGGATTACGATGGTATCGGAATCAACATATTCCACCGTTCCATTTCCTTCGGCATGGAGAAGCACCCTGGAATCGTTGGCAACACGTTTTTCCAGGCCTGTTCCCACGATGGGCGCCTCCGGATTGATAAGCGGAACTGCCTGCCGCATCATGTTACTTCCCATGAGTGCCCTGTTTGCATCATCATGCTCCAGGAAGGGGATCAGGGATGCCGCTATGGAAGCGATCTGATTGGGTGCCACATCCATCAGGTTTATCCTGGGAGGCTCAACAATAGGATAGTCAGCCTGAAACCTCACCTTGATCCGTTCATCAACAAATTGACCGTTTTCTGCAAGTGCCACATTGGCCTGGCTGATAATTTCAGTCTCTTCTTCCTCGGCAGAAAGGTAAACAGGAGGTTTTCCAAAATCTACTTTCCCCTCTTCCACCTTGAAATAGGGGGTTTCAATAAAGCCCAGTTCATTTACTTTCGCATACACACAAAGTGACGAAATCAGTCCGATATTGGGGCCTTCCGGTGTTTCAATGGTGCACAAACGTCCGTAGTGTGTAAAATGCACGTCTCTGACTTCGAATCCGGCCCTTTCCCTGGACAGACCGCCGGGCCCAAGTGCCGACATTCTGCGCTTATGGGTTATCTCAGCCAGTGGGTTTGTCTGATCCATAAACTGAGACAACTGGTTGGTGCCAAAGAAAGAATTGATCACGGAGGAAAGGGTCTTGGCGTTTATCAGATCCGTGGGGGCGAACACTTCATTGTCGCGCACGTTCATTCTTTCGCGTATGGTACGTGCCATACGGGCCAAGCCCACACCAAACTGGGCATACAGCTGTTCACCTACCGTACGGACACGGCGGTTGCTTAGGTGATCGATGTCGTCAACATCTTCTTTTGCATTGACAAGCTCAATGAGGTATTTTACAATACAGATGATGTCTTCTTTCGTAAGCACCTTTACATCCATGGAGGTATTGAGATTCAGCTTCCTGTTGATCCGGTAACGGCCAACGTCTCCAAGGTCATAACGTTTGTCGGAGAAGAAGAGTTTCTCAATCATACTGCGGGCGGTTTCATCGTCAGGAGGATCCGCATTCCGCAGCAGCCGGTAGATAAACTCCACCGCTTCCTTTTCCGAGTTGGTGGTGTCTTTTTGCAAAGTATTGTAGACCAGGATGTAGTCATTCACATTCAACCCTTCCTTATGCAGGATGATGGTCTTTACTTCAGCTTCAAGGATCTGGTCGATGTGTTCGTTTTCCAGCACCGTTTCACGGTCTATGATTACTTCGGTACGTTCAATGGAAACGACTTCACCGGTATCTTCATCAACAAAATCTTCCACCCATGATCTGAGCACCCTGGCAGCCAGTTTTCGCCCAACATATTTTTTCAGGCCGGTCTTGGTCACTTTTATTTCATCCGCAAGGTCGAATATCTCGAGGATTTCTTTATCGGTTTCAAAACCGATAGCCCTCAACAGGGTTGTTACCGGAAGCTTCTTTTTCCTGTCGATGTATGCATACATCACGTTGTTGATATCGGTGGCGAACTCAATCCATGAGCCTTTGAAGGGAATGATACGGGCACTGTAGAGCTGTGTTCCGTTGGCATGTACACTGGTACCAAAAAACACACCGGGAGATCGGTGTAATTGTGAAACAACGACCCTTTCGGCACCATTGATCAGGAATGTTCCCCTGGGTGTCATGTAGGGGATGGTTCCAAGGTAGACATCCTGGATAATGGTTTCAAAATCCTCATGCTCAGGGTCGGTACAATATAATTTTAATTTGGCTTTCAGTGGGACGCTGTAGGTCAGCCCCCTCTCTATACATTCCTGTATGGAATATTTTGGTGGATCAATAAAATAGTCAAGAAACTCCAGTACAAAATTGTTCCTGGCATCTGAAATGGGGAAATTTTCGCTAAACACCTTAAATAATCCCTCGTTTTTTCTATTTTCAGGTGTTGTCTCTAACTGGAAAAAGTCCTGGAAGGACTTTATCTGAATTTCTAGAAAATCGGGATAATCAAAATGGGTGGTTACCGTTCCGAAATTTACCCTTTCTGCGTTTGTTTGTTTTGCTGTCAAGGCTTGAAGGTTTGAAGTTACTAAAAGCTAATAATAGAAGAAACAGTATAACCGATAATAAAGATCAGACTTCTACAGCGAATGAACCATTCGGCAGAAGTCTAATCTTTATTGATTTTTTCGTGCAGGTTTACTTTACCTCCACTTCTGCTCCGGCTTCTTCGAGCTGTTTTTTCAGCGATTCGGCTTCGTCTTTTGTAACTCCCTCTTTGATAGCTTTGGGTGCGCCATCAACCAGTTCTTTTGATTCTTTCAGGCCGAGGCTGGTAAGCTCTTTAACAAGTTTCACCACAGCGAGTTTAGATGAGCCTGCTGCTTTGAGGATCACGTCAAATTGTGTTTGTTCTTCCGCAGCTTCACCGGCGGCTTCTCCTCCGGCTGCCGCAACTGCAACAGGTGCTGCCGCTGCAGGCTCAATGCCATATTCTTCTTTCAAAATTGTTGCCAATTCATTAACCTCTTTTACCGTAAGGTTAACCAACTGTTCTGCAAAAGCTTTCAAATCTGCCATTTTTTTATTGTTTTAATTGGGTTTTACTTTTCAAAAATTCTCATTTAATGATACGGTCTAGCTTTCTTTTTCAGAAAGTGTTTTCACAACACCTGCAATGGTGTTTCCTCCTGATTGCAGGGCGGAAACAACGTTTTTGGCAGGTGATTGCAGCAATGCGATGAGATCAGCGATCAGTTCTTCTCTTGATTTGATGCTCGCCAGTGTGTCAAGCTGATCATCGCCAATAAAAATTGCTTCTCCCACATAAGCACCCTTGAGCAGGGGCTTTATCATCTTTTGTTTTTTATTGGACTTGCGAAATTCCTTGATCAGTTTGGCTGGCAAGTTACCTGTATCGGCGATCATTACAGAAGTGGCTCCCACCAAAACCTCGTACAAAGGTTCCAGGTTTTTCTCGCTTTTTTCCATGGCTTTTTTCAGCAGTGTATTTTTCACCACTTCCATGGAAACATTGCGCCTGTAGCATAATCTCCTCAGGTTATTGATGGTCTCCACATTCAAATCAGAAGTATCGGTCAGATATATGACTTCACTGTTTTTCAGCTTTTCTGTCAGTGATTCAATGATCTGATATTTTTCTTCTCTGGTTTTCATAAATCGTAAACTTCTTTACAGGTGAAGCACCTTTCGTTTATAATGTTACGGATTTTGTTTCAACCTGGATGCCCGGGCTCATGGTGCTCGACATATAAATGCTTCGCACGTATGTTCCTTTGGCAGCGGCAGGTTTTAAACGCATGATAGTTTGGATGAGCTCTTTGGCATTTTCCACGATTTTCTCTTTTTCAAAAGAAACCTTGCCGATACCGGCGTGAATGATACCAAACTTATCCACTTTGAAGTCGATCTTACCGGCTTTTACATCCGACACTGCTTTTCCAATGTCCATGGTAACTGTACCGGCTTTGGGGTTGGGCATGAGACCGCGGGGCCCGAGGATACGCCCCAGGGCACCAACTTTTGGCATCACGTTGGGAGTGGTGATCACCACATCCACATCGGTCCAACCACCTTTGATCTTCTCCACATATTCATCCAAACCAACATAATCAGCTCCGGCAGCTTTTGCTTCGTCTTCCTTTTCAGGGCCACAAAGCACCAATACACGAACGGTTTTCCCCGTACCATGCGGCAGCGTAACCACGCCTCTAACCATTTGATTGGCTTTCCGGGGGTCTACCCCAAGCCTGATGTCGACATCGACAGATGCATCAAATTTGGCGTAATTGATCTTTTTAACGAGATCCGCTGCTTCAGATAAGGTATATACCGTTGTTCTATCGAATTTCGACAGAGCTTCTTTTTGGTTTTTCGTTAATTTAGCCATTTTTCAGTTTGCGTTAAGCTTAATAATTCATTGCTCATGACGTGCAGCTGCAACGACATTAAGCAGGGCGTTCCCCTTTGATACGTATTCCCATACTGCGTGCGGTACCGGCAACCATATTCATTGCCGATTCCAGTGTGAAGCAGTTAAGGTCAGGCATCTTTTCCTCAGCAATCACTTTTACCTTATCCCAGGTAATGGTAGCGACTTTGGTCCTGTTGGGTTCTGCCGATCCGGACTTGATCTTGGCAGCTTCACGCAACTGCACAGCAACAGGTGGGGTTTTAATGATAAAGTTGAAAGACTTATCTTTAAAAACCGTGATAATCACAGGGATCACCTTACCTGCCTTATCTTGCGTACGGGCATTGAACTGCTTGCAAAACTCCATAATATTTACCCCTTTGGCACCCAATGCAGGGCCAACGGGAGGAGATGGATTGGCAGCGCCCCCCTTTATTTGCAGCTTAATGATTCCACTAACTTCTTTTGCCATGTTTTAAATTGTTTTTCAATTAAGGGGATTGACACTTTCAGCTGATTGTAAAGCAAAACCCAACACGTTACTCCGGAGGAAATTCCCCCAAAATAATGGCGGTTATTCCTTTTCAACCTGCATGAAACTCAATTCCAAAGGTGTCTTTCGTCCGAAAATCTTTACCATCACCTTCAATTTTTTCTTCTCCTCATTGATTTCTTCAATAACACCTGAGAAACTGTTAAACGGTCCGTCTGTAACTTTTACTGTTTCCCCTACGATAAAGGGAACAGTAAGTTCTTCTTGTTTGCCCGACAATTCATCAACCTTACCTAAAATACGGTTAACTTCTGACGGACGGAGGGGTACAGGGTCAGCACCAGAGCCCAAAAAACCCAATACCCCCGGAATGTTCCTGATAATATGCGGTATTTCACCTACCAGGGCTGCTTCAATGAGTACATAACCGGGAAAATAGTTTCGCTCAGTGCTGACTTTTTTCCCTTTACGCACCTGATACACCTTTTCAGTAGGAATCAGTACTTGCGAAACGTAATCCTCCAGCCCCAGCCTCGTGATTTCATTATCAAGGTATTGTTTCACCTTTTTCTCACTGCCGCTGACAGCCCGGACAACATACCATTTTTTAACTTGCTCGCTCATACTAATTTAGAAATCTGATTTCCGCATAAATCTTGTGTAACCGACAAAAGTCGTCATTGATAGACATATTGCTCCGGCCACTACAAGTCGGGATCATTACAAAAAGAGACGGTAAAATTGATCAAGAACGGAGCTAAAGGAAATATCCATCAAATAAACGATCAATGCGATTATAAGGGAAGCAATAGATACTACCACTGCGCTATTCTGCAGGTCACTCCAAGAGGGCCAGGAAACCTTGTTGATCAACTCATCATAGGATTCTCTGATATAGGCTCTGATTTTCTTCATAATTTTTTGAATGTTCAACTATTTGCACGGGTGGAAGGAATCGAACCCTCAACCAACGGTTTTGGAGACCGCTACTCTACCAATTGAGCTACACCCGTGTAAAACATAAGTTTTTGGTGACAATCCAGTGTATATGCAGCAAATTGTCACCAAAAACCTTGTATGATACGATGTTAGTCAACAATTTCAGTTACCTGTCCGGCACCAACCGTACGTCCACCTTCACGAATCGCAAAGCGGAGACCTTTGTCCATGGCAACGTCGGCGATCAGCTCCACATTGATGGTAAGGTTATCGCCGGGCATAACCATTTCACGTCCTTCCGGAAGCATAATCTCACCGGTAACGTCAGTAGTACGGAAGAAGAACTGCGGACGATATTTGTTGCCAAATGGTGTATGGCGACCGCCTTCTTCTTTTTTCAATACATAAACCTCGGCCTTGAATTTTCTGTGAGGCTTCACAGAGGCGGGCTTACAAATAACCATACCACGGGTTATTGCGTCTTTGTCGATACCGCGCAACAGCAGACCTACGTTGTCGCCAGCTTCACCACGGTCGAGAATTTTGCGGAACATTTCCACACCGGTTACTACCGACTTGAGCTTTTCAGCACCCATACCGATAATTTCAACCGGATCACCACTGTTGATTACGCCGGTTTCGATACGACCTGTAGCAACAGTTCCACGACCTGTGATTGAGAATACGTCCTCAACGGGCATCAGGAAGTCCTTGTCAACATCACGCTGTGGCAGCGGGATATAACTGTCAACGGCATCCATCAGCTCAACAATCTTTTCTACCCATTTTGGTTCGTTGTTCAGCCCACCGAGAGCGGATCCCTGGATTACGGGGATGTCGTCACCGTCGAACTCATAGAAAGACAACAGCTCACGGATTTCCATTTCTACGAGCTCCAGAAGCTCTTCATCATCAACGAGGTCAACCTTGTTCATGAATACTACGAGCTGAGGAACACCAACCTGACGGGCCAAAAGAATGTGCTCACGGGTTTGAGGCATCGGACCATCGGTAGCAGCAACAACAAGGATTGCACCGTCCATCTGGGCGGCACCTGTAACCATGTTCTTAACGTAGTCGGCGTGACCGGGACAGTCAACGTGGGCATAGTGCCTTGCATCTGTTTGATACTCAACGTGCGCCGTATTGATTGTGATACCTCTTTCTTTCTCTTCCGGGGCATTATCAATAGAATCGAACGACCTGATTTCAGACAATCCTTTTTCTGCCAATACTTGTGTGATCGCAGCGGTGAGAGTTGTTTTACCGTGGTCAACGTGACCAATGGTACCAACATTCACGTGCGGTTTCGTACGTTGAAATTTTTCTTTTGCCATATCTTACTGGTGTTTAGGTTTAATTAAATAGGATTCAACAAATTGTTTTTTTCTTTATTCGTAGAGCCGATGACGGGAATTGAACCCGTGGCCTCTTCCTTACCAAGGAAACGCTCTACCCCTGAGCTACATCGGCAGGGATGACTTTGAGCGGAAAACGGGACTCGAACCCGCCACCTACAGCTTGGAAGGCTGTCGCTCTACCAGATGAGCTATTTCCGCTAAAAAAGTGGGGGGGGAAGGATTCGAACCTCCGAAGGCGAAGCCAACAGATTTACAGTCTGCCCCATTTGACCGCTCTGGAACCCCCCCA
>SL_3KL_010_SEDDRAFT_10001043_pt1 | contig 24629 bp, 20 predicted proteins | sample SodLakKL_010_SED_2_FD_10381 | JGI IMG/M metagenome (IMG submission 10381) | reverse complement strand
CTCTCCATGCCACATCCACTTGGAATCGGCCGTGCATAATGCCGAGATTTTTCAGCGAATCTACCACCTCGTTCGACAGCTGTCGCCCCACTTTATCGCGCGTATCATGCAGGTCTACCGCTGCTTTTTTTAATGCCTCAGCCTGTTCTGCTATCTTGCCTTGGATACGCTCAATCTCCAGGTCAAAATTTTCGGCTACATTCAATTCTGCCTTCACATCTTTGTAATAGCTGATCAGCTCAGGTATTGAGCGCTGATATTTTTTCTGCAGTCGATTCAACTCCGCCTGTCGCTGACGAAGAGTCTCCAGCCGCTGCGGATTAAACTCAATTCCGTTTCGATACCGCTCGGCAAAATGAACCGCCTCCTGTATACTAATTCGCGCCGTATTCACCTCTTCCAAATAGGTATCAAACTCCGACTCAATCCGCGCCATATCCTCCAGGTGCAGTTTGATGGTGTTCAGCATCTCCATCAGGCTGATATCATCTCCATTGCCAATTTCGGCAATCGCCGCCGCTTTTTGATCCAAATCCTCGGCATTATCCAGCAGATGCATCTCTGCCTCCAGCTCCTCCTCTTCATGAGGGTCCAGCTCCGCCGCCTCCAGCTCTTTCACCTGGAACTGGTAGAGGTCGGTCTTCTCTTTAAGCTCCCGCTCCCGGCGTTTCAAATCACGCAGCTCTTTTTGCAGCTCCGCCATCTTTCGGTATTCGGTTTGATATGCTTTCAGCGCGGGCTCCACAGACTCAAATTGATCGATCACCCCGAGATGATTTTCATCCTTCAGCAGCATCTGGTGATCGTGCTGCCCGTGCAGATCCACCAGTTGATCCCCTACCTTCTTCAGCACAGAAATATTTACCGGCGTATCGTTGATGAACGCCCGGCTGCCGGATTGACGAATCTCCCGACGCAAAATCAGCTCTTCACTTACTTCTACCGCATTTTCATCCAATAACTCTGCCAGGTACTCATTTTTCCCGACATGAATTGTCGCCTCAGAGATCGCCTTCTTCGCACCCTGGCGAATCACTTCCGTATCGGCACGCTCACCCAAAATCATATTCAATGCACCAATAATAATCGACTTACCCGCACCCGTCTGACCGGTCATGATATTGAGCCCGTGCTCGAACTGAACGTCAAGTTCATCGATAAGAGCAAAATCTTTGATGTAGAGCGATTTAATCATGGTCTGTAAATTATGAATTGGAATTTTGAATGTTGGAATTCTTTTTGCTCCAAAAACTCATGTTGAAAATACACATATCAATCGGAACATTCATCAGCCCTTATAACAGACTTCAAGCAGCTTTTACATCATTGGTTACGACCTGCCTTATATCCCGTTTAGGCATCACGATCAGTAGCTCACCAAACGTTCCTGCGGAACGTAACACTTGGCTAGGTACCCCTCACTTTGTTACCGACGATTCGTCCCGAAGGGACGTTTGATTGGTAACTCGACCCGACATGAGTAATGTGATGCGTTCCACAGGAACGCTTGGTGACAGCAAGAATTAAAAAAACCTCCAAAATTACGCCCCCGATTTTCCAGTCGAACAAATTCAACATTCAAAATTCCTCATCCCTCTGTTGTATGAACCTCCCCGGGCGAACTCCTTACAAATTAAGAATAAAGTTTTTCAGCAGATGCTACATCCATTGCAATCAGCAAAACCTTAAAAAGTAACCCCAATACTTAAACCGCCATACGGTACAGCCCGCTTAAAATTGATTGCGATCAATGGCGTAAAACCAACTTTAAAAAAGATACTCTCTTCCTTTTTTTGGTGTCGAAGTCCAATCGTTGTGTTGTAAAAAAGAGCGGACAAACGGTTATCCCCATTTTCATCATCATCAGTAAAACTGAATATCGTATCTATATAACCAGCTGTAACTCCTAAACCTGTTTCAAAATGCCATGGGCCGTCTCCCCAAAGATATTGGGTCCCAATATGTGCAGAGCCAAACAAAAAGAAATAAGTCAGCCCGGCCCTGCCCCAGAGATTTTCTGTAAATCTGCGTTCGTAGTTTAAACTATATAGCAAGCCTGGTCCACCCAGTTCTAAATGAATCACATTCTTAACCGGTTCAACGAGCTCTTCTTCATCAGGCGTTTCAGTACCTTGCTGTGCGGTTTCCTGAGCGCTAAGAGTTTGAACTCCACTAAGAACAAGCACAGTTAAAAGGGCGATGAATAATCTCTTCATAGGTTGGATTTTGAGTGTTTAATGTACTCCAATACATTTAGCCCGCATCATTTCTTGATGACTAAAATAGCAGCTGATAAATAAGTAATTTTTTTTAAATCACTATAATTTACTGTGACAGATCAATCTTCACTTGACAAATTCTCATATAAACTACCGTCACAATAATACCTACAGCCAGAATCAATCCTTTTGAAAGTATTTCTCCGCCATTCAAAAAGGTTGTAAACCACGGCTCGGCAAACACCAACCCTGCCAGGGCGATCATCAACCCGAAACTTTCCGGCAGGCGGTAGGGCACATCCATCACTTTTTTGCTGTAAATACCGAGTGTGGTGGCCATCGCTCCGTAACTGAGCAGCGTTGCCGTGGCTGAGCCGACCATTCCGAATATCGGTATCAACGCAAGGTTGGCGATGACGGTAATCACCGCTCCCATCAGCGTAATTTTATAGAAAACCTTCGTTTTTTCTTTGATGAATACGCCCGACGAAAAGTTGATATACCAGCCGTGGAACCAGTAGGCGAGCAGCAGGAACGGCACAATTTCGAGTCCGCCCCAGTAGGCGCTGTCAATTAGTGTAGCCTCCGTGCCGGGAATGGAGATCGCCACAATCTGCTCTTTAAACAGAGCGACCACCATAAACAGGAGAGCCGAAAACAGGTTATACCAGATGAACGCCCGGCCAAAAAGCTCACGGGAATCGCCGTCTTTGGCATGACGCATAAAAAAGGGCTGCCACGCCATCCGGTACATCTGAACCACCAGGAGCATAAATACCGCCAGTTTGTAGCAAGCGTTATAGATCCCCACAATATCCTCCGGAGTGGTGCCCGCGCCGTAGAGCCGTTCGGCATTGGCAGGATCCATACCGTTCAGCAGAAATCGATCCAGCATCTCATTGATCACAAAACCGATTCCGGAGGGGACAAACGGCCAGCCGAATTCAAACGCGGTTTGCACCCATTTTTTACTGAATGATCCTTTCAACAGATCGGCCGTAAAGATCCAAACCAGGATGGTCATCACAAATGAACCGGCCAGGTTGGCAAGGAATACCGCTTCAATGCCGAAACCGAGACCTAAAATCAGGTAAAAGTTCAGCGCCAGGTTAATGAGCACGTTCAGCGTTTTAAGCGCGGCAAAAAGGTAGGCCCGACGTGTTAATCGAAGTTCCGCCATCGGCACAATGGAGAGCGTATCAAACCAGAGAATTCCCAGCATCAACAGAAATATCGCTGATGTCTCCGGAGCGAGGTTCATCAAAGGTAGCAGGGCCGGCATAGCAAGGTAGAGGATCAAACAGAGCAGCGAAGCGAACGCAAACAGGCCCAGCTGCAAAGTTTTAAAAACATTCGGTGCCTCTTTGCGATTTTCCGCATACCGCAGGTAGGCCGACTCCATCCCGAATGTAAACACCACGTTCAAAAATGCGATAGCTGCATACACAAGCCCGATAATTCCGTACTGGGCGGTATTAAACACGCCGGTATGCAGCGGAACCAACAGGTAGTTGATAAACCGCGCCAACACGCTGCTGATGCCGTAAACAAGAGTATCGGAAAAGAGCTCGCGGAGTTTACTCAATCGATCAGGATTTTGCGCTGAGTTGTTGTACCGCTTCTACACCAAGCAGGTAGCTGTTTATTCCAAACCCGGTGATAATTCCATCCATCGCCCTGCCCGTAATTGAGCGTTCACGAAATTCCTCGCGGGCATGGATATTGGAAAGATGAACTTCCACTTTTGGTATATCAATCAATTCCAGGGCATCATGAATCGCCACCGATGAGTGGGTAAATCCACCCCAGTTTGCCACAAGACCATCAATAGTGCCGCTTTTTGCCGAATGGATCGCATCAATCAGATCTCCCTCGTGGTTGCTCTGAACAAAGATAAAGTCAATATCCGAATATTTTTCCCGAAGAGTGTTTTCGATATCGGCCAACGTGTTACTGCCGTATTGTTCGGGGTCACGCTTCCCCAGATAATTCAGATTGGGTCCGTTTAGCACTAACAGTTTCATAGCTGAACCTCGCGGGAAATTTTCTCGGCAATTGCGGCCATTTTTTCATCTTTAATCGAAATAGAGTGACCCAGCGATACATTTTGTGACTCTTTGTAGATCGGCACCAAGTGAATATGAGCATGTGGTACTTCAAGACCCTCTACTATAACTCCTGTTCTGATTGGAGAGAGCGCCTTATCGATTCCGGCCGCAACTTTTTTTGCAAAAAGTGTGGTATCGGCAAGAAGTTGGTCATCCAGATCAAACAGATAGTCGACCTCTTTTTTCGGTACCACCAGCGTATGCCCCTCAATAATTGGGTTGATATCTAAAAATGCGATATGCGCGTCTGTTTCGGCTACTTTATAACAGGGAATATCGCCTTGAATAATTTTTGTGAATATCGTTGCCATGGTTTTTCAGATAAATTTTTTCGTAATTCAGGAAATTTTACCGGGTAAATCTTCGTTATATCAATGTATTAAACCTCTGACGCTTTTGCAGATTCCCATTAAGAAAAAAATAACTTTTCTTGTTTGATTTTGGGTCGGTTAGATCCTTATCTTTGAATTCTTGAAAAGTTTATGGGAATCGGTAGCTCAGTTGGTAGAGCAACGGCCTTTTAAGCCGTGGGTCGAGGGTTCGAGCCCCTCCCGATTCACACGATTTTAACATGACTCTCTCTTGATTAACCCTTATCGGCTGATACCCGGTAGGGGTTATTTTTTTGCCTAGTATTTTTACTAAAAACGAGCGCTTATTCAACGGTTATGTATGGCCTTATGCGCTCCATAGTGGCAGGGCCAATTCCTCGTACTTCTTCCAACTCATGAATATCGTTAAATCCTCCGCGTTCTACCCGATAGTTTATTATTCGTTCGGCAAAGGCGGGGCCGATCCCCGTAAGCGCCTGTAGAACTTCTTTATCTGCCGTATTGATATTTATGGGAAATGAAACTGCTACACTGTTTTCATCTTCCCCTAACTCGATTCTTGGAACGCGTTCCCCGACCCTCTCGGGATTTTCCCACATTCCTATTCTACTATCTCGTGCGGCCGATGCATATCGTTGAAATGCTGCCACGGAATCTCGGTGTTGGCGATAAAACTGGGTCCACTCTCCAAAACCACTCCTCAGCAATTCTCGATTTACATCTTTGATATTCCCATCATCATCCCGCACCTGTATATACCCACGATATGCCCCGTACCTTGCCTCAGGCTCACCGCCATCAAATCCGGTAATCCGAACTTCATTTCCGGTAAGCATGTCTGATAAAAATTCAGCAGCCTCCCCGGCGTGATATTCCGATGAATCAGCACCGGCGTAAATTCGGGGAACCTGTACCCCAAGTGGTCGTACGGCATAGTCTAAGCCACGGATCAATCGAATTTCGAACCGGCTTCCATCATGAACTCGCGCCACTTCGTACCATTTGCCTTCATCAATGGGTGGTACGGGTGGCTCCATCTCTCCAGTAGCGCGCTTCATGGAAGCAGAAAAATCCTGATAATACTGATTGGCAATTTTATGATTATGAAAAATGAGTAGATTTTCATCGTTATTCTGCTCTGCATTTCTTGAGAAATTGTATGATCCCGCAATGGCAATTCCCAGATCATTATCAAAAGGCTGTGTTACGTCGATCAGCATGGTTTTATGGTGAAGCGTACGAAGCTCTCTTGCCGGTCGGATATTTCTATTTCCAGATTGAGCTTCAGGTGTTGCCCAAATTGCACCCGTATTTCTATAACGTGCATAAAATCGTGGATCAATAAGTCCTTGTACAAAAATACCATCTGTAAATGAGCGCTCCCACATAGATTGGCTTAACGGAATATCGGGAGTAATTGCAAAAGCCAGAAAGTTCACATCCTGTTGTGCCGTATTTCGAATTAAATCATCCAGGCGAGCGCCAATCGATGGCTTGCTGCCATCTCGGTTTATAGGCCCAAAATAGAGTTCCACTTTTGTAGTATCTACATAAAATACACTTTCGCCCACGTATCGTTTGTCTTTATGGAAACGGGCACGAGTTGGGTCAGGCACAACCCCATCGCCTCCCCATAGCTGGTTGAACTCCCGATGATACGCCTTGGCAATACCACTGTCTTTAATTACAATGGTATTGTTACTGTTGATTGGTCCGGTGTAGGTTAAATTCATAGATCCGGTCCACACGTAATAGTCGTCCGGATCATCGCTTAGAATATCGATCACCGCAAATTTATGGTGCATATCGTAACTCGCTCCCACAAGTTGGTGAGACGTTGTTGTACCATCCGGGTTGAAAACATCTCCGGCATCATCAATGGAGTAAATTCCTGCATCGCGCAGCATATTCCACATCGCTTCGCCACGCTCTTGATTCCTAAACCGGTTATTGTGATCTGTAGCCACTCTAACACGCACACCTCTCTCTTTCGCTCGAACAAGAGCTTCACCAACCTTGTGATTTTCCAGATTGTAAATTGCTAAATCTACACTTCGATCAGCTTTATCAATTTTTTTGATAAGGGTTTGTAATAGGTCGGCTTCTGCATTGGCGTAATTCCCCTCTTTCGCCACAGTGCTATCTATTGGCATGTTAAAATAAACTTTTACCCATTCAACCGAACTTGTATCCGGCTGAACAGCAAATATGGATACAGGTGTGAGAGCAAAAGAGGATATAAAAAGTGAGCAGAGTAGTAGTGATAATTTTCTCATCCGGTAAATATATACAATTTTCTAATTTTTGGTTAAAACCGCTTTTTAAAGTAATTTCACCCTTAAATAAATGACCCATATGCGACTGAAACATCTGAACCCTTTATACTGGAAAAAATCTTTCCTCATCGGCATACTGGTCGGTTTTGTAGTGCTATGGTTCACCTTTTTTGATACACACAGCCTCTACACAAAATACCAGCTGGAATCGCAGAAAAATGATCTCATCGAGAGAACCCAGGAACTGGAAATGAAAACGGTAGAGCTGGATGAAAAAATATCTAACCTGGAGGAGAACCCTGACCTTCTGGAAAAAATTGCGCGCGAGGAGTATGGCATGCGCAAACCAAACGAAACCGTGTATAAAGTTAAGCCTGCTGATTAACTACAGGCTGTTAACATATTAGTACTTCATCTTTAAAAGATAGCAACCATAATGATTTCAATTGGTATAGATTTAGGCGGCACCAATATTAAAGCTGCAGTTGTTGATCAGAAAAAAGGTTTTATCAAACAAGACTCTTTCCCGACCAATGCCGACCTTGGCAAAGATCACGTTTATGATCGCCTTGTTATGGCAATCAAAGAAATTACAGATGGCCTGGATGAAAAACCGATCGGTATTGGAATGGGATTACCGGGAATGGTCGCCATGGACCGCCAAACGGTTAAAAATCCGCCAAACCTACCAGGGTGGAAAGTTGAAAATGTTTCTAAAGAGATTAAAAAGCGGACCGGATTGTCGTGCGTGATCGAAAATGACGCAAACCTGGCTGCCTTGGGATCGGCACGCTTTGGCCGAGGAGAAAACCTGGAGAGCTTTATTATGATTACCCTTGGAACCGGTGTAGGCGGAGGAATAATTTTTGAAAACAAAATTTACCGCGGCACAACAGGAATGGCCGGAGAGCTTGGCCATGTAATTGTAGATTATCACGGCCCGATGTCGAATAGTAATACTCGTGGAGGAATTGAAGCCTATTTGGGTCAGCGTTTTTTAAGTCGTTATGCAGCAGACAGAATTCGACAAAACACCGACAATCCTTTATACGAAAAATTTCATGCAGACTTTAACCTGCTCGAACCCGTTGATCTTTCTAAGGCAGCAGACGACGGAAATGAGCTGGCCATCGATATTCTTAAAAAAACCGGTGAAAAATTAGGATACGCCATCGTAAACTATATTCATATTCTCGACATCCGAAAAATTGTTGTTAGTGGTGGAGTATCTAAAGCCGGCAAATGGATTTTAGAACCTGCTCGAAATACCGCTAAACAGTATTTAATGCCTCCATTTCTCGACGGATTCGATATCATTTATGAATCGCTTGGTAATGAAGCCGCACTGCTTGGAGCTGCAAGCCTCGCATTTGAAGAGCTAAGTTCATGATCGTAAATATATGCAGTACCCGATACTCGTAATTCTGCGAATTGTATGTTGCTTTCTGCTTATTGCGGGCCTCGGAAAAACTGCTTTTGCGCAAGCAAATTCAGATACACTTCAAACGGCCGTTAACGATACTATTCCTCCGGCCCAAGCAGACACCACAGAACCCGAACCGATGGATTTCGACACCAGTGTTTCTCCCGGAGAACAGCAAGGTGTAAGCCAACGCCCCGGAAGCAGGGACGCCGATCGCAGAGCTACAGGTGATGCTGTGAATTTCCAGGCCCAGGATTCTCTTACCTTTACATTTCGTGGAGAACGAAAGGGGAAACTTTATGGCTCTGCCAATGTTACCCATGCCAATGGGTCACTCGATGCCGGAATTATTGATCTGGATCTGATTAAAAACCAAGTTGAAGCAACTACTCCATCCCCTGAAGACACCCTATCCTATCCCATTCTCAGGCAGCAAGACCAAGAAATTAGAAGTACAAGGGTGCTATTCAACTACGAAACCGAAAAGGGCAAGTTTGAGGTTGCTGAAATTCAGATGCCCGATGGACATTTAATCGGCACACAAGTAAAAAATGTATCAGAAACAGAAGCGTTTATTGAAGATGGAATTTACTCCAGCTGTCCGCCTGATCATATGTATTACTACATTCGTGCCCAGCGGATGAAAATTGTTGATGAAGAAGAGATCTTTTTCACAAACGCACGGCTCTACATACTCGATATTCCCTACCCTCTTGTTTTCCCGTTTGGATATGTTCCCGCCGGTATCGATCAACGAAGATCTGGGCTGCTTGAACCTACTTATCTTTTTGAAAACTCTTCATCCAGAGGTCTTGGCCTTCAAAACCTGGGGTGGTTCCAATATTTTAACGAATATCTTACCGGACAAACCTCATTCGATGTTTTTACATCCGGTACATTTTTCAACGAATCCCGATTTCAATATCGTAAAACGGAAAGCTTTAACGGAAGTCTCACACTTGGCTATTCACGAGAGCGTGGATTGGAATCTACCGATTTAAATTTCACTGAAACAGTAAGCAGAAGACTGGCACTTACGCACGACCAGCAGCTATCGCCGTTTGCAAATCTTTCTGCCAATATTAACCTTAATACTTCCGACTATTTTCAGCGGAACTCTTTTGATATTGATGAACGAGCTCAAACGAGCAGTACATCACGAGTATCATACCGCTACAACCATCCGGAGGGGAATTATAATTTAAGCTTAACATCTAATCTTAACCAACGGTTTGACACCGGAGTAGCCCGGCTTACCGGACCGGAGATGAACTTTTCACTGCGGCAGTTTTCGCCCTTTGAATCAGACGGTCCAGCAACAACAGCCGATCAATCTTGGTATGAACGAATTACCGTAAGTTACCGAAATAACTTTCGATCCAACTTCAATTTCACTCCAGTTGATCAAGAAGACCCTGGTGCCAATTGGTTCCAGGCACTTCTTGACCCAAGCCTGCACCGCGAAGTAACAGAAAGCGATCAGCATGTTGAATATGGATTTGTTCAACGTGCCCAGGCATCAGCCGGGCAAATTATTCCCAGCCAATATTTAAATATTTCGGCCAGCTTAAGTTTTAATGAGTATTGGTATCCCACTACTACCCGCCGTGAATTTGATGAAGAAGCCAACCGGGTTCAAGAGTTCAAAGAACGAGGATTTGCTGCAGCCCGGGATTTTAATACCAGTCTAAACTTTAACACTACATTTTACGGCATTTCGCAGATGAGTATAGGTAATTTTGAAGGATTACGGCACACTGTGCGGCCCAATTTTAGCTTGAGTTACCGGCCCGATTTTTCTGATGAACGCTGGGGGTTTTATGAAGAAGTTCAAGTTGATACGACCGGCAATACTCAAACCTTCTCCCGATTTGACAGGGAGGTGTTTGGCGGGCCACCCTCAGGTGAACAGAGAACAGTTAACTTTGGAATCACAAATATATTGGAAACCAAGCAGGTTAGGCGCGATTCTACAGGTGAAGTACAATCGAACAATCTACGTCTTATAGATAATTTATCCATCAACTCCGGGTATAACTTTGCAGCAGACAGTCTCAACTTCAGCAATGTAAATGTTTCTCTTTCAACCAGGTTGTTCGATCGCGTTCGGTTAAGCGCCAATGCTACCTATTCCGTTTACGAACAAGTGGGGCCAAATCGTCAAATTGATAGGTTCGTTTGGGAGGAAGATGGAAAATTTTTACAGCCTCTTTCATACAGTATAAATTTATCCACCAATTTCCGAGGCGGGCAGCGAGGTGCCAGACCATATACTCCGGCATACAGACCGTATGATCCCTATAATCAGCAATTTTTTAGCCCCATCGATAGCCATTTTAATGATCGGCCTATTCAGCCAATTGATTCACCCTGGAGTATAAACCTGGATTTCAGCTATAGATGGAACTACCAGTTTGGTCAAGATGCACGAAAACAGGCGGTATTAAACGCCAGTAACATTCAGTTTCAGCTGACACAAAAATGGAATGTCAGCACAAGAATAGGGTACGATTTTATTGAGAAAGAACTAACTCCTTCGCAATTTCGACTCTCCCGCCAAATGGTTTGCTGGAACCTCTCTTTCCAGTTTAATCCCTTTGGTGATTTTCAATACTATTCATTCCGTCTCTCCCTGGACAACGCCCAAATTTCGAGCTTGTTCCAAAAACTGCCCGGGCTTAATAACTTAGAACGAAGTTCATCACCAAGTGGGCAGCCGCCACCGCGATTTTAAACTATTTTTCGGCTGCCTGGCCTGATCTTTTTTCCAAGTACTGAACGATATATTTTCCAAAAATATCGAACTCAATATTTACGCTATCTCCCTCGGATTTATAGAGCAGATTGGTATTCTCCCACGTATAAGGAATAATTGCTACAGCAAATTTATTCCCCTCTGATCGAGCTACCGTAAGGCTGATACCATCAATGGCTACGCTTCCCCGGCCAACAATATAGTCCTCATACTTTTTCGGGTACTCCAAGTGGACCAGTAAATCGGCTCCCTTTTTAACGACTTCGGTAATGGTTGCTGTTGTATCAACATGCCCCTGTACAATATGCCCTTCGATCGCTTTTTCAAGTGTGAGAGATCGCTCGAGATTTACATGGCTGCCTACTCTCAAATCACCCAGGTTCGTTTTCCGAAGAGTTTCCTCAACGCTTTGTACGGTAAATGAGGCATCATCGAATGCGATAACGGTTAAACAGACACCATTTACGGCGATGCTCTCATCAATATGAACATCTTCTCCGAAAGAACACTCAATCACCAGCTTTTTACCACCATCGATTTTTTCAATCTTCTGAATTCGACCTACTTCTGAGATAATTCCTGTAAACATACTCTATAAATTAGCTGTTAATAACATATCCGGACCTACACGGGTCCATTCAAATTCTCGAAACGGTACGATATCTTCCATTCGGTTTTTGCCCATATTTACAACCGATTTTGTACCACCGCCTAGTATTTTAGGGCTGATAAATAGTTGCAAACGATCTACCAGGCCTGTACGAAGAAGGGCTGAGGAGAGTTGTTGCCCTCCTTCCACAAAAAGTGATGTAATTCCCGATTCGTACAGTTTTCGTGCCGCTTCTTTAAGATTTACGTGTCCATTCATCTCACTAACGGTAATGTAATTCCCTCTAAAATAATTCGACTGCAGCATTTTAAGCATTGGGTCGCCCACCTCATCCGCCTTCTTCTTATTGTGCGTAATAATCGTTGTCTTCTCTTCAAATTGATCCGAGAACAGATTCAAATTTCTCGGCAACTCCAGAGGGCCATCAATCACAATTCGCCGAGGTTGCCTTCCCTCCACCAATCGTACCGTCAGGGAGGGGTTATCTTCCCGCGCCGTATTTCGGCCTACCATCACAGCGTCCTGCTCACTTCTCCACCGATGCACCATCTCCCTGGAATGCTTACTTGAGATCCATTTCGAATCACCATTCGGAGCCGCAATGTAACCATCGGCCGTTTGTGCAATTTTCAGGGTTATAAACGGTCTTGAAAATTCTACACCATGGATCCAAGCTTCATTAAGCACTTTGGCATCGTCAGCCAAAACTCCCGTTTCCACCTCAATTCCGCTGTTTTGTAAAATTTTAATCCCTTTCCCATTTACTTTTTCGGATGGATCTTCCATCGCAACCACTACCCGATCGAGTGGCAGATCGGCTAACATTTCGGCGCAAGGTGGGGTATTTCCGTGGTGCGAGCAGGGTTCGAGGGTTACATAAAGAGTGGCGCCATCAAGAAGAGATTCGTTCTCTACAGCGTGAACAGCATTCACTTCGGCATGAGCCTGTCCATATCTCTCGTGGTACCCCTCACCAATAATTTCACCGCTGCTTGATATAATAACGCATCCAACCATTGGATTTGGAGATACATATCCCTTCCCTTTTTTTGCGAGACTAAGTGCTCGCTGCATCCAAACGGTATCGTTTTCCTTGCTCAACGTAAATGGGGTTTTGTTATATCTGTAAAATAAAAAAAGGGTAAGAGAAAACTCCCTTACCCTTTAAATTTAATTAAGAGATAATCTATCGAAGGAGTGCGCTTCTGTTATCCCGAATTCGGGCATCTTCTTTCAATCGATCGATAAATACCTGGTTGAAGGACATAAACTTCTGTTGCTCCAACTGATTTCTAATCTGGTTTGCCTCTGCGGTGGTCATCTCTGCAGGATCAGCCATGCTAATTTGATCTACGTGAACCACAAATACGGCATTACGGCCCAGTATTGGGTTTGATCGTTCACCTTCCTGCATTCCAAAGATAGCTCCAATTACCTTAGGCTCACGTCCTGCGCCCGGAATAGAAGTTCCTCCGTACCGAATGCTTTCTGCGGTTAGAATATCTCGTTCAGCGAGGCTTGCAAGCTCCTGTAGATCAGAAGAATTCCCGTACAGATCATTTACCCTGTCGAGCATTACCTGTCTACGTTTTTCATTTTTCACAATATTCTCGATCTGTCCACGAACCTCCTCAAAAGGACGCGTACCCGCTGATTCCGTTCGTAAAAGCTGAACAACAATGAACTTATCGGATAGCTCAATAGGGTCAGAAATACCGTTCCTTCGAAGCCCTTCAAGTTCAGATAACGTTTGTTGACTCTGACCTAATCCGGGAATAAATGGGCTTCCCTTTGTTGCTGTAGCTGTTTGTATTTCAATGCCAAGACGTTCTGCTTCTTCTTCAAATCCATCTTCGGAAGCATAAAACTCAAACTCTTCAGCTTCTTCAGCCAGGCGATCAATCGTTCCGATAGGATCGGCTACAACCTGGTAAGAAAATGCGGCAAATTTAATTTCGTCACCCCGTTCATCCACTTTTTTAAACAGATGAGGATCTCCATCAATCATAATTACTTCAGATACCTCTCCTACCGCAAGATCCAGTACAGGTCGATATTCATCCTGTATATCATCACGGGAAACAAATGTGTCGTCGTAGGTTGTTTGCGATTGATTTCGCTCCAAAAACCGTCCGATATCTTCTGCATCAGCAAATCGCTCTCTCAATTCCTCAACGTCACGAATTGCATTTAGTGTATCCTCTTCGGTTGGTGTGGTATCCCAACTTACATATCGGAAATGGTAGGTTTCACTACGTTGAAATTCTTCCGGGTTATTTCTGAGGTATTCTCTCAGCTCATCTTCTGTTACGCTAACTTCATCATCAGAAACCTCAGATAGTGGAAATCGCAGATACTGAATATCAGCGTAGGAGTTCATCTTTTGATACTGATTTCTCACATCAAGATTACTTACCCGCAGACCGGAGCCTATAAAATTGTTCATTTTTTGCTGGCGGCGCTCATCGCGAAGCTGCTGCTCAATCATCACCCATACTTCTCGATTTTCGGGTGATTCGATAGCTGCCCGTAGAGCAACACGATCAATTGTTCCATCTTCTTGCTGAAACTGCTGGCGAATAAATGGAGCGGGGTTATCACCACTAACCATATCAATTAGTTCGCTATCAGTAACTGAAATACCCAGTTGATCCATCTTCTGCTCCATCAGGCGTGCAGCTACAAGGTCGTCCCAAGCTTGTTGCTCTAATTCTGCCCGAATTTCAGCAGTCATGGTTCCGCCATCCTGCTCGTTGAATTCGTTTGTATAATAGCTTACCCGCTGATTATACTCTTCAATTCCAATATCATCGCCGTTTACACTACCCATTGCTTGCGGTCCTGCACCTACAGCATCAAATACCTGTGTATCAGCTAGTACCCATAAAACTCCGAAAGAGAAAATCAGTATCCACAAAATAGATGCGGTACTGTTTCTCATTTTTTCCATTACACCCATGAAAATCCTCTAAACCTTCTTTTTTTGATTTAATAAACGTAAAAACACGGCCAGATTGCCAGCCTAAAAAGTTACGATAAGCATTCTATAATAGCAACGCAGTGCAACGGCTCAAAATTGAGTTTTTGAATTAAAATATTTCGATAATGCTCATATGTCGTAAATACCGACCGGGCTCTTCATTTATCCCTCGCACCAACTCTTTCAGCTCTACGGAAAGCTCATCCAGATTGTCGTACATGCTCGGATCATTCACCAATCGGCCAAGAGTACCTTCACCACTGTTAATTTTCTCTAAAATCTCATTTAGGTTTCCAGANGCAGATTCTATCTCCACTCTCACTTTTTCCAATTCACGCACATTGTACTCGAGTGATGCCATTAAGCTATCTACCTTCGGCCGGTTTGTGGTGGCCATTGTATCGAGCTGGCCCATCATCGAAGAGCCTGATGCTATCGCTTCATTAATTTCCTCTTTCTTGCTGTCCAATACATCAGAAATATTTCTCGTAACCGATTCCACATTATGGATGGTTCGGTCGATGGATGCCGAGGACTCATCATCTAGGGTTTTGTTTAGTTGACGCAAAAATTGGTTTAACTCTGTAAAAGAGTCGGACAAATCTTCTCCAATTTCTTCACCACGTTCACCCAGCACCTCCATCATGCTATCTACATAAATTCCTTCAACACGGCCGCCCTCTTCTATGTATTCGTCAGAATCTCCCCGTTCAATTACAATCGACTTTCCCTCTATCAACCCCAGAGAAGTTAACCGAGCAACGGAATTTTTGGGTAGGCGTTCATCCAAATCGAGCCGCATTGTTATCATAACACTATCTGATTCAACCAGTTGAACCCTGTTTACAGATCCCACCTTGACACCTCGTATTATTACCTGGCTGCCGGTGCCGAGTCCATCTACCCGCTCAAATGTTGAGGTATACTCCTGTGCCTGCTTAAAAACGGGAATATCCGACATAAAACGGAAGCCGATTACCGCGGCGACTGCTGCCAAAAGCACTGTTATTCCAACTTTTACTTCACTATTAATTTTCAACCTGTCTCCTTTATGCGTTTAATTGGTATTCACTGGCTGTTACAAATCGTTGCAGAGATTCATGATCACTAACCCTCAGATCCTCCACAGTACCGTGCCAACTTAATTTCTGTTGATCTAAAAAAGCAACTCGGTCTGCTACCTTTAATACACTATGCATATCGTGCGTTACTACAATAGATGTAACATCAAACGAATCGGCCATTCTGATAATCAGATCGTTAATTTCACCCGATGTTTGAGGGTCAAGGCCTGATGTTGGTTCATCATACATAATATATTTCGGCTGTAAAATTATGGCTCGTGCTAATCCCACTCGTTTTCTCATCCCCCCCGACAACTCAGACGTCTCTTTATCGTGGGCCTCTTCAAGGTTAACCACCTTTAAAGCTTCCATCACATTATGGCGAATCTCCTCTTCGCTTTGATCCGAAAAGAACCGCAGTGGGAAAGCCACATTTTCAAACGTATTGATGGAATCAAATAGTGCCGAGCCCTGAAAAAGTATTCCAAATTTCTGCCGTAATATACGTTGTGACACATAATCCAGTTCATGGATATTTTTGCCATCAATAATTACACTGCCAGTATCGGGGTTCAACAAAGCATTTATATGCTTGAGAAGTACCGATTTTCCACAGCCTGACCGGCCAATAATTGCAACGGTTTCCCCCTCCTCGATGGTAAAGGATACATCTTCCCATACAAGTAGATTGCCGAAGCTTTTCGTAAGATTATTAATTTCTATCATATCGTTACAGTAATAATGCGGCCAAGAGAAAATCTGCAAGAAGTACAATCATACAGCTTAAAACGGTAGCATTCGTTGTGCTTTTCCCCACACCTTCGGCTCCCCCCGTAGCAAAATAACCTTTGTAACAGGAAATGGAGGTAATGATAAAGCCAAACACAAACATTTTAACAAACCCGAAAATTAACGTCCAGGGCACAAAATACATCCTGGCCCCTGCAAGAAAATCATTCATCGGTACGGTTCCCGTAAAAACACCGGCAAGTAGTCCACCGCCAATACCGGTTACACAAGCTACAATATAAAGCACGGGAAACATCAAAACGCCGGCAAAAACGCGGGGCACTACTAAAAATGAAACAGAATTAAATCCCATCGATTCCAGGGCGTCAATTTGCTCGGTAACCCGCATGGTACCAAGCTCAGTGGCTACTCGTGCCCCAACTTTACCGGCCAACACCAGGCTAGAAATTACGGCCGCCAGTTCAATCAATATCGACTCAGAAACAATTGCACCAATAGTAGAAAGAGGAATGAACGCAGACTCTAACTGGTAAGCCGACTGTATAGTCATTACAGAACCGGTAAAAAAACCGGTGAGCATAATAATCGGGACAGAGTCTACCCCGATCTTTACCATTTCGTTAAAGAAACTTTTTCGGTAGGTACTAAACTCTGTTGATGACCTCAGCGCCTGATAAAGCAGTGAGCTGTATTTGCCTAATTCACTTAGTGCATTCATTCAAAAAAATAGAATTTCGTTATCCGCCTTGGAAATGCAGACTAACCTATAAGTCGCCAAACTACGAAAGTTTTTCCCCAATTGTATCTGCATTTACGGTTTGAAACATTCACCCAAAGCCTGTTTTTCTTGCAATCATTCCCCGCCTAAAAGTACACTGAATATCATCGGAGCGATTCGTTGAATTATCTTGTATTTTAAGCACTGAATTTTAATTTCCATATCCATCTTTTATGATCCGTTATTTTACATCAGGCGAATCTCACGGTCCATCTTTAACCGGTATCGTTGAGGGAGCTCCCGCAGGGCTATCCATTACTGAAGATTACATTGCTCAACATCTGGCTCGCCGTCAAAAAGGGTATGGCAGAGGTGGAAGAATGGCGTTCGAAAAAGATCGCGCTAATATCCAATCCGGAGTCCGGTTTGAGCAGACTACAGCCGCACCCATAGCTCTTTCCATGCCGAACAGAGCGTACGAAAAAGATGACAGCAACTGGCCAAAAGTTATGGCCAAAAGTGGTTCTCGGGGTGATGTTGAACGAATAACGCTTCCGCGGCCCGGCCATGCCGATCTTGTGGGTACACAGAAATATGGCTTTGATGATATTCGCTCCGTTATTGAGCGATCCAGTGCGCGCGAAACCGCCATGCGTGTAGCTTGCTGTTCTGTTGCCAGAAAATTCCTCCTCGAGCTCGGAATTGAAATCGGCGGGCACGTTATCCAAATCGGTTCGGTAGGATATCCGGGCTGGGATCAAATCAGAACCATCGCCGACCCACTGCTGGAAGATGGCGCTGAAACAATTTACAAGCGGGCGGATGCATCCGATGTACGCTGCCTCGATGATACCCTCAGCCACGAAATGCGTGAGGAGATTAAACATCGCCGAAAGGAGGGAACATCCCTCGGCGGTATTTACGAAATTTTGGTTACAGGGCTTCCCGCGGGGCTTGGAAGCTACGTGCATTGGGACCGAAAAATTGACGGGCAAATTGCACAGGCAATCGTCAGCACCCAGGCGATGAAAGGTGTGGAAATCGGCCTCGGTTTCGAAGCCGGCCGCACCAGAGGTCACGAAGTGCATGATGAAATTATTTACGAAAACGACCGGTTTTCGCGCAGAACAAACCGGTTGGGTGGAATTGAAGGCGGCATGACCACCGGGATGCCCCTTATTATTCGCGGTGTAATGAAACCGATACCGACGATGATCAAGCCNCTNAAAACCGCNGATTTAGANACNAAAGAAGAGCAAGACACAAGGTATGAACGATCGGATGTGTGCGCANTACCACGCGCTGTTGTTGTTGCCGAAAGCGTAATTGCACCCGTACTGGCAAATGCTATTTTNGAAAAAACCGGNGGCGACTCGATGGATGTCATCAAAGAACGTTTNCANAANCTGTANCAGATTATGAGCNACAANAANAAGAACATCAAAATTCTGGCGNCAAATATTCAAAAAGACCCGGATGATCTTTTTTCAAAATTTGCCCTCGCATTGGAACTACTAAAAATTAATGAGGTTCAAAAAGCTCAACTTCTGTTTGAAACAGTTTTAAAGCAAGATTCCGAATATGTGGGCGTTTACTATCACCTTGGAAAGTTGTATCAATCCAAAGAACAATACGATAAAGCCTTACAAACATTCCGGGATGGAGTTCAAATTGCAGACACCAAACAGGATCAACATGCAAAATCTGAGCTTCAGGAAGCTATCCAACAGTTGCGTTTCGAAATAGATGAAGACTAATACCATGCTCAAATACTTATTAACTTTTCTGTTCACATCTTTTCTACTGATTTCCCTGCCCGATTACGCTATCGGCCAAAATGCCGGGGATACCCATACGGTTCAGGCCGGAGAAACTATTTATAGTATCGCGCGCGATTACGAGATTGATGCCGGGGATATTCGCAGATGGAATCAGCTACAAGATGATAACCTACAGCCCGGGCAGGAACTCAAAATCGGCCCACCCAGTGAAGAAGAAGATGCCACCACACATACTGTAGAACAGGGAGAAACGCTTTTTGCCATATCACGGATGTACGATGTTACCATTGCCGAGCTGCAGGCATGGAATAACTTAGACGATATAAATCTGCGAACCGGTCAAACGTTATTGATTTACGAAGATGAAGCTGACGAAGAAGAGATGGCTGAAGAGGAAGTCGCTCCACCAACTGATACAGAGCTTCGAGAAATCGATCGTGAATCCATTGTGCGAGATCGAGAAACCCGTGGAAGCAACACCTACTACACAGTACGAAGCGGAGACACATTAACCAGAATTGCCAGCGAGCATGGCATGTCTGTTTCAGAACTTCGTTCCCTGAACAACCTCGAGAATGACAACCTGAGCATCGGCCAGCGCCTAACCGTACGCGACGTGCAATCCGCCCCGTCCATTGCCGAAAGTTCGGAAGAGTCAACCCCGCAGGGCAAATTTGTAAACCACCGAATCGACTCCGGGCAATCTCTCGAAGATTTATTAGAGTCATTCCAGATGAGCAGAACCGAACTGCGCCTTTTAAACCCTGATACCGATATTGAACAGCTTTCAAGCGGGCAGCGAGTAACCGTATTATTGCCAACAACCCGAGTGTTCGATAACCCTTACGAAAAACGAGCCTCACTGGAAAACTTGGGAGAAGTACACGTAACAGTCTACGATGAAGGCGATAGCGCCAAACCAACAACTAGCGGCGAGCTCTACAATCCACAACAACTTACCGCGGCACACTCCAATATCTCTCTCGGTAATGTGGTGTATATCGAGAACCCAGAAAACGGCATCGGCATTTACGTAAAAGTTAATGATCGCCACTCCGGAAACGGGCTGAAAATTTCGCAAAAAGCGTTCGACATGCTTCAATTTTCATCACTCCAAAATGCCCAGGTTGCCATCTACCTGGATTAACCCATAGCAGTGAGATCAATCAGTAGCCCAGTCTCAACCTATTTCAGGCAAACCCGATCCATACTCTACAGCTACTTTTTAGCACTGCCACTGCTAATACTTTACGAATTACTTATTCGTATCTCCCAGCCGGGGCAAGATTATATGGTCCGTATTTCGGTAGATATTTGGTTCACCTACCTGCTCACAAATTTTGGCCTCGACGCGCTATCCGCCACATTCTTTATAGCCGCCGCCATTGGTGCCTACATTGTATTTACTAAACGAGACCGATTAAAATCATTAAAACTCCGTTACTTCGGCTTGATGATCGTCGAATGTACGGTTTATGCCATAGCATTGGCCTTTTTAATACATAANGCACTGAACCTTCTCTTTTTACTTGATGGAAATTCATCACTCCATGGGTTATCTAAGCTTCAACTTTTCGCCCTCTCTTTAGGAGCAGGACTTTATGAAGAACTCTTCTTTAGAGTAATCTTGGTTTCACTGCTTTTTTACCTGTTCAATAAATGTGTAACAGGAAAAACGAAAACCTACATACTTTCTGCCATCGTAGCTGCGTTGATTTTCAGTGGGGTTCACTATATCGGTGAATATGGGGACTCATGGTCTTTAAGCTCCTTTTTGTTTCGCTTTTTGTTTGGCTTAGGACTAAATGTTATTTATGTTAAAAGAGGATTTGGGAGCGCTGCGTGGACTCATGCCATCTACGATATTATCGTTGTATTTGGAAGATAAAACCCGCTATAATCAAATATTTCTACTTGTATCGATAGTATCAATTGGATGCATTCATCAATGAGGAGTATATTATATGTATTCAATTGAACGATTTAGCAGATTTTTGAATTGAATTCATCAATCAAAGCTAATATTAATCGTTCTGATTTAAATACCCGGGATGGCAGAACTAACGAAAAAAGAAATTCGCAAACAGGCTGATTTTAATGAGGAGATTATTCCTCACCTGGATGCACTGTATAATTTTGGGCTGCGGCTTACCTCCGACCCAAACGATGCCGAAGATCTCGTACAGGATACGATCGTTAAAGCATATCGTTTTTTCAGTAGTTACGAAAAAGGCACAAACGCCAAAGCTTGGCTGTTTAGAATCCTTAAAAACTCATACATCAATAACTACCGAAAAAAATCCAAAAAACCATCCCAGGTCGACTATGATGAGGTTTCATCATTCTATGAAACCATTAGGGATGAGCGAACTGACACATCAGACCTCGAAGATACCATGTATCGCGAACTGATTGATGATGACATCACTAAAGCGCTCGATGACATTCCCGAAGATTTCCGAACAGTGGTGCTTCTTTGCGACGTGGAAGATTTCACCTACGAAGAGATTGCAAATATGCTTGATGTACCGATTGGCACCATTCGTTCGCGTCTGCACCGTGGAAGAAACCTGCTGAAAGCACAGCTGATGGAATACGCCGAAAACCGTGGTTACGTAGAAGATTAAGCCGGAAGTACTACTCTGATTGTCGTACCCACATTTACTTCAGAGCGTAATACGAATACCTTTCCATTATGATACTCCTCAATAATTCGTTTCGTAAGGCTTAATCCAAGACCCCATCCTCTCTTTTTGGTACTATATCCCGGCTTGAAAATTTCATTTACAAATTTTCGGTCAATTCCGGTTCCGGAATCCTCTACATCAAGAAAAATCTGCTCACCCTGCTCAAGCAGCCGAATCGATATATATGTCTGATCGGATGATTCTTTGATTGCATCCATTGAATTTTTGATGAGATTCTCGATCGCCCACTGAAAAAGTTCGGCATTCATCAACACTTTGGCGTTGGTTTCGATCGATTTATGTATCTCCACTTTCTTTCCCAGCTGAGGCACTCTTCTCTCCATATACTCAATAACCTGATCGATAATCGGTTCTATATGGATCGATTTCAGCTCCGGTTTCGAGCCAATTTTATTAAATCTTTCGGCAACTTTTTTAATCCGGCTGATATCATTTTCGATCTCATAAGTGTAGCTCAGCGACTCATCATCATCTTTATTACGATCTTTCAGAAGCTGAACCCAGCCGTACATGCTCGACAACGGTGTGCCAAGCTGGTGTGCCGCCTCTTTGGCCATCCCCACCCAGAGGTTCGATTTTTCAGAACGATTAATACTTCTGTAGGTCATATATCCCACACCAATTAAAAGCGCTAAAATTCCAAACTGAAAGAATGGGAAGTAACGGAGGTACTGCACCGTTTGACTCTCGCCAAAATAGATATATTGGTTTTGGGTCTGCTCTCCATCCCCAAAGGAAATTTCAATCGGGTCGTTAAGTTCAGCATACTTATCGATCAGTTCAGGGTATACATTTTCCTCCTCGATAAACCGATAGTGGACTATAAATCCTGCTTCATCCGTAACAATGGTTGGAATGGTATGTTGCGTATCGACTACCAGATGATCGGAAACAAATTGCTGGGTGGGTTGTGTAGCTTCTACCGTTTCGATCATCCGAATTACACTATCGGGTACCTCTTCGATTCCTCGAAGAATTTGAGCGGCATTCAGCAGATTCATACTCATCTCCTGATGAACGGGATCGTTATTAAACTCCAGCGCTTTCGCCCAGAGTTCAACGCTTGATCTCTCTTGCTCCATGATCTCATCAATCAAAATACGGTTGTAGAAATAGGAACCCGCAGCTAAAAGACCCAGCATCGTGACCAGTATTACCTTAATCCAGCTGGAAGGAAGTAATGATTGCATGAAGACTTTTTATTTAATAGAGACATCGCAAATCTAAATGCCTAACAGATACTTGATTTGCAATTTTATGGGTACAACACACAAACGTTTGTAAAGCGGCACCTATTACAAATAGCACCTTCTCAATTTAGGCAGAAGCTTTCTGCTTTTCATACACAGGGGGGGCTTTCTTTTCTACCGTACCTCGAGTAATAACGCATCGTTTAACGTTCTTCATAGATGGAAGCGTAAACATAATATCCAGCATTGCATCTTCTAAAATAGACCGCAATCCTCGGGCACCTGTTTTTCGTTTTCGGGCACGTTCAACAATAGCTTCAAGTGCATCCTCTTCAAACACAAGCTCCACATCCTCCATTTTAAACAGCTTTTTATACTGCTTTGTGATGGCATTTTTCGGCTTTAGAAGTATCTCAATCATCGCCTCATCAGAAAGCTCTTCTAATCCACAAATAATAGGCACTCGACCAATCAGCTCAGGAATCAACCCAAATTTCTGTAAATCTTCAGGTTCAACCTTAGTGAAAATAGTTGGATCGTTTCTGTCATACTTCACCTGATCTTGCGCCTGAAAACCCATTGAGCTTACTGACAGACGTTTCGAGATAATCTCTTCGAGTCCGCTAAAGGCTCCACCGCAAATGAATAGAATTTCTGAAGTATCGAGCTGAATAAAACTCTGCTCAGGATGCTTTCGTCCGCCTTTGGGAGGAATATTAGCAGTTGTTCCTTCTAAAATCTTCAATAGTGCCTGCTGTACACCTTCACCGGAAACATCACGTGTTATGGATGGATTATCGCTTTTACGCGAAACTTTGTCGATCTCATCAATATAGATAATTCCGCGCCGTGCACGATCTACATCATAATCGGCAGCCTGCAGCAGATTACTTAAAATGCTCTCTACATCCTCACCTACATAGCCGGCTTCGGTCAAAACCGTAGCATCGGCAATGGTAATGGGTACATCAATAATAGAGGCGAGTGTTTTCGCTAATAGAGTTTTACCTGAACCGGTTGGCCCAATCAGCGCAATGTTACTCTTCTCGATTTTGGTATCATCCGGGTCGATGTCATTTGAGCCGGAAATACGCTTATAGTGGTTGTAAACCGCCACAGCCAACGATTTCTTCGCAAGATCCTGCCCGATAACATAATCATCCAGCCGGGCTTTAATCTCCAACGGCTTTAACATTGGACGGTACGTCTTATCCCGGCGTTTCGCCAGCGATGAGAGATCACTCTGTATAATACTTGAAGCGTCTTCAACACAGTGGTTGCAAATAAACACTTCAGGCCCGGCAACCATAGAATCTACTTCGTGGCTGGATCGCCCACAGAATGAACAATGAACAAGCTCGTTGTCTTTCTTTTTACTCATAAAATCGGGGCGTTACTTTTTCTTTTTATCTGAACCGTTCCGCTTCATTACCTGATCAACCAAACCGTATTCTACGGCTTCATCGGCAGACATCCACTTATTACGGTCCGAATCTTTTTGAACCTGCTCAGCATCTTTGCCTGAGTGGTGTGCAATAATTCCGTTCAGCTCTTTCTTGATTCGCATAATCTCCTGGGCTTCAATCTCAATATCACTTGCTTGCCCTTGAACACCACCAAGCGGCTGGTGGATCATCACACGCGCATGGGGAAGCACATTCCGCTTCCCTTTCGTCCCCGCCGTTAAAAGCACAGCACCCATAGAGGCTGCCATA
>SL_3KL_010_SEDDRAFT_10001042_pt1 | contig 24631 bp, 19 predicted proteins | sample SodLakKL_010_SED_2_FD_10381 | JGI IMG/M metagenome (IMG submission 10381) | reverse complement strand
GGCTGCGGCATTGGCCGGGCTCCCTTCGGGCGCAAGACCAACCGGCCATCTGCGGCGTTGCGCTGGCTTGTCATGGCACCACCATGTCTGCGCCAGCGCGCCTTGCATCTGGCCTGTTGGTCTTGCGCTGAGAGGCATGTCTGGCCAGGAGTCAGTACACGAACTGTGCGGCGCGGCGCGCCTTGAATCAGGGCCCCTCAATGCCCATTCAGAGGCCTCCAGACCCCAGGCAGGGGTTCCAATAACGGGGTACTTGGCTCCTCGGACATTGAAAAGGCGTTCTTGTAAGGCGAGCTTGGGCCTTGACAGGAGGGGCGCTGGCGGGGAAAATTCCCCGCCTGTCGATTCGGGGCTGATGGTTCCGGGTGACACGATACAAAGGCTATGTAGCTCAGTTGGTTAGAGCACAGCATTCATAATGCTGGGGTCGGTGGTTCAAGTCCACCCATAGCCACCATATTCAGAAAAAAGGGGATGACCATTGGTCATCCCTTTTTTTTGCGGCCTTTGATCTGTCGCGGCCCCTCGTGAGCGTGAGCGTAGTCGTGATCGTGATCGGCTTTTAACAAACAGCGAGCGGCGAACAGTAAGCTCCAAGCAAAATCTTCAAAAACAGCCCCGCGAGGTTTTCGTCTTTGAGCTTGCTGCTCGCCGCTCATAGCTCGCTGCTGCTTTCGAAAAGCCGATCACGATCACGACTACGCTCACGCTCACGAGGGCCGTGGCCGTCTTTTTGTCGGTGGGGGTTACACCCCCATCAGCAACCCCGCCACTGCATACGCCACCAACGCCACGACTCCGGCCAACAGCGCGTAGGGAAGCTGCGTTTTCACATGCTCCAGGTGATCGCAGCCGGCGCCCAGGGAGGAGATGATGGTGGTGTCGGAGATGGGGGAGCAGTGGTCGCCGAATACGCCACCGCCCATGACGGCGGCCAGTACCAGGGATGGCGGCACACCCATGGCGGCGGCCAGGGGCAGGGCGATGGGGATCAGGATGCCGTAGGTGCCCCAGGAGGTGCCGGTGGTGAAGGAAATGATGGCCCCAGCCAGGAAGGTCAGTGGTGCCAGCAGGAAGGCCGGCAGGGCCGGACCGAGCATGGCGGCCACGAATTCACCGGTGCCCAGGGCGCGCATGCTGGCGCCGAGCGCCAGGGCCAGCAATACCGTGGCCACCACCGGCAGCAATTTGCCCATGCCCTTGAAGCCCAGTTCCACCAGTTCCCGGTGTCCGAAGACCCGGTCCCAGCGCAGCAGTATATAGGCCACCAGGACCGCCAGTGCGGTGGCCCAGAGGACCGACTGCGCGCCGGCACCGGACATCAGGCTGCCGTCACCGGTCAGCCAGAGGAAAAACAGGATGCCGCCGATCATGACGGATAGGGGCAGCAGCATGTATCGGGCGCGGGTGGGCTCGATGTCCTCGCTGTCCTTGATTTCCTCGCCCCGTGATTCGGCGGTGCGCAGGGGGCCATGCACCCGTGTGGTAATGACGGTGTAGAGCACCAGGGCCAGGGTCAGCAGGGCGTAGAAGTTGAGCGGAATGGTGGCCACCAGCACGGCCACTGGGCTGTCGAAGTCGAATTCATCAATCAGTCCCAGCAGATAGGCTCCCCAGCCGTTGAGCAGGATGAGGATGGCCACCGGCGCACAGGTGGAGTCGATGATGTAGGCCAGTCGTGCCCGGCTCATGCGGAACTTGTCGAACAGGCCCCGGGCGATGATGCCCGAGGTCAGAATACTCATGTTGGTTTCGATGAAGATCGCGAAACCGGTGAAGGTGGGCAGCAGCCCGGCGCGGCGGGCATTGGTGGTGTAGCCGCCCCGGGTCAGGGCACGGACTACGGCGGCCACACCGCCGGAGAACTGGATGTAATAGAGCAGGGCGCCCACCAGCAGACTGAAGAGCAGGATGCGGGTGCTGTTGGGGTTGGCGAAGACATCCGTGGTCCGGTCCAGGGTGCCGGTGAAACCGAGGCCGGGATGAAAACCGGTCAGCAGGGTCTCGGAAACGAACAGGGCGGCCAGCAGGGCCACGATCACCTCCCGTTTCCACATGGCCACGGCGATGGCCACCACGGGCGGCAAGAGGCTCAACCATTCCATATCAGTATTCCGGCAGAGGCTGAAGGCAGTGATGCCGGAGCGCTGTCAGACGCTCCGGCATCATCCCGGACCGTATCAGCGGATGGGCAAAAGGTTGATCAGGTTCATGTCCTCATCGTCCACCAGTTCGATATTGCCCGATGGCGATGTAATCAGGCTGGTGACCCCGGGACCATGACCGGCCACCCGACTGACGCCGTGAACAACCACGCCGATGCTGATGGCGCCGCCCCGGTAGATGCGGCCGAACTTGTGGTCGGCATCCGTGATGGCCACGATATCGCCGAAACGCAGGCTGTCCAGGCCATAGCGTTCCACCACATCCTCATCGAACAACTGAATGTCGTAATCACCGGTGGCGACATGATTGCGGCCCAGGCCCGAGCCCATGATTTTGGCCGGGATACGATGTGTGACGGGGACGCGCAGCTTGCCCTCTGCTGTCAGGCCCATGCCGCGTTCGCTCATGGCGTCCAGCAGGTCCGGGCTCATGTTGCGCAGATGGATGTCGTTGGCGTTGCTGGCTTCCATGCCCAGGCCGATCACGCGAATCTGCATTTCGTCGCCCACCACCAGGTCGTCATAGACCCGGTCCGGGAAGTCCACCATCACATTCTCAATGCCGCCATGTTTGCCGATCACCCGGCCTTCAGCGCCTTCTGCGGCACCACTGATAATGCGTACCCGGTTGCCGATCTGGCTGAGCACATTCAGGGCATGGTTCGCGGTGTCACTGGGATCACCATGGCGAATGCTGACCGCTGGTTCTACGTGGTCTCCGGCCATGTGAACCGCCGAGTCGCCGGTGCGGAAGTTGTAAGTAATGCCGCCGGTACCCGGCAGTGTCTTGACGGTCCCATCAGGGGCCACGCGCAGGGGCGGGTTGGCCTGATGGGGCTGGGTGATCTTGCCGGTCACCGATTGTTCCACCAGTTCAGCGCGGTTCACTTCCAGCGGGCTGACATCCCCCGCTTCGCTTTCCTGTCCGCAACCCATGAGCAGCAGCCCGGAGATGGCAATGATGATGGTTCGCTTGCACACGACAAATGACATGCGTGACTCCTTGGTTTCAGTTAACGCGAAAAGGCATTGCGGGTCATGTTTTCATGACCGTCCGCGGTCACCAGAATATCGTCTTCAATGCGCACACCGCCGAAGGGCCGGAAGTGATCCACACGGGACCAGTTGATCGCTTTTCCTTCCGCCTGGTCGCGTAGGGGATCAAGCAGGCTGTCGATGAAATACACACCCGGTTCGATGGTCAAGGACTGCCCTTGGTCCAGAGCGCGCGTAGTGCGCAGATGGGGATGGGCATCGGGTGGTGGCGCCGGGTTGCCATCATGGTCGCCCATCTGACCGCCCACATCGTGCACCTGCAGGCCGATGAAGNGGCCCAGGCCGTGCGGGAAGAAGCGGCGGGTCAGTCCCGAATCGAAAGCTTCGTCCGCTGACACGGTGATGATTGACCAGTCGGCCAGCAGCTGGGCGGTGAGGCGATGACAGCGGTCATGTAACTCACCGAAGCTAACACCGGGGCGAACGCTGTCACACAGCGTTTTCTGCAAGGTGTCCACGGCCTCGATCAACTCGGCAAATTCCGCATCGCTTGCCGAATAAGTGCGGGTAATGTCCGAGGCATAGCCGTTGAAGGCCGCGCCGGCATCAATCAGGAATGAGCGCAGGGGTGTGGGGGCCTGCCGTTCCAGACGATCGTAGTGCAGGGTGGCGCCATTATTGTTCAAGGCAATGATGGCCGGATAGGGCAGTTCATTCTGGGTGTGTTCGCAGGCGCTGCAGAAGGCCTGGTGAATCTCGTACTCGCTGGCCCCCTGGCGGAAAGCGGCCTCCGCTGCCCGGTGAGCCACGGTGCCCAGGCGATTGGCCTCGCGCATGCAATCCACTTCGTAGCTCGTCTTCCAGGCACGGTAGTAGTGCAGGTGATTGAGGAGCTTTTCCGGGTTCTGCTGTGCTTTGCTCAGCGGCTTTGGATAATTTTCGGCCAGCAGCGCGGCATCGGCCTCGTCCGGCAAGGCCTGCTCAAGGCGCTTCACGCTGTCGTGTAGTTCAATGTCGAAGGCCTCGGTCCACTCACCTTGTGGCGGCTCGGGCGTCTTGTGCCAGAAATCCGTGGGTGCGTGTAGCAGAAGCCGTGGTTTCCTCCCCATTCGATAGATGACATAACTGTCAGGCCGGTCGGTGAGCGGGACCCAGTAATTGAACAGGGGGTTGACCCTGAAGGGGTAGGCGATGTCATCGAGAAAACGATGGCTCAGGCTGCCACTGGCGACGATCACCGATTTCAGGCCTGCGTGGGTCAGTGCTGCGTCGAAACGCTCCTGAACGGTCCTGATATGGGCAAAATGGGAAGAGGGTGTGAACATTGTTGCGGAACTCGGCATGATGATCTCAGCGTGGCCTGTGACAAAAGCACAGCATAACGCAGACAGGGCCGGATGCGCAGGCCCTGGCCCTGGCCCTGGCCCAGTACCGGATCATGGACCGCCTGACCCATGGTTTCTGGTATAAAACTATTGGGGCGGGCGCGTGGTCTCACCTGGAACGCTGCCCCTTGATGATTTCTGTACTGGAGACCCGGATGATGCTCAAGCCGCTGCCGCTATTGCTTCTTTTGCTAGTGAGCGTAAGCGCCCAGTCGGCGATTCGCGACGATTTCCCCAGGCCGGCGGCTTTTGACCCGGATGTGGCCTTCTGGAAGCGCATCTATTCCGAAGTGGGCACCGACGGGGGGCTGCTGCATGACAATCGCCATTTGGGTGTGGTGTATCGGGTCATTTCGCTTCCGGACACGGAGGATGCCCGCCAGCGCTCGCGTGTGGTGGATGCGGCCCGTGAGGAAATCCGCGAAGGGCTGCTGAAACTGGCCAGTGATCCGTCGGCGGACGATGCCCTGTCCCGTGAGCTGCGCCGGCTGTGGGGCGATGACACGGGGCCGGCGGAGTTGCGGGCGGCGGCAGACCGTATTCGCTTCCAGTTGGGACAGCGGGATCGATTTCTGGCTGGCCTGGAACGTTCCGGGCGCTGGGACGCCTGGATTCGGGAGGTGATGCGGGAACATGATGTGCCGGAGGGTATCGTGGCCCTCCCGCATGTGGAATCCTCCTTTACCCCCTACGCCCGTTCACGGGCCGGGGCCGCTGGCATGTGGCAGTTCACCTACGGTACCGGCCAGCGCTTTATGCAGGTGGATCATGTGCTGGATGAGCGCCTGGATCCCTGGCTGTCCTCCCAGGCGGCGGCCAAGCTGCTGCGCCATAACTACCAGGTCACCGGCAGTTGGCCGCTGGCCTTGACAGCCTACAATCACGGTGCGGCCGGGGTTCGCCGTGCGGTGGCCATCATGGAAAGCGATGACATCGTCACGCTGGCCCGGGAATACCAGGGGCGTCGTTTCGGTTTTGCCTCACGGAATTTTTATCCGGCCTTCCTGGCTGCGCTCGCCATTCATGCAGAGCCCGAAGCCTACTTTGATGACTACCAGCTGGCCGAGGCGGAAACGCCCAACGGCCTGCGCATGCCGGCTTATATTTCAGTGAACGATCTGGCCGAGGCCCTTGAACTGTCGCCGGAAGCTCTCAGGCGCCATAACCCGGCCCTGCTCCGGCCGGTCTGGGAGGGGCAGAAGCATGTGCCGCGAGGCTACTCACTTCGACTGCCTCGGGATATGGAGGCCCCGACACCTGATGCCCTATTTGCCCTGGTCCCTGCAGACAGGCGTTTCGCGGCCCAGTCGCCAGATCGTCACCATGTGCTAGGCCGAGGTGAAACCCTGTCGCATGTGGCGAATCGTTACGGCGTTTCCGTGGCTGAGCTGGTGCGGCTCAACAATCTTCGCAGTGCGCACCGGGTGCGGGCCGGGCAGCGGCTGACCTTGCCCGGAGCACAAACCATCACGGTTGAAACACCGCCGGAGGATGGGGTGTACCGGGTTCGCAGTGGCGACAATCTCTCCATCATAGCGGGGCGCTTCCAGATCAGTGTGCAGGCCCTGATTGCACTCAATGACCTGGATGACCGCAATCGGATCTACCCCGGCCAGCAGTTGCGCTTGCGGGAGCCTTCTCCCTCAACCCTGGCGGAGGCCCCTGAAAGCGAAGTGGCGCCTGAGCCGACACCGGAAGTCGAGGAAGTCGAAGAGGTGGATGGACTGACCCTTGCCGCACGGCGGGCCCGGGAGTCGCTCGAGGCAAAGGAGGCGGCAGAGGAAGCCGATGAGCCGAGGTCGGAAGCACTGCCCGAATCACAGCCGGAACTGGCCGCCGACCCCAGTGATTACGCCGTGTCAGCCGATGGTCGCGTGACCCTGCAATGGGGGGAGACCCTGGGGCATCACGCCGACTGGTTGGCCATTCCCACCCAGCGCCTGCGTGATCTCAATGGCCTGTCCTTTGGTCAGGCGGTGACGGCTGGCCAGCGGCTGCGCCTGGACTTTTCTCGTGTGCAGCCGGCGCAATACGAACAGCGCCGAATGGATTTCCACCAGGCACGCCAACAGGGCTATTTCGAGGCCTATCAGATAGTCGGCAGTCGTGAGTACACCGTGTCCTCTGGTGATTCCCTGTGGCATGTGCGGCGACAGGCGGGGGGTATTCCAGAGTGGCTGATCCAGCAGTACAACCCGGATCTGGACGTGGATCGTCTCCGGCCCGGTCAGGTGATCCGCCTGCCGGAAGTGGCATCAAGGGATTGAGCGAGAAATACACGACCGACTGACCGCTGAGTGCTAATCTTGGGTAGAGGCCGATGCACTCGGGATATTTGCTCCGTCCCGCCTGATCTCGGTCGGGGGAGAGCTAGTGAACGTTACCGCCTTGCCCAGATGGTTGCGCCACCGGAGACTGAGTCTCCGCGTGGTACTTGTGATTCTGCTCATCAGTTCGGTTTTTACCCTTCTGATTACCGTCTATCAGTTGTACAGCGAATATCGCCGGGATGTGGGCGGCCTGGAAAGCAGCATGCTGCAGGCAGAAAGCAGTTTTGGCGAGAGCCTGGGGCGAAGTGTCTGGTCTCTGGATGAAGAGCAGGTGCTGCTTCAACTGCGCGGTATCCTTCAGCTGCCCCATGTGAAGCAGGTCCGGACCGACGGTGATCTTGTCCTCGGTGTGGGAGAAGAGAGTGACTATTCGCATGTGGTGGAACATGTCATCCCCATCCACCACACCGGAGACGACGGGGTGGTTCATGAGCTGGGGACGTTGACGATCATCGCTGATCTGTCTGTGATCCATGCCAATGTCTGGGACCGGGCACTTCTGATTCTGGTCACCCAGGGGCTGAAGACATTTTCCGTTTCCGTTCTCATCCTTTTTGCCTTTTATGCCCTGGTGACGCGTCATCTGATGGCACTGTCAGCGTTTGCACGTCGCCTGCATCTGGATCGGCTCGGCGCGCGGCCACGGTTGGCGCGTTCACCCCGCGGGTGGATGCGGCCGGATGAGCTGGATGATGTCAGCCGTGCCTTTGGCCATGCTGTGGAGCGTATCCAGCGAGACGTGGCTGCCCGGGAGTCGGCCGAGCAGGAGCGGGACTTGCTGGCTCATGCGCTGGAACAGTGTCCTGCGGGGGTGTTGATCATCGACCAGCAGTGCCGGGTTCAGTATGCCAACCCCCGCTTCCTTGAATTCAGCGGTGCAGTAGCCAGGACGCTGTTGGGGCAGCCGGCATTTGCTTCCGACGGCTGGTTGCGGAGCCGCATGAGTATTCCCGATGGGGCGGGGGACCCCTGGCAAGCCATGGCCGAGGGAGGCAGGTGGCAGGGTGAGGTGCGTTTCCGCCGCGAGGATGACCACTATCGCTGGGCCTGGGCGTCACTTCGCGCCATTGGGCCAGCGGAAGCTCGTTACTATATCGCCCTGGTCGAAGACACTACCCAGCTGCGCACAGTCCAGGAGCGGCTGGATTTTCATACTCATTTTGACGCCTTGACGGAATTGCCGAACCGGGTGCTGGCTTATGAGTATCTTTCCCGACAGATGGGCCGTAACGAATCCGGTCTGTCCACCGCGCTGGTCTTTATTGATCTGGATAATTTCAAGGATATAAATGACAGCCGTGGCCATGAGACCGGCGATACTGTGCTGATTGAAGTGGCCGAGCGATTGCGTCGCCTGGCCGAGCCGGAATGGATCGCGGCTCGTTTCGGCAGCGACGAGTTTCTGCTGATCATTCCCGGCGTATCCGATTCGTCCGCGCTGGCGCGCCGAATTGAGCATCTTTTGAGCCAGTTGCGTCAGCCCATGGCGCTGGAGGCCGACACCTTTTACCTGTCCATAACCGCCGGTGTCGCCCTGTCACCGGCTGCCGGTAATACGGCCCGGGAACTGCTGCAGGCGGCGGATACGGCCCTCTATGCCGCCAAAGCGGAACGCAAGAATTCCATTCGTTTCTACGCCCCGGAGCTCGGACGAGAAAGCCGCCACCGATTGACCCTGGAGAGTGATCTGCGACTGGCGCTGGCGGAAGGCCAATTTGAGGTGCATTACCAGCCGATTATTTCTCTGTCAGACGGTCGGCCGGTCAGTATTGAAGCCCTGATTCGATGGCAACACCCCGAGCGAGGCTTGGTCCCCCCCGATGAATTCATCCCTCTGGCCGAAGAGAATGGCTTGATCGTTCCCATTGGTGAGTGGGTATTGTCCCGGGCCTTGTCCGACTTGGCCTCCCTGAGAGAGAGCAGTGAGTGGGAAGCATTGACCGTGGCGGTGAATATTTCCTCCCGGCAATTGGCCGAGGGCGACTTCAAGGTGGTTGTGGAGCGGGCCTTGGTGCAGGCCGGTCTGCCAGGGTCGGCGCTGCACCTTGAGCTTACCGAGCGTCTTTTCCTGGAAGAAATCATTCACACCCGTCAATTGCTGGCGGAGCTGGAAACCATGGGCGTCGCGTTGGTGATCGATGATTTCGGCACTGGCTACTCCGCCTTGAGTTATCTGCGGCGTCTTCATGTGCATACCTTGAAAGTGGATCGGGAGTTCGTGCGCGATATCGAGCAGGATGAAGACGATGCCCTGTTGACTCGGGCCATTATTTCACTGGCACACGATCTTCATATCGAAGTGGTGGCGGAAGGCGTGGAACTGGAGAGTCAGTTGCGATTCCTGCGAACATTGGGCTGTGAGCGGGCTCAGGGCTATCTCTTTGCTCGTCCCATGACCCTGTCTGCACTTAAACGGTTTCTTGCCTCGGAGCCGCTCAATGCCTGGCTTGAATAAGCGCCGTGCCATGCTGTGTGGCGCCTTGATGATGGCGTCCCTGCCCGTGCTGGCCGATGACGTCCTGTCCGTCGGTCATATTCGTCCCGATACCGGTGATGAGCATCGGAGCGTGTATTTCCTGGAGTTGCTGGAAGCGGCCCTGGTGGCCAGTGCCAAGCGTTATGGGCCCTTCGAACTGAGGGAGGCTCCTGTTCAGATGACCCAGAGCCGGGCCATGCGCGAGATGCAACGCGGACGCTATGTGGATGTCATCTGGACCATGAGCGATCGTTCACGGGAGGCGGCGCTGCTGCCGGTCCGGATCCCTCTGCTGCGTGGTCTGCTGGGTGTGCGCGTCCCGGTAGTGGCCACCGGGCAGGCAGACGACTGGACTGGCGTGGATTCCCTGGAGAAACTGCGGGAACGGGTCCCAGGGCAGGGACATGACTGGCCGGACACCCGGGTCCTGGCCGCCAACGGCATTCGAGTGGAAACCGTCTCCGCCTACGAAAGCCTTTTTCGCATGCTGGCCAGGCATCGTATTGATTATGTGCCTCGGGCGGTGGCGGAAGTATGGGCGGAAGAGGCTCTTTACCAGCGTTATGATCTCAAGGTCTTGTCACAGCCCCTGATCGTTTACCCCGCACCCATCTACTTTTTCGTGGCACCGGATAACAAGACATTGGCCGAGCGTCTGGAGTACGGCCTCCAGGCTCTTATCCAGTCCGGGGAGTTCGAGGAGCTGTTTGAATCCCATCCCGCCAACCGTTGGGCCATTGATAATTTCCTGGACGAGGCGGGCACGATGATTCGACTGCACAACCCGGACTTGTCGCCGGAAACCCCGCTGGACAATCCGGATCTGTGGTTCGAGGGGGTTTTCGATGAACGAGACCGGCAGGGCGCCGAGCCCCCCTAGAACCCGTTAGCGTTCGATGGGTTCGCAGACGATCCATGGGCGGTCGCCCTGTCGTGAGAACGGATGCTCGCTCATCATGTCCTCAAGAGCCCGGTCGCGGGCCTGGGGGCTGTCGTACCAGCGGTGGCTCTCCCAGTCGCTGCCCAGCAGATGCGGCATGGCCATGGGGTCACCTTTGGGCAGCGTGATGCGAATGCCGAAACGCTTGTTCGTGTTGCTCATGTCAATCCGCCTCCCGAGCTTGTGAGGCTATTGAATCGGGTGCGCCGATTGTAACAGCAAGCCGGCCGGCAGCCTGTCGCTGCCGGCCGGTAGTTCGTCAAGCCGGATTCCGGTTCAGATACGATCGCCGTGATCCAGTTCCACGTCCGGCAGTTCGTCCTTGCCATCCTTGAGGAAGTGATCCATCCAGCGCATCAAACGCATGGTGTATTCCCGCTGGCTGGTAGCATTGCGGTTGCCATGCCCTTCGCCGGGGAAGGTCACCATGCGTACCGGGGTATTGTCCTGGACCTTCAGAATCCGGTAGAGCTCCATGGACTGAGCCACATGGACACGGGTGTCCGCTTCCCCATGCATGATCAGGATGGGCGTGCGTGATTTCTCGGCATGGTAGATCGGGCTGCGCTCCAGGGCGAATTGCCAGTCGTCCCAGGGCCACTTGCGGCTGTGGACCAGCATCAGCTCCTGGGGAATGTCCGAGGTGCCGAACTTGGAAATGGTGTTGCTGATCCCCACGAACATCACACTGGCGGCGAAATGTTCGGTCTGGGCGGTAGCGCCCCAGGCCGAGGCGTAGCCGCCGTAGGAGCCGCCGGTAATGCCGACCTTGTCCTCATCCACCAGTCCGCTGTCCACCAGGTAATCCTTGGCGTCCACCAGATCGTCGAATTCCGCCCCGGCAGCGTCTGCCTGGCCCAGCTTCGAGAACGCCACCCCGCGGGCCGTGCTGCCACGGTAGTTGGGATAGAACACGGCGTAACCCTGGGCGGCGGCGACCTGCCCGGGATTGGAGTAGTTCGTGTTCCAGCCATTGGAGATATGCGCTTCCGGACCGCCATGCACCACCATGATCAGCGGGTGACCGCCCCGACGCCGTTCATTCAGCGGCCGAATGAGCACGCCCTGCAGTTCCAGGCCGTCACGGGCTTCGTGGATGACCTCCTCCTGTTCGGCCAGTTGACGATCGGCCAGCCAGGGGTTGGAGTCTGTCCAGCGTTCCAGCCCATCATCCTCGAGAACATGGAGTTCCCGGGGGTGTTCCGGACTGTCGGCGGTGAAGGCCAGGCGGCCATTTTCAAGGGCCAGGCTCATTGAGCGCAGGATGGGCTGTTCGCGGCCGATCAGGATTTCCTCGCCACTGCCATCCCGGTGGATGCGGCCCAGTTCACTCCAGGTATCTCTGTGGCCGAGCCAGATGATCCGGTCCTCGTCCTCCCAGGCCATGGTCTGGACATGGCCCAGGTAGCTGTCGTCCTTGATGGAGCGCATTTCGCCGCTGTTCAAATTACCGATCACCAGACGACCGTCACGCGGGTCATGAATGTTCACGGCGCCGATCCAGGCCAGGTGCCGGCCATCCGGAGCCCAAGCCATGGCGCCGATCTTTCCTTCGGTGTCGAAGGACACCAGCACATCACCGTTGTCAGGATCGACCACCCGGGGTTTGCGAGCCATGTAGTGGTCGTCGATCAGCGGCGTGGGTGCCAGCATCATGGCCAGTTTGTCACCCTGCGGGCTCCAGTGAAGCTCGGAGGCCGAGCCGCTCAGCTCCAGCATGCGGGCATCGTTATCACCATCCCGTTCCGCCAGCCACACGCGAACCGGCTGCAGACGCTCTTCGATCACTCTGGCATTGAAGCCCCTGTCTGTCAGTGCTTTTCGGGTGTCGTCTTCGGGCTCCGTGGCCAGGAAGGCAAAGCGCTCACCGTCCGGGTGCCAGCTATAGCTGCTGATCCCGGTGCTGTGTTGATAAACCCTCTTTGCCTCGCCGCCGTCTGCCGGGATGACGTAGAGGGAGCGATGGTCATCGCCTTCGCGCTGGGCCAGGAATGAGATGGCGGAGCCATCCGGCAGCCAGTCGATAGCGCTGATATTGACTTGTCCGCTAATGAAGGCGCGGCTTTCGCCCTCACCCTTGGCCACATGAAGCTCGCTCCATGCCGGCCCGTTCTCATCCTTGTAAGGGTCTCGCTGGACCTGCTTGAGGTAGGCCACTTGCAGGCCATCCGGTGAGATGCTGACCTGGGTGATTTGCTGGATGCGGTACAGATCATCCAGTTCCATGCCGTCGGCCAGGCTGGTCGATGCAGTAGCCGTCAGCAAAACGGCCAATAGCCACGGGAAAATAGTCTTTAACTTCATGCCCTTGGGCTCCCAGTGCGGTTGAAGTGGTGGAGCCGCGGCAATGGCTTGGCGCGGCCCGGAGAAACAGGGGGCACAGGATAGGCAAGCGGGGCGATAAAGGCCAGAGGTGCGGCCAGGTCCTACTGTTGCTATCGTGAGGGGAACTGGCCACGGGTTTGGCGCTCCGGGGCCTTGGCAGGGGAGAGCGCTTGAATCGTGAAACCGAAATGCTGATAGCAGTATTCGCTGCGCAAGCCGTGCTGGCGCTGGCTTTGTCAGCGCTTTTTTTCCTGTTTTTCCGCGACCTCCGTCACGCCTATCTGCGTCATTGGGGGCTCAGCTTTCTGGCTATGGCCCTCTACATGGTCAGTTCCGGCGTGGTCATCTATTTGCTGGGTCACGCGGTCTCTGTGGCGACCAGGACTGCCGTTTCGGCCCTGTCTATGGCGGCCCTCTATGCGCAGGTCGCGCTTCTGCTGGCGGGGGTATTCGCCCTTGGGCGGCAGCGACCGCTGAATGAACGGCGTGTTGCACTGTTTGTGCTGGCGATCACTGCGGTGGGTGCGTGCAGCACGCTTGTGGGTGCCTTTGATCCCGAGGCGGCCAGTCTCCGGGTTTATGCCCGGGTGGGTATGCGCTACCTGTTTCTTGGGGTCGCCTTTTCCCTGGCGGCCTGGGTGATTTGGCACCATTCACGAGGTGCTGCGGTATTCGGGGCTCGCTTCCTCTCGTTTGTCATGCTTCTGTATGCCCTTCACCTGTTTCACAGTCTGCTTGTCCAGATTCTGGCCATGGCGTTTGACTATCACGTGGCGTATCTGGTCTATATGCCCATTGGGGATTTGGTGGCCTATGCTTTGATGGGGCTGGGTCTGGTTACCTGGCTCCTGCAGCAGGAGCGTCAGCAATCCCAGCATGCGCAGAATGAGGCATCGCGGCTCAGTCTGTACGACCCGCTCACCAATCTTCCCAATCGCAGAAACCTGAAACGACGTCTGAGCAGGGCCATGGCCAGGCTCAAGGATACCGATCTGAGGATTGCCTTCGCCTACGTTGATGTTGAGCGGTTTCGACGGCTCAATGATTCACTGGGCCATGCCAGGGGCGATGAAGTGCTCAAGACCCTGGCCGACCGGCTGACTGAGCGGCTACCGGAAGACGCCACCGTGGCCAGAGNGGGGGCGGATGAGTTCGCTTTTATCCTCCCGGAACTGCGTGGGGACGAAGAGGCCAGAAGCCGACTTGCCTATCTGCTGGAGGCGATTCGTGAACCCATTGTTGTGGCCGGACGAGATATCCACCTGAATTACTCCTGTGGCTACGCCCTCTTTCCCGTGGATGGCGAGGACGAGCAGACCTTGATGCGGGCCGCTGATCTGGCCCACTCCAGGGCCCGTCAGTGGCACGGCGAATTACTCCTGCGGTATCAGGCCGGAATGGAGTCTGACGCCAGTGAGCGTTTGACCATGGAATCCGACTTGCGCCGGGCATTGAGTCAGGATGAGATGCGGGTCTACTTTCAGCCCATCATGGGCCGTGACGGGCAGGTTTTCTGTGTCGAAGCCCTTGCGCGGTGGCAGCATCCGGAAAGGGGCCTGGTCGTGCCCAATGACTTCTTGCCCATGATTGCGACTCTGGGTCTGGCTCCCCAGCTGGATTACTGGGTGCTGGAGCAATCCTGTCGACAATTGGCGGAATGGCGTCGGGAGGGCCTGGATATCCGCATTGCCGTGAACCTTTCCGCCAGTCTGCTGGAGCAGCCGGAGTTGCCGGCCCGGGTTGAACGCATACTGCGGCGTACTGGAGTGCCCGCGGCACTGCTTCAGCTTGAGATCACCGAGCAGGTGGCCATGAATGACACACACGCGGGCAATGCCACCCTGGATCGCTTGCGGGCGGTGGGCATCGGTCTGTCTCTGGATGATTTCGGGACAGGTTACAGCTCACTGAGCTGGCTGCGACAGTTTCCGGTGGACAGGCTCAAGATTGATCGCTGTTTCATTTCAGAGATGGACGATGAGCAGGGTCTGGCCATTGTGGAGAGTGTGATTGGTCTGGCCCATGCTCTGGGCTTATCTGTAACCGCTGAAGGTGTAGAAAGTCTGGAACAGTGGCGCAGTCTGCATGCGCTGGATTGTGATCATTTTCAGGGCTTTCATTTCAGCCGCGCCCTGCCGCCGGATGAGTTGCCCGCTTTCGTTCGCCGCGCAAGCCTGCATCTTGTTGATCCCTAGCCGTGCGATGAGGGCCTTATTCGTTGATGAACAGGCGGCGTTCCGTATTGGAGAAGAAGGATTCGCAGCCATTTTCCGTCACCCGTATGGTTTCGGAAATGCCCAGCACCTTGTCACCCTCAATGCCGTACAGCCAGGGAATCAAATGCATTGTCATACCCGGCTCAAGCGGCATGCGGTCACCCGGTTTGAGGCTGAGCATATAGCCTTCATCCCAGCTGGGCGGGAAAGCGATGCCGATGCTGTAGCCGGCCCGGGTGATAAGTTCCGCGTCCAAGCGGTTGGTGGCAATCACATGACGAGCAGCGTGATCCACCTCCGCTGACGTAACCCCGGGCCGAATCAGGGTCAGCATCTCCTCCAGTGCTTCACGCCCGATGGCTTCCGCTTCCAGCATCGCCGCCGGCGGGCGGCCTGTCCAGACGGTTCGCATCATCGCGGTGTGATAGCGTCGCTTGCAGCCGCCGATTTCCAGAAATACCCCTTCGTTTTCCTGAATGCGGCGGCCTTCCCAGGTGGCATGACCGATCAGACAACGGGGACCGGATACGATATAGGGCGAGACAGCCGGGTACTCGCCGCCTGCGCGATACATGGCGTCGTGCACGGCAGCAGCCACTTCGTTTTCGCTAGCACCCGGCACGGCGGCCTCAATACCTGCCTGCATGGCTACCTCGGTGGCATGGGCAGCCTGGCGCATGAGTTCAAACTCTTCCTCGGACTTGGTAATGCGTCCGGCTTCCACAATGCCGAAGCAGTCCACGAAATTGCTGGCATCAAAGCTCGCCAGCATGCGTTCCTGCTGATAGGCGGGGAAGAAGTAGCTGTTGCGTTCGTAGCCGATCCAACAATCGTGCAGATTGAATTCCTTGAGTGCCTGCCAGAGGGTTTCGATGGCATCCCCGGTGTCACTATAGGGGCGGGTGATTTCCACCCAGGTTCGCGGCCATACATTGGTCTCTTCCAGACGCCGGGTCACCATGAAAGGCTCGGCCTCCAGTGGCACCACCAGGGCCTGGAAATAGGAATAGCCAGTGGTCTGGTAGCCGGTGAGGTAGAAGAGATTACCCGGGTCGGTAATGATGGCGACCTCGATGCAACGCCGCTGCAGGCGCTCGCGCAGAGCGTTCAGGCGGCGTTGATATTCCTGCAAGGAAAAACTGAGGCCGTCGTGGTCGCGCATGTGCTTGCTTCCTCGCGTTGGTGGCTGATCCGCCTGGCTTGCAGTTCAGCAGTACGCAATGTCGACGGTTCGCGTCAAGAATTTTCGGCCAGTGGTGCCGCCTGCGGGACAGACGGAGGCCCCTGGCTCGCGGTATCATGAGGGGCATCTGAATCAGCGAAATGCAAGGATGACACATGCCGAAGCAGGCGACGCCAGTGAGCAGTGGCCCCATCTACCTGGACTATGCCGCCACGACCCCGGTGGACCCGGTGGTAGTGACGGCCATGATTGATTGTCTGGGACCGGATGGCTGTTTTGCCAATCCGGCGTCGGACCACCCTGCGGGCCGTGTTGCCCGGGCCCGTGTTGAAGCCGCCCGCGAACAGGTGGCCGCGCTGATTGGTGCCGACCCCCGGGAGGTGGTTTTTACATCCGGCGCCACCGAATCCAACAACCTGGCCATTACCGGTGCCGCCCGTTTTCATCGGCAGCGGGGCCGGCACCTGATTAGCAGTCCTACCGAGCACAAGGCGGTGGTGGATGTCTGCCGCATGCTGGAGAAAGAGGGGTTCGAGGTCACCTGGCTGCAGCCCGACGAGCGAGGCCTGGTCAGCCCGGCGCAGGTGCGCGATGCGATTCGCGACGACACCGTGCTGGTGAGCCTGATGCATGTAAATAATGAAATCGGGGTGGTCCAGGATATTGCCGCCATTGCCGAAATTACCCGCGAACGGGGCGTACTGCTGCATGTGGATGCAGCCCAGTCCGCGGGCAAGCTGCCCATCCGGGTGGATCAATGGCCGGTGGACCTGCTCTCCCTGTCGGCGCACAAGTTCTATGGCCCCAAGGGAATTGGTGCCCTCTATCTGCGTCGCCGTCCGCGGGCACGGGTGGAAGCCCTCATCCACGGTGGTGGTCACGAGCGCGGTTTGCGCTCCGGTACCCTGGCCACCCACCAGATTGTCGGCCTTGGGGAGGCTGCCCGTATCGCTGGCGCCTCGCTGGAGGCCTCGCATGGGCAGCTCCTGGCCTTGCGGGAACGACTGCTGACGCCCTTGCTGGCCTTGCCCGGAGTGACGCTGAACGGTCATCCAGACCAGTGCGCGCCCGGTATAGTCAATCTGTGTTTTGACGGGGTCCACGGCGAGGCCCTCAAGGCCTGGCTGGAGCCCCATCTGGCCTTGTCCGGCGGCTCGGCCTGTAATTCCGCCCATGCGGAGCCGTCCTATGTGCTGCGGGCCCTGGGTCGAAGCGACAGCCAGGCGGAGAGTTCCCTGCGCATCAGCCTGGGCCGATTCACCCGGGAAACGGATGTGGATTTCGCCGTAGACCTGCTGACATCGGCGGTGGAGCGTCTGCGAACCCTGTCTCCCCTTAGCGGCCTGTCGGCAGAGACCGCTGTTTCAAGGTAAAATGGGGGTTGAAGAGCGATCGAATCGGGGCCGGCATGGTCTATAGCGATGAATACCCGGCCAACAGCCCTTATAGTCGGGCCTGCTGGACGCGATTCCGCCAGGCGCGGCATGCGGGGCCACCGCCGCAGGCGGCGGGATGGGCCCGGGGCAGTGCTCGGGGCCGGAGCGAGGACACCGAAATCCTGTTCTGGCTGTGTCCGGATCCGCTCGACGCTCGCTTTCAGGCCCATGGCAGTCCCTGGGCGATCGCGGCGGCGGAGCTGCTGTGCGAATGCTGGCTGGCGGGGCAGGCTATTCCGGATGCCCATGCCATGCAGCGGCTGTTATCGGCGCCCCCGGACAGACTGGATGCTTTCTTTACCGTCGAAGACGCCTGGCAGGCCGCCAGGACCGCTCTCGACACGGACACTGGAGAGGTAGGCTGATGGCCATTTCCCTGACCGAATCCGCAGCGCAACGCGTGACCAGTCACCTGGACAAGCGTGGGCATGGTCTCGGTTTGCGCCTGGGTATCAAAAAGACAGGCTGCTCAGGCTGGTCCTATGTCATTGATTACGCCGATGAAAAAGGTGAGGAAGACGTGATTTTCGAGGACCGTGGTGTGACCGTGGTGGTAAACCGCGAGCACCTGCCCTACCTGGAAGGCACCGAGCTGGATTTTGTTCGCGAAGGCATCAATGAGGCCTTCAAGTTTCGCAACCCGAATGTGAAGAACGAGTGTGGTTGCGGTGAGAGCTTCACCGTCTGATCCCTTGCCTTCAGCCGGGCAGCTGCCCGATCCCGCTTGTTCTCAGCCCTGATACCCGCGCATCCGGTGGTCTGATTCCCCCGGTTTCGTTGCCGTGATGGCTGCTGGACGAGTAACATACGCGGCTGGGCCAGTGTGGGCGTCGTTTCGGCGCTTTTTCCGGTGGGCCAATGAATTCAGGCCGTTGTGCGGAGCCAGTTGCCGCGCCAGGGCCGCAAAAGCGATCCAATTACACCAAAATCGATTCAGGAGATTATTGAATGGCTGTTGAACGCACCCTTTCCATCATCAAGCCCGACGGCGTCGCCAAGAATGTTATCGGCGACATTTACAGCCGCTTCGAAAAAGCCGGCCTGAAGGTTGTCGCGGCGCGCATGATGCATCTCAGCCGGGATCAGGCCGAAGGCTTCTATGCCGTCCACAAGGAGCGTCCCTTTTTCGGTGCCCTGGTGGAGTTCATGATGTCCGGGCCGGTTATGGTGCAGGTACTGGAAGGCGAGAACGCCATTAGCCGCAACCGTGAGCTGATGGGCGCCACCAACCCGGCCGAAGCGGACGCCGGCACCATTCGTGCCGACTTCGCCAAGTCCATTGATGCCAATGTGGTGCACGGATCCGATGCCGAGGATACCGCGCGCACCGAAATCGATTTCTTCTTCAAGCCGGAAGAAATCCACTCCCGCTGATCGGCGGGTATTAGCCTCCGCAATGCGGAGGTGGAGTTCAGCAAGGTGGCGGAACTGCTCAGAAACAATCTGCTGGGAATGGATCGCGCCGGACTGGAAGCCTACTTCCAGCGTATCGGCGAGAAGCCCTTCCGTGCCCGACAGATAATGAAGTGGATCTATCAGCAGGGGGAAACGGATTTCTCCCGTATGACGGATCTCAGCGTCAAGCTGCGTGATCACCTGCTGCAAACGGCGGAAGTGCGTGCGCCGGAGGTGGTCTCTGATCACCTGTCCAGCGACGGCACACGAAAGTGGCTGATGCGTGTAGATGCCGGCAATTCCATTGAAACGGTCTTCATCCCGGAAGAGGGTAGGGGCACGCTCTGCATTTCATCCCAGGTGGGCTGTGCCCTGGATTGCCAGTTCTGCGCCACCGCAGAGCAGGGCTTCAATCGCAACCTGACTACCGCCGAAATACTCGGGCAGGTCTGGTTCGTGAATGAGTTGCTGGGTCGGGACGAGAGCAATACCAAGCGCCTTACCAATGTGGTGCTCATGGGCATGGGCGAACCACTGGCCAATTTCCGTAATGTCCTACCGGCGATCAATATCATGCTGGACGACCTGGCCCTGGGTTTGTCCAAGCGCCGCGTCACCCTGAGTACCTCCGGGGTGGTCTCGAATCTGTATCGTTTTGCCGATCAGTCCGAGGCAGCCCTGGCGGTTTCCCTGCATGCGCCCTTTGACGGCTTGCGGGACGAAATTGTACCCATCAATCGCAAGTGGCCGCTGAAGGAGCTGATTGCGGCGTGCCGCTATTACATTGAAAAGCATCCCGGTCGTCACATTACCTGGGAGTATGTGATGCTGGACGGCGTCAATGACAGCGACGACCATGCTCGAGGCGTAGCGCGTCTGCTGGCGGGAATCCCTTCCAAGATCAACCTGATTCCCTTCAACCCTTACCCGGGTGCCCGTTACAGCCGCTCCAGTGATACGCGGATTGCCCGTTTTCGCTCGATTCTTCAGGAAAAGGGATTCAACACCATCACCCGCAAGACGCGGGGGGATGACATCGATGCGGCCTGCGGTCAGTTAGCGGGCAATGTCATGGATCGCAGTCGCCGGCAGGAACGCCGAGCGGCCGCCGGTTTGGGAGTGGCCTCATGAAGTTATCGAAAACGATAGTTCTGATACTGTTCCTGTCACTGCTTCTGGCGGCCTGCGCGGGCGGTCAGACCCAGCAGCCGAGAACGGAGGACGAGGAAGCAGCACTTAATCATCTTCAGCTTGGCATCCATTACATGCGTCAGGGGCGGTTGAATTCCGCCAAGGACAATCTTGAGGAGTCCTTGCGTTATGACAATCGCAACCCCATGACCCATTCCACCATTGCGTTGCTTTACGAGCAGATCGATGAGCTCCGACTGGCCGAGCGCCATTATCGGCGAGCAATCCGGCTTGATAGTGACGATCCGATTATCCGAAATCACTACGGCACGTATCTGTGCCGGCGTGGCGAATATCGTGAGGCCGAGGCTGAGCTGCTCAAGGCCGCGCGAAACCGGCTTTATGAAACACGGGAAGTGGCCTGGACCAATGCGGGCTCCTGTGTTCGCCGTATCCCGGACCACGAAAAGGCAGAAGAATATTTTCGTGCCGCCCTTCAGGTGCGTCCCAATTATGTGGACGCGCTCTGGAGCATGGCAGACCTGCAATACGAGCGCGAAGAATACATGAGCGCCCGTGCTTTCTTTCAGCGTCTTGCCGATGTTGGCAAGCTTGAGGCCGATGCCCTGATGCTGGGCATCCAGATTGAGATAGCGCTGGGTGATGAGGACGAGGCAAACAAGTATGCCTATCGACTGCGATCCAAATTCCCGGATTCCGAACTCAAGCATAAACTTGCGGAGCTTGGCCTATGAGTGATGATCCATCCCGAAACGGGGCGGATCAGGGGCAGGAAGCCCAGCCCCGGGGACCAGGTCAACGTCTGAGGGACCAGCGGGAGGCACTGGGATTGCCTCTGGCCCATGTGGCCCAGGAAATGCGTATCCTCCGTTCCGTACTTGAGGCACTGGAAGAGGATCGCTATGAGGTCCTGGAAGCGCCTATTTTTGTGCGCGGTCACCTGAAAAACTACGCCCGTCTGCTTAATCTCCCGCCCGAGGAGATTGTTGAGGCTTACGAACGCACGCTTCCGGCACAACAGGCACCCGAGCTCCGGATCGATACCGAGCGGGGGCCGGCTATGAATGCGGGCCCACCGCGCTGGGTGTTCTCCGTGGCCTGGCTGCTGTTGCTGACCATGCTCGTACTCGGCGGCTTGTGGTGGTATGCCGGGCCTCATCGTGAACCCCTGGCGGCTCTCAACGGTACCGAGGAGCACGAGCCCCGGCCTTCCATGGACGGTGTAGAACGGAATGATGTGACGCCCGACACTGATGCGGACACTGGAGAAAGGTCGCCCGCCAGCTTGACGGATGATTCGGATCCCGAAGGGCTGGATGTGCTTCAGCCCCTGGAGATTGTGGAACAGGATGACGACGGTACCGCAGCAGTGGCTGGGGACCGTGACAGGGAAACGGAACCAGTACCGTCAGTCGATCCGGCCAGGGAGACCGCAGGGGAAGATCGGCATGCGCAGCCGGCTGCCACGCTCGTCGACGATGTGGACCCCGCCGAAAGACGGGAGCTCACGGTCAGTCTGGAAGAAGATTCCTGGCTGGAAGTTCATGACAGTGACGATCGCCAACTGTACTACGGCCTGGCGGTGGAGGGCGATCGGCTCAATCTGTCAGGTCGGGCACCCATAACCGTCTTCATGGGCAATGCCCCTGCGGTGGAGGTGCTCGTGGATGGCGAAGCACTGGATTTTAGTGGTCGCGTTCGCCGGGACAATACCGCCAGGATCACGATTGCGCCGCGGAGCGACTAGCGCTTTCCCTGATCGGGCAGTCTGAAAATAAACCATTAACGGGTCTCCGTGTGGCCGCGCCAACGGAGTGAAGGAGTCATTGTGTCCAAGGGTATTCAGGCTGTACGCGGCATGAATGACATCCTGCCAGAGGAAACGCCTGTCTGGCAGTTTGTGGAAGATACGGCCCGTGCAGTTTTTGAGGAATACGGTTACTGCGAGATTCGCATGCCCATCGTGGAGCGTACGGAGCTGTTCGTGCGTTCCATCGGTGAGGTGACCGATGTGGTGGAGAAGGAGATGTATACCTTCGAGGACCGCAGCGGTGACAGTTTGACACTGCGCCCCGAAGGCACGGCAGGCTGTGTTCGGGCCGGCATGAGTCACGGTCTGTTCCATAACCAGATACAGCGCCTCTGGTACCAGGGCCCCATGTTCCGTCATGAGCGCCCGCAGAAGGGCCGCTATCGGCAGTTTCATCAGCTGGGTGTCGAGGCCTATGGCCTGGACGGCCCGGACATTGATGCCGAGATGCTGTTGCTGACTGCCAGACTGTGGAAGCGTCTCGGCCTTGACCATGTCCGACTGCAGCTGAATTCCCTGGGTAATCCGGAAGCCCGACAGGCGTACCGTGAAAAGCTGGTGAGTTACTTTTCCGGGTTTCGGGATCAACTGGACGAGGACAGTCTCCGCAGACTGGAAAGTAATCCGCTGAGGATACTCGATAGCAAGAACCCGGATCTCGCGGAGATTATTGCCGGCGCGCCCAGTATTCTGGATCATTTGGACCCGGAGTCCGCGGCCCACTTCGATGGCCTGCGGGCCCGCCTGAATGCCCAGGGCCTGGCTTACGAAGTGAACCCCCGGCTGGTTCGCGGCCTGGACTATTATTCGCGCACAGTGTTCGAGTGGACAACGGACCGTCTCGGGGCACAGGATGCGGTCTGCAGTGGTGGTCGGTATGACTATCTGGTCACTCAGCTGGGTGGCCGTCATGTACCGGCAGTGGGCTGGGCTTTGGGCCTGGAGCGCCTGATTGCCTTGCTGTCATTGGGCGAGGCACCACGGCGGGCAGTGGAGCCCCACGCCTATCTGGTGGTGGTAGGGAGTGAGGCAGAATCGGAAGGCGCGCGTCTGGCGGAGAGTCTGCGCGACGCGGTGCCGGGTCTGCGCCTGACGGTTCATTGTGGCGCCGGCAGCTTCAAGTCACAGCTCAAGAAAGCCGATCGTAGTGGCGCGGAGTTTGCGCTCGTACTGGGTGAGTCGGAAGTGAACAGTGGCAAAGTAGGTGTGAAACCGTTGCGCAGCGGTGAAGAGCAGTTTCAGTGTGAGCGCGAGGCACTGGCTGAGTTTCTGGCCGGACGCCTCCGCTGACGGCTTTTGATGGTGGACGCCTCCGGCCGGCCCGGGGGGCGACGATAAGCGGCTCCGGCGGTTTCGGGGCCGACGTATTTTCAGATGACAAAAGGCGAGGACAGCTTGTGTTCAGCTCAGACGAAGAAGCCCTTGAGGCAGTAAAGAACTGGTGGAAGGAAAATGGCGGATTCATCATCGCCGGTCTCGTGATTGGCGTTGCCATCATTGCCGGCTGGCGTTTCTGGCAGGCCTCCCTGGAAAGCGAAGCCCGTGACGCCGCCGGACTGTATCAGCAGGTGAGCGTGGCCGCCGCAGCGGGCGATCGGGATCAGGTCATGAGCCTGAGCGATCAACTGCGGAGCGACTACCGCCGCAGTGCCTATGCCGGCCAGGCGGCGCTTCGTGCCGCTGCACTGGCTGTGGATATGGGTGACCTGGACGAGGCGGTGACTCAGCTGAACTGGGTCGTCGGCAATGCTCGCGATAGGGAACTTGTTAAGGTGGCCCGTGTCCGTCTGGCTAGGGTTCATCTTGCCCGGGATGCGGCCGATGAGGCTCTGGCTGCCCTGGATGTGTCCGATCCGGGCCGTTTTGCTCCCCTGTTCAACGAACTCCGGGGCGATGCGCTGCTGGCACAGGGTGATCACAGCGCTGCCCGTGAGGCCTATGGCCGCGCCATGGCGGCGGAAGACGACGAGTTCACCGCTCGACGCGAACTCGAACTGAAATACCACGACCTGGCAGGATACGAAGACTAATGTTATATGCCCAGCAAAGAACCTCCCTGCGATTGCCCCTGCTATTACTGGTGGCGGTTCTGGTGTCTGCCTGTGCCCAGAAGGGTGCCATTGAAGAACCCCGTGACCTGGAATCCTTCGATGCCCGTTATGACGTGGATACCGTCTGGAGCCATCGTGCCCGCGGTAGAGCAGAGCGTCTGTTCCTCGGTTTGCAGCCCGCTACCGATGGTGATCGGGTCTATGTAGCCGGCTATGGGGGCCGGGTTTCCGCCTTGAACGCTGATAACGGTCGTCGGGCCTGGTCGGTTGATCTGGATGCGGCGCTGGCCGGTGGTCCCCGGGTCGGTGAGGGCTATGTGCTGGTGGGCAGCCTGGATGGGCGGTTATTTGCCCTGGATGCTGATGACGGCAGTGAGCGCTGGGTAACACAGGTCGGCGGTGAAATTGTCTCTCCTGTCGCTGTGAGTCGTGGCCATGTTGCGATCAAGACAAATGACGGCTATGTGCGAACGCTGGCACTGGATGATGGCGGGGAGCTTTGGTCCCGTTCGGAAGATCCGCCCGCTCTCAAGATGCGAGGCAATGCCCAGCCCATCATCCGTGGTAACCGTGTCCTGGTAGGCTTTGAGAACGGACGGCTGCGTGCATTTGGGTTGCGGGATGGTCAGGTTCAGTGGGGTGAGGCCGTGGGTGTGCCCGCCGGTCGCAATGAACTGGAACAGATTGCCGATATTGCTCCGCGTATGGCCGCCACTGATAGCGTGATTTATGCCGCCTCGGCGGGTGGCCGGATGGCGGCCATCAGCCTTT
>SL_3KL_010_SEDDRAFT_10001041_pt1 | contig 24637 bp, 16 predicted proteins | sample SodLakKL_010_SED_2_FD_10381 | JGI IMG/M metagenome (IMG submission 10381) | reverse complement strand
AAAACCAAAACCTTTGATATCATGAAGTATTTTTCACAATTGTTTCTTACCGTATTCTTTTCCATTGTATGTATTACTCTTCAGGCGCAGTTGTTTGAGGATTTTGAGGAGGGAGAGAAAGACTCTTACGAGTCGTTTGCCATTGAACTTGCCAGTGGTGAGTGGATGTTTGACGATGCGGTGATAGGTAGCCATGCCAGCGATAATAGCAACGGGCAGCAGTCGGCACGTATATGGGATGGGTTTATTGCCATGGAGTTTGACTACCCCAATGGCATGAGCGAAGTATCTTTTTATGCAGCCAACTTTGGAAGTGATACAGGGGGGGCTGTGCAATTGAGCTATTCTGCTGATGGGGGAGAGAGCTGGACGCCTATCGGCGAGCCGGTGAGCCTTGGTGATGATCTTGAGCAATATGCTATCCAGGAGAATGTGGAGGGTGATGTGAGGTTGCGATTTGAAAAAGTTTCCGGGGTCCGTATCAACATTGATGATGTACTCATCAGCGATTACATTGAAACCACCCAGGAACCCTCATTGTTGTTGCGCATCAATGAGATTCCCTATCCCAACCAAAGTACATTTGATTTTGGACTGAATACCGGTACGGTTAGTGCTGCATTGCAAATCCGCAATACAGGCCTGGAAGAATTAGTTGTTTCTTCAAACCATATTTCGGGAGATGAGTTTACCGTGGAAGGCGATCTCAATGTGTCTCTCGCCCATATGGAGACGGCCCATTTCACCCTTCATTATGAATCAGATACCCCGGGGTTTAAAGAGGAGTTGTTGAGCTTAGTTACCAATGATCCTGAGAATCAGTTTTACACTTTGGGTTTGATAGCCCAGACCCTCGATACCAGTGGGCCTGTTGCCATTGCTGACGCACGGCAGCTGCCCCAGAGCAGTGAAGTCACAGTGGCAGGCTGGGTTACTGTGGCAGATCAGTTTGCCGGGCCAGTGTATTTCCAGGATGAGACTGCCGGTATAGCCTGGTATAACGGCGATTTGATGGCTGAAGAGTATCTGGTTGGAGCCGCTATTGGAGACTCAATAGTAGTTACAGGCGAAGTGGGTAATTTCAACAATCTGCTACAGATAGTCAACGATACCGAATTTGAAGTTTTCCCTGATGCCAACCGGGAGATTGAACCTGAAGAGATTACCATTGCACAAATGAACGGAGGGGACTTTGAAGGCTTGCTGGTACGGATCGAAAATGTTGAGTTTGAAGAAACCGGTGTATTTGCCGGGGCCACCAACTACAACATCATGGATGATACAGATGAAGGGGAGTTGCGCATTGACAATCACACCAATATACCCGGCACAGTAATCCCCAATAGCCCTGTGGAGGTAACAGGGGTGGCCGGCAGGTTTTATCACACTCACCAAATCCTTCCGCGCTTTAACGAAGATATTGAGATTTTAGTCGGGCCCATTATTTTGTCGGCACCTCCCTATGAGGTCTCAGCCACATCACAATCCATAACCTTTGAATGGGAAACCAGGCACGAGGGTCATTCGGAGGTTCGCTACGGAACCACCCCTGATATGGAGTTGGGCTATGAAATGGATGAAAATCACAAAACACATCATCAAATCACCCTTACAGGATTGGAGCCAGCCACTACTTATAAAGTCCAGCTGCGATCGGCTTTTGATGCCGACACCAGTGCCACCAATCTTTATATCAGCTCAACAGGATCACCGGCTGGCACCACCGGTGAAATTCATGCTTTCTTCAACAAGGATGTGGAGCAAGAATTGGCTACTTTCCGGGAAGCAGATGAAAATGTGGATTTTAGCCAAAAGCTTATTGAGTATATCCAAATGGCAGAGCATACGGCAGAGTTTGCCTTTTACAATATCAGCGGTTCTGTGGGCGGGACTATTGCAGATGAGTTAATGGCCGCCCATGACCGGGGAGTGGATGTTCGGGTCATCGTTTCCGGCCACACAGGAAGTGAAAATGCCATTGTCAGTCAATTGAGCCAGGCAGGTGTAAAAGCCGTGCAAAGCATAGGCAATGCGCAAATGCACAATAAGTTTGCAGTTATTGATGCCCATCACAGCGATCCCGCACGCACATTTGTCATTACCAGCTCGTGGAATGCCACGGATCAGGGAACGTACAACCAGTTTCAAAATATGGTTGTGGTGCAGGATGTTGCAGTGGCCAGGGCCTACTGGCGTGAATTTAACCAGATGTGGGGCGCTGATGCCGGAGAATTTAACAGCCATCAGGCACGATTCAGCTACGAAAAAAGCATTGTTAATCCAACGGTTTTTTGGGTTGGGGAAGATGAAACACAGATAGAGGTCTATTTCAGTCCGCAAGCCAATGCTGAAGCACAAATCATCCGGACACTCTTGTCGGCGGAAGAAAGCATTCACCTGGCTCTGAATCTCATAACCCGGCCCACCCTTGTCAATTCCATGCTTAGCAGGTTTGAAGAAGGAGTTGCTGTGCATGGGGTGATTGGCTCCATTGGAGAACAGGGGAGTCAGTTTGGCTCCCTGGAAACCTGGGCCGATGTCCACCATTTTTCACAGGCACAGTTTGGCCTGCTTCACCACAAATATGCCATCATCGATGGCCTGGATGGCAGTTTTGATTCCAAGGTCATTACAGGGTCACACAACTGGTCTTCCAATGCCAACTTCGTCAACGATGAAAACAATATGATCATCCATAACTCTCGTGTGGCCAATGAATACTTCCAGGAGTTTGCTGCAAGGTACTGGCAGGCCGGGGGAACAGAAGAGTTTGAAGTGACCACTTCGGCAGAGGAGCAGGGCACCACATTGGAGCAGCAAGGGCCGGAGTTGTATACCTTTCCCAACCCTTTCAGGCACTCCACTAACATTGGGTTTAGCCTGGATGTTGCACAGCAAATAAGCATCAGGGTATATGACATCACCGGACGTCTTGTGGCAACACCCGCTGCAGAACAGTTTTGGGAAGATGGTACACACACTGTGCAATGGGATGCATCAAATATGGAGAGTGGTGTATATTTCTGCCGTTTATACCTGGAGCGGGGCCAGGTGGTTTCACAAAAAATGATGGTTATGGAGTGATAACCGGGTACACCATGGTTATCATCAATACAAATCCATCTGGTAGCGTTTGTCTGCTTTCATCTTTCTTAGATATTCTTTGGATTCATCGGGGGTAAGCTTACCTTGGGTGGCCACTATCTTCTCAAGGCAGGTTTTTACGTCGCGTCCCATTGTCCTTTTGTTGCCGCAAAGGTAAATCACTGCATCTTTGTTGTGAATCCAGTGGAAAATCTCTTTGCGATGAGCAAACAAATGATCTTGCACATAAACTTTTTTGTCTGAATCACGTGAAAATGCTGTATTGAGCCTGGTAAGCAATCCACTGGATTGATAGTCTAATAGCTCGTTTTTGTATAGAAAGTCACTTTCCTGGTGTCTGTCACCAAAAAACAACCAGTTTTCACCTTTGGCCCCTTTATGATTTCGTTCCTGCAGGAATGCTCTGAAAGGAGCGATACCTGTGCCGGTGGCAATCATGATTATGGGTTTGTTGCTATCTTCAGTGAGTCTGAACTTTTCGTTGGCTTCGAGGGCCAGGGGTATTGAATCGCCTTCTTCTACCCTGTCGGAAAAAAAGGTGGAGCTCACACCCATATGATTTCTGCCATTGACAGAATATTCAACCAGCCCCACTGTCAGGTGTAACTGCCCTGGCAGTGCTTGTGGGCTTGAAGCTACCGAGTATAAGCGGGGAGCGAGGTTGCGCAATAATGGCAAAAAGTCATTGTGATCTACAGGGGCCGGAAAATCCTGCACCATGTCCACTACATCACGGTCTTTACAGTATTTCTCTGACTTTTCAGGGTCAGCCACCAGGTTGTTCAGCTTGCTGTTGTTAGTGAGTTTGGCATATTTTTCCAACACTACCGGGGTAAGCATTGTTATTTCATAGTTGGTAACCAATGCATCTTTCAGTAGTTTTTTCTGAATCCCCGACGTAACCACAGCCGATTTGTCAAAATTCATTACTTTAATCAGTTTGTCGGCCAATTGGCGGGCGTTGTTCAGGTAAATGCCAAAGGAGTCGCCGGGATAAAACTCTTCATTGAAACTTTCCATGGAGAGTTCCAGGTGAATGGTTCTTTTGGGGTAACCGGGGTGGGTTAGAAGCTTTTTTTTCAAGACCTTGGCGTAAAAAGCGTTTTCAAAATCAGATTCTCGTTTATTGATTTCAAAAGAAAAGACTTTGCCCGGTTCTACACCCCGGGCCGGAAGTATGTTTTCAAATGCTTCTACGGCTTTCCGTGCCCAGGATTTTGCATTTTCCTCATAATCAATATCGCATTCCACCATGGGCGAAATTTCGGTGGCACCCAACTCCAGGAACCTTTTCCTGAAGTCGTTTCCGGTTTTGCAAAAGTCTTTGTAACTGCTGTCGCCCAGTGCCAGCACACTAAATTTCACCTTTTCCATGGAGGGCGCCTGGTTGCTGTGCATGAAATGATAGAAGTTTTCCACCACTGTGGGAGGGTCCCCTTCACCATGGGTGCTAACGGCCAGTAAGATGTTTTTCACTACGGAAAAATCTTCGGGGTTAAGGGTGTTAAGGTCTGCAAGTTGGCATTGCATGCCCAGGTAAGCTGCATAATCCCTGGCCAGTTCGGCGGCCGCACGTGAGTTGCCTGTGCGGCTACCATACATCACGTGCAGCACTTCGGTGTTGTTATGATTGGGTGGGGTTTTCCGGGTGATTTGCTTTTGGGATACGGTTGGGCTATTGTTGGTGTTTTCTGACAATTCTTGTACATCCATGTTTTCGCTACTTTTTACATTTCTACATTATGGTCATTGACTGATGAGGCAACGGCTGGGGTGCCAATGCTTGCTTCACTTAGTTGATCCACCCAGGTGGCTTTGGGGTGGTAATGCATAAAAAAGGGTTTGAAGGTTTTGCGGTAGTCACGGTGTCGGGCATATTGCATCATAAAGTATTTGTTGCCATCGATAGGGCTGTCCACCACTCCCAGTATATGAACTTTCCCTTTGTCTGCAGACATGACCGGCCCGGTGACTGTTTTGGCGAAGCTACCGCTTTCGCGGATGGCCTGCTGGTAAATTTGATAAACCTCTGCAAGAGGGATGCTGAAATAGTCGTAGGGGCCTGTTTCTCTTTCCACAAACATATAATAGGGAATCATTCCCAGCCTTACCTGGGTCTTCCACATTCTTGCCCAGTCGTTGCTGTTGTCGTTAATGTGTTTGATGATGGGCGACTGGGTTCGTATCTCGGCGCCTGTTTCCCTGATGTTATGAATGGCTTGTTGAACCACTTCATTATCCAGTTCATTGGGGTGGTTAAAATGGCCCATGAGTGAAAGGTGGAAGCCGCTGTCAGTAATTTTTCTGAATAGTTGAAGAATATCATTGGCTTCCGGGTTAAATTCGGGCAAATATGTAAAGGGCCAGTAGCTGATGGATTTGGTGCCAAAGCGAATATTTTCAAGGTTTTTTACTCCGGATTCAAGCAGGGCATCGACGTATTTTGTCAGCTCGCTGGGACTCATTACCATAGGATCGCCCCCGGTGAAAAGTATTTCATTGATATCTTCGTTGCGTCGAATGTATTCTATGATTTTGTTGATTTCACGCATGGAGAATTTTAAATCCAGGTCTTTGGTAAACTGGGGCCACCTGAAGCAAAAAGTACAGTGGGCATGACAAGTTTGCCCCTGGCTGGGGAAAAAGAGGATGATGTCTCTGTATTTGTGTTGGGCTCCGGTTAGCTCCTCTCCATCAAGGACCGGAACATTGGTCATTTGCTGGGCAGGGTGTGGATTCATTTCCATTCGGATGTTGTAGATGGTCTTTTTGATTTCCAGTTCGCTATGTCGACCGTCCTTAACTTTCAGCATCCTTTCGTACTGATCAGCTGTGAGCATTTCTTTTTTGGGGAAGTTTAAGGTATAAATGGGGTCTTGCTGGTAGTTTTCCCAATCAATCAGGTAATCAGTAACGTAGTTATTGGTTTTAAACGGAATAACACTTGATACAATATCGATTTCTTTTTTGGCTTCTTCGGGTAGGTAATTCATGTATTCTATATCTCTGTAGTTTCTGGAGTTATAGGTGATAAATCTCATAAGGCTCCTCTTTTTTGTTTGTGATTAAAATAGCTTGAATTAAACGTTTAAGTACAAATATACCTGTTTGGTGGCTGATATCCTAGTTTATTCAGTCTAAATAAAAATAAAATTTGATCAATAATAAGTGTAGTTTCGATGAGTTAAAATGCATTTATTCAGTGTCTTGCATCAAGATAAATAAATCTAAACAAAAAAAGGGTGGGATAAAGAAAAGAAAGCAGTGATACTGTGTGGGCTATCATCGAATGTCCAAATTGGCTCATTCGTCTTCCGGTTAGTTTATCTATTTAAAGGGTTGGGTATCTTTTCATCCATGCCCTGTTTGATATGCATATCTCTGGTAATAATTTTTATNTATCAAAACAATTACAGGGAATCAACTGCTTACTTTAAACAATTGTCATGGATTGAATGTATATTTACAGCCGGTTACACAGTGATTCATTTTGTTTAAATCAATTTTGCAGGCATATTCCTGCCCGTTTGTTATCCATCTGTTTCTGATTTCTAACCAGGAACTTTTTTCAAACCCTAAAAGATTTTCCCATGAGCAAAAAACGATTGATTACCACAGTACTATGGTTGTCCCGTCTCTTATTCGGGGTGGTTTTTGTTTTTTCCGGCTTTGTCAAAGCCATTGATCCACTGGGGTCTGTATACAAATTTCAGGATTACTTTTTGGCGTTTAACATGGAATGGCTATTCCCAACAGCATTGCCTTTGGCTGTTTTGATGAGTAGCCTGGAGTTTGTCATTGGAATGGCGGTTTTGCTGGGTGTTAAAATGCGGTACACTGCATGGGGTGGATTATTGTTTATGGCTTTTTTTACACCACTAACCCTTTACATAGCCATTATGGATCCGGTGTCTGATTGTGGTTGTTTTGGTGATGCTTTGATCATCAGTAATTGGGCTACATTTTATAAGAACCTTTTTATATTAGCGGCCTCTGTGTTCATATTTAACTATCGTCATCAGGTAAAGCCCCTGTGGAGTGAGAATAAAGACTGGTATGTTCTGGCTTTACTGTTCCTGCTTATTGTGTGGCTGTCCGTTTATTGTCTCCGGAATTTGCCGGTTATTGATTTTAGGCCATGGAAGGTAGGAAATAATATAGCGCAAATGATGGAGCCTGTCCAGGAAGAAGAGGCTGAGTTTTACTTTGTGTACCGTAATACCACTTCGGGCGAGGAGAAAGAGTTTGATATGGATGATCTTCCGTCTGCTGATGAGGGATGGGAGTTTGTGGATCGCAGGAAGAACGTGATACGCGAATACATTGAGGCTCCTGTTGATGACTTTGTTATCCAGGACGAAGAAGGGTTTGACCTGACAGAGATTTATCTGGGAAATCCAGATTACCAGTTTATCTTGGTGGCCTATGATTTGAACAATACTCACAAGGGTGCTTTTGAGAATCGCATCCACTCTTTTGCCTCCAGCGCCAAAGCTGATGGATGGTCCTTTATCGTTTTAACAGGAAGTTCATTGCCTGATATTCAAAACTTCAGGGAGGAGCTGCAGGCCGACTACCCTTTTTACCAGGCTGACGAAGTTAAGTTAAAAACCATCATACGGAGCAACCCAGGGATGTTATTGATGAAGGACTGGGTGGTACTTGACAAATGGCACCACAGGAATATTCCAATCTACCAGGAAGTAAAAGAGAAGCATATGGATTAATCTTCCGTAAACCATGGGTTAGGTGTCTTTTCGTAATAATCCGGGCCGGAAGTTTGTTGGAAACCCCTGCAAAACAAGCAAAATTTAAAAGTTAAAATGAGCAATATGCGCTTTTATTTGTTGAACTTGTTGAGATGATGTGGATAGTTAACATGAAATAAATAAATGATGGGGGATATGCCAGGTACAATTGAACTTACGGCTTTTGCTAAGGATACTCTTAAAGGGCTGTTGGCAGAGGAAAAGTATTTATTGCCTAAGTATTTTTATGATGAAAGGGGGAGCCAGATATTCTGCGACATCATGCGAATGCCCGAATATTATCCAACATCCTGTGAGTATGAGATTTTTGAACAGCAATCCGGCGCCATATGTGATATGATAGAACCGGGGCAGGGTGCCCTGGAGGTTTTGGAGCTGGGACCTGGCGACGGGCTCAAGTCGCGGTTGTTTTTAAAATCACTCTATGACAGGAAACCGGGTCTGGAATATGTGCCAGTGGATATTTCAGCGCATGCTTTGCAGTATCTTCGATGCAAGTTGCAGGATGAACTTCCCGGTTTACAAGTAAATGAAAAGGCCGGGGATTTTTTTCATGTGATGAAACAGTTTGCCGGCGGCAATGGGATATCCCGGGTTATTCTTTTCCTGGGGAGCAATATTGGCAATTTTTATCCCGAAGAAAAAAAGAACTTTCTTACCCTGCTATCCGCAATGACCAATAAAGGGGACAAGGTTTTGATGGGTTTTGACCTGAAAAAATCTCCCACTGTTATACAAAATGCCTACGACGATCCTGCCGGAAATACAAGAGCGTTTAATCTTAACCATCTTTTACGTATAAACCGGGAGCTAGACGGCGATTTTGACCCGGAAGCTTTTGAGCACTGCGCCAGTTATGATCCCGTATCGGGGGCCATGAAAAGCTTTTTGGTGAGCAAAAAAGAACAGAAGGTACATTTGGCAAGAGTGGACACAACCATCGTTTTCCATAAGTGGGAGCCTGTTTATATGGAACTTTCCCGGAAATTTTCTCCGGCAGATATTAAAAAGATCGCCAAAGATTATGGGTTTAATGTTTTACACCACTTTACGGACCAGCGCAATTACTTTACGGTTAGTTTATGGGTGAAGGACTAAAGGGAGATGATTTTTTCCGGTGAAATATGCCTTGACTTTCCCCTTGAGCTGATGTTCATTGATTGAAAGTGGGATATGAACCGGATGAGCGATTGCTCTCTTGTTAATACAACATTATTTTGGATAAGATAAAAAAACGAATCAAAATCTCTTTTATATGGAAAGCACAATGAATGAAGTCTCGACTGCAGAACTGCAGGATTTACTGAAAAACGATTTATGCGAAGTGGTAGATGTACGACCCACAGAGGCATACAATGGATGGCAGCTACGCAATGAATCCAGGGGTGGCCATATACGTGGTGCGCGAACTTTACCGGCAAAATGGGCTGACCTCATCGATTGGATAGAGATTGTGCGCTACAAAGAAATACTACCCTATCATAAGATTGTGCTATATGGTTATGATGAATCAGAGGTGGAAAAAGTTGCAGAAAGGTTCCGGGGCGCTGGTTACACGGATATAAATATCTACAAAGGCTTTTTGAGTGATTGGTCTCCCAATGAAGATCTTCCCATGGACCGCATGGCAAGGTATGCTCATTTGGTATACCCTGCCTGGTTGAGCACACTTATCGCAGGAGGGCAACCTCCACATTATGACAATGGGAACAACTATGTGATTTGTCACAGTCACTACCGTAATTATGATGATTACTTACAAGGCCATATACCTGGTGCGATTGCTTTGGACACCCGTGAACTGGAAGACTCAGAAACATGGAACCGGCGCTCACCGCTAGAGCTTAAACAAGCCCTTGAAAAACATGGCATTACCAGCGAAACCACAGTGATACTTTACGGGCGGTATTCTTATCCCAATACGGATGATCCTTATCCGGGCAGTGCTGCCGGACAGCTTGGCGCTATTCGTTGTGCCATGATTATGATGTATGCGGGTGTGCACGATGTAAGGGTGCTCAATGGAGGTGTTGCCAGTTGGGAGGCCGAAAACCTACCCCTTTCCACTGGAGAAGAAATGCCTGTGCCTGTATCTGACTTTGGTGTTGAAATACCAGCCCGTTCTGATTTGATTGTAGATCTGGAAAAAGCAAAGCAGCTTATTGAAGACAAAGATGGGGATATCGTTTGCACACGTAGTTGGCCCGAATACCTTGGAGAGGAAAGTGGATACAACTACATTGAAAAAAGGGGGCGTATTCCCGGTGCAGTTTACGTAAATAATGGTTCCAATGCTTATCAGATGGAGAATTACCAAAACCTGGATTACACCACCCGTGAGTTTAACGAAATCGTTAAAATGTGGAAAGATGCAGGGGTGCAGCCTCATAAGCATCTGGCATTTTATTGCGGAACCGGATGGCGGGGCAGTGAAGCCTGGTTCAATGCATGGTTGCTGGGATGGCCAAAGGTATCGGTTTTTGACGGTGGATGGTTTCAGTGGAGTAGTGATCCTGAAAACCCCATTGAGTCAGGGGTTCCTGATGACATGAGCCCGCCGGTCATTTCCTAAGGTTTACGTTTCTTTTGAAAAAAATCAACCAGGAGCGCCTTGCACTCCCCCTCTTTGACACCTGTTGTAAGCTGGGTTTTGGGGTGCAATATACCTTTGGAATATCGGGTGAACCCCCGTTTTTTATCCATGGCACCCATAACAATTTTTCCGGTTTGTGCCCACTGGCTGGCACCTGCACACATGACACAGGGTTCAAGGGTAACGTAAAGGGTGCAGTCGATAAGGTATTTTCCGCCCAGGTGGCTGGCGGCAGCCGTGATGGCCTGCATTTCAGCATGGGCAGTCACATCATTGAGCCGCTCGGTGAGGTTATGCGCCCTGGCAATAATTTGGTTTTGGCAAACAATAACTGCTCCTACGGGGACCTCATCCATATCATAGGCCTGCTGGGCCTCTTTCAGGGCTTCTGTCATGAAGTATTCATCAGAAAAAATATTCAGGGCCATTTGTTTTTGAAGTAAAAATAAGCATTGCCTTTCAAATGATAGCTATCTGGCCCCCAAAACTTTCCCATCTTAATGCAGGTGAGCAGCAAATGGGTCACCCTGGTGATGATTATATTTTTAACAATGGTGTGGGCTTTGGGCGCTGTTCTTCTGAACTTTTTGATAACTCTATAGTTGTTTGTTTGGGTTGCTTTGTAATTTTTATAATGCTGGTACAGACAACAATTGCTATTGCAACCCAACTGACATAAATACCCCGTGCAGGTTGCTGGCTCCAATGGGTCACCAGGATAAAGACGAGCGTGTTATTCTCACTACATGTATTTGCTCCGGGGATCACGTTAAAAAATGGAACCAAAAGATGAATAAAGTGTACCCTGTTAAGATTATTGCAAACACCTCCATTGCTCCCAATACATGGCTTTTGCGGTGTAACCGGATGTGGGAATTCGAGGCAGGCCAGGTAGTTGGTATTTCTTTTCATCCTGATGATGAACCCCGTCTTTACAGTATTGCCAGCGGGACTCAACACCATGAGGTTTGGATTTTGTACACTGTTAAGCCTGGTGGCTTGCTCACACCCCAGCTTTCTACACGGAATAAAGGGGATACCATTTACATGACTGACCCTTTTGGCAACTTTGTGTGCCGCGAAGACAAAGCTGTTTGGATTGCCACGGGTACCGGTATTGCTCCCTTTGCTTCCATGTTTTTTTCGGGGCAGCATACAAAGAAAAAGCTTATCCAGGGTAGCCGCAGCAAAGATGGGTTGTATTTCCACGATTTTTTTTACTCGGAGCTTGGGCGAGATTATCAGCCATGCTGCAGTCGCATCGGGGAAGAAGGGTGTTTCAGAGGGAGGGTAACCGATTACCTGGCAAACCTTGAAATGATAGATGCTGAAATTCCTTATTATCTTTGTGGTTCAGCCGAGATGGTAGTGGATGTTCGTGATCTTCTTATAGCGCGCGGCGTCCCTTTTGAGCGTATTATGGCTGAGATATTTTTTTAATCTTTTCTTTCAAAACCCATTCATGTATGAAAGACCTTATAGGCAAAGAGCCCTTGTTTGGTAAAACCCTTTCCGAGCTTGAGCAAATGGTGCTTAAGCTGGAAATGCCCAAATATACTGCATCACAGATTGCAGACTGGCTTTATAAAAAAGAGGTAAGCAGTATAAATGCCATGAGCAATATCTCTAAAGTTCACCGGGACAAACTGCAGGAAAACTTTGTTTTTGGCTTGTCAGACCCGGTTAAAGAGCAGGCTTCGGTGGATGGCACCAAAAAGTACCTGTATCGATCGCATGTGGGAAAGTTTATAGAGGCAGCCTACATTCCTGAAAGAAATCGCAACACCCTTTGTGTATCATCCCAGGTTGGGTGCAAGATGGGCTGCCTGTTTTGCATGACCGGGAAACAAGGTTTCCAGGGGCAGTTGAGTGCTGGTGAAATTGTCAATCAAATCCGTAGTCTGCCCGAGCGCCATCAGCTTACCAATATCGTTTATATGGGTATGGGAGAGCCTTTCGATAACCTGGAAGGGGTGATGAAAAGCCTGGAGATTCTAACATCAGATTGGGGGATGGGGATGAGCCCCCGGAGAATCACCGTTTCCACCATAGGCATTATTCCAGCCATGAAAGTATTTTTGGAGAACAGCAAAGCACATCTTGCTGTAAGTCTGCACTCACCTTTTGAGGAGGAGCGTCGCAAACTGATGCCCATAGAAAATGTGTATGCGCTGCCCCAGGTGCTGAAGACCATCCGGGAGTTCCCCCTGGGTAAGCAAAGAAGGACATCTTTTGAATACATCGTTTTCAAAGGGTTGAACCACAGTGCCCGCCATGTGAAAGAGCTGGCACGCATTCTCACCGGTATCCGTTGCCGAATCAACCTTTTGTATTTTCATCCCATACCTGATACCCCGCTGGAGGCTCCCACCGACCATATCATGCAGGAGTTTAAAGAAGCTCTGGAAGCTAAAGGCCTCACCACCACCATTCGCAAGTCGCGCGGACAGGATATTTATGCCGCCTGTGGCATGCTTTCTACCAGGGAGTTGCAAAAGAAGAATGGGCAGTGATGGAATTCTGGAGTTTCTGGGATAAATTTAGGCTACAAATTGTAAGGTACAAAAAAAGCCTGCTCCTTGTGGGGGCAGGCTTTTGGATGGATTAGAATGCGTTTATTCTTCTAATTCGTCAAGCATTTCCCGTACATTTTTTGATATTTCATTGGTTTTGTCTCTTGCCTGCGTTAATGATTCAGATGCTCCGGCAACTACATCATTCCAATTGTCAACGGTGGCTGCTTCCACATTGGCCAACTCCTCTTCCAATGCCTTGCTTTGCTTTTTGAGCTCTTCACGGGCCTCTTTGAGGTTTTCCTCTACCTCACCGCTGGCCTCTTCAAGTTCTTCTTCAACATAATCTATGCGCTGATCAATGTCGTTCTTGATTTGGTTAAGGTTTTGGACGGTTTGTTGTTTGGCTTCTTCAAGCTGCTGTTGGGCAGCACGATTTTGACCTCCACCGCATGACCACATTGTTAAACCTGCAATCATCATGGCAATCAAAAGAATTCCTGATGTTTTGTTTCTGAAATACGTTTTCATAGCAACTGGCTTTAAATTTTTTAGATAGATGAAGTTTGTTAGTGACCCATTTGTCGCTTTTATTTGTTGGCTTTGTCTGACATGTCTTGTTTTTTTATGGATAATTCCATTATCAGAAAAGCAAAAATGAAAAGCTGCAAAAATGAACGCTCTTAATAATGAATGAGTATAATGTTGCCTGATTGTTAATTTCATCAACCCCTCCTATGGCAGCCAACAATTATACAATAGTATTAAATGGGGTTGAACATGCTACGAAATTAAGAAAAATATGCGTATTTTAAAAATATGATTTCAGCTTTTGCATAAAATAAGTGTTACTTTTCCTGATTTTTGGGGGGCAACTTTTGAAATCAAAACTTAGTTGGTTGTGATTGATTTAAAATTGAGAACTTGATATTTTTGATAACTTTTTGACAGGTTTTATAATACTCAATCTTGGATTTTCATATCTATTTGCTTAGGCTTATTCTGTGAATGGCTGAATACATTTAGTTCTGCCAATAAATTTTAGCACTTATTAAAATGTTATAATAATTGAATGGATGCGCGAATTAGATTTGGAGTTGTGCTTACAAATAAAAAGGCTATTTTTATAATATTGATTTAGACCTTGATCTATTTCATCGGTAAAATTGTTTTGTGCAAGTATTTTGTTGTTTGATTGAGAAAAGTTCAGATGTTGTATACGAGGAGACTTTTGTTTTTAATACTTTTTGCTTTATTCACTTGTAATTCTGTTTGCGTGGTGTATGCAGGGAACATTGCTCCTTTTCGTCAGAGTGATACAATTTCCGTTGATATAAACCAGAAAATGTTGCAGATGTTTTTGGACTTCAGGGATAAAGGAACTATCTCTGAAAGTATTATTCATCAGTTTCTGAGTGATACAGAGCTAAGACAGACCGCGAATTGGAGGCAGGTCTGGGAAGATTACCTGAGAGCATTGGGCCAGGGGGAGGCACCCCTAAAGGATAAGGCCTTTATTGAGCGGGTTCAGGAAGAAGCAGAAACGACAATCATGGACATAAGAACTCCGTTGCAAAAGGAAGAACTACCCATGGTTGATAAGCATGAGAAAAAATCAGATGCAGAACCAGCAGTTCAGCCGTTTTCCAATGCAGAAGCATCAGCTGCAAAAACTGTTGAAGATAGAGTTAGTGAAATAAAAGCCCTTCGTTATCATATTCAGATAGCCGCTAGTGTTGCCCCCCTTGATGAAAGTTATTTGGATATTTTGTACTCAGGAGGGTTAAATGTTCATAACTTTGAAGAAGATGTTTGGACAAAATATTATGTGGGTGAATTTAATTCTTTTGCTTCTGCGCGGGAGTACCTGCAAAACAATATAGATGTTGATGGTGCCTTTATTATTGCTTATTGTTTTGGACGTCAAGTTCCGGCTTATAAAGCCCGGCAATTTGAGAATGTAATGGCCCATTCAGCATTTTCAACTTTTCACAATAATTCCGGAGAAGAGTACAGGGTCCAGATTGCAGCCAGCCGGTATCCCCTTGGATATTATGAGGTCAAGAGCATTTATACCGGTGATAAAACTGTGGGGGTAATTTTTGAAGAGGGTTGGTTCAAGTATAGTTTGCCAGGTGCTTCAACCCTGTCGGACTCCTGGGAGATAGCAGGCAATGCCAGTGTTGATGGAGCATTCGTTGTCATGTACAGGAAAGGTGAAAAAATACCTTTGAGGTAATGCGTTTTTTTAATTTTTTAATAACTTCAAGTCTTTAATGATGTTGCACAAAATTACGATGTATGAAAAAGAATGATAAAAAACCAGGAACCGGATTAATTTTACTGATGTTAGTTTTGATTGCTTCCTCATGCGTAAACCATAGAAAAGTATCATTGGTAAGAGAAGATGATCGTCAGGCAACAGAATTTTCTGTAGAGAATCCCCGGGAAACATCCTACAAAGTTCAGACCGGTGATCAGTTATATATTAAGGTTCACAGTCTGGATCCTAATACCAGCAGGCTTTTTCAAAGCGATTTGCCAAATCTGATGAACCCCACCTATATGTATCTCAACAGTTATACAGTAAATGAACAGGGGGCCATTTCTTTTTCCTTTATCGATCAGATATTTGTGCAGGACAAAACAGTTGAAGAGGTACAGAAAGAAATCCAGACCGTGCTTGATGAGTATTTTAATGAAATCAATGTGATTGTAAAATTGGTTAACTTCCAGATTTCAGTGATGGGCGAAGTACAAAAAACAGGCACATATACCATTCACAGGGAGTATGCTAATATTCTACAAGCCCTAAGTATGGCTGGTGGTGTAAATGATTTTGCTGATATTAACAGAGCAAAACTTATCCGTCAAACGCCAACAGGAACGGTGGTTAAAATAGTTGATCTCAGCGAATTGGATTTGCTGGCAAAAGACTATTACCATCTGATGCCAAATGATATAATATACCTGGATTCAAGACCTATAAAATCTTATACACAGCGTGCAGTGCCTTATGGTGTTTTCTTGTCTGTGTTTTCTACCGCATTGGTTATTTACAACGTTTTTATTGATTAAAATCAAACAATATGCAACATTTTGATGATCCTTTTCGTGAGGAAACCCTTGACTTGAAAAAAAACATCAAAAAGTATTTGCATTTGTGGCCATGGTTTGTGCTCAGCCTTTTTATAGCTTTACTATTGGCTTGGGTTAGCAACTCTTATAAACAGAATATTTACCAGAATCATTTAACGCTGCTTATTTTTGATGAAGATGATGCTTTGTTAAAGGTTGGTGAATCCCCGGGAGCAGGTTCTTTAGCTATTTCTGGCTCACGACTGCAAAATGAAATAGGGATATTGACTAGCCGCTCGTTGGTGAAAGAGACCGTGTCTTCATTGGATTTTTCGGTCGAATACCTTGAGAAAACCCCTTTTGTGGATACAGAACTTTACCCCAATCCTTACTTTCGTGTGGAGATTGATTCGCTATGGCCACAACCTGTAAATGCTCCCTTTTTGATTTCCCGAAATGAGGATGGTAGTTGGTCGGTAACGGCCCAATGGGAGCAGTCCGGGCTTTATTCTTTCAGCCAGGAAAAGAATGTGGGGAAAGCTTCTGAAATGGATTTACAAATGGATGTCCCCGGCGGACATTGGGTCCAGGAGCCGTGGTTCCGGTTTCGTATTGTTGAAAACCCTGATCTTCTGCCCGCTTCAGATAAGGAGTTTGTAGTGATATTCAGGAATGTAAACTCCCTGATACGCCAATACCGCAACATTACTGTGGAGGAAAAAAATAACTCATCCATATTAAATGTCTCCATTCAGGGCACAAGCAGAGCGAAAAATGAAGCTTTTCTTAATATGCATGCCCATAAATTTTTGCAAAGGGAGTTGAATAAAAAGAATGCCAGGGCGGAAAAAGTGATCAATTTTATTGATGAGCAGTTGCAGCAGGTAACACAATCCCTTTACCAATCGGAAAGTACCCTGGAAGATTTTCGGGCAAACCAGCAAATACTGAATATTGACTACCACTCTCAGTTTGCGGTATCACAAATGGAGCAACTTCAGCAAAAAAAAGCTGAATTGTTGATTAATGAGAAGTATTACAGATACCTGGAAAATTATTTACAACAAGCTGATGAAGATGGCTCAGACCTGATTGCTCCTTCATCCCTGGGAGTGGATGATAAACTCTTGTCAGATCTTATTGGAGAGCTAATGGACTTGTATGGGGAGCGTTCTGAATTAATTGCCAACACGAAAAGGGAAAACCCTTTTCTGGTTACACTGGATAATCGTATTCACAGAGCTAAAAGAACAGTCAGGGAAAGCCTTAAAAACATTCTCGAAGCCAACCAAATTGCAATGGCTGATACAGAGGCCAGAATTGAAGAAGCTTCACAGAAGATTAGTACAATTCCCGAATCTCAAAGAAACCTCCTTAATATTGAACGGCAGTTTCAGTTACATAATACCCTTTATACATTTCTACGAAATAAAAAATCTGAAATGCAGATTAATAAAGCCGGGTTTACCCCGGTGCACGAAGTGGTGGATCCTGCTTTGGCTTCAGAAGGGTACCAGATTGCTCCCCAAAAAAAGACTACCTATTATATGGCTGCTTTCGCAGGATTTTTGTTGCCAGTCCTGCTTATCTTTTTGTATGAATTTTTTAATGATAAAGTCAGATCTTCGGAGGATATTGAAAAAATGGGGTATTACCCAATATTAGGGTATATCCCCAAAACCCGGCAGAAGGAAGATAAGCTCATATCTTTTGAAACACAGTCATTACAGGCTGAATCTTTTAGATCGCTTCGTACGAATGCCCAGTTTGTGTTGCCCGTTGAACAGAAACCCGTGCTAATGGTAACTTCTACTTTGCTGGAGGAGGGAAAGACCTTTGCCAGTCTTAACATGGCTGCGGGCTATGCAAGTATGGGTAAAAAAACCATTCTTCTGTCTTTTGATTTGAGAAAACCCAGGCTCCATAAATACCTTGGTGTAGAAATGCAAGAGGGTATCAGCAATTTCCTTAGCTCCCGAATTGATGCCACGAAGATTATTCGCAAAAGCCCGGTTGAAAATATGGATGTTATATATTCGGGTCAGATTCCCCCCAATCCATCTGAGCTGCTAAGCTCGAAAAGGGTTGAAGAGCTGTTTACCTATCTTCGTGAACACTATGATTTTATAGTCGTTGATACCCCTCCCACAGGCATGGTGGCTGATTCATTGCTCCTGCTTAAACACACAAATGTTATACTATATATTGTTAGACACAATACAACGCCAGTTAAACATTTGCAGCACACCCTAAAAAACCTTAAAGAAAAAGGAGTAAATAATTTAAATATTGTACTCAACGATATCCCGCAGCTGGGACATTTAAATTATTACAATGCCTACGGGTACCAGTATGGGTATTTTGAAAAATAGAGCAGATGTAAACCCCTCAGGGATTGGCTGAACTTTGTCTGGCTTTTATGTATTCACGGGTCTTATGGTCAAATGCCTGGCTGATTCTTTGTGTAAGGAGCTGCTGCGGATCAAAAAGCCATTGATCAACCTGGTTTACCGGTAAAACTTTTCGTGAGGTACCTGTTATGAAAAGCCCTTCCATGTCCTCCAGCGATTGTGCTTTTACTTTTTCTTCCCTGGCATCTAATCCCATTTGCTGACAAAGCTGGATAATGTGTTTTCGGGTGATACCGGGCAGCACATCTTTCAGGGGAGGGGTGATGATTTGTCTGTTTTTGATGAAAAATACATTGGAGCGACTCCCCTCGGTAATAAAGCCTTTTTCATCCACCAGCAAGGTTTCGTAAACGTTTTTCTCCTGTTTTACCATGTTGGTATTAGCCCTCAGCTTTACATCCATCACTTTGGCGTTGGGGTTGTATCGCACTCCTTTGTATAAACTTACAGCAACACCTTTTTTATATTGCTCCGGGGTAGGATACTGGTGTGGGTTGATATAAATAATAAGCTTAGAGACTCCGGGTTTTTGCGATGTTAAGACAATTTTTATATTACCGTAATTAAAATGGTTGATTCGTATAAGCTGATAAACTTGATGATGAATTTGCTGGTGTGAAAAACCGGGGCAGTGCTCCGATAAGGCACAGGTTTTTTCCAGACGATGCAAATGGTCTTCCAAAAAAAGAGCTGTTCCGTCAATGACCCTGAAAACCTCGTAAATATAATGAGGTGTTTGAAGGAAAGCATCATCAAAACCTGTCGTTTCTTTCACTTTGCCGTTTTCCACGAAATATTTTCCCGAGCATTCGTTCATGTTCTATATGTTTTAACCGCAAACCTACATAATTATTCCCATATAATACTTACTGCCACTTCATTTCTTCTTTCCTGGTGTTGGGTTGGTGAGCTGTAACCCAAAAACCGGAAGCTGCCTGTCCACTCAATGTTATTTTTTTTGAGATACTTACGAAGCTTTTCACTCTCTTCAATTATTTTTTCATCACTCGCATACCCGCCAAAGGTAATTGCAGCTACAAACCCTGGTTGTGCACGTTCTATTTTTATATGGGGGTTCATTGGATTAGGCAAATCTTCCATTTCATACTCTGAGGGCATAACAAAACTCATGCTCGACCCATTTTCATAGAATTCAATATATACGGGTGCTGTCATAGCAATTCTCTGACCGGTATCATTACCACCGAAAATGTAATCGGCAAGGGTTTTAAATGCAGGTGCGGTAATTTCACGGAATGTGCGGGCCGTGGTATATATGGTGGCGAATATGGCTTCCGGGTAATAGCGAACCTCAAACCAAGGGAATTGTTGTACGGGTGTGTACGGTTGTTGTTGGGCTTGCTCTTTACTTTTTCGANGGGTCATAAGCAGTAGAATTATCAAAAACCAGTGGCATGAAGTGTCCGGGTACAGGAACAATCTTTTGTTTTCTGATAAACAGTTAGGGTTAGAAGTTGTTTGGTTCAATAATTATTACCGGCATTACAGGATAATAATGGATTCAGGAACCTAAAACCCTTTGGTTTAATGAAACTTGCATGAGCACCCATATAAATGTAATTTGCGAATAAAGCAGGACCATGCAAGTTCCCCCGCATTAGGCGGGACAGGTATCAGACCAATGAATTAACTCAATTATTTTCTGATGAACCTTTAATGACCCGGAATTCTGCTGCCCAGGTAAGAGACAATTGTAAAGCTTAATATTGCATTTTTCACCTTCGGGCTGAATAGGGTTTGGCCCGGGTGTATCAGGTAGCTCCTCGTGAGCAGGAGGTAAAGACTGGTCTTATTGCTGATCCTCTTTCTCCTTTTCTTCCTCTGCTCCAAGTTTATGCATTGTTATTCCGGCATAACCAAAAATGCCGGCCACAATGGGTGTTATCCAGCAAAGAACGGCATAGGGTGCATAGGCGGTTGCAGATACCCCCAGGGCTGAGTAAATAAAAACAGCACTACTATTCCATGGAATCAGCGGGGCGGTTAATGTGCCTCCGGCCTCCAGGGTTCGTGTGAGATTTTTGAGTTTGAGGCTTTTATCACGATAACACTCTTCAAACATCTGTCCGGGAAGGATAACAGCAAGGTACTGGTTGGCACCAAAAATATTCACAAAAACTGACGTGCCCAGCACTGTGAGCGTTAGGTTGCCTATGGTATTGACAAATCGGGACAGCAACAAAACAATACTGTGAAGCATACCCGTACGGTCCATGATTCCTCCAAAGGCAAGCGAAACAAGTGCCAGGGCAATCACATTGTACATGCTTTCCATTCCCCCGCGGCTAAATAGCTCATTCAGCTCTTTATTGCCCGAATCAAGTACATAGCCCGAATGTATAGAATCCAGCAGTGTGGAAAAGTTACCTCCCTGTACTATCAGGTAGGCTATCCCTCCAAGCACAACACCAGTGAGTAGGCTGGGAATGGCGGGGACTTTTTTTACAATAAGAAAGACCACTATTGCAGGGGGGAGAAACAACCACAGTGAAAGGTTAAAGTGCTGGGTGATCCCGTCGGTGTACATGCTCACGTCACCCTGGTTCCCGTTACCTGCTGCCATAAAGCCCATAATGGTAAAAACCAGGGCTGATAATCCCAGGGCAGGTAAAGTTGTATAAAGCATGTGACGAATATGGTCGTAAAGGTTTACCCCCAATACCGAAGGGGTGAGGTTAGTAGAATCGGACATGGGGGAGAGTTTATCTCCAAAGAAAGAACCTGATACTACAGCTCCTGCGCTCATAGCAAGGGGGATGCCCAGTCCTTCGCTTACGCCCATGGCGGCAACTCCAATGGTTCCGATGGTAGACCACGAGCTACCCGTTATCAGAGCCATAAAAGCGCTGAAAAGTAATATCAGTGGTAAAAACCAGCGGGCAACAAAGAAGTCAAAGCCAAAATACATCAGGGCAGGGACAATGCCGCTGGCTATCCATACAGCCATCAGCATACCAATAATCAGCAAAATAATCAGTGATGGAATGGTCCGGCTAATGGCATCTTTAAACCCTTTTTTAATGGTATCCCATGTGTAACCGTAAAAGTAGGCGCATAATCCTGCGGCTGCAGCCCCCAGCAGTAAAGAAAAATGAGGCTCTGCTTCAAAAACAAATACTGAAAAACCAAGTGCAATACCTGTTATAATGATTGGAGTCAGTGCAAGCCAGTATGGGGGCGTGGGAATGTCTTCTCTTTTATACATAGCTCCTTGCGGGTTTTGAGGTTTACGCTAATTGATACAATTTGCGGAATGATGTATTCGCAAAAATACAGTTTTTGAGCATATTTTTAGGCTATCCTTATCTCTCTTGTTCAAAATTTATTGTAGGGCAAGGGGGGGAGGGAACTTGATTCAGGACTATTCGGCATGGGTTTTCTGTTCAGCATTGTTTATCACATAATATTTTAAGGGTTGTCATTGGTCTTTTGTTAGGAGAAGAATGAACCAGCATGGATGACCTTTTTCACCTTTTTTGTTTCAACGGAGGCGAAAGGCCACTTACTTCTGAAAGGGGTTTTTTGAGTCAGAGATGGTGTTGTTTTGTTTTTGTGAGCTTAGGGAGAATACGGATAATTGGGTAATGTTAATAGGTAAAAATACTTACTCCGAAGAATACCCTTGAAATGACCCGCAGAAATTACCTGTTTTTGCCTGAAAAATAGTAGATTGGCCTGTATTATTGCTTTTTTTGATATTTTTGCATTTCGATAAAGTGCCGAAAAGTGAAACTATTTGCTTAAAAATTTGGTATAACATTACAGAATTTAACAAGGGTTTAAAAGAAATAGCATCAGGGAATACCCTTACAGAAAAAATCAAAAACATCTCCATTATGAAAAGAACAGGATTTTTTACACCCAAAACGCTGGTTTTTGTTGGCTGGTTCATGCTGATAATTACCTGTGTACAATCACAAGAAAAAACCTGGTCAAAGGGTGAACCAATGATTCAGGCAGAAGCTACCTGGGAGTCAGAGTTGAAGCCGCAAGGGATTCAACTGATGAGTCAAATGCCCGACAATAGGATTGTGGGAGGTGATGATGCTGATATTACTGACTACCCCTGGCAGGTTTCCATTATTAGGCCTAATGGTGACCATTTTTGTGGAGGTAGCATTATCAGTGAACGCTGGGTTATTACCGCAGCGCATTGTTTGGGTGTTTATAACAATATAAGGGTCAGGGCCGGAGTGACAGATAAAACGGATCCTGGTCAAACCATTAGTGTACAGACCGAAATACCACATCCTTCGTACCAGAGTATCAATAATCATGATCATGATATTGCATTACTTTATTTGTCAGAACCTCTTAACCTGAATGGGGCAGAAGCCAAAGCCATTCCTGTAATGACGGGGCTGTGGGCGAATGAAGGATTGGAGGACCCGGGTGTGATGTCTGTTATTACAGGGTGGGGGACAACCTCCTGGCAGGGCACGGCGCCCAATATTTTGCAGGTGGCTGAAGTTCCTGTTACCGATGACCCGGGTAGTTACAACCCTGCTCTAATTACAGATGATATGCTGATGGCAGGTTACCCTGAAGGGGGGATTGATGCTTGTCAGGGTGACAGCGGCGGCCCTTTGGTGGTTCCTGATGCTGACTCTCCCCTGGGATATCGCCTGGCCGGTGTAACCAGCTGGGGAAATGGTTGTGCTTTTGAAGATTATCCCGGGGTGTATGCGAGGGTCTCCTACTTCCAGCAATGGTTGGAGAATGAAACAGGTCTTGCCTGGGCGTCTCCCGAAGGTATAATGAATCCTGTTTCTTTTAATGTTTATGCACAAGGCCCAGATAATATAGGCCTTTCCTGGGAGAAGAATCCTGATAATGACAATGTGATGATCCTTTGGGCACAAACCAATGAGTTTGGGGTTCCACAGGATGGGCATGCCTATACTCCCGGACAAAGTATTCCGGGTGGGGGTACGGTCCTTTATACGGGGGATGGCAACTCTTATAACCACGTAGTACTGGATGAACTTACAACCTACTATTATAAAGCATTCTCTGTTGATGAATCGTATCAATACTCCCACGGACGAAGTGCTTATGCAACCACCCTGGATGAAATGTTCAGAACACCGCGAAACCTGGTGGCTGCTGCTGACGATTTTGATGTTCAGCTTAATTGGAACGCTCCTTTGCTCCAGGAAAATTTTGACATGTATGATGATTTTTCCCTTTCTTTTGGCAACTGGACCCAGCATGATCTGGACGGAGGATCCACTTACGGAATTCTGGGTTACTCTTTCCCCAACAATTATTATCAAGGCTCTTTTATTATTTTTAACCCGGCCAATGTGGAACCTCCACTGACAGCTGCTCCCTGGCAGCCCAGATCGGGCTCCAAATATGCTGCCGCATTTAGCTCTGTCCCGGGAGGGGGGCCCAACAACGACTGGTTGGTTAGTCCTGAAATATCCGTATTGCCCGGCGACCAGCTCAGGTTCTGGGCAAGCTCCTATACTGACCAATATGGATTGGATCGCTTCAGGGTGGGAATTTCCACTTCGGGCACCGATGTGGAAGATTTTACCATTGTTTCGGAAGAACCTTATATTGAAGCTCCGGTAGAATGGACTGAGTATGTCTTCCCGCTTGATGATTACCAGGGACAGGAAATTCATTTTGCCATCATTTGTGTTTCTGATGATGCTTTTGTTTTTCAGGTTGATGATGTTTCTGTAACGGATAACAACGGGGAAAAGAAGTTTGTCATGAATTTTGATCAGCAGGGAACAAGCGGGGTAGCTGATGCGCAAAGAGAGCATAAACCAAACCAGGGTTTTACTGGTTCAACGGGGAAATCCTTGAAGTCATTTGCTTCTTATAAGGTCTTTAGAGATGGGACTGAAATAGGTGAAACAAGTGATTTGTCTTTTGTTGATGCAGGCCTTACAGCTGGCACCTATGATTACTCCGTGGTGGCAGTTTATGTTGACCCCGATGGACTTTCTTCCCATTCAAATACTGTAACGGTAACTGTTGCAGAAACACCCTCTGTCTCTCAATGGCCCACGGCCTCTGCCATTACCTTTGGTGAGGCGCTTTCGGCCAGTACCCTGACGGGTGGATCGGCAGACGTGGATGGTAGCTTTGTTTTTGACCATCCCGCCTCAACACCTCCGGTGGGTGAGTATG
>SL_3KL_010_SEDDRAFT_10001040_pt1 | contig 24688 bp, 19 predicted proteins | sample SodLakKL_010_SED_2_FD_10381 | JGI IMG/M metagenome (IMG submission 10381) | reverse complement strand
CTTCTGAAAGCTGAATATGTATATCAAAAAGCATCTGGTTTTAATGAAGGTACAACCGGAGTAGTAACCAGTGTGGATGTTGGTCAAGAACCTACTTTCAAAGGCCTGATGCTTGAAGTTGGTGTAAGCTTCTAATGTCTTAAACTTGCAGGGAACGATTTTTACATTCAATGGTTTATACACTATGGATGGTTTCTAAAAATCAAGTTCTTGTAAATATCGACTATATAAATCATACAGATAGCGGTCAAAGCCCGACAGGCTTTCATAAAAACGGAAGCCTAAAGGGTAAAATTCCTGAAACCGTTATCAGTTTCTAATTAAAAAGAAATAATTTGAACTTGCAGGGCTGGTTTTTATATTCAGCCCTGCAAACTTAAAAACTAATATTATGCTTATAAGACACTATTTAATTTCGTTACTCGCTTTTCTTTTCGTCTTTTCTACAGCAACAGCGCAGGATATTACATTTAACCTCTCGGAAATTCATGAGTTTAAGATTGACGGTGATGCCAATGTAAGGAGCTGGGATGCCGATATTACCGAAGCAGAAGGCTCTCTCGTTTTTACAGGAGTTGAAAATTTTTCCCTGGATGCTCTCACGGAAGAATCTTTCAAATCACTTGAAATGACGATTCCCGTTGAAGAAATTGATTCCGACTCCAGGAGGCTGAACCGAAACCTGCATAGTTATCTTAAAGCTGATGATTTCCCAACCATTACATTTACCCTGCAGCAAATTAACGGCATCAGCCACGAAAATGGCAAAGCCCAGATTACGGCAAACGGCCTGATCAATGCCGCAGGTGTTGAGAACTCTGTGACGATGAACGTTGAAGCTGAAATGAACAATGACGGCTCCATTACATTTTCTGGTGCCCAGGATCTTTTAATGACAGATTTTGATATCGACCCTCCCACCGCCGTTATGGGAACCGTTCGCGCTGATGACGAGATTCAGATCATCTACCGGGTAACATTCACTAATTAATAACTCTGGCCATCTGCATTTTGGATTGAAGTTCTCCCATAAAATATCGCTGATATTTTTCACTGTGCTCTTTTTGCTCACGGCATTTAGAGGAGAACTTTATTCTCAAAATACAACAACATTCATCCCCGAAGAGGTAAGCCGGTTATGGATTGAAGGCCGCTCCAACATAAATGAGTTTGAGTGCGAAGCCAGCCGGTATTTCGGCGAAGCTACTCTGGTTCAGAGCGATGATGAGCTCGATTTTCAGCAGGCTGCCGAAGAACGCCTCTATTTGCAGGTAGAAATTGAAGTAGACGGGTTTGAATGCGGACGCAGCCGGATGAACAGAGACCTCCAGGAAGCCCTGAAGTCAGAACAATTTCCTGAAATAGTCTTTATGTTCGACAGTGCCGAGTTTATCGGGTTCATAGAAGATGAAGAAAATGAAAACGATATCTTTGAAGTAGAAATACTGGGCACGCTCACCGTTGCCGGTAATACCCGGAATATTCAGTTCGCTACAAAAGCATACTACCTGGAACCGCAGCGCATCAGGGCTATTGGAAGAACCACCATCAGGATGACCGACTTTGACGTTGAGCCCCCCACTGCCCTTATGGGGCTGGTTAAAGCCGAGGATGAACTCATCGTAAACTTTGACCTGGTTGCAACAGAAACAGAACAAATTTGCCAGATTTGTCCGCACCTTCAATCCAATTCGCAGTAATCAGGAATAACACCCCGTAAAATAGGGGTTCCCCTTACCGATTGATCAGAAATACACCTTTCACACCTCACTCTATTTCTGGTGATATTGTTTACATACACTGAGTAATGTAAACTTTCTGTTTAGACTATTTATTTATTTAGCTGACAGGAACCGGGATCAGTTCCGATAGTTTACATAGCAGCGTGTATAAAGCACGACGAGCTTGTTAAAAGAATAATTTATTATAAGGAATCATGAATCCATCAAAAATGAGAATAACAAAGTTTTTTATTACCGCAATAACCCTTTTGTTAGTAACAACCGGCCTGATTGCCCAGGATTTGCAATTCAACCTGGCCTCGATCAATGAATTTAAAATTGAGGGCGACTCTAATGTAAGAAAGTGGGATGCAAATATTAACCAGGCCGATGGTCAACTTTTATTCAGTATGGATGAAGAATTTTCTGTAGACCGGCTTGAACCTGAGCATTTTCGTTCTTTAAATATCACTATCCCGGTAAGCAGCATCTCGTCCGGCAATAATGTTCTTACAAATAACATTCACAACAATCTGAAAAAAGATGAATTTCCTGAAATCACTTTTACGTTGAATGAAGCCATTGATGTGGTATTAAGAGACGGGCGCACCGTGATAACTGCAATTGGCACTATTGAAGCCGCCGGTGCAAATCATCGAGCTACGATGAATGTGGAAACTGTTCAGGAAGGTGAACAGTCTATCCGGTTTACCGGAGCGAAAGATATGCTGATGACAGATTTTGATATCGATCCGCCAACGGCCATGATGGGAGCGTTTCGTTCCGTAGATGAGATTACCATTGTGTTTGATGTGCTGTTTACAAAAGAGTGAAAATAAATACTTACGAGACACTAAAATCTAAAATACATCTTATCGGGATGTTTACAAGAGGGTGTCAGGAATAATGCTTAAAGAGTGGATTTTACAGATACGCCAGGACAGTCATCACTATTGTACTGACAATTGGAAATACAGAATTTCCGGTAATGTGCTTGAACTGTCTGTGCGACCTGACAACACAAAAGAAGCACGGACATACCGATGCTCGGTCATTACTATAGGCCAGGTCCTTAGGGCGCTTTCCTGCAAGATTGAAGACATTGATTCACATTTTTTGATCCAGAGTTTTCCTTCCATCGAATCGCCCGAAATAATTGCCTCTATCCGTATGGACAAAAATAGCTATCATACGGATTCATTTCCTCCCTGTAATCCGGAGCATGCCGGCGATACACTTTTAGACAAGGTTAAGTATCTGGCAGAACTCTACCAGTTTTCTCTTCTGCCCTGCGAAGCCCCCGAAGAAAAGTATCTTCCAAAGGATGCGGACTTTAGTGATGTGGGCTGGTATGCTTTGACATCACAATTCGACAACCCGTTTACCTGGCTTAATGTTGGCTATTGGAAAGAGAGCCTGATGAAAGATTGTAAAGGTATAATCACAGAAAAACCCTGGCCGCTGCTTGATTTTTGTAACAATTGCAACAGCGGAAGGCCTGAAATTCCTCTCAGAGACGATTCATTTCTGCAGGCTATTGCAGGGATTCGTAATAATTATTCCTCCTCGTAAAAGAAACCACGACTACATTTTTTCTGCTGTTGAATGGATCTCAATATCATTCAGCAGTGTACGATGAACCGGACATTTTTTAGAGATCTCCAGCAGCCGGTCAATCTGGTCATCTGACAAATCTCCTTTTATGATGATCTCTTTCTCAATTTTATCAATGCGTGCTTTTGGATCATCGCAATCTTCACAATCTTCGGCATGATCTTTAAAGTGTCTCAGTTCTACGTAAACATCTTCAACCGGCCACTCCTTTCTTTCGGCGTACATGCGCAGGGTAATCACTGTACAAGATCCTAAAGACATTAACAAATAATCGTAAGGATCCGGGCCAAGATCCATTCCGCCCATTTTTTCAGGTTCATCCGCAATCAGTTCATGATTGCCGGCGGTCATTACGGTTTTGAAGTTCTCTTTTCCAAGATGGATGTGTACAATTTTTTTCTGATTGTTATTTGCCATAGATGATTTTATTGGTATTGATAGGTTAACGAGTTTACCAGTTGAGGCTGTTTTGAAGAGTGTCCCCCTTTTGAAGGGGGCAATGGGGGATGATATGTACTTGATTTAAACCAAACATTAAAAAATTTGGATAAAATCAATACTCATGTGATCATCCCCTGCTCTCCCGACCGCTGTCGGGATCGCTTTCCCCCTCCAAAGGGGGACAATATCGTAATTTTATTCCAACTGATAAACGCGTATGTTAATTTGTTCTAATGGAAACTTTGTGGGCAAACAGGATTCAAATTCCTGTAAAAACTCGAATTTATCACAGAAGAGCACTGCCCATACCTCGAATATCCTTTTTTTTGAAATCGAGTGTAAAAACGGTTCCGTTATTTTTGCTCGACAGGCCAAAATCGGCTTCGAGCTGGCTGGACAGCGTTCGGATAATATTGGTACCAAGATGTCCTGATACTTCAGGGTCGAAATCCTCAGGCAGTCCCACCCCGTTATCACGAATACAAATCTGAATCAGGTTATCATTTCGCTCTTTGAGGTCAATAACAATCTTCCCTGTCGCCCTGTCTGTAAATGCATGTTTATAAATGTTTGTAATAACTTCGTTCACAATGAGAGAAGAAGGGATGGCCTGATTAATGTTCAGTTCAATCGGGGTAATGTTGTACTCTATACTGATATCTTTTTTCTGATGGAGGGCTTCATGAATACTATCCACCAGCTTTTTGATAATTTCAGAGAAATACAACATTGAAAAACTGCTCGACTCGTAAAGCAGCTCGTGAATAGTGGCCATGGTTTGTATCCTGAAAACACTGTCATAGAGTCGTTTAACCACCTCTTCGTTCTCTTCTTCAATAATTTGAAGCTGCATCATACCGGAAACCACCGCCAGGTTATTTTTTACTCTGTGGTGGATTTCTGAAAGCAAAATTTCTTTCTCGCTCAAAGATTTTTTTAGTTCGGCTTCATACTTCTTCTGCTCCGAAATATCACGCCCAATAATTACCCAGTGAGAATAGCCGCCGTCTATATCTGCCACAGGAATCATAAATGTATTAACCCAAAACTCCGACCCGTCTTTCCTGTAATTGATAAACTCTACTTCACAAAACTCCCAGTTTTTTTTGGCTTCATCAAGCCGTTGAATTTCTTTCTTACTGGTTTTGGGACCATTCAATATTTGCAAGGGTTTGCCCAATACTTCATCGGGTGTGTAACCTGTCATTTGTGTAAAGCCTTCATTCACATATACAATACTTCTTCCCTCTTCTGTTGATGCAACAGGTTCAAGAATGGCAACTAATTCTGTGGAGTTGGTAATTACCGATTCGAGCAGTTTTAACCTGTGCTCCTCTCTTCTCTTTTCGGTTACATTTCTTGCAAGCGCCATCCGTGCATTTCGTTTCTTGTATTTTAAATCGCTTGCATGAATTTCCACGATGATAATTTCACCGTTCTTCTTAATGTGATGGTGCTCTCCTTCAAGCGTAATGTTTAATGCAGTCCTGGTCTCCTGAATAATTTTTTTTGCACTCTCTTTTTCCTCATCCGGTTTTATGTCCATCAGCGACATTGAAAGAAACTCCTCCTTCGAGTATCCGTATTGTTGCACTGCTGCCTGATTCACATTCAATATCTCATAAGTATCCACATCAAATAAAAACATGGGTTCGGGACTGAGCTCGAACAAATCCCGATATATCTTTTCAGATTCTTTTAAACGGGATGAAAAGGCATGGCGCTCAATAGCGTAAATAATACTTTTATAGAGAAGCGATGGAGTCAGTTCATCTTTCACCAAATAATCGGATGCACCTTTTGCCAGTGCTGTTCTGCTGAATGTCAGATTCGTGTAGCCGGTTAAAATTACGATGGGCACGTCAACAGAACAATGAATTACTTTGTCTAATACTTCTTCCCTACTAACATCGGGAAGCGACAGGTCCAGCAAAATCAGGTCGATAAAACCTTCTTTTGTTGAAAGAACTTTTTTTGCCTCCTTAAAAGATTTTGCGTGTTCCAGTGACAGATTTTCAAACTCTTCCAGTAAATAATCTTCAACCAAAACATAGTCTCCGATGTTGTCTTCAACAACAAGGATTCGTAAGTGGCGTCTGTCTCTATTCATGTTGCTCTACACTTTTGATGGCAATTTTACAAGGCTGATCCAGAAGTTCTCAATCTTTGTCATTGCATTTAAAAATTCATCTGCATCAACAGGCTTGGTTATGTAACAATTTGCATGATTTTTATACGACCTGAGTATATCGCTCTCCGAAGATGAAGTCGTCAGCATAATGACTGGAATTTGCTTCAGGTGTTCAGTTTCCTTGATGTATTGCAGAACCTCGTGGCCGTTTTTTCTGGGAAGGTTTACATCCAGAATAATCAAATCAGGCGGTGGTGAATTTTTAAAATCTCCCCGTCGCTCAATAAAATCTAAAGCCTGTTCGCCATTTCTTGCCACACTAATTTTGTTGGCAATTTTTCTTTCTTCCAGGGCTTCGGTAATCAGTAAAATATCGCCTTCATTATCCTCAACCAGCAGTATGTGTATAGGCCTGGAGGCTTGTGTCATATCTCTGTTTTTCAGAACCCTGATCCAGCAGTTTTCTTAATGCTTTTTGCTGTGCAACAATATTAATGTAATCAAAAATTTAAGTTTGTATAAATTTTTGTTATGAATTTTCTTACACTTTTTAAATACATCTTTTTTGGTGATCAGACAACTTCCAAATTAAAGATCGACACCGCCCTTTTGATTTTTAGCAATTGTAAAATAGAAAGTACTGCCTTTCCCCTCTTCTGATTCCACCCAGATTTCGCCCCCGTGTTCCTCCACGATTTTCTTGCAAATTGCCAGGCCAACTCCGCTCCCGTCATATTTTTCACGGTTATGAAGCCGCTGAAATATGTTGAAGATTTTTTCCTGATAATCCGGGTTAATGCCAATTCCATTATCTATTACTGAAAACTTCCAGTGTGTTTCTGTCTCATCAGCTTCGATAACCACTTCCGGTTTGTTACCTTCAGGTTGATATTTTAGCCCGTTTCCAATCAGGTTATGAAACAACTGCTGTACCGGACCTCTTGATGCAGTTATTTCCGGCATGTTATCCCATTTCACTACGGCATTCGTATCACGAATTTTTCGGTTAAAGAGGCGTACTACACCTTCCAAAAGGTCTGAAATATCAATATGTTCCCGTTCAATTTCTTCACGCCCAACCCTTGAGTATTCCAGCAGATCAAGAATAATTTTCCTCATTCTTTTGGCTCCATCTGTCGCAAAGTGGATATATTGCTTGCCTCTGTCATCAATTACATCATGATACTTTCGTTCAAGCTGCGATAAGAAACTGGTAATCATCCTGAGTGGTTCTTGAAGATCATGCGAAGCCACGAAGGCAAATTGTTCCAATTCTGCATTGGAGATTGCCAATTCTCTGGCCTGCTGTTCCAACTCCCGTTCGGCATTCTCATTTTCAATGGCTGCTGCAAGGTTCAGGCATATGGTTTTTAAAAAACCAATTTCATCTTCATTCCAGATTCGCTCAGTGGTGCAATCGTCAAACCCTATAAATCCGTGAAATTTACTGCTTACAAATACAGGAAGTGATAGTACCGATTTAATGCCCTGTTCTTTTAAGAGATTTTTAAACGTTTCGTTCTCAATATCATCAACTATAGTAATGTAAGGCCTGTTTTGCGCCATAATGTCAATAGATGGATGATTAACATTAAGAGGCAAATCTACATGTTCAGGATTGTTTAACTGGGGTTCGAATCCATCCCTTGTCCACTCCCATTTCATGGTTGTAGTAGCCGGTTCGCCTTTGGCATCAAATCTATTTTCGAAATAGTAAACCCGGTCAGCCCCAACAATATTTCCGAACATTTCGAAACTACGCTGAAGAGCTTCAAACCATGTATCTTCACTGATCAGCAATCCATTGAACTGTGCGATAGCATCAAGTTGCCTGGATTTTTCCAGGATTAACTTCTGTTCCCGCTCTCGTTCTATGGCAGTGGTTACATTCGATGCAATGGTTTTCAGGGTTTTTAATTCCTCCTCACTCCATTCTTTCTCTTCAGTACAGTTGTCAAATCCCACAAAGCCGTGAAATTTTTCATCAATATAAATCGGAATTGTCAGAAAGGCTTTTATATGCTGAGTTTTCATCACATGTTCGGCCATAGAGCCTGCCGGAACTTCAGAGAGTTTTTTCATGGCAGGCTGCCGGTCAATCATAGGGGCAACCAATTCGGGAATTTCCTTTAATGGAATATCATCCAGCTCAGGGTTACCAAGCTGCGGTTCAACCCCCTCCCGACACCACTCCAGCTTTTGTGTAGTAAAACCTTGTCCGGATTTCCGATCAAATTTATTTTCAAAATAGTAAACCCGATCAGCCTGCACTGCTTTTCCAATCACTTCAAGATGATTATTCAGTGAGTCGTACCAGTTCTGGTAGTCGAGCAGTGCACCGTTTAGTTTTGATATGGCATTAATATGCTCAGATTTTGTCCGGAGTTTTTCTTCGGCTGTTTTTTTATCATGAATATCCTGAAAACTTCCGTATAGCCGTACACACTTGCCATTTACAAATTCCGCATCGCCAATTGTCCTTACCCACCGTTCATTTCCCTTTGCAGTTATTATTTGCAGTTCCAGGTCCCATGGAGTTCCCTGTTCTATGGCATGTTTTACCGCCATTGTAATTGTCTCGCGGTGTTCCCCCTCTTTGTAAAAGTTGATGCCATCCTTAAGTATTGGTTCGTAATCCGGGGCGGTTTCATGAATTTCCCTGGTTACTTCTGTCCAGTAAATTTTCTTAGTTGTTAAATCAAGCTCCCAGCTTCCTATTCTGGCCATACGGTTTGCCTGGTTGAGCAGCTCTTCAAGCTCCTTCTGCTTGGTTACATTTCTACCTACGCTGAATGTAATACCTTCATTATAAAGTAATTTGGTAGTCCAAGAAATCCAGAATACTTTTCCCGATTTGGTAATATGCCGATTTTCGAAGTATTCACTACCCTCTCCTTTGTTCAGTGCTTCAAACTCATCCATCGTGCGCTTTCTATCCAGCGGATGTACAAAATCCATAATGGGTTTTTTCAATAACTCTTCTTCCGAATACTCATATAATTCGACCATTGCCGGATTCACTTTCTTGTAATACCCATCCAGCCCCGCTATACAAATAATATCAGGCGCCGATTCAAAAATCAGTTTGAGTTCATCTTCCAATTTTTTCCGGCTCACTTCATGGGCAATTTGTACAGAAAGTTCTCTGAATAATGAAAGGTAGTAGCTCTCTTCTTTTATATCTTCTTTAACTCCCATTAGCAGCACACCCAGTATTTCGTCATCGTAGATAACAGGAAAACTGAACGCCGTTTTAATTCCTGCAAGTGCGGCAGCTTCACTTCGGATAAATGTTTTCCGCTTGTCAAGATTATTCCAATAAAGTTCTTTTTTCTTTTGCCAGGTTTTTCCCGGCATTCCTTCTCCCTTCTTATAGGATTTGAACTGTTCAGATTTCTTGTAAAATAATTTCTTGTCGTCAGAATCTTCGAGATGAGCTGCAAGTACTATCGACTCCTTTTTATTATCAACCATCCAAAACTCTGCAAGTGCAAAAAGTTTTAAATCATTAAAACAGTTCAGAGTTTTGGCCAGTGCCTGCGATGTATTATCTGAAACATTGAATACATTACTGATATCAGCAGCCATTCTTTCTTTGAATTCTCGAATTTTTCGGCCGGTAATATCTTCCATAGCTCCAATTACACGCACCAGCTCCCCCAGATCGTTATTTACTGTGATAGCTTTATCGTGCACATACGAATAACTGCCATCCGCTTTTTTAAACTGGTATTCTTCGTCCCATCGATCAATGGATCCGCTCATGAATAGCTTAACTTTCTCTTCAATTCGCTTTTTATCATTCGGATGAATTTTTTCAAACCATCGAGCAAATCCTGTTCTGTCATCCGAGCTGTAACCGAAAAGAGTTTTAAAACCCTCACCCCACAACAAAACATCCGTTTTAGGATCATAATCCCAGACAGCATCCGAGGTTGCCTTTGTGATCAGTTCATAGCGCTGTAAACTTTCCTGAAGGTCGTTATGCATTTTTTTATGATGCAGCTTTAAACAAAGCAGGTCGGCTACGGCATTGATCATAACCTGCTCTTCCTTCAAAAATTTAACATCGGGTTTCTCTCCATCCTTATTACGATAACAGACTTCAAGTTCGAGAAATTGATTCTGCTCCCGTTTTGATACGGCAGTGATACTCTCAAATCGACTATCAAAATGTTCCGATTGAAACTGCCTTTCATCGAACTGAATTCTGACTTCCGTTAATTCAGGATACTGAAATGCTTCCTGTAGAAATTCCACCGTCTTATCAAGCAATTCCTGGAATGATAGTTCAAGCTCATCCAACCTGAAAATTTTGTACAAACAGGTAATCTCCTTATTTCTCTCTACAAGCTTGCTGTTCAGAGATTTAATAGTCTCTTGTAACTCTTTATGGGATGTCATACTGAATGTGATTAGAATTACACAGAAATTTGGAATTGAATTTCAAAAAAATATTATTACCAGTTCACCTCGATGATATAATCGATAGAAAACCGGACAAGAGGTGTTGTTATATTGATTTAGATTTGTTTTTCCAACCCCAACTGCCTAAAAGATTTTTTAATAAGTAGTTTTACAAAAGTAGTGTCGAATTTCTTTTTTAAACATCCACTGTTTTATTATACATAAAATATGTATCTATGCATAAATAATAAATACTTATCACATTCAGATTTTTTTACAGTCTGATATTATTGCTGATACGTCCTGATCTCTCATTTCTTTTTTCTACAATCCGAAATAGTCATTAAACTTTTTTTGTGCCTTCTATTTCAAAAATCAATTCCGGCCCGTAACATCCCGCCGGTGTTTGATAGCCGGGTTCAAAATTGCCGTTCATAGTTTTTTGGGCTATCAGCCAGGCCGTTTCTGCCGTTAATTTGTAACCCTCCAAAGTTTGTAAAATCATTTCCTCATACTGCCCTTTTTCGTTTTCTGCACGTCCCCAGATCAGTGACCTCCCTTTTTCAAGCTCTTCTCTTCCCGGGCCAGCCGGTCTCTGTTCAATTTTTTTCTTGAGATATCCTTTCAGCCAACTGGAACCAAGGATTGGTTTCAGGTAGTTAGAAAGTTTCATCAGTCGAATCAATTTCGCCGGAGCTGCCATATACACCATAATATTTTCTATTCCGGTGGATGTATATGCCGTAGAAATATCCCCCCAGGGAATCGATACCGCTTTTGAAGATTTCCCTCCAAAATCAATGGTTTTGACTTTAAAAGCAGCGGGCACTCTCTTCAGTTTTCCGCCCTGCCTGATTAATCCGCCTTTCCCGAGGTTAGCAATCATCGTTTTGGCCGTGCCTTGTGATACTCCGCTTCTAAGGCTCCAGAATGCAAGTTCCAATTTTACGGCATCAGGATTTTTTTTATGAAGGCTGACAGCAACACAATCTGTGGGGACCACATCAAACCCCACACCGGGCATAGCCATTATTTGTTTCTCTTTAAATTTTGAGTTTAATCTTTTTAACCACTCAAATACATCAATTTCGCCGGTGATATCGAGGTAGTGGCATCGGTTTCGAAGGCAGGCTTTGGCCATCGGTTTCCAGGTATGGGTAAAAGGGCCGGCACAATGAATTACAAGTGCGGCATCTTCCAAAAGCGTGTCCAGCTCTTCTTTTGATTCAAGCGATGCTTTTTGAAATGGCAGGCCAAGCTTTTTTGCCTGCTCTTTTAGCTTCGTTTCATTTCTGCCTGATAATAAAACAGGCAGGTTGCTTGTCGCAGCTAATTCGGCAATCAGGTTTCCGCTGTAGCCGTAACTGCCGTAGATTATACAGTTTTTCATTTTATCTTTAAATCGTTTCGGATAAATTATTTCTTACACTAAATCTCAGAGGTAACGTTCTTTCAAAATGGAAATGTGATGTAATTCATGCCCCGCAATCACATATCCCAGGCCTCTTACGCTAAAACCGGATTGATTGACACGGCCTTTTCTCAGCAGTTCTTCCTCCTGGAAATTGGAAAAAAGTACCAGCGTTGCTTCTCTGACTGATCGGTATTGCTGAAGCAGATTTTGCAGCGAATGCCGGTTAAAAACAGCTTCCTTCACATATTGATTATGATCGTACCCCGGCAGCTCGATTTTCTCTCCTCGCGCCAGTGCAAGTGCACGGTAACTAAAAATACGCTCCGTGTCAATCATGTGGCCCATAACCTCTTTGATTGTCCACTTGCCGGTTTCGTAGCGATACAGCGAATCTTCTTCTGAAATGGATTGCATTGTGGAAATTACAATTTCCTTGCCTGTTTCTAAGAGTTCCATCAAAGGCCTTTCACCACAACGGGCTATGTAACCCGCGTAGAATTCTCCGTATTCGTCGTTTTGGATTTTCATAATATTGGCACTAAAATAATGGCTCTGATTCAATCAGAGCCATTTAATTGTACATATTTGGCGGACTAAAACGACTTTTTCACGTCACATCGAGCGCAATCCCGATGCAGTACAGTCCCCGATCCAAAACAATCGGGACAGGCGGGATGAATTCGAGATGCTGAATGCCAAACCCTAAAACGAGTTCTCGACTTTGTTTGGTCGCATATGCTCCCGCACTGCGCTCGAACTGACGGATATTGCCCACTAAATTAAATAGAGGCTGTCCATAAAGGGCGTCATCCCGTACCTGATACGGGATCTCCTCTCTTTGATAAAAGCAGGAGATACCGGATCGGTGTCCGGCAAGACGGTTTTGTAGATAATGTATCCTGTAAAGCGCCCTTTTTGGACAGCCTTAGAACACTCTGCCAGGTCTTATAGCTGATTATTCAACCGAGTGCGACTTAACCTCCGTTTTGGCAGCTTGCGAATCATCGGAATAAACCGTGGTTTGATACGGCATCATCACACCATCTGATTCACGCCAATCTTCAGATACGGTTTTTACCGTTATCCGCTGGCCCTGCTGTGGATCGAACTGGCGGTAGGTAGTAATAGCGGGCAGCGAAGTTTCCGGGTCGAGATAAAGATTCAGAGTCAAATCGTTCTCAATCCGGATATGCACATACTCTGCACCGTCCATTTCAGCCATTCCATGATATGCAACATCAAGAGTTTCTCTGTTCAGAGCCAGGTAGACATGATTTCTGTAAAACTCGGCCATAACCTGTTCTTTTTCGGCAGGCGGCATCGGCATATCATTGCCGCCCATGCTCATGGTGCCTTCGCCGTCAATAACCTGCAAAGTTACCTGGCCCATTGGCATGCTTATTTCAGAGATCAGTTTTTCCTCATCAAAATTCACAGTCTGTTTAATACTGAGGACCATCTCACCCTGCGGAGTTTGCACGGTGTTATCGGCTTCAAAAACCAGGTCACCGTCGAATACGCCGCCGGGCAGAACTGCATCTGCCATTTTGCCAAGCCACTCTTTGCCGGCTTCGGCATCTCCGGCAACCACTTCTTCATCATCGCCGGGTTCCGGTATGGTGATATCAACTTCATTCACTTCGCCGAACTGCTCAAGCTGATCGCCAATCTCCTCTCCGTTGCCCACTACCAGGATATGGAGAGCATCGGGCCTGAGGTATTTTTGTGCCACTTCTTGAATATCTTCAACCGCAACAGCCTGAATTTCCTCCACAAGCCTGTCGAAAGAATCTGGATCAAGCCCGGCATAGTCAAAACTCATCCGCTCGTTCAGCACACTTGCGCGACTGTCGTATTCAAACACCAGCGAGTTCAAAAAGCGGTCTTTGGTATCGTTCATCTCCTCCTCAGAAACGAGTTCGTCCTGTAGCCTTTTCACCTGCTCAAGAATTGCATTGATAGCTTCTGCAGTGGTTTCGCTGCTGGTCATTACACCGGTGTAAAACATTCCGGGGAAGAAATTGCCGCTTCCATATTCACCGAAAACTGAATATGCAAGCCCCATTTGGCTTCGGACAATCCGCATCAGGCGGCCTGAAAAACCATCACTCAAAACCCGGTTCATCACCTGGATGGCCGCATAATCGGGATTTTCACGCAAACCGCCGATGTGTCCCATCATCACAAAACTCTGGTTTACATCTCGTTTATCAACAAAGTTTATGGTGCTTTCATACTCGTAATCTATTTCAGGAAAATCCAGTTCAAGTTTTTCTCCTGCGGGTACGGATTCAAAAGCATCACTTAGTTTTTGCTTCATTTCTTCCGTAGTAAAGTCACCAATCACACCGATCATCATGTTCTGGCCCACGAACGATTTTTCATGAAATTCAACCAGGTCATCGCGTGTTATATTATCGATGGTTTCGTACTCGGTAATCCTGGCATAAGGTGAATCAGAACCGTAAATCAGTTTTCTGAATTCCCGAATCCCGATCGGCATCGTTTCGTCGTTTCTCCTTGAAATGCTCGATTTTTCCTGGGTTTTTGCCAGGTCGATACGATTTTCCGGAAATTCCGGATTTTTTAGTAAATCAATGAAAACGGGAAGCAGTTCATCAAAATCATCTTTCAGAACATTCATAGTCGCTGAGCCCGATGTCAGCCCGATGCTGGTTTCCATTCGGGCGGCGCGGTCTTCCAGAAGTTCGTTCAGATCATCGCCGGAAATGGATGTGGTACCTCCGGTTCTCATCACTGTACCCGCAATGGAGTTGAGGCCGGCTTTTTCGTTGGGAACCAGCACACCGCCGGTTCGAACTAAAACGCGAAGATTTATCAGCGGAAGTTCATCATCTTCCACCAAATAAAACTTGATGCCGTTGTCCAGCTCAAACATCTCGACATCCGGCTTTTCGAAACTGTTCAGCGGCGGATATTCAATTTCATCCCAGCTTTTCTGGGCTGATGCCAACTGAACCAGTAATAAAAACAGTAGTGTTTTAATTATAATTAATTTTTTCATGAGCGTACCTCTTTAATTTTCTTTTTGAGCTTCTGCAACTTCATCGTCATCTGTACGGTTCACAATTTTGCCCACCGTTCGATTTTGTTTCACAAGATACTGGTTGGCCACCCGCTCCAGGTCTTCAAGTGTTACCTCTTGCAGATCTTCAATTCGGGTGAAAATTCTTCTCCAGTCGCCCTGCTGTCCGTGTGTTCTTGCCAAATTCATAGCCAGCCCCATATTTGAATTAAGGCTTCTTACAAGGTTGGCCCTGGCGTTGGTGATGGCCCTGTCGAGCTCTTGCTGTGTAATGTCGCCATCTTTCACTTTTTCAAACTCTCTGAAGATGGCTTCTTCCAGCTCATCGATATCCACTCCCTGATTTGGGAGCCCGAATACTACAAACAGCGACGGATACTTTGTTCCCGGAAATCCAACAGTAGTTTGAGCAGCCAGTGCCAATTCCTCATCCTGTACAAGCGTTCGGTACAACCGGGATGTTCGCCCCTGGGATAGTATGGATGACAGAAGTTCGAGCGCAGCATAATCTTCATGCATCTGGCTTACGGTATGATATCCGGCCATAAAAATAGGCTGCGTTTCTTCTTCTATAGTGAAGCGGCGTTCTCCCCTCTGTTCGGGTTCTTCAGTTTTTACCACAGGTGCCTGGTGGGTGGACTCAATACCGCCGAAATATATTTCGGCCAGTTCACGCATATCATCCGGGTCAACATCACCCACTATTGCAAATGTGAAATTGTCGTTGGTATAGTAGGTTTCGAAAAAACTCTGAGTATCCTGAATGGTAGTGGCTGTGATATCAGACGGCCAGCCAATCAAACTGCGCCCGTACGGATGGGCTTTAAATGCGATGCTCAAAAATTCTTCTCTCAGGCGTCCGAAAGGATCGGAATCCACACCCATTCTGCGCTCTTCCCGGATTACATCCTTCTCTTCATAAAACTCTCTGAAAACGGGATTCTGAAAACGGTCGGATTCGAGACTGAACCAGAGTTCTGCCTTATTCTGCGGAAGGCTGTAAAAATAGTCGGTAAAATCGTATCCTGTTCGTGCGTTCAGCCCGGTAGCACCTTCACGGCTGATGATATCATCAAACTCTCCGGTAACAACATACTCACTGGCTTTTTCTTTATAATTTTCAAAATCGGCCCAGTACTGTTCCATTAATTCTTCGTCTGGCTGAGGACTAAATTTTTCATCAAGCCAGGCGCGGTAGGCCTCATCCTGTTTATCGATATATTCCTGCTCTTCTTCCCAGTTAGTTGTACCCACAGTTTTGGAACCTTTAAAGACCATATGTTCGAAAATGTGAGCAATTCCGGTGTGTCCGGCCGGTTCGTCAACTCCGCCAACATCAACAAAAGTTACAAAACTGGCTACCGGTGCAACAGGCCTTTCAACTATGATAAAGTGCAGGCCGTTATCCAACGTAAACTCCGTCACGTTCTCTTCGAAAGCTTCCAGGTTTTGAGAAAAAAGTACAGACGGCAGCATGAATGCCGCAAGCAAAATTCCCAAACCCCATTTTTTTATGATTGTCATGATATAGTTATTTGATTTTGGTTTACAGCATTCGAGATACGAAAAATACCTCTTTTAGGTTCATGTCTTTCTTCGATGATGCACTCTTTAGACAGAAGCACAAATAATGCGATCTTAAGTATTAAAAAACAAGTTGTTTTTAATATAATTGTGAAAAGCATTCTCAAAAAAAACCCCCGACATTCCGGGGTATTTTAACTCATCCGGTTTTTTAACAACCTTACAGAGTCCCCTGAGGCAAAGAACATATCGCTCGAATCAGCAAACCGCGACTCTGACAGGAGCTCTCTGCCGTTCGCACTCTCTCAGGTCACTAAACCAAAGCTAATTCGCTCCGAAAATAGTGCCAAGTTTAATCACCGTTGAAATCATTTTCTTCGGGGCGAATGGTGATTACCGGTTTTTTTACATATTGGGCAACTTTTTCTGCTGTGGATCCTAAAATCAGATGAGCCAGGCCGCTGTGGCCGTGTGTTGCCATTACAAGAAGGTCGGCGCTATCGGCGGCATAAGCTTCAATTTCGTAATGGGCAGAAATACCTTTTTCAATTTTGGTAAAAAGCTGAACAGTCCTGCTTTTTTCTCCATCAGCTATCACAACTTCATCCTCAAAAGTAACACCGGTTCGCTGCACATGAATATTTTCCAGTTTTCTTTTATTCAAATAGTGATTGATGCGGTCAATCAATCCTTCGTAAATTGAAATAGCCTCTCCTTTTGCGGGATTTCTGGGTATTTCTTCAGATACATTGCCATACAGCTCAATTACGTGGAACAGCGTTAAATGAGCACCGAAAGTATCGGCTATCGAAAGTGCAAGTGGAAATGCCGCTAACGATAACTCGGAAGTATCTGTAGTAAGAACTACATTTTTCACATTGTTTTTATCAAAGCGGTTATCTACGGAAAAGACGGGAACTTTCGATTTTCTGATCACCCGCTCGGTTGTGCCACCCCTGATCAGGCTGGATTCGTGCTTTCCTTTGGCTCCCATAATGATCATATCGTAGCCGTTTTTTTTGGCATATTCCGTAATAGCCTCAGCCGGCCTGCGTTCAACCTTGATAATATGCTTGCCCTTATTGATCTCTTTAAGGTACTGATTCATCGCCTTGCTGATTTTCAGTTCGGCTTCATCAATAATCTGCGGATACACATCTTTGTTCATATCCAGCGGCACGCCCAGCCTTTTCAAACTCTCATTGAAATATTTTAATGTGGGAATGATGTGAATAAAATCAATCACACCACCAAAAGTATCGGCAACATTTTGAGCTATCGGGTATGCAATTTCAGCTCCTTTTGAAAAGTCGGTTGGTACTAAAATTTTTTTAAGTTCAATCATGATTCAGACCCGTTCTTGGTTGATGTTTATTATTTAAAATACACAAAAAGACGAGATTTATTAATCATGGAAATCACTATTTACCTATAAGATAAATCGAATAATGAAATGCACGGTTTTTTGATTCGCTTAATCCGTTTTGCTTTTCTTCCGCAAATAGGATATACCAAAAATCATCCCCAACCCGATAACCATTCCAATAATCCCTCCTGATTTGTTAACATCATCAATCTCACGTTCCGTTAGCCAGGGAATAAACGGCTCAGTTGCGATAACTTTTCTTGCCACGGTTTCAATTTGTACAACCGTAAATTCTCCCAATGCCGATTCAGAGTTGATTATCTGCCCGATTCGCTGAAATTCAGGTTTATCAGGTACATCATCACGCTGTTTGATTTCCTGAACAAGCGGATTCGTAACCGGAAGCATTTCCACGTTTAACACAATTTCTTCGTACTCGCGCTCCTGGTAGGGCCAGATTACATAAAGTGAGCCTATCAAAAAACCGATTAGAAGTACAATGGTTATTGTATGAAATGATTTTAACATCCACGAAAGAATTCTGGAAAAAATTATCAAACCTGTTATGATGCCAAGCCCGAAAGGAATCAGATTGATAAATGCATCCCAGGTTTGTGTGGTTCCCAGCAGGCTAAGCTGTTCAAGTATGTAATCGTATTTCCGGAAAATAAGCAGGATGTAAGAACCAGAAATTCCGGGTAAAATCATGGCAGAAATAGCCACAGATCCGGTTAAAAACACATACCATGACGTTTCGGGGGTATCTGCAGGAACAAGGTTTACAACCCAAAAGCCGATCAGTGTGCCGGCAGCCATCGGAAATAAAAATTTCCAGTTTCTGTCTGAACCTTTTATCTCTGAAATCAACAAAAAGATAGAGCCGACAATCAAGCCAAAAAACAGCCCGTAAATAATTTCGGCATGTGTGAACATGTAGACCTGAAGAGGCACGATTCTGGTAAAAAACACAACCGCAAGAAACATCCCGCTGATTAGCAGCAGTGCAAACCTCCAGTGAAACTGTGAGAAAAATTCTTCAATCCTGAGTGTTAAAAGGCTTTTAACTGCACTTGCATTAAAACTTTTTATGGCGAAGATTAACCGGTCGTAAATACCGGTGATCAGCGCCATGGTGCCGCCGCTTACACCGGGTACAATATCAGCCGAGCCCATTAAAAAACCCTTGATCATCAGAAAGGGTGCTTCTCTCCATCGGGTCAGGTCGATGTACTCAATTAACGGTTTATCTTTATACTTTTCTTTTGACAAAATATTTCTTTTTGATTGTTGCCAAGCTTACAGAGTAAAATGGTGCTAAGCAATATCCGGTTCGTTGTTTTTATTGATTTTTACAGCGTCTGTATGATACGTTTTTATAGCCTGAATAAATGTAAAAACGGCGATTAAACTGCACATCAGAATCACCGTAATCATAGCAAAAGATACTGAATATGTTCCTGAAAATACGGAGTCGGTCAGCCACCCTGTAAGCGGCGGTCCTATCCCAAAACCGGCTATGCTGATGACAAATAAATAAAGCCCGCCTGCAAGCGCCCGCTGATGTGAATGAACAAAATATTGAAGCAGCGCAGCCGCCACACCGTTGTAAGATGATGAAATCAGCACGCCAAATCCCATACAGATAAATGCCGTTTCTACATCAGAAGAAAACAGTCCATAAAGATAAAAAGGAATTCCGCCAAGAGCTGCTGCAATTCCCAAATAAAATCGTTTTGCGGGATCTGATGCAGCCAACCGGTCAGCAATTTTCCCGGACAATATCACGGTACCGGCCACCCCGAACATAAACCAGCCGTAAGGTGAAATGTATTCGGGCGAATTGAACACATCAGAGAATACATTTCCTGCAAATGCAAGAATGGTGTAGCCGGTGCAAGCCAGTGCAGAAAAGCCGGTTAAATGCCATCGAATGGTGGGCTTTTTTAGCATGGCCTGTAATTCCTGTAAAATATTTCTGCCATATACAGCAGGTTTGTTTTTTCGATCGGGTTCTTTTAAGTACCACCAGGCAACCGGTGCAAGCAAAATACCCGGCAAACCGGCGGCAACCATCGCCATGCGCCAATCGTACTGCATAGAGATGGCTCCGCCTGCCAGAAACGAAAGCCCGATCCCGATAAAAATTCCGCTGGCATAAACCGAAAATACCGTTGCACGCTTCTCCGGAGTAAACTCATCGGCCATAAACGAATAAACGGCGGGACTCAGCATCGCCTGGCTCAAGCCTACAAACAAACGAGCTGTAACCAAAAACGTAAAAGATGCTGCAAATCCGCTGATCAGGGTCATAAAACTCCAGATAAACAAACCCAGACAGATCATCAATTTGCGGGAGGTCTTGTCGGCCAGCCTGCCCATTGGGATTCCTGCCAGCGCATAGATAAAAGAAAAAGCAGGCCCGTAGAGCAACCCGATCTGGAAATTGCTGAGCATCAGCGAATCGCGGATTTGAACTCCCAGGACAGCAACAATTTGCCGGTCAATAAAACTGAGAATATAAATCAGCGTTAGTAGTAAAACAGTTCCATAAGCCAGTTTTCTGCTCATGATTTATCAATTCTGCGATCTGGTTGAAATGATTGGTTCAGGATGTTCGTTGAAAAACCACATCAAGATAAATCATAAAGAGACAAGGAACCATGCTGATTTAAGGACATGATGCATGATATAACTCAATCAAAAACTTGTACCGGTTACCACTATTTGCGAACTTTGATCAGAAATCATCAAAAAATATCCGATTAACACCGTGCCAAAAATCCCAAAAAAATCTGCAGAAGCTAAACAACGGGCTATGAAAATTTATAATGAGCTGCTTGAGCACTATCCTAATCCCCGTTGTGAGCTCGATCATCAAAATCCGTTTGAATTATTAATCGCCACAATTTTAAGTGCCCAGTGTACTGATGTGAGAGTAAATAAGGTAACACCTGATCTGTTTGAAGCCTATCCCACGCCAGAAGCTATGGCCGAAGCTCCTCTTGAGCATCTTGAAGAATTAATTCGATCTACCGGGTTTTACCGAAACAAAGCCAAATCACTGAAAGAAGCCTCCGCAAAAATAGTTGATGATTACAATGGCAGCGTCCCGGACACAATGGATGAACTTTTAAGCCTGCGCGGTGCTGCAAGAAAAACTGCCAATGTGGTTTTGGGCAATGCTTTTGGAGTAAACGAAGGTGTGGTGGTAGATACACACGTGAAACGAATTTCGAACCGGCTGGCACTCACCCGCGAGAAAAAGAACACCGATAAGATTGAACGGGACCTGATGGCCCTTTTCCCGCGCGAAACGTGGACCAATCTCTCACATCTGCTGATACATCACGGACGGAATGCGTGCAAGGCCCGTATTTCGGAACCGCCGGATCACCCAATCTGCATTAAGTACGGTAAAAAATGTGAATGCTGGAAAATGAGAGGCCAAACCAATGGAAAGTGATAATGAACTTTTTAACAGCCTGACTCAAAAAATTCCGGAGGTCAGGCCGGATTTGCAGATTATCCAGGTGCGCGATCAAAACCGGGACTTAATTGTTTTTTATGACGCTATGGGATACGTTCCCCAAAATTTTGCACTCGATGCAACGGTACAGCCACTGCTATCACTTTTCAATGGGGCGTTGAGCCTGGAAGAAATCAGCCGCCAGATAAACGGTGATCTGGGAAAAGAAGAAATGCTTGCCTTTATTCAGTTACTGGATGAATACGCAGTATTGAACTCTGCCAGGTACCAAAAAAAAAGAGACAAAATTGAATCAAAATTTGAAGCATCAGATGTGCGGCAGCCTGCACTGGCCGGGATAAGCTATCCTGAAAATTCTGACGAATTAAACTCATTTTTAGGAATGAGTAATGGCAGCTCAGAAAATCAATCTGAAAAGAAGAAAATTAAAGCACTCTATGCTCCTCATTTAGATATTAAAGCGGCTAAAAATCAGTATGTTGAGGCATTCTCAAAAATCAGCCATTTAAAACCGGCGAAGGTTATTTTTATTGCCACTTCTCATTATGCGGGATACCACGGACGGTTTTACGATGATTTTCCTTTCATCGGATCAGGAAAAGACTTTCAGGTGGCCGGGCGAACATTCCGAACCAATCAGGAAATTCTTAATTCATTGAGTGAAGAAAGTTCAGAAAGCGGATTTACTTTGAAAGACAGAGCCCATCGCGTGGAACACAGTATCGAGATTCAATTGCTGTACGCTTCACAAATCTGGCAGCATGATTTTGAAATTGTGCCCATTTTGACCGGCTATTTTGATGAACTTTTTTATCACACCAGCGGCGATCTGGCAACCAAGATTGACCGGTTTACATCCACTCTGAAAAATTTAATCGACGATGACACATTCATATTGATCAGTGGTGATTTATCTCATGTTGGAAGAAAGTTTGGAGATCAAAAATCGGCGTCACAATTCAGGGAAGATGTCGAAAAATACGATCAGCAGTTTCTGAAACATGCCCAAAATGCCAATCCGGAAAACTTGTTAAAACTTGTTTCTGAAAAGTACGACGCCACCAGGATATGTGGTTTCCCGCCTTTGTACACCTATCTGAATATGTTTCCTGATTCTGTAGGCAAATTGATCAACTATTACTGGTGGGATGAAAAAGAGACTGAAAGTGCCGTTTCGATCGCCTCTATTTTGTATTAGAAATTTTTTTGAAAAAAAGTTTAAAGTGAACCGAACATACTTTTAAACTTCAGGCTCCAGACTCTCCAGACTGCTTCCCGGACAATAGATCGTGACATTTTGGACACTCCTTCTTCACGCTCCCTGAAAATGATGGATACCTCTTTCAGTTTGAAGCCCGCTTTCCATGCCCTGAAGTGAATTTCTATCTGAAATGCATAACCATTGGAACTGATTTTATCCAGGTTCAGGGTTTCAAGCACTTTCCGGCGAATGCATTTAAATCCGGCAGTGGTATCTTTTATCGGCAGGCCTGTAATGGTCCTCGCGTATAAATTGGCACAATATGACAGGATCAGGCGGGATAATGGCCAATTCACAATGCTGATTCCATCGGAATACCGTGAACCAACCGCGACATCTGCCTCACCTTTTCTGACAGTATCAATCAACCTTGGCAAGTCTTCAGGACTGTGTGAAAAGTCAGCATCCATTTCACATATATAATCATAATCTTTTTCCAGGGCAAATTTAAAACCCTCCACATAGGCGGTGCCCAGCCCAAGCTTTCCCTCCCGTTCAATCAAATAAACCCTGTTTTTATATTCTCCTTGTTTTTCTTTAACAAGTTTTGCCGTTTCATCAGGTGAACCGTCATCAACAATTAATACATCAACTCTGTGAGACAGCTTCATGAGCTGATCTATCAATTTACCGATGTTATGGGCTTCATTGAATGTTGGAGTAATTATGAGAGTATCGCTTACCATAAATTTTGTTGACCAAACCAAACTTGTTGGCACTCAGAATATTTACGCTATGATAATAAATAGCAAAATAATAAAATTAATTCGATTAGATGTGCTGAAAGTATTACAAATTAAAAAACTTAAATTTGGTTCATTTTTTCGATTAATACGATATTAAACTTAAAAATTACTTACAACATCTAATTTCCCTTATCTTCTGCTGACGTATAAAATTTAAATCAGAAAGATTATGAGACTCTTTTTTAATTTTCTATTCAACCCTAAAATGCAACAATAAATTAAATATTGTGGCCAAATTAAAATAACCTAACATATAAAAGTATTTAAAAGTCTTTGTTTCAATTAATTAAAACATTATCACGGACAAAAGCCCGCCTTGGACAAATCACTACCGATCATGGCAGCATTGATACCCCGATTTTTATGCCTGTAGGAACCCAGGGTACTGTAAAAGCTGTAAGCCAGGACGATCTTAAGCAGAAGATTAAGGCACAAATTATTTTAGGTAATACTTACCATCTTTATTTGCGACCTGGCAATCAAATCATGAAAAATGCAGGCGGTCTTCACCAATTCATGGGCTGGAATAAGCCAATTTTAACAGATTCCGGTGGTTACCAAATTTTTTCACTTGCAGAAATCAGGGAATTAAAGGAGAAAGGCGCCACATTTCAAAGCCATCTCGATGGATCAAAGCATTTATTTACACCGGAAAATGTTGTAGAAACCCAACGAATACTGGGTTCTGACATTATGATGATTTTAGATGAATGTCCTCCGTGGCCCGCAGAATATGACTATGTAAAAAAATCAATGGCACTTACCCACCGATGGGCAAAAAGAGGACGTGATGCTTTTTTGAATTCCGATTCTTTGTATGGCCATCAGCAATTTCAATTTGGCATTGTACAGGGAGGCACGTATAAAGATCTTCGAAAAGAATCGTCTGAATTTATGTCCTCGCTCGATTTTGAGGGGCTGGCAATTGGCGGACTAAGTGTGGGTGAACCAACCGATTTGATGTATGAAATCACCGATTTTAATACTGATCATTTGCCAAAAGAAAAACCACGATATTTGATGGGGGTAGGTACGCCTGGAAATTTATTACAATGTGTTGCCCTGGGAATTGATATGTTTGACTGTGTGATACCCACCCGTAATGCACGCAATGGCATGTTATATACGCGGAACGGCATAATCAATATCAGAAATGCTAAATGGAAAAATCATCATCAAGTGCTTGATCCTGATTTTCCAACTGATATCTGCCAGAGATATTCAATGAGTTATATTCATCATCTTTTCAGAGCAAAAGAAATTTTAGGGCTCGAACTTGCTTCAAAACACAATCTCACCTTTTATTTATGGCTGATGGATGAGATCCAAAAAAATATTCGTGAAGAGACCTTTGATTCCTGGTATCCGGAAATGATAAAGAAGGTTGAAAACAGGCTATAAAAAAAGCCTGTTGATTGTGAGTCAACAGGCTATGTAAAGTCAAAGATGAGGCGACGACCTACTCTACCGCGATTGCAGTACCATCGGCGCTGCGGAGCTTAACGGCCGTGTTCGGAATGGGAACGGGTG
>SL_3KL_010_SEDDRAFT_10001039_pt1 | contig 24708 bp, 18 predicted proteins | sample SodLakKL_010_SED_2_FD_10381 | JGI IMG/M metagenome (IMG submission 10381) | reverse complement strand
GGCCGCCGACCAGGGAGAAGCCGGTGAGGGAGATTACAGCCTGAACCAGTGGCGAGCCTTCCCAGCGCAGGAAGAATTCCTCCACCGGCTCCGTGTTATCCAGGCCAGCGGCGTAAGCGGGTATGGTGCGGTACCCCCGGGCCTCGAGCGCCCGGATCACCGCATCGTAATGGGCCGTATTCCCGGCCAGTACGTAGGACCTCATGAGGAGGATGCCCACATACTTGCCTCCGCCTCCCTGGGGGAGCTCGCGGAGGCTCTCGGCCAGGCCCAGGCCCGGGAGATCGGGGTGGTAGAGCCCCACTTCCGGGTAACGCTTCGGAGCCGGGACATCCCCGGCTCGGGCGTCATCTTCCCCGTAGCGGGCCAATACGTAGCGGAGCAGGCTCTCCATGTTCTCCTGTGAGCCGGAGAGCCAGTACTGCAAGATGAGAAAGTAGGCCCGGACATCCTGGGCCGTCCCCGGGATGAAGCGGAGGAACCGGGGGATCTGCCGGACCAGGCGCATCTGCTTGCGCCCCGACGACCCACCCTGCCCGTCCTTCTTCTCCCCCTTGAGCTTCCGGAGGAGGGAGAGGGGAGACCAGTTGGATCGATCCTCGGGACGCATGGAGAAGCCGCCCATCCGGGTCAGCTCCATGACAGGGCCTTCCGAGAGAAGGCAGATCAGGGCCCGGTACCGATCCCGGTGCTCGGTGAGGATGGGGAGGATCACCGACGAGTGCTGGGGCATGAAGATCTGCCCCACCACCACGATGTCGGCATCCCGGAGATCGGCCCGGCACGCATCGGCGGAAGCGGGATCGCTGTCCCAGTCCGCCGCAACATGGAGGGCAATCTCCAGCTCCCCCATGGCGGCGGATTCAACAAGGCGCGTTCTCGCCTCCCGGAAGGCCGCCACGGCATGGCTGTTCAGGGTAACCACCACCAGCTTCATTGCTTCGATCTCCTTTGGAAGCTCAGCTCCCCGACGCTTGGCAGGGGGGCCTTGGGCGACGGTCGGGCCCATCGACGGGGGAACCCCCGCACCGCCGTCCCGATCCTCATCTGGATCCGAAGTGGGCCTTCGCCTCGTACAGGGTCTCCACCGAGATCTCGGTGAGTCCCTGCTGACGGGCGAAGGCTTCCGTGTTGCGCCTGGCCTTCTTGCGGACGAAGAAGGGGATCTTCCTGAGCTCTGCCTGGGCCTCGTCATCCCAGACCAACTCCGTACCTGCGGGAGTGGGGGCAGAGGTGGACGTGGCCCGGGCCTCGCCCGCTTCCGGGGCGGCGCCATCCGGCGCGGCGGGGGTGGAGGCAGCTACTGTCGCCCCTTCCTTCCCGAGGTCTTCACTCTCCGGGGGCGCCTCAGCGGCCCGCCCGTTCGTCGATGAGGGCCGGGCTGCCGCCAGATGCGAGGGGGAGCGGTCATTACCGAACTCGAAGTCGTCCTGGAACATCCCCAGAAGGTGCTCCTCGAGCCCCATCATGAGGGGGTGGACCCAGGTGTCGAAGAGGACGTTGGCCCCCTCAGGCCCCATCTGGGGCGAGTAGCGGGCGGGGAAGTCCTCCACATGGACCGGTGCCGAGATCACAGCACAGAAGGTGCCCAGGCGCTTGGCGATGTGCCGCTCCATCTGCGTCCCCAGAACCAGCTCGGGGGCTGCCTCCTGAATGGCCTCCTCCACCTCCAGGTAGTCGTCGGTGATGAGGGGCTCCACCCCCAGCTTCCTGGCGGCGGCACGGACCTCCCGGGCGAACTCCCGGTTGTAGGCACCGAGCCCCACCACCTTGAACCCCATCTCTTCCGAGGCCACCCGAGCTGCGGCAACGGCGTGGGTGGCATCGCCGAAAACGAAGACCCGCTTGTCGGTGAGGTAGTTGGAGTCCACCGAGCGGGAATACCAGGGGAGTCGGGTCGTCACCGCCTCCAGGGCACCGTCGGCATCGAGTCCCGCCACCCCCGCCACCTCCCGGACGAAGTCCCGGGTGGCGCCCACGCCGATGGGGACCGTCTCCACCATGGGTTGCTTGAAGGTCCGCTTGAGCCAGCTCGCCGCGGTCCGCCCCACCTCGGGATAGAGGACCACATTGAAGTCGGCTTCGCCGAGACGGGCCACATCCGCAGGGGAGGCGCCGAGGGGTGCCACCACTCCCACATCCACCCCCATCCGATCCAGGAGGCTCGAGACCTCCCGGATATCGTCGCGGTGCCGGAACCCGAGCGCCGTGGGTCCCAGCAGGTTGCACACCGGCCGCCGGCCCTCCGGCGGCGGGCGACGCCACGTCGGTGGCGGTGCATGGGGGAGGCAGAGGGTCCGGACGATCTGATAGAAGGTCTCGGAGGCGCCCCAGTTCTCCTTTCGCTGATAGGCCGGGAGTTCCAGTGGAATCACCGGAACGGGCAACCCCAGACTTCCCGCCAGATTCCCCGGGTCATCCTGGATCAGCTCCGCGGTGCACGAGGCCCCCACCAGGAGAGCCTGGGGACGGAAGCGCTCGTACGCTGCCTGGGTTGCCTCCTTCACCAGCCCCGCCGTGTCGCCCCCCAGATCCTGGGCCTGGAAGGTGGTGTAGGTGACGGGCGGGCGGTGATCCCTCCGCTCGATCATGGTGAAGAGGAGGTCTGCGTAGGTGTCGCCCTGGGGAGCGTGAAGGACGTAGTGAAGATCCTTCATCCCCGTGGCCACCCGCATGGCCCCCACATGGGGCGGACCCTCGTAGGTCCAGATGGTGAGCTCCATGGATTACACCTCCAGGAGCCCGCGACGCCGGAGCGGCCGGGCGAAGAGTTCGGCCAGATCCCCTGCCTGATCGAAGCCGTGAATGGGCGTGAAGACCAGCTCGATGGCCCACTTCGTGGTCATCCCCCTTGCCTCCAGGGGATTGGCGAGCCCGAGTCCGCACACGGTGATGTCGGGCCCTGCGGCGAAGGCCCGGTCCAACTGCCGCTCCACATCCTGCCCCTCCGAGAGGACGAGCCCGTCGTCGGCGGGGAGCAGATCGAGCTCGGCCCCCATGTGCTCCCGATGGAGGAAGGGCGTTCCCACCTCCACCGGACGCATCCCCAACTCCCGGCGAAGGAAACGGGCCAGGGGGATCTCGATCTGGGAATCTGGGAAGAAGAAGATCCGCTTTCCCTCCAGCGTCTCCCGGTAGCGCGCCAGAGCCGCGGTCCCCCGCTCCCGGGCCCGTGCCGTAACCTCCAGCACCCGGTCCCGGGGGACGGACCACGCCTCCGCGGCCGCCATGATCCAGGCCAGGGAGCCCTCGACACCGAAGGGATAGGGGGCCGGGATACGAACGGCACCCCGCTTTCGGAGGGCCGCCATGGTCTCGTTAACCCAGGGCTGCGCCATGAGCACCCGGGTGCCGGGACCCACCGGCGGCAGCGTCTCGGTACTCCGGGGCGGGAAGAAGTGAACGGGCCCCACCTCAAGGGCGTCGAAGATCCGACGCATCTGATCTTCCACCACGTCGGCCATGGTCCCCACCACCAGAAGGGACCGCTCGTCGGCGGGCGCCTCGGGGAGTTCAGGCACCATGGCGGTGAGACAGGTGTCTTCCCCTTCGGTGAAGGTGGTCTCGATCCCGCTCCCCGAGTAGGAAAGGACACGCACGCGAGGGGCGTGGATGGTACCCAGACGCTCCGCCGCCTTGGCCAGGTCCAGCTTGATGACCTCGGACGGGCAGGAACCCACCAGGAAGAGGGTCCGGATGTCAGGCCGCCGTGACAGTAGACGGCCCACCACCCGGTCCAACTCCTCGTGCATGTCGGCCATCCCGGCGAGATCCTTCTCTTCCATGATGGCGGTGCCGAACCGGGGCTCGGCGAAGATCATGACCCCCGCCGCCGATTGCATGAGGTGGGCGCAGGTGCGAGACCCCACGATGAGGAAGAAGGCATCCTGCATCTTCCGATGCAGCCAGATGATCCCGGTGAGACCGCAGAACACCTCCCGCTGACCCCGCTCCTTCAGGACTGGAAGATCCTGGCACCCCGAAGGGGATGAGCCGACGGTGGACACGGGCGCTCCACTCATGACGTCACCTCCGCCAGCCCACCGTCGCCGGTCTTCCCTTCCCTGAGCGCCGCCTCCTGCCGTCGGGCCGCCTTCAGCTTCAGGACGAATTGGAGGGCGTTCACCGTGTAGGCGGCGTACGCCACCAACGCCAGCCAGGCGAGGCCGGTGCTGGAGAGGAAGGGAACCACAAGCCCCACCAGGTAGGCGGTGTGGAGGGCCATGACCCCCATGCTCACCACGTCTTCCCAGAAGAAGGCCGGTGCGAAGAGCCACTTTCCGAAGACCTCCTTCTCCCAGATGGAGCCGGTGATCATGATGAGGTAGAGGAGCACCGTCTTGATGACCACCGAGATGACGGCGGCCTCTCCCCCGAGCCCTGTAGCCAGATAGCGGACCAGGAGGACGGCGCTGACGATCATGACGAGGAACTGCAGCGGGGCCAGGACGCCCTGGACAATGGTCCAGACCGACCGATCCCGCCGGAGCCGCTCCTCCGGTGTATAGAGAGGATGGCGCGCTTGGCTGGTCACATCGGGCTCCGATCAGAAGGGTATCGACCCGGGCTCCCCATCGACGGAGGGGCGTAGCTGCATCTGGCGAGATCATAAGCCCGGGGAACGCCGGCTGTCAAGAAATATTGACGTCGAGCATTCTGGACATTATTCAAGGGGGGAGGGGTGATCCGGTGGGAGCCCAACGGATCCGGGGCAGATGGGAAGGTATCCTCCGGCTCCATGGTCCAGGGCCCGGACCCCCTCACCGGCGAATACGGGCTCGGGCTACTGAACAAGGAGGATCGACGCGTCATGCTCCAGGAACTCTCTACCCCTTCCCTCGGGAAGCACGGGCTCCTCCAGGTCATGCGCCCATCCTCGGCCCGTTCCGGACGGATTCGGAGCACGAACCGGATCCGCCACCTGCTGTCAAACGAACCAGGGGCAGGGTTCCCTGGAGGCCTGTCGATGTCCGATCAAGACGGTTCCCCGAACCTTCCCATATCGTCCCGGGAGGTTCGGGACGATGACGTCGAGGAGTTCATCCGGGTGGTGCGCACCCATGACGACGACGCCGTTGACCGGTTCGTCGCCGGACTCATCCGCGACGGGATCTCTCCGGAGGGGATCCTGTCGTCTCTCATCCCTCCCACCGCCCACCGGCTCGGTGATTGGTGGGAGGACGATTCATGCGACTTCGTGGAGGTCACCCTGGTGCTGGGACGGCTCCAGCGCCTGGTACGCTCCACCCTCCGGAAGATACCGACCCGCCTCGAAAACGGCGTTCCCGATCGGAGCCAGATCATCCTTTCGGCCCTGCCGGGGCAACAGCACACCCTGGGACTCCTCATTACTTCCCACTTCTTCCGTCTGGATGGATGGGGAGTGGAGATGGGTCCCCCCTTCCTCCCCTACGCCACCTCGGACCGGGTCGCAGAGACCCACTTCGATGTGGTGGCCTTCTCGGTGGCGACGTCATCCGGATTGGACGATCTGGCCCGGGAAATCGAACGGGTGCGGGTGAAGTCCCGCAATCCGTCCATCGCCGTGATGGTGGGGGGAGGAGCATTGACTCGCGTGCCGGATCTGGTGAAGCGGGTGGGAGCCGACGGCTCCGCCTCCGACGCTGAGTCCGCACCGGCAGTGGCCCGGACCTTCATCCAGGGTCCGAAGAGGTCCAGGTAGCTATGCCTGGTCGCTGCGACCACTCACCTCCTCGCCTTTAGAGCCGGGGGCTGGACCCCCCGGACCGGGAGAAGGGGTCCACGTTGAATAGAATCTTTGAAACACAGGCACCGGAATCCCAGGGATCCACCGGTGACCCCATAATAGATCGTCTGATCCGGGCTTCCTCGGACCTGGCCGTCCTCATCGGCCCCGATGGGGCTGTGGAGGAGGTCCATCGGGGGCGAGCGTTTGCCCAGCAGGGCACCGACGCTTGGCTGGGCCGCCCGTGGGTCGACACGGTGACCTCCGAGACCCGGACCAAGGTGGAGGGCCTCCTGCAGGAGGCGCGGCAAGAGGGTGCGTCCCGCTACCGGCAGGTGAACCAGGTCTTCCGGGATGGGGTGGAGATCCCGGTGAGCTACACGGTGGTGCGTTACGACGAGGAGGGCCGGTTGCTGGCGTTGGGTCGGGACCTAAGGGCCCTGTCCGAACTCCAGAAACAGTTGGTGGACGCCCAACAGGCGCTTGAGCGGGACTACTGGCGGCTCCGCCAGGTGGAAACGCGCTACCGCCTCCTCTTCCAACGGTCCACCGAGGCCGTCCTCCTGGTGGAGGCCGACAACCGGCGGGTAGTGGATGCCAATGAGGCTGCCGGGAAGGCGTTCGGGCGCTCGCTGAGAGACCTCCTGGACGCCCGTATCCCCGAGGGGATGGACCTGGACTACGACGAGTCCGAGGAGGTTCGCAGGCATCTGGCCCAGGTGGGAGACACGGGCCGCGGCGAGCCGGTCCCCATCAGCCTGGGCCCCGGGAGCGCCTGGTGGTTCGAGGCCTCCCTGATCCGGGAAGACCGGTCCCGGGTCTTCCTGGTGCATCTGAGACCCATCCAGATGTCGGCGTCGGATATGGGCAGTCGGGACCTCCGCTCCCTGAAGCTCCTCTCCAACGCCCCCGATGGATGGGTAGTGACGGACATGGACGCCCGGGTAATGGGGGCGAATCGGGCCTTTCTGGACCTGGTTCAACTCTCGTCCGAGGACGAGGCGGTGGGTGAGAGCCTGGGTCGGTGGCTGGGACGCCCCGGTGCGGATCTCACCGTTCTCCTTGCGAACCTCCAGAAGTTCGGGGTAGTGCGGCTCTTCCCCACCACCCTCCTGGGAGAGTTGGATCTGGAGACGGAGGTGGAGCTATCCGGGATCCTTCTTCAGGAGATGGATCCGCCGGGGATCGGGATCATCGTCCGGAACGTGAGCCGCCGCCTCGCGGTGGATCGCACCGCCCGACGGGACCTCTCCCGGACCATGGATGAGCTCACCCACCAGGTGGGCAAGGTGTCGCTGAAGGAGTTGGTGCAGAACACCACGGCCATCGTGGAGGCGCACTTCATCGAATCGGCGCTGGAGCTGACCGACGACAACCGCACCGCCGCGGCCGAACTCCTGGGTGTGAGCCGACAGAGCCTCTACACCAAGCTGCGTCGCTACAACCTGGAGGGACCGAGCAGGGACCGAAAATAGCCCTCCCGCAGGACCGGGGAGACTTTTTTTTGACCCTGAGTGTCTAAATTTCTTGACAGACCATTCCGTCATCCCAAAATTACACTCGGAGGGCAGGGAGCTTCCGGAGCCGAGTGCGGTGCTGGAGCTCTTCAAGCCCGTGACCTGGTTCCCGCCCATGTGGGCGTTCCTCTGCGGAGCGGTCTCATCGGGCATACCGCTTGGAAATCGATGGCATATCACACTTTTGGGGATCGTGGTGGCTGGTCCGCTGGTCTGTGCCAGCAGTCAGGCCGTCAACGACTGGTTCGATCGACATGTGGATCGGATCAACGAGCCGAATCGGCCTATCCCCAGTGGGCGGATCCCCGGGCGATGGGGGCTCTGGCTGGCCATCGGGTGGAGTCTGGTCTCTGCTGGAGCGGGGTGGTTCCTGGGAACCTGGGGGTTCATAGCCACTCTCCTGGCCCTGGCGCTGGCCTGGGGATACTCGGCTCCGCCCTTCCGCTTCAAGGAGAACGGATGGGTGGGCAATCTGGCGGTGGGGATCTCCTACGAGGGGCTGGCCTGGGTGACCGGGGCCGCCGTCCTTCTGGGGGGGGCGCTTCCTTCCGGGGAGATCCTGCTGGTGGCCCTGATCTACAGTCTGGGAGCTCATGGGATCATGACGTTGAATGACTTCAAGGCCATTGAGGGGGATCTCCGGGTGGGGATCCGCTCCCTTCCGGCCCGTCTGGGGCCGCAGAGGGCCGCCTGGGTGGCCTCCGTGGTCATGGTGACGGCGCAGTTGGTTGTGGTGGGCCTCCTCCTCTTCTGGGACCGGCCCGCCCACGCCCTGGCGGTAGCTGCCCTCCTGCTGGTGCAGATCCCCATGATGGCCCGCTTCCTGGCTATGCCCCGGGAACGGGCCCTCTGGCTCAGCGCCCTGGGCGTGCCGCTCTACGTCTCGGGCATGATGGTCACCGCATTCGCTCTGAGGGGGGGAGTATGAAGGGTACGGCTGCCATTCGTGGGCTGAGCTGGCCGAGCATCGCTCGTCTGGCTCTGATCCAGGTCTCCATCGGCTCCATCATGGTCATCATGACCTCCACCCTGAACAGGGTGATGGTGGTGGAGTTGGGGTTGGCGGCAGCGGTTCCCGGCGCCCTGGTGGCGCTTCACTTCGCCGTGCAGCTCCTCCGTCCCCGCCTGGGGTTCCGCTCGGACACCGATGGGAAGCGAATCACCTGGATCGTGGGTGGGATGGGCATCGTGGTACTGGCCGGGATCGGAGCAGCGGCGGCCACGGCCCTGATGGAGACCAGCACGGCGATGGGAATCAGCGCCGCAGTTCTAGCCTTCTTCTTCCTGGGCTTCGGGATCAGCGCCTCTTCCACCCCCTTCCTGGCCTATCTGGCGGAACGGGTGGATGAACGGCGGATGGCGGGTGCGGCGGCCCTGACCTGGATCATGATGATCGCCGGGATGATCGCCACGGCCATGATCGCCGGCTTCCTCCTGGATCCCTTCTCCTACGGCCGCATGGTGGCGGTGACGGCGGGGGTCTGCGGCGCGGCCATGGTCATGACCCTGGTGGCGGTGTGGGGACGCCGGGACGGGATCGTGGTGGATGCCTTCCGGGGCACCGGGGGAAGCCAGCGGGAGGATGTCTCCTTCAAGGAAGCCTTCGGTGCCATGTGGAGTGACCCCCAATCCCGCCGATTCGCCACTTTCATCTTCGTGGCCATGATGGCCTATTCGGCTCAGGAGATCATCCTGGAGCCCTTCGCCGGCTCCGTCTTCGGCATGACCCCCGGCGAGTCAACCCGGGTGGCGGGGATGCAGCACGGCGGAGCACTCCTGGGGATGGCGCTGGGGGCCTTCGGGGCCTCCCGGTTCGGCACCCTGACCCGGTGGGCCGCCGCCGGTTGCGTTGGTTCGGCTGTAGCCCTGGGGGGACTGGCCTTCATGCCGGTCCTGGGGTGGACGGAGGGAATGAAGTTCTTCGTCTTCGCCCTGGGTGTGGCCAACGGGGTGTTCGCCGTAGCAGCCATCGGCGCCATGATGGGGCTGACGGTCCGGGGGAAGGTGGGAGGAGCCGGGCTTCGCATGGGATTCTGGGGCGCCTCCCAGGCAATCGCCTATGGAACCGGCGGTCTCATGGGCGCGATCCTCTCCGATGTGGCCCGTACCGTCCTGGGCTCTCCCACCCTGGGGTACGTCCTGGTCTTCATCCTCGAGGGTGTGCTCTTCGTGGTGGCGGCCTGGATCATCCTGGGAATGCCCAGCACCTCACCCCGCCCCGCCGGCGGTGAGGCCATGACGAACAAGGCGGCCATGGCCCGCGGCCTGGCCCTCTCGGAGCCCGGCTGATGTCTTCCCGGCTCCCTGCCCCTTCCGAGCCCGGGAAGTCCCGGGTCCGCTCGCACCCCGATCGAGACGTTCGGGAGCGGAAACCAGCATCAAGCTCCGGCGACACCACACTCGCCGGAGAAGCATGGAAGACCCCGTCCCCTAGCTGGGACTTCGCCAGCCCGTATGGACTGCAGCCGGAACCGGAGGAGAGATCATGAAGAAGGTCGACGTCGTTGTCGTTGGAGGAGGTCCTGCAGGTGCCACCGCGGCCCATGAGCTCGCGCAGAAGGGGCACGACGTGGTCCTCCTGGACCGGGCCGGCCGGGTGAAACCGTGCGGCGGCGCCGTGCCTCCCCGCCTCATGGAGGCCTTCGACGTCCCCGAGTCCATCCTTGTGAACCAGGTGGACACCGCTCGGATCCTGTCCCCTCGTGGTGAGAAGGTGGACATCCCGGTGGGAGATGGATTCGTGGGTATGGTGGACCGGGGTCCCTTCGACGAATGGCTACGCACCCGCGCCGCCTCCGCAGGGGCCACCCGGATCACCGGAAGCTTCAAGTCCATCGAGCGTCAGAAGGATGGGTCGGCCGTGGTGCGCTACACCGCCGGCTCGAGCCGTGGCGGCGAGGAGCGCTCCCTTGGCGCCCGCCTGGTGGTGGGAGCCGACGGGGCCCTCTCACAGGTGGCCAGGCAAGAGATCCCTGACTCGGACCAAGGGAAGTTCGTCTTCGCCTACCACGAGATCATCGAGTCACCGGCGGAGACCTCCGAGGCCTTTGCGCCCCAGCGATGCGACGTCTACTACCGCTCGACCCTCTCTCCGGACTTCTACGCCTGGGTCTTCCCCCACGGCCACACCACCTCGGTGGGTACCGGCACCTCCATCCGGGGCTTCGACATGCGTAGCGCCATCTCCGACCTGCGGGAGCAGACCGGACTGGCCACTGCGCAGACCATCCGCAAGGAAGGGGCCCCCATCCCCCTCAAGCCCCTCCCCCGCTGGGAGAATGGCCGGGATGTCATCCTGGCCGGGGACGCCGCCGGTGTGGTGGCGCCCTCTTCCGGGGAAGGGATCTTCTACGCCATGACCGGTGGACGCCTGGCGGCCGATGTGGGCGACGAGGCCCTTCGCACCGGCGACGCGCGGATCCTGGCGCAGGCTCGCAAGCGCTTTCTCAAGACCCATGGGCAGGTCTTCTGGGTCCTGGGCCTCATGCAGCGGTTCTGGTACACGGACGACGCGCGCAGGGAGCGGTTCGTCGCCATCTGCCGGGACCGGGATGTCCAGGAGCTCACCTTCGAGGGCTACATGCAGAAGGAGCTGGTGAAGGCCCGCCCCCTCGCTCACGCCCGGATCTTCTTCAAGAATCTGGGCCACCTCACGGGACTGGTACCGGCATGAGCGCGCTCATCGAGAAACCCCCGGGGGTCCGGAAACCCTCGAGGGCACGATCTCCCAACGGTCTGGACCTGGCCGATTCCTTTCCGGGAGAGGTCATCCCCCTCCTGGAACGGGAGCTATATCACTCCACCCTCCACCACGCCGGACTCCCCACCGGGTTGGAGGACGCCCTGCGACATGCAGTGGGGATCCCCCATGGCGGCGGACGCCGCTGGCGGCCTCTCCTGGCGCTGGCCGCGGCCCGGGCCTGTGGCGGGGACCTGGAAGATGCCCTGGGAGTGGCGGTGGCGGTGGAGTTGACCCACACAGCCTCCCTGGTTCTGGACGATCTTCCCTGTATGGACGATGCCGATCAGCGCCGGGGCACCTCCGCCACCCATCGGCAGGTGGGGCTCTCCGGAGCCATTCTCCTCTCCATCGGCCTCCTGGCCAGGAGCGCCGAGCTCCTGGGCCGGTCGCGCCAGGGCGGTGGGGAGATGGCCGGGGTCTGGGGACGGTGCTTCGGTCTCTCCGGAATGGCGGGAGGCCAGGCGGTGGACCTCCTTGGTACCTTCCGCAAGGGTGGCTGCCACCGGCGGCTCCACCGCCGGAAGACTACCGACCTGGCGGCCTTCGCCGTCTGGGGCGGAGCCACCGCCGCAGGCGCCGCCGACACCACCCGAGAGGCCCTCTGGCGCTTCGGAGAGGACCTGGGATGGGCCTACCAGCTGGCTGATGATGCCCGGGATCTGGATGAGGACGCGGCGCTGGGGAAGGCCCCCGGCGGCCGGCGACCGGCCGCTCAGTCCATCCGTCTACTAGGCCGCGCCCGCCGCCGTCTGGAGGAGGCGCCGGGGATCTCGTCGGAAGGGCTGGCCCTCCTGGCGGGACTGGGGTGCAGAATCGTGGGAGCGCCAGGGCAGACGCCCCGACTACAACCTGGAGGTCTTCCGTGCTGATTTCCATCGGACTCGACTACCGGACCATGAATGTCTCGGAGCGGGAACGTTGGGTTATCTCCGACGACCAGGTCCCCGGGCTCTATCAGGGGATGGCCCGGACGGAACTGGAGGAGCTGGTGGTTGTCCGGACCTGCAACCGCACGGAGATCTACGCCTGGACCGGAGAGAGGGGGGCGGACCCAGCCCGATTGGCCGCGCTCTGGGCAGACGCCATCGGGCTGGCCGACGCCCCGGAGCACAGGCTCGTGGTGCGTCGGGATACGGCGGCGGCGCGCCACCTCCTCCGTGTCTGCGGTGGGCTTGAATCCCAGGTGCTCGGCGACATCCACATCGCCGGGCAGGTCCGGGCCGCCTACCGGGACGCCATCCGTTACGGGGGGGCCGGGACCCACCTCCGGCGGCTCTTCGACACTGCCCTCCGGACTGGAAAGAGGGTGCGAACGGAGACGGAGCTCATGGCTGGCCTCAGCTCCGTGGGCTCGGAGGCGGCCCGGTACCTCATGCGTCGCCTCCCGGCCGGATCGCCCGTCATGGTGCTCGGGTGCGGGAAGGTGGGATCCCATGCGGCACGGACCCTGGCGGAGGACGGAGGTCGGAGGGTGGTCCTCATGAACCGAACCGAGTCTACGGCTCGGGATCTGGCCGGCGAGCTGGGGGTGGAGTGGTCGCCCTACAGTGATCTGGAACTCCTCCTGGGAGAGGTGTGCGGGGTCATCGTGGCCACTGGCGCCCCCAAGCCCATCCTCCACCCCGGGCACATCCCCGGCGGGGAGGGGCGCCGCACTCCTCTGGTCCTGGTGGATGTGGCCCTGCCCCGGAATGTGGCCCCCGCCGTGGGGAGCGTTCCCGGAGTGGTGCTCCGGGACCTGGATGATGTCCACCCCGAGGCCGGACAGGTGGAAGCGGCCAGACGGAAGGCCGTGCCCGCAGCGGAGAGGTTGATCCAGGAGGAGCTGGACAGCTTCCAGGATTGGCGGAGCACAGTGGAGGCCAGTCTGGCCCTCCGGCCTCTCCGGGAGTTGGTACTGGATGTGACCCGTCGGGAAGTGGGATACACCAGTCAGGAGGAGGAGGTGGCGGAGCGGGTCGCCCGGCGCGTCGCCGCCAAGGTCATGGCTCGGCCCATGATCGCCCTCCGAGAAGCGGGCATAGGCCAGGCCGAGGTCATCGGTCTGGCCACCACTCTGGAACGTCTGTTCGGCCCATCCCTCGCAGGCCCCGCGGAGAATTGATGCAGCAACTCCCCCTGAACCGGACCCCGTCAGCGACCGTCTTCCCGGACTGGATCGCCCATGACACCCCCCTCCTCCCCAGAACCCGGCGGTTCCCCCTCCTCACGGGGACCATCGACTCCCACCCCCTGCGCTCCCGGGTGGCTCTCTGGATGGAGGTGCTCCAGGATCATCTGACCCGCTTCTTCGAGGAGTCGGATCGGGGGGGACGCTTCCGGGAGGACCTCTGGGACCGGCCGGGAGGCGGAAGCGGTGTATCCCGGCTCCTCTCCGGGGGACAGACCTTCGAGAAGGTAGGGGTGAACCGCTACACCGGGGGAGGACCCATCGACCGGATCGAGGCGGAGCGCCTCAGTTCCCGGACCCTGCCGGAGGGGGAAATCCGCTTCTTCGCCACCGGCGTGAGCGTGGTCTGTCATCCCGTGAGCCCCATGGTCCCCATCGTGCACATGAATGTGCGCTACTTCGAGCTGGAAGGGCCCGATGGAGAGAGACTGGACCACTGGTTCGGAGGAGGTCTGGACCTGACCCCCACCCATCCCTTCCCCGAGGATGCCGTCCATTTCCATCGCACCCTGAAGGATGTCTGTGATCGGCGGGGGCCCTCTCTCTACAGTCGATTCAAGGAATGGTGCGACCAGTATTTCGTGATCCATCACCGTCATGGAGAACTGCGTGGTGTCGGCGGCATCTTCTTCGACAACCTCCGTCCTGAGGTTGACGGTACCATGGAGGTAGAAGAACTTTTTTCATTCGTGCGGGATGTCGGATTCTCCCTTGCCCCGGCGTACGGTCCTCTGGTGGAGGCCAGGCGGGACACACCTTGGGGCCCGCGGGAAAAGGAACTCCAGATGGTCCGGCGTGGCCGCTACGTGGAATTCAACCTGGTCCACGATCGCGGCACCCGTTTCGGGCTACTCACCAACGCCAGGATCGAGAGCGTGCTCATGAGCATGCCCCCCGTGGCCCGGTGGGAGTACGACGTCAGGTACGAACCCGGTAGCTTTGAAATGCGCCTGGTGTCCATGCTCCGTCCCCACGACTGGGCGTCGGGCGTTCCCCCCGCCCTGGCCGACCAATCCCATGACCACAACACCTCGCCCCCCCAAGGAGCGTGACGGTACGGACGCTCCCCTGACGCTTCGCCTCTCCGACGTATCCACCGGCGACCGCCGGACAGTGGGTGGAAAGGCCGCCTCCCTGGGCGAGATGATCCAGGGCCTCGCCCAGGCCGGGATCCGGGTCCCAGGCGGATTCGTCACCACGAACCGCGCCTTCCAGCACTATCTGGACCATCCCGTCGAGGCTGAGGCCCACCTTCTCTTCGGGACCCTCCCGGCACGGGACCGGGAGCCCCTTCGGAAGGCCGTGGCCGGTTCGCCGGACCTCCGAACGGCCATCACCCGAGTCCTTACCAGGGAGCATGTGGGGGACGACGTCCTGGCCCCGGGCGAGGAGATTCCCGTCTCGTCCAGGACCGCGGCGGCCAGAGAATTGGTCCTCTCCACCCCCATGCCCCCGGGCATCCAGGACGCACTGGCCCGGGGGCACAGGGAGCTTGAGGAGCGCTACGGAACCGGCACCGACTGCGCCATCCGTTCGTCCACCACCGTGGAGGATTCGGAGATCGCCTCCTTCGCGGGCCAGTACGAATCCTTCCTCAACGTCCGGGGGCTCGAGACGGTGAAGTTGGCCTGGCAGGAATGCGTGGCCTCGGCCTTCACCGAACGGGCGGTGAGCTACCAACTGGCGCGGAAGATGGACCCCCTGGCAGGCGAGGTCTGCGTCATCGTCATGAAGATGGTGCGCTCGGACCTGGCGACCTCGGGGGTCATCTTCACCATGGATCCGGACTCGGGAAATCCAAACATCATCCACCTCACCTCTTCCTACGGCCTCGGGGAGATGGTGGTGCAGGGTAGCGTCACCCCTGACACCTTTCTCCTCTGGAAGGAAGGACTCCGCCGGGGCCGAGCTGCGGTGGTCCACCAGGAGTTGGGGGCCAAGGACCGGAAGCTCATCTACGCCCGCCAGGGAGGTACCCGGACGGAGAGTGTGGATGTGGAGGCCAGCGCCCGACGCCAATGGTCTCTCACCCCGGACGAGGCGGTGGAGCTGGGGCGTATGGCGCTTACCATCGAGGACCACTACGGTCGCCCCATGGACATTGAGTGGGCCAAGGATGGAGTCACAGGCGAACTCTTCATCGTCCAGAGTCGTCCCGAGACGGTCCACGCCCCCGACCAGGGGAAGAGCGTCATCCGCAACTTCCGTATGGATCCCGAGCTGGTGGTCCGCCTGGAGGATGATGGCCGTCTCCTCCTCACCGGTCTGGCGGTAGGCACGGGAATCGGTGCCGGGAAGGTACGGGTCTACCGTGACTATGCCGATGTCATCCGACGCAAGAGCGACCTCCGGGACCGGCTCGCCGCCGGGGAGGAATTGGAGGGCATCCCGGCCCATGAGCGGGTTTTCGATCCTGGCGACGTGCTGGTCACCGAGATGACCACGCCGGACTGGGAACCCCTCATGCGGGAGGCCTCCTTCATCGTCACGGAGCGAGGTGGACGGACCTCCCACGCCGCCATCGTGGCCCGAGAGTTCGGGATCCCGGCAATCGTGGGCGCTGGGGGAGCCACCTCGCGCCTCAAGCCCCTGGAGGAAGTGACGGGGACCTGCGCGGAGGGGGACGTGGGGAAGGTATTCCAGGGCATCCATCCATGGTCGGTGGAGGAGATCCCCCTCACTGAGGGAGGCCCCCTCAAGACGGCCATCAAGCTGAATGTGGGGTTCCCCGGCAAATCGCTGAAGGATGCACTCCTGCCGTGCGACGGGGTGGGGCTGGCTCGCATCGAGTTCATCCTCACCGCACAGGTGGGAATCCACCCCCTGGCCCTCCGCCACTTCCATCCCCTGGCCCGCTACGCCCACACCGGTGAAATCGCCCCGGTTCTGGAGCCCTTCCGGGAACAGCTTGAGGCAGAGGATCCTGAAGAGCTCCGGTCTCTCCTCCGAGCCATCGAGCGGCGAACCCCCGGGTACGCAGAGCCGGGAGATTTCTTCGTGGACAGGCTTCGCTCCGGCATCGCTCTGATCTGCGCCGCCTTCCACCCCCGTCCCGTCCTGGTCCGTCTCTCAGACCTGAAGTCCAACGAGTACCGGGATCTTCTGGGCGGGCGCCTCTTCGAACCCTGGGAAGAGAATCCCATGATCGGGTGGCGGGGGGCGGCCCGTTATCTGGATCCGCGCTTCACCCCTGCCTTCGATATGGAGCTTCGGGCCCTCAAGGCGGTGCGGGACCAACTGGGACTGGACAACCTGCAGGTCATGGTCCCCTTCTGCCGGAGCCCCGAGGAGGGGAGCAATGTGGTCCGGCACATGGAAGAGGCGGGGCTCGGACCCGATTCCGGTGTACCGCTCTTCCTCATGGTGGAGATTCCCTCCAACGTGCTGGAGGGGGAGGAGTTCATTCGAACCATGAGGTTGGCCGGCGCCTCCATCGGATCCAACGATCTGGTCCAGACCGTATACGCCGTATCCCGGGATGATTTGGAGGGCTACACACCCTCGGTGGACGCCCGGTCTCCGTCGGTGCAGCGACTGATCCGACACGCCGTAAGGGTCTTCTCAGCGGAGGGAGTGGAGGTGGGTATCTGCGGTCAGGCGCCATCGGACCACCCGGAAGAGGTGCCACCCTTCCTCGTGGAAGCGGGGATCGACTCCATCTCCGTCACCCCCGATACCTTCTACCGGGTCAGGGAGGCGGTGCGCAAGGCCGAGGAGAGGATCCTGGGTGGGAGTCGACCGGACCCCGTGACGGTCAACTGATGGTCAGTTGACCACGGGCCCCCGGAAGAGGACCCCCACGGTGCGATCAGGTGCGTAGCGCCGCCGGGCGCCGCGGAGACTCCAGAGCCCCTGCCCACCCAGGAGTACCTTGCGGTAGAGGGAGGTATAGGCCCGCTTCCGGAGGTTATCGTATCCGTTGGCTCGGATCTCCTGATGGATCCCCCTGTACACCTGTCCCGCCACCGCCACCGGCCGCTGGAAGAAGGCGGGGAGGGCCGGGATGGCGGCGGCCGCCGCCGCGTAATCCTCCTCTGCCAGTACCATGAGGCTCTCCACCAGGTCGCCGTAGCCTGCGGGGAGGGGACCATGGCCCGCCGCCGCCGCTTCCAGATCACTTCTGGCGATACCGAATCGGTCCAGGTGATCAAGGGGTAGGTAGAGACGTCCTCGCCTGAGATCCTCTCCAACATCCCTCAGGATGTTTGTCATTTGCATGGCCTGACCCATGGCCTCGGCACGACGGAGAACCCACGGGTCAGAACGGCCGAAGAGCTCAGTGAGCCAGAGGCCTACCACGGAGGCTACCCGGTACGAATACCTTCGGAGCGACTCGAGGTCGGGGTACGCCTCCGGCCGGATATCCATGGCCACCCCCCGCACCAACTCCTCGGCGTAGAGAGAGGCGACGCCTCGGCGCGCCGTCTCTCCCATGACCTCGTCCAGGAGGGAAACGCCGGTGTCCTGGGAGCCGTGGGCCTGGCGAATCAGCCCCTGCCAGACGTCCATCCGGGCGTCCAACTCCTCTGCCTCCAGCTCGGGCGCGCCATCCACCAGATCGTCGGTGAACCGACAGAAGGCGTAGATCCCCGAGACAAGACGTCCCTCATCGGGGGGAAAGAGTCGAGCGGAAAAGCGGAACGACCGGGAGTTTCGACCGAAGTACCGGATCCACTCATCCGAGTCACCAAGGGCCTGGGCCTGACGCCGGACCACCTGGGCGGCGGCGGAGGTCGATGCACCTCCCGACACTCCCACAGGTACCGCTGTGGATCCCCTGCCCTCCTGGGAATCGCCCCCACCACTGTCTTCGCCCTCCAGCGTAGCGGCCGCCACCTGGATCCAACTCTCGATGAGGTGAGGAACCACCGGGTCGGAGGGAAAGCGAGCTTTCCAAGCCTCACCGATCCTACCGCCCTCCAGCTCGAGCCGCCGGAAGGCGCTGCGCATGGGAGTTTCGCCCCCCTGAACGTGGGTGAAGAGCCGTTCAAAGAGAGCGGACTCGTCCAGATCGAACCCGTCCAGACCGGCCTCTGCCAGCGGCCAGGTCCACTTCCCCTGGCGATAGTCCTGGAGGGGTGATTTCCCCAGTGAGGCCCCAGGACAGAGATCCAGGAAGTCGTCCACCATCTGGTAGAACCGCCCGAGGCGGAGTCCAAGGTCGAAAGCGGATGCCGCATCCTCGGTCTCGCGGCCGGAGGTCACCAGCGCCGGGAGCGCCACGGCGCACCCGAAGAGTTCTCCGGATTTGGCGGCGGTGATCTCCTGATACTCGGCCTCGGACAACACTCGCCCCCGAGCACGGTGCTGCGCCTTCTCCCCGGCCACCGTCCGCTCCACTGAACGAGCGAAGCGCCCCACGAATGCCATGGATCCGGTGGAGTGGGCCACCCGGTACGCCGCCGTCAGCAGATGATCGCCTTCCACGAGAGAGCGAGCGACCCCGTGTTTGGCCATGGCCGAGGGCGAATTGCGGCGGGTCTCGGAGCCATCCAGGATGTCATCGTGGAGGATGGACGCCTCGTGGACCATCTGAATGGCCAACGCCCCGGAGAGGAAGGCCGGGTCCCGGCGGAGGTGATCCGGTGCCGCGGCTAGGGCCACGGTGGGGCGGAGGAGCTTTCCCTCCAGGGACGGACGGGCCAAGTCCAACTCCCGGACAAGCCGCTCAGCGGTGCCGCGAAGAGCATCCACAAAGGCGGGATCGGGCCGAAACCCACGGCCGTCACCTACCGGGTGGTTCTCTTCGCTTCCCGTCATGCAGCCTCCTGTAGTGTTCTCTTCTCCGGCACGGCGACGGCTGCACGGCGGCGGGAAACCCAGACGTGCAGGCCATAGGCCAGGATGTACGAAACCAGCGTGGCGATCACCGCGACCCAGAGCCCCTCCAGGATGATCATCCCGAACGGCATGAGCACGGTGATGGCATAGTAGGCCGTAAGCCACGGGAGCGAAAGGGAATCCGACCAGTTGTCCGCCCCGGTGAACTCCAGGCAGATCATGAGGACGATCCCTGTTCCGACCCAGCCGGCAAGGTTCACCCAGGGCATGCCGTAATAGGGAGCGGTGGTGTCAGCCCAGACCCAGTAGAGGGGTCCGGTGAAGGGCGCCTGGTAGCTCATGGCCGGATCCAGGGCCAGATCCCAGAGGGTCAGGATGACTGCGGCAAAGATGATGCGGGGCCACCGGCCCTCCTTCCCCGGGAAGGTGACCCGGGCCAGCGCGTAGGAGGGAACCACCATGAGGAACCAGCTGAGGGGAATCACCCAGGGTACACGGCCATCGATCTTCCACCCCAGCAACTCCGTGTAGCTGTAGTGTCCGAAAGGGATGCCGTACCCCGTGCCGAAATACTCGCTCAGGAACGAGAAGACGTAGACAAGGACAAATGCCGGAAACCACTTCCACCCGGCATAGCGCACCAGGAAGATGCCCAGCACCACCGAACCCAGGATGATGTGGAGTTGGGCAAAGAACTGGTTGGAGATCTCCCAGAACGATACCACGGCCCCGATGTGCATGGGCAGATTCCAGGGCCGTAGCCCGAAGATGCCGTAGCCGGCGAGGGCAATGAGAGTGAAGGCGAGGAAGGCGATGAGCCCGATCCCCTCCGGCGACCTCACCCCACCGGTCCGTGCTGTGTTCATGCCGATTCCATCCTTGGATGACCTGATTCTGCACCCCAGATGTTCTGCACCCAGTCCGTGAAGTCCCGGGCCGACTCGAAGAGATCTACGCTACGGAATGGAAGGTCGCCGGACAATACCGCTTCGGACCGAACTCCGCTCCCTCCGAATACCAGAGCGTAGGGATGGGAAGGGCGGTAGTACTCACGGAGAAGTTCGACGGCCCTCCGGATGTTGGCCCCGGTGGCCGGCGGCGAGGTGGAGATGCAGACCAGATCGGCGCCACGGGCACGCTGAAGCGCCGCGAACTCCTCCGTCGGCGTGTTGGATCCCGGGTAGAACACCTGCCACCCGAGGCGCTCCAGAAGGACGCGGATGCACATGGATCCGATCTGGTGATGATCCCCCTCCATCGCCCCAACCACCGCCACCGGGCGGCGGCGCTGGCCATTGGCGGACTCTTCCGGGTCTTCCAGGCGATTCCGAGGGCTGAACTGGATGAGCGCCTCCAGGATGGCCTGGCTCGCCATATGCTCTTCGCCGATGCGTAGACGCCCTTCGCGCCATGCCGCGCCCACCTCGGCCATGAAGGGCTGGATGGCATGATCGCACACCTGGGCCAGGGAGAGGTCAGGCCTGGAAATGAGTTCCTGGAAGAGAGCCGTGACCCGCCGGGGATACCCCCGGATCAACCAACCGAGAGCCAGTGACCGGACCCGCTGGAAGTCTTCATGGTGCACGGCATCCCGCATGGCCAGCCAGACGTGGGACTCGAAGGGCGCGAAGGGAGTGAGGAAGGTGTCGATACCTCGGTCCTCGGCGAAGCTCAGGGCGGTCCGGAGGTAAATGCGCCGGTGGCCTCCCAGGGTTTTGTCCGCGTCCAACCCCTCCCCATCGGCCCAGCGCTTCACGGTGGACGGGTGAACACCCAGGAGGTCTGCGGTCTCGGAGGTGGTCAGGAAAAGCTCTGAATTGTATCCCTGCATGGAATTCCTGTGGTTGAGATCGACCGATTCCGGATCGATTCCGATCCGAAACGGTATTTTGCACGTTACCGGTCGGCACGTCAACCATTACTGCACACAACCTCCACAATACATGAACAAAACCCCCCATCCGGTGTCTACCGTCGGCCATGGCTCCACCGGCTTCCCCTGGGCCTGGCCAGGGCCCGCAGGCAGTTGGACCGGGGCCTCCGGAAATCAGACCGCATGGGAGACGCCATGAAGCAGGATGTGGTGCAGATCACCGACCGCGGCCTCTTCGTCCCGGCCGCCAACCTCCATATCGACCCTTGGGGTCCGGTTGAGCGAGCCGTCATCACCCATGCCCACGCCGACCATGCCAGGGGGGGCAGCGGTGGATATCTGACCTCACGGTCCGGGGAGGGGGTTCTCAGAGCCCGGATCGGCTCCGGCGCTCCTGTGGAAACCCTCCCCTGGGGAGAGGTGCGCCAGGTTGGCTCCGCCCGCCTCTCGCTTCACCCAGCCGGTCACATCCTGGGATCGGCGCAGGTGCGTGTTGAGGTCGCCGGCGAAGTCTGGGTCGTCTCCGGCGACTACAAGCTCGAGCCCGACCCCACCTGCCGCCCCTTCGAACCCGTCCCCTGTCACACCTTCATCTCCGAGTGCACCTTCGGTCTGCCCATCTACCGCTGGCCGCATCCCGATGGAGTGTTCTCCGAGATTTCCCGATGGTGGAGTGAAAACGCAGAGGAGGGCCGCACCTCCATCCTCTTCGGGTATTCCCTGGGGAAGGCACAACGTCTCCTGGCCGGGCTGGAATACCAACGCCGGAACGAAGCACGGGAACACCCCGGACCCATCCTCGTCCACGGCGCCGTCCACCGACTTCTTCCACCCTACCGGGAGGCCGGGGTAGACCTTCCTACCATCGACCGTGCCAACGGCGAGTCGGTCCGGGCTGCCCGGGGTCGAGCGCTGGTGGTGGCTCCACCCTCCGCCGGCGGGACACCCTGGATCCGCAAGTTCACGCCCTATTCCACTGCCTTCGCCTCAGGCTGGATGAGGATCCGGGGGACCCGGCGGCGCAGGGGTGGCGATCGGGGGTTTGTCCTCTCAGACCACGTGGACTGGCCAGGGCTCCTCGCAGNCATCGCTNCCACGGGGGCCGAGCGGGTGGGGCTGACCCACGGCACCACAGGGCCGGCCGTCCGCTTCCTCCGGGAGGCCGGGTGGGACGCCTGGAGCCTCCCAACCCGATTCCAGGGGGAGGATGGATCCGACGAGCCGTCAGACGGCACCGGAGACGGAGAGTCCAAGCACCCTGTGGAGTCCAAGGACCCCGTGGAGCCCACGGGGCCCAGCCAGGTCCAACGGGCGAGCCAGCGGAGGCCGGCCCCGTGAAGCGCTTCACCTCCCTCTTCGTGGCGCTGGATTCCACCACCCGCACCACCGAGAAGCTTGCGGCGCTCCGGGAGTACTTCCAGGAGGCACNCCCGGCCGACGCCGCCTGGGCCCTCTGGGTGCTGAGCGGTGAGCGGCTACGACGCTCCGTCTCCACCACCCGCCTCCGGGAGTGGGTGGCCCATCGGTCCGGCACCCCCCTCTGGTTGGTGGAAGAGTGCTATGACGCAGTGGGTGACCTGGCGGAGACGCTGGCCCTCCTGCTCCCATGGGGGGAACAGGGCGCCGCTCCCCATCAGGAAGGCCCCCTTCAGGAAGGTCCTCTCCAGGAGGGCACCCCGCAGGAATCCCCGCCACCGCTCCACGTCGTCATGGAGGAGTGGATCGCCCCCTTGCGTTCCCAGGACGATGAGACCCGGGAGCGGAGCCTGAACCGCTTCTGGGATCGGCTCCATGGCCAGGAACTGCTGGTATTCCACAAACTCCTCACCGGAGGATTTCGGGTCGGGGTGGGAAAGAAGCTGGTGACCCGTGCGCTGGCGGAGACCTGCGGCATGGAGCCGGCGGTACTGGCGCACCGGATGACCGGGCGCTGGTCTCCCACCGCGGAAGCCTTCCTCCAGATCACCTCTCCCGAGGCGGACCTCCCCGATCCAGGTCGGCCCTACCCCTTCTTCCTTGCCCACCCCCTTGAGGGCGGCCCCGAGGCTCTTCCAGGATCGCCAGAGGACTGGCTCGCCGAGTGGAAGTGGGACGGGATCCGGGGACAACTGATCCATCGGCAGGGAGAGAGCCTGATCTGGTCCAGGGGAGAGGAGCTGGTGACGCCGGCCTTTCCGGAGCTGGCCGAAGCCGTCCGGGTGCTCCCTGAGGGAACGGTCCTGGATGGTGAGGTGCTGGCATGGGGTGAGGGAGGGCCACGCCCCTTTGCCGACCTTCAGCGGCGCCTGGGCCGGAAGCGTGTGGGACGACGCCTCCTGCAAGAGGTGCCCGTAGCATTCCTGGCCTATGACCTCCTGGAAGAAGAGGGGATGGACCTGAGGAGCCGCCCCCTTCGGGAGCGTCGCCGGCGCCTGCAGTCTGTCATGGAGGCGGCGGGGGTCGGTGGGGCGGGCGGGGCCACTAGTGGGGCCGAGGACCTCGTCCCCTCTCTCTCCGGCGGACTCCCCCTGGCCATCTCGGCCCCTCTCCACCTTCCGGACTGGTCCTGGGCGCGTAAGCTCCGGAAAACGGCCCGGGAGCGAGGAGTGGAGGGACTCATGCTCAAGGCCCTGGATTCGGAGTACGGGGTGGGGCGCCGGCGGGGACCCTGGTGGAAGTGGAAGGTGGATCCCCTGACCCTGGACGCCGTACTCATCTATGCCCAGCGGGGCCACGGCCGCCGCGCCTCCCTCTACACGGACTATACCTTCGCTGTTTGGGACGGCGACAATCTGGTTCCGGTGGGCAAGGCCTACTCGGGCCTCACGGACCAGGAGATCCGGGAGGTGGATCGCTGGATCCGCCGGAACATCGTGGACCGGTTCGGACCGGTGCGAGCGGTAGAGCCTGCACTGGTCTTTGAGCTGGCCTTCGACGATATCAGGGAGTCGTCCCGGCACCGCTCCGGCGTCGCCCTGCGCTTTCCCAGAATGGCGCGCTGGAGAAGGGACAAGCCGGCGCGCGAGGCGGATACCCTGGAGACGGTCCGTGCTCTTCTCCCCTCCTCTGGAGATCCCCGTTGACACCCCCTGGCGGAGATACAGTTGAGACCGCCTCGGCGGGCTCCGATTCGGTACGGACCGACCTCGACGCCGGCGACCTCTCCGAACTCCGGCTGAGGGAGTGGATGGCGGACCGGAGTTGGGACCCGTTCCCCTTCCAGGAGGAGTGCTGGGAGGCATGGCGCTCCGGGGCCGACGGGCTCCTTCATGCCCCCACCGGGGTGGGGAAGACGCTGGCTGTCTGGGGCGGCGCGGTGCTCAGCTCCCTGGATTCGGAGCCGGAGCTCGCCGACGCCGCGGCCCACGGCCAGGACCTGGCACCCCTCCGCCTCCTCTGGATCACCCCGCTCCGGGCGCTGGCCCGCACCACCCTGGAGCAGCTCACCGAGGTGGTATTGGCGCTGGAGCTTCCCTGGTCCGTGGAGCTTCGTTCCGGAGATACGCCTTCCTCGAGGAAGAGCCGGCAGCTTCAGCGGCTGCCCACGGTTCTCATTACCACCCCTGAGTCCCTCTCCGTTCTCCTCTCCCGCCGGGAGGGTGCCCGGCAGCTCCGGGGGCTCCGGGGGGTGGTGGTGGATGAATGGCACGAACTCCTGGGGACAAAACGGGGGGTCCAGGCCGAACTGGGATTGGCGCGCCTCCGCCGCTGGAACCCAGGTATCCAGTGCTGGGGACTCTCGGCCACCCTCGCCAACGTGGAGGAGGCGCTGGACGTCCTCTGTGGGGCGGAGGGAGGCGGCCCCTCCCACGCCGATTGCTCTCGCGCCGACCGCCTCCACTCCGACCAGCCCCACTCCAGCCAGCCCCACGCCAGCCGCATCCACTCGAGCCACCCCCAAGCCAACCGCCTCCGCTCCAGCCGCCTCCACTCCAGCCG
>SL_3KL_010_SEDDRAFT_10001038_pt1 | contig 24713 bp, 22 predicted proteins | sample SodLakKL_010_SED_2_FD_10381 | JGI IMG/M metagenome (IMG submission 10381) | reverse complement strand
TTGTAATGATGAAATCACTTGTGATCTCTCCCGACATGGTGGCTGCCGATGCTGCCTCGGCCCGCCTTTTCGGAGCAGAACCCCACCAGATTGGGCATATCAGGATGGCCCATGAGCTGGGTGTAGGCACAATGGAGCTTGAGAACCTTTCGATTCAAAGGATCGTAGTTTAGGATCAAAGCATCATTTTACTGACCCTGCCGGAATGGTTCAAATCAACCGCGCAGGGTTTGCTGTTTAGTAACGGAGTATCGGTTTATTTAGTTTTAATAATAATTTACCAATATGCAAGCAAGGTATCTGAAACCGCTCAGGGTAATAATCTCTCTGTTTTTCCTGGTATTTGCAGCTATGATTTTCATAGATTTCCGGGATTCATTCTCTGAAAACTTTATCTCTTCTTTCCTCTTCCTGCAGTTTGCGCCTTCTGTAGTTAAAATTATTCAGGTAGCAGCTATATCTGCACTAGGGTTCCTGGTTGTTCTTATGCTGACAGTCCTTTTCGGAAGGGTTTACTGCTCAACCATTTGTCCCCTGGGGATATTTCAGGATGCCGTATCATGGATCTCGGTTAAATTGCGCCGGAAGAAATGGCCTTACAGGTATACAAGGCCACACAATATACTCCGGTATTCTTTACTTGGTCTAACTGTGATCTTCATGGTTTTTGGAAGCATTCTGATCCTCAACCTGCTTGATCCTTACAGTAATTTCGGGAGGTTCATGACATATTTTGCCAAACCTGTCGTTCTCGGAATCAATAACTGGGTTGCTCCCATGCTTATGTCCGGCGGAATATACACTCTTTACCCGGTAACACTTCCTGCCATTAGATGGGAGGTGATGATGTTCCCCCTGGCAATGCTTATTCTCGTTATCTGGTTATCTCTTAAATACGGCAGGTTATATTGCAATACGGTATGCCCCGTTGGCACCCTGCTCGGATATATCTCCAGGGTTTCCCTGGTTCAGATATATATTGATGAACAATCCTGCACAAAATGCGGCAGGTGCGACAGGATATGCAAATCATCTTGCATGAGCTTCAGGGAGGGTTTGGTTGATTTTTCAAGGTGTGTGGCATGTTACAACTGCCTTAGGATATGCCCTGACAATGCAGTGAAATATTCGGCAAATCACGGCCGCAAAATCAATCTAATGGCCCTTAATCCGGTCGCACCCCTGAAACAGTCCGTTACCCCACAAGATAATGATACAACCGGGATGATAGATGATTCGAAACGCAGCTTTATTCTTACGGCACTTATGATGCTGTTTGGGATCAACCGGTTTGCCAAAGGTGCCGTTGAAGATATTCCTGAACCCGAACAGGATACGACTATTCCCGAAGATAAAAATTATCCTGTTTCTCCCCCCGGGTCAATCTCCCTGAAGCACTTCAATAAAGCCTGCACTGCCTGCACTCTTTGCGTAAGTGTATGCCCCACCCATGTACTGCAACCATCACTGCTGGAATATGGTGTCGGTGGATTTTTACAGCCGCGTATGGATTTCCATGCAGGTTTCTGTAATTTCGACTGTACATCCTGCGGAGAGGTTTGTCCAACCGGTGCTATACTGCCGCTTTCTGTCGATGAAAAGCATGTTACGCAGATCGGGGTAGTTAAGTTTGAAAGGGAAAATTGCGTTGTATATACCGATAACACTTCCTGCGGCGCATGCTCTGAACATTGTCCCACCCGGGCCTGCGATATGGTGCCATATATTGGCGAACTTACCATACCAGAGGTTGACGAGTCGACTTGTATAGGGTGCGGGGCTTGTGAGTATATTTGTCCCACCAGGCCATACAGGGCGATCTATGTTGACGGTAACCCCGGGCACATGATAGCTGACAGACCGGAAACTGAAAGAGTGGAGCGTGAGGTCGATTTTGATGATTTCCCGTTCTGATGCATAGAGAATAATAAATAATACAGGCTTTCTGCTATCCTGTTCCCGAAAACAGCCTGTTCCAACGTACTCTTCTCAAGCCCGACCGGTTGCTGTCCAGCGAGAGCCAGATGAAAACCGGTCTGCCTACAATATGATCTTCGGGCACAAACCCCCAGTATCTGGAATCAAGTGAGTTATGCCTGTTGTCTCCAACCATGAAATAGTAATTCATCCCGAATGTGTAGGTGTCGGCATGTTCGCCGTTAATATATATATCTCCCTCCTGTATCTCAAGGTCATTAAGTTCATAAGCTGTTATAATCCTACTGTAAAGGGATATATTGACTGTGTCAATATTAACGGTAACTCCCTTAGCAGGTATAACAAGCGGACCGAAGTTGTCTTCATTCCAGGGGTATGCCGGATCATGGGGGAAAACAGCCCTTGAATAGTTGTCCGGGGGATTTTCCCACCGGTTAACTGATGTTATATTCCGGAAATTTTTAAGGTTGTCAATATTCTCCTCTTTGAGCGAAATGTAATATTCTGATGATGACGCCCTTGTGACGTCGGGGGCATATATTCCAAGCCTTTCAAGAGACCTCATGTTCAGAGGTGTTCCGTCGGTCCGTACGATATATTGGTACTGGAGGTTTTCGAGTCCACTGTCAGCTGATTTTCCATTAATAAAAACTTCTCCCCTGATAATTTCCAGAGTGTCGCCCGCAGTGGCAACACACCTTTTAATGTAATTATCCCTTTTATCAACCGGTCTGGCAGTAATATTATATTGCTGCTCAATAAATCTGCGTGCTTCCGATTCGTAAAATTCGTTGCTTCTCAATTCTGACTGAGTATACAAATCCCTTTCATAAAGCTCATGGGCAAATTGACGGGCAACAGCATAGTAGCTCTGGTTTTGCATTTCCAGGATTACTGTGTCCCCTTCCGGGAAGTTGAAAACTACTATATGGTTGTTCTCAATCTTTCTGAGCCCTGCAAGTCTCCTGTAGGGCCACTGGACCCATTCAACGTATGATTTTGTAAACCTGGTAAGAGGCAGGGTATGGTGCGCAAAAGGGAAAGAGATTGGCGTCATCGGGGTGCGGGGCCCATAACTGAGCTTGCTTACAAAAAGGTGGTCGCCTATGAGAAGTTCCTTTTCCATTGAGCCGGTGGGTATCTTGTAATTCTGGAAAAAGAATATATTAATAAATGTTACAGCTATAACTGCATAGATGAGAGCATCAAGCCATTCAATAAATGTGCTGTTTTTTCCCTCACGCTTTTTCCAGAAAGCCCAGTTTACTTTTTTGCTGATGTATACATCGTAGATAACCGGCAGCCCAAGCAGGAACCAGTAATTACCAAGCCAGATAACCCATAAAATCCAGGCCAGTGCGGCAATGCCGAAACGTATGCTGGATACGTGTTTCTTAACAAATTCCATAGGTCGATTTAATATTTGCATAGTGGCGGTAAAATTAATCAATGCTTCTGAACATTCTTTCCCATCTAATGTTTTTCGGAAATCTTTTATCACTTTCTACTGACAGCCATACCATGAAAGCCTTGCCTACAATATGGTCTTCAGGCACGAACCCCCAGAACCTGGAGTCGGCCGAATTGTGTCTGTTGTCACCGAGCACGAAGTAATAGTCCATATTGAACCGGTAGGTATGTGTTTTACTTCCGTTAATAAATATTTCGTTGTTTATTACCTCAAGGTCATTGCCTTCATATAACGTTATTATTCTATGGTATAGTGGAATGTTGGATATTGTGAGGTCAATCACCATATCCCTGCCGGGAACAGTAATCGGTCCGTAATGATCTTCATTCCATGGGTAGTTATGGTCAAACGGGAATATAGTATGTACGCCGGAATAGGGGTTGCGGTTTTCATATCTCTCGACGGACAGCACATCAGGCAGTCCGGCTACCTTCTCAGTGAGGTCTTCGGTAAGCGATAGTTCATAAAGGGACCTTGAAGGATTGAATTTTATACTATGTTCCGGGATCTCCAGTCCGGCAAAAAGACTGTCGTCTATCTTTGTACCGTCAGTCCTTACAAAATATTCATGTTGTATGTTATTGTTCGCAGGTTCGGGAATGCCGTTTATATAAAGTCTTCCGCCAGTAATCATTATCGTGTCGCCAGGGATGCCCGCACAACGTTTGATATAGTTTTCCCTTCTGTCGACCGGTCTGGTAAGCAGGTCAAATTCCTTATGTATGAATTCTCGGCCGTATTGCCTGATCAATGCGTAGTAGCTTTGATCAGGATACTGTGCCACAACCGTGTCACCCTCGGGGAAATTGAACACTATTATATCGTTGTGCCTGACTGTTGACAGTCCGGCCAGCCTTTTATAGGGGCTGCTTATCCATTCGAGGTATGATGGTGTGTTCTCTGTAAAGGGCAGGGTATGATGGGAGAACGGGAAAGACAAGGGTGTATTTGGCAGTTTCGGGCCGTAGCTGAGTTTTGTTACAAAAAGATAATCCCCCGGAAGCAGTGATCGTTCCATTGATGAGGTAGGTATCGAATATGCCTCCAGAAAGAATATCCGAATAAAGCCTGCAACCAGCAGGCCAAATATTCCCGCATCTATCCATTCAACCGCTAATCTGCTTTTTACGAATCCCCCTTTTCTCCAGAAAAACCATGGTATTTTTTTCGTTACCAGCATATCGAAAAGCACAGCAAGTCCCGTCAAAAACCAAAGGTTTTCCCAGCCATAATACCCAAATTGCATAGAGGGTTGAGCCTATGGTAAACATGACCCACGAGCTTGCCGGGTACTTACCGAAAAAATTTCTCATGCCGGAGTTGCTTATATTTTTAAAAGGTCTTCCATCCTGAATACACCGGTTTTACCTTTGATGAATTCTGCAGCCAGAACTGCACCTGTTGCAAAAACACTCCTGTTCATGGCCTGGTGGCTGATCTCAAGTATTTCAAGAGGAGACTGGTAAGTGAGAACATGCGTCCCGGGAACCTCGCCTTTCCTTTCAGAAATTACGCTTAGAATCTCAGGTTCTTCTGCCTCTTCATTTTTCCAGCTTTTTATTTTCGCGGTTCTTTCTGTAATATCTCCGGCAAGGGTGACTGCTGTACCGCTTGGAGAATCCTTTTTGTGTATATGATGGATCTCAGATATTGAAGGCCTGAACTCCGGAAATCTGTTCATTACTTCAGCCAGCCAGCGGTTTATCTGAAACATGATATTAACTCCTATACTGAAGTTGGAAGCATACAGAAATGTGCCGCCAACCTCCCTGCAGTGTGTTTCTACCCGGGCAAGTTCTCCCGTCCATCCTGTAGTGCCGCATATTACAGGCACTCCGGCATCCAGGCATGCGGTTACATTTCCTGCAGCAGTTTCAGGAGTTGAAAACTCAAAGGCAACGTCGGCATCTTTTACCAGGTTTGACCCAAGCTCACCATGGTTTTCCATGTCAATCTTAAGGATTACCTGGTGGCCCCTGTCTCTGGCAGCCTTCTCTATTTCCCTGCCCATTTTCCCGTAACCTATAATCATTGTTTGCATATACTGGCTTTAATTAATCGGTTGGCATTTCAAAAAAAAAGCCCTCTCATACTTGCAAGCAGAGATGGCTTTGGTATAGCACTTCAGGATTATCTATTTTTTTACTTTATCAACTATCGCTTTGAAAGCCTTGGGATGGTTCATTGCAAGGTCGGCAAGTACTTTTCTGTTGATCTCTATCCCCTTTTTGCCGGCAGCCCCAATAAACTCTGAATAGGACATCCCGTGCTGACGTACTGCTGCATTTATCCTCTGGATCCAGAGCCCCCTGAATGCAATCTTCTTTTTTCTGCGGTCGCGGTAGGAGTATTGCAAACCTTTTTCAACCGCGTTCTTTGCTACCGTAAATACGTTCTTTCTTCTTCCAAAGTATCCTTTGGCTTGCTTCAGCACCTTTTTCCTTCTTTGTCTTGATGCTACCGTGTTAACTGATCTTGGCATCTCTTTTTCTCCATTTTGAATGTCCAGCGTTCCGCCTGTCGGAATCTTGGATGCTGGTGCACTCTGATTAAAAACTGATTAACTGATATTATTTCATTGCGAGAAGCAGCCTGACATTCTTTTCGTCGGGCTTACTCACCAATGTGAAATAGGTGAGATTCCTTTTTCTCTTTGTTGATTTCTTTGTAAGGATATGGCTTTTATAGGCATGCTTCCTTTTGATCTTTCCTGTTCCGGTGAGCACGAATCGCTTTTTTGCTCCCGAATTTGTCTTCATCTTAGGCATTACATATATCGTTTTACTGGTTATTATTTATTTTTCTTCAATGCTTTGGGCGCTATGAACATTGTCATTCGTTTTCCCTCAAGTTTTGGCATCTGTTCAACCTTGCCGTAATCTTCAAGTTCCTGCGCAAGCCTTAACAGGAGTATCTCCCCTTTTTCCTTGAACAGGATTGTCCTTCCCTTGAAAAAAACAAAAGCCTTTATCTTTGCGCCATCCGATAAAAATTTCTTTGCGTGATTGAGCTTGAAATTGAAATCATGTTCATCTGTATTGGGCCCGAAACGGATCTCCTTTATTACTACCTTCACCGTTTTGGCTTTTATTTCTTTCTGCTTTTTTTTCTGCTGATACAGAAATTTCTGATAATCTATGATTTTGCAGACCGGTGGATCGGCATTCGGGGATATTTCCACAAGGTCGAGCTCCATTTCATCAGCCAGTTTCAAAGCCGCGGATAACGGTACTACTCCCGGGTTCTCTATATTATCGCCAACAAGACGCACTGAGCTGGCCCTTATGAATTCGTTAATCCTGTGTTTTGGTTCCTGCCTGGCCTGCCTGCGCGGACCTCTGGAAAATCTTTGTACTGCTATGTTACTGCCCTCCTTCTTTTAATTAACAATTATTTTATTTACTGATATCTTCCAATTGTTTTTCAATTTCCTGTTTTGCAAATTTAACAAAATCCTGCAAATTCATTGAGCCCTTGTCACCTTCCCCCTGTTTCCTTACCGAAACAGTGCTGTTCTCCGCCTCTTTTTCCCCTACAACAAGAAGGTATGGTATCCTCTTCAACTCACTATCCCTTATCTTCCTGCCTATCTTTTCGTTCCTGAGATCAATCAGGGCGCGAATATCGCAATTTTTCAGCAAATTTAAAACTTTTTCAGCGTAATTATGCACTTTTTCACTTATCGGCAGAATAACCACCTGTTCGGGTGTAAGCCAGAGAGGGAATTTTCCTGCAGTATGCTCAATCAGAACAGCAACAAATCTTTCCATCGAACCGAAAGGTGCCCTGTGTATCATTATGGGACGGTGTTTCTGATTGTCAGATCCGGTATACTCCAGGTCAAAACGTTCAGGCAGGTTGTAATCAACCTGAATAGTACCAAGCTGCCATTTCCTGCCAAGGGCATCTTTAACCATGAAATCGAGCTTTGGACCGTAAAAGGCGGCCTCCCCGTATTCTATGGAAGCTTCAAGCCCCTTCTCTCTTGTCGCCTCAATGATGGCTTTTTCAGATTTTTCCCAGTTTTCATCACTTCCGATGTATTTTTCCTTGTCATGCGGATCTCGGAGTGATATCTGTACGATAAAGTCTTTGAAATCGAGCGCCTTAAAGATTACAAAAATAATATCTATCACTTTAGTGAACTCTTCCTTCAGCTGGTCGGGACGGCAGAAGATGTGTGCATCATCCTGTGTAAACCCTCTGGCCCTTGTCAGGCCGTGAAGCTCTCCGCTTTGTTCGTACCTGTATACTGTTCCGAATTCCGCCATCCTTACCGGCAGGTCTTTATAGGACCTGGGTTTGAATTTGTATATCTCACAGTGATGCGGGCAGTTCATGGGCTTAAGCAAAAACTCCTCACCCTCGGCAGGGGTGCTTATTGGCCTGAATGAGGCTTCTCCGTATTTAGCATAATGTCCTGATGTAACATAAAGCTCCTTTTGTCCGATATGCGGGGTTATAACCTGTTCATAACCGTGTTCACGCTGCACCTTTTTCAGGAACTCCTCCAGCCTTTCGCGAAGTTGTGCGCCTTTTGGCAACCACATTGGCAGGCCCGACCCCACGACATGTGAAAAGGTGAACAGTTCAAGATCCCTGCCTATTTTCCTGTGGTCTCTTTTTTTAGCTTCTTCAAGCATAGCAAGATGTTCGTCCAGCATCTTCTGCTTCGGAAAGCTTACTCCGTAGATCCGTGTAAGCTGTTTGTTTCTCTCATCACCCTTCCAGTACGCCCCTGCGACGCTGAGCAGCTTGAAAGCCTTTATATATCCCGTATGGGGCAGGTGAGGCCCCCGGCAGAGGTCTGTAAAATTACCATGTGTATAAAAGGATATAGTTCCGTCTTCAAGGTCATTGAGTAATTCAACCTTATACTGGTCTCCTTTCCTGGTGTAATGCTCCAGTGCCTCCTTTTTTGGCATGACTTTCCTCACAAAGGTGTTCTGCTGTTGTGCAAGCTCCTTCATTTTATTCTCTATGGCCGGCAGGTCGCTGTCTGTTATGGTCACCCCCTCACCCGGATCAACATCATAGTAGAAACCGTTGTCGATCGAAGGGCCAATGCCCAGCTTGATTCCGGGATAAAGTGCCTCCAGGGCTTCAGCCATCAGGTGGGCAGAGGAATGCCAGAATGCGTGCATTCCATCCTCACTGTCCCATTTATTCAGAATTATTTCAGCATCTTCATTAATAGATCTTGTAAGGTCATATACCTCTCCGTTGACCGTGACCGAAAGCACCTCTTTGGCAAGACTGTTACTGAGAGACTTTGCTATATCAAGTCCGGTAACCCCTTCAGGATACTCTCTTACAGAATTGTCGGGTAAAGTTATTCTGATCATTATTTTGTAAGCTCGTTAAATTATAAATGCAAGATAACCTGCCGTTTTTCGCTGACCCTAATGATCAACATCGATGCGATTTCTGCCTTCTGTAACACATTATCAAACAGGATGCTGATTATACTCAATAGAGATGCAGAATCTCCTGAAGCAGGCTTTCAACAAACTGCAAAGATAAAACTTTTGGGTTTAATAATCTTTTCACCTAATTTAACGGGAACGCGATGTAATTATCATAGCTTAGGCAAACAGCCGAGGAATACTGTATACCCTTTTCAACCACTTTTTTCCACACCTCTTCGGTACAATTGGCAAGCTTACGGCTGTCAATTCCTTCTTCATACAAGGCGGCTATAATACCTGCATTGAAAGAGTCGCCGGCGCCTATGGTGCTAACCGGCTTGATTTTCGGAACATCATAATGTGTAATATAATCTCTGGTGCAGAGTTCCACTCCTTCAGACGACCTGGTGTATAGCAGGGCAGTGCAATTCCTGAAGCAGGGCAGTTCCCATGTTTCGGCTGCTGAGGCAGTGCCGAAAATATTCTCAAAATCCTCATCCGAGCCCCTTACTATAACAGAATGAGTAATGTTATCCTCAATATAGGGTTTGACCATATCCAGATCGGCAAGGTGGGAAGCCCTGAAATTAGGGTCATAGATCACAAGGGATCCGGAAGATGCTGCCATATTCCTGAGTCTAATTGCTGCGTGCCTTGTAGGTTCGGAGACGGAGTAAAACGAACCGAATAGCAGCAGGTCATTTTCACCCGGGGAGGGCAGCGGGGGGTCTTCCGGAGGGCCTGCTCCCTTATGGAATGAATAGGTGGCATTGTTGTTTTCATCGAGAAAAGCCAGGGCGATAATTGACGGGGCATTCTCCATGTGGAGAAATGATGTGTCAACCCCGTTATCTTTGAGAAACTGTTCAATTAGCCTTCCCACCTGGTCATTGCCGCATGTTCCCGTAAAGCTTACCGGCAGCCTGCTTCTGCCAAGTGATACCGATGAATTGAGCATTGCGCCGCCGGGCCTTGCCGCTACCGGCTGCCCGTCGCTGAAAATTATGTCATAGACAATTTCACCTATGGTAAATATTCTCCTGTTGTGCATGATTGGTTTGTTTTTCAAAAAAAAGAGAACCATCAAGCGAAGCTGATGGTTCTCCCCTTATATCTGAAGATTTAAAGTGAATATCCGTTTCGGTACTCCCTGTGGTAGAATTTTTCGGCTTCAGGATCATTAACAAAAGATTCTGTTGCAGGGTTCCATTCAACCGGCCGCATGAGTTCATAGGAAATGTTACCCAGGGTGCAGGTGGTGCAGGTGCGGTGTCCTACCTCAACCGGGGCAACCGGATCTCTGCGGCTGCGCATACATTCAACAAAGTCAACCAGGTGGGGCACTCCCGTTTCATATGCCACCGTATCATCCCTGAGGTCATCATCCGGATAGAGAGCCTCATCAGATGCCACATAGTGGCCGCGGCTCACTTCAATCCATCCGTCAGTGCCTATAAACTTAACACCCTTGGTCTCGGCCTCATCAAACGGCTCTTCTGTCATTATCCATCCGTCAGCATACTCATATGTAAGGAACTTATAGTCTCCGTATCCTGCCGGGATGATGCGGACCGGACCGCTGTTGTCCATACCCATTGCCCACTGGGCAATGTCGAACATGTGTGCTCCCCAGTCTGTTGTAAAACCTCCGCCCATCTCCTTGTACCATCTCCATGCTCCCCATATGGTTTCATCTCTAGGAGGGTCGAGTGAAATAGGAGGATTAAGTTCATGGTTGTAATGAACAAAGGGATTGGGCCCCAGCCAGAGGTCCCAGTTCAGGTCGTGTGGTACGGGTTCTTCCGGAAGATCGTAAGGAACAGGGGGGCCGCCTACGTATGCATGGACCTTCTCAATTCTGCCAAGTGCCCCTTCCTTAACGTGTCTTACGGCATGCTTGAATACCGCATCAGAGCGCTGCTGGCTTCCTGTAGCCAGAACTATATTGTTATCCCTTACAGCCTTTACAAGCTCTACACCCTCTTTGATGGTAAATGTGAGGGGTTTTTCCATGTAAATGTCTTTTCCTGCCTGGCATGCCTCAACACCCATCAATCCGTGCCAGTGGTCGGGTGATACCACAATGACGCCGTCAATATCGTTCCTGTTGAGTATCTGATGGTAATGCTCGTAGGTAGCCACCTTGACATTCTCACCTTTTTCAGCATAGAATTCATTCATTCGCTGCTCAAAGCGCTCCCTTTTGATACCATAAACATCGGCACCGGCGACTATCTGAACTCCTTCAATACCACGGAAGCCCGCCATAAGGTACATTGTCTGCCTGCCGAGCCCGATAATCCCCAGCCTGATAATGTCATTGGCCGGGGTCTTGCAGCTTTTAACCAGCGGCAGCATTGAAAGCCCCGCTGCACCAGCAAGTGATGTCTGGATAAACTTTCTTCTTGAGATTCTTTGCATTGGTTTCAGGTTTTGTTATTAATATGGATAAAGGTTGATTGTATGTTGTGTCATGGCACAAACAGGAATGCAATTTACTTCAAATTCATAAAAAACACAAAAGCTGAATCAAAATACCCGGCAAACGGCCGGGTATTTGGATGTGTGCGCCGCTTCTTCGGGAGCCTGTAAGTTCAAAGTTTAATAATTCTAGAGGCTCCAGCCATTACGGTATTCTCTGTGATAGAATTTTTCGGCTTCAGGATCATCAACAAAATACTGAAGTGCCGGATCCCATTTTACAGGCCTGTCCAGTTCGTGTGCTATGTTGCCCAGAATACAGGTAGTGCATGTTCGGTGTCCCACTTCAACAGGTACAACCGGTTCTCTTCTGTGCCTCAGTGACATGATAAAATCCTCGAGGTGTGGAACCCCTGTTTCGTAAGGAATTCCTCCATGTCCCGCGAGCTCTTCCTCACCAGGGAAAAGTGCCGGATCTGAAGCATCGTAGTGGCCGCGTGCAACTTCGATCCAACCGTCTTCTCCCCAGAATTTGATCCCGCGGGTCATTGCATCATCATATGGCCGGTTGATAACCTTCACTCCGTTAGCATATACATAGGTAAGGTATTCGGCTCCATCATGACCCGGAGGTATGATCTCCACAGGGCCGCCGTCATCCTCACCGAGGGCCCATTGTGCTATATCAAAATTGTGAGCACCCCAGTCCGTTATGAACCCGCCTCCGGTCTCCTTAAAATATCTCCATTCTGCCCAATATGTCTCGTTCCTTGGTGGATCAAGAGATATTGGTGGATTCAGCCTTGCATTGTAATGCACGTATGGATTGGGGCCCAGCCACAGGTCCCAGTTCAGGTCAGCCGGCAGGGGTTCTTCAGGCAGATCATATGGGGCGGGGAAGTCTCCCACATAAGCATACACCCTGTCCAACTTACCGATAGCACCTGCACGTACGCTGACCACGGCATGATGGAAAAACCTGTCAGACCTCTGCTGGCTGCCAACAGCCAGGATCCGGTTGTTTTCCCTTACCGACCTTACTGTCTCTACACCTTCTTTGATAGTAAAAGTGGTTGGTTTCTCAAGGTAAATATCCTTCCCGGCCTGGCACGCATCTATTGTGTTTAGCGCATGCCAGTGGTCCGGTGTTATTATTACCACGGCATCAATATCCCTGATATCTAGAAGTTCGTGGTAATGCTCAAATGTTTGCACCCTTACATTTTCTCCAATTTCGGAGTAATGGTCATTCAGCATTTTTTCGAACCGGCGCCGTTTGATGCCGTACACATCTGCTCCGGCCACAACTTGTACGCCGGCAATAGAGTTAAACCCCCTCATAAGATGCAATGATTGCTGGCCCAGGCCAATAAACCCCAAACGGATAATATCGTTGGGAGAGACCCTGCAGCTTTTGACCAGAGGGAAGAGTGAAAGTCCGGCTGCACCGGCAATCGTGGTTGTCAGAAATCGTCTTCTTGAAATCTTTTGCATAGTGGTTTGGTTTTTTGGTTACTTTGTAATCTTACGGATTCTTATTCTCTGTTATTATATGGCATGCCATATTTTTTATCCTGGTACTTTTCCCGCCCCATTCAAATCCTGTTTGACCTGACAAGCCTGTTTTTCAGCAGGTGGCGGACGGGACTTATGAGCCGTTCCAAAAGGCTGAGTTCGTCTGTGGAGATATCTGCAATCCCGGGCAGTTCTCTCACAACCTCCAGCTCATGTCCGAAGGAGGTTACGGCGCCCTGTGAAAGTGATATCACTGCCGGGAATCCCTCTTCCACCGGCCCCCCTGATACTGATTGGATCCGGCCTTCAACCATACCAAATTCCATATAGGGATATCCCTCAAGCTTGATATTCACCCTTTGTCCGGGTCTTACCTTCCCGGCTCTTCTGAAAGGCACTATAATCCTGGCGTGTATATTGCCCATATCCTGAGGCACAATAGAGAAGACCGGCTCTCCTTCTTTCAGTTCCTGGAGGCTGCTCCATACAGAGAGGTAGTTTAGCGTTCCTGCAGCGGGAGCTACAAGCAGATGCCTGTTTTCCCAGGTTGCAAGAGAACTTTCAAGCTGGCGGAAGGCATTAACCAAAGCGGTAAAAAGATTCTGCTGCCGTTGCTCTTTTTCCAGGCGGGTATCGGCTATGGTCCGTTCCAGTCTGGCAATTGTGATACCAGCTTCAGAAAGTGCCAGTTCTGCATTCTCAACCGTTTTCTGCCTGCTGAGAAGGAGGGTCTGGGCTCGCTCATATTCCGAAGCGGAAATCACTTCTGACGCAAAAAGTGCAGCATCCCTCCTGTACTGTGTCATTCCCAGCTCAAGTTCGCGCACAGCAAGCGACTTCTGCCTGTCAAGGTTCTCCCTGTAGCTGGTATAGGCCTCCAACTCATGGGTAAGGGCTGCAATCCTGTGTTCATAAAAATCCTGTGTGATAAAGATCCTGTAGTCGTTCAAAGCTGCCACAAAGGCATTGTAGGAGGGCTGTACATCTCCAACTACCAGATCAGAAGGTAGCGAAACATATAGAATATCATCATTTTGGAAAATAGCAGAATTTACCAGCCTTACATAATTACCCAGCCTGAATATATCACTGTAGCGTGCCGGGTTTTCAATAACCGCAAGGGTGTCACCTGCTGAAACCCGGGCTCCGTCAGCCAGAAAGATCACTTGTGGTTTGCCGGCCGACCTTGCTATAAGAACAGATGGTGGGTTCTCCTTGGTTATTATTACCGGTGCCCTTACTATATCAGGATAGGTGAAAAAGCTGCTTCCTGCAATGATAACAGCAATGACGGCAAAGGCTATCCCTGTTCCCCATCTGACAATCCAGGCGGGGGGCCTGCCGAGGATCTCCCCGACATCCTCCGACCGGAGGTTTATATCAGTGTTCTTTTCACCAGGTTTTCCTTTTGCGGTTTTGCTTTCCATGACATAAAGATATAATATAACCGGCAAATTCGGTAAATTTACAGCTCAAGTTGATTTCTGACCAGGGTGTAATAGGCTCCTTTTTTTCTCGTCAGCTCACTGTGTGTACCTGACTCTACAATTTCACCCTTTTCAATAACCAGTATCTGGTCTGCATTCTTTACGGTGCTGAGCCTGTGAGCGACAACCACAACGGTGCGTCCCCTGTAGAAATTCTCCAGGTTGCCAAGAATAACTTTTTCATTATTGGCATCAAGGGCATTCGTCGCTTCATCAAAAAAGATGTATGCAGGATCTTTGTATACTGCTCTGGCTATCAGTATCCTCTGTTTCTGGCCCTGGCTAAGTCCGTGACCCTCGCTTCCAATTTTTGTGTTAAAGCCGAGAGGAAGGCTTTCTATGAAGCTGTCGATATTTGCAGTACGTGCTGCTTCCAGAAGCCTCTGCCTGTCGATGTTTTCAACACCGGGTGCAATATTGTTGGCTATAGTATCAGAAAAGATATAGCCATCCTGCAGAACGGCTCCGCAATTCCTGCGCCACTGCCTGATATTGTACAGGTCGAGGTTGTTGTTTCCGAGTCTTATCTCTCCCTTGACCGGGAGATAGAATCCCAGCATCAGTTTTATCAGTGTTGTCTTGCCGCTGCCGCTGGTACCAACTATTGCAGTCTGTTTTCCCGGTGGTATTGAGAAGGAGATATTGTTGAGCACCATCTCAGACTCCGGGCCTTCATATTGAAATGAAAGGCCTTCAGAACCGATTTCGGCTGCTGCAGGGATTTCCTGCAATTTTTCGGCATCAGGATCCTCTTCATCTCCCCTCTGATGTATCTCCCCCAGTCGTTCAAGGCTTATCTTTGCATCCTGTGTGGTGTTGAAGAAACTGATAAGTTGTTCGACAGGGCTGTTGAGCTGCCCGATTATATACTGTACAGCCAGCATCATACCCAGGGTCATGGTGCCGTCAACAACCGCCCTGGCAGCGATCACAGTTATCAGGATATTCTTGACTTCATTCAGTACAAGCGCCCCGCTTTGCTGATACTGTCTCAGAGCAAGCCCCTTTATTCCAATTCTGAAGAGCCTTGCCTGTATTCTCTCCCATTCCCATCTCTTCTGTTGTTCGCAATTCTGCAGTTTGATCTCCTGCATCCCCTGGATAAGCTGGATAAGGTTGCTCTGATGGGCTGACATCTGTGCAAACCTCTTGTGATCAAGCTCTGCCCTGCGTCTGAGGAAGAGGTAGACCCAAAGGCCGTAGACAATACTACCGAAAAGGAAGACTGAAAAAATAAGCATATTGTAGTAAAGCAACACCAGTCCGAATATGACCAGGTTCACCATTGAAAAAAGAATGTTGAGTGTGGTCCCGGTCAGAAATGACTCGATGCGGCGGTGGTCGCCTATCCTCTGCATAAGGTCACCTGTAAGCTTGGTGTCGAAAAACTTCATCGGAAGCCTCATGAGCTTGGCCAGGAAATCAGATATAAGTGAAATATTTACCCTTACTCCTATGTGGAGCAGTATCCAGTTCCTGATAAAGTCGACTGATGCCCTGCTCAGGGTCAGCACCAGCTGCGCTATAAGTACAAGGTATATGAAGCCCAGGTTCTGGTTGCCAATACCATGATCGACAATGCTCTGGGTCAGGAACGGGAATATCAGCTGAAGCAGGCTTCCAAGAATAAGTCCCAGAAAAAGCTGAATTATCAGTTTTCTGTATGGGGTAAGATACGAGAACAGGAACCTGAAACTTGTCTTGTCACTTCCTTCATCCCCGGCAGCAAAGAAGTCCGGTCCGGGATCCAGTAAAAGGGCAACACCTTTAAGTTCTCCTTCTTCAGAAGTTGATGCCCAGCAACGCAGGAACTCTTCCCTGCTGAATTTCACCTTGCCTCCTGCCGGATCTGCAACATGGAACACCTCCCTGCCCTTTTTGCCTGAAATACGGTAAAGTACCACAAAATGGTTTTGTGTCCAGTGCAATATGGCCGGCATGGGGGCTTCCTCAATGAGCTTCCCGGGAGTAAGTTTTACTCCCATGGTACGGAAGCCAATGCTTTCGGCGGCCTGGGCAATACCGAGCATGCTTACGCCTTCACGAGAAAGATAGCTGCGCTCACGCAGCGTATTCAACCTGTATCTTTTTCCATGAAAAGCGGCTACCATGCGGAGGCATGTGGGGCCGCAATCCATTGCATCGGGTTGTCTGTAAAGGGGAAATCCCATCAGGGTTTCGCTAATATGAGATACAGGCCGTAATTAAAATGATATATGCTGGCTACTGTTCGGGTATATGCCTTGTTGCAGAAAACGGGATCGTGCCGTCGGGGGTCTCCGTAAAGCCCTTCAGTTCATCATCCTCAAAATCCAGGACTGTCCTTACCGGATAACCTTCAACATAGACATCCATGGTTACCTTATTTTCCTCCTGCGTTATTCTGGCTATTCTTACCTCTATGCCGCTGTCAAATACTATCTTTCCAACAGGAAGGCCATCTTCATCCGTGTCGATCAATATTTTGCCCTTGCTGTACTCCCAGGGGGCCTGGGTTACTGAAAAGGCCCACTCACCAGCAAGTGGATCCCCGGCTTTGACCGCGGTTGCCAGGAATAGAAAAGAAATGATAAATAAACCGGTAAACCTGAGAAGTGATCTTTTCATAACATTATGTTTTAGTTTGGGTTAGTTGATATTTATGAAATTTTCATGCAATATAGTGCGAATTAACCATTATTACAAGCATCCTGCCCAATTATGAAAATCATGCTGTATGTAGTCCGATCTTATAAGTTATGAAGTGTGGAGGTATCTGGAAAGGTGTCCGGCGACACTTTTCCTTACTGGCCAGTGAGTTTCTTTTTGAGGTATGTAAAATTGAGAGCTGAACCTCTTGCCCTCTGCTCATTTGTAGATGCTCCGGCGTGCCCGCCTTCGGTATTCTCAAAATAGTAAACCCTGTAGCCCATATCCTCCATTTTGGCTACCATTTTCCTGGCATGTCCGGGATGCACCCTGTCATCTCTTGTCGATGTGGTAAAAAACACCACCGGGTAATCCCTGCCGGGCTCAATGTTATGGTAAGGAGAGTATTCTTTGATGAACTCCCACTCTTCAGGTATGTCGGGATTTCCGTATTCACCCATCCACGATGCTCCTGCAAGCAGCTTGTTGTAGCGTTTCATGTCAAGAAGAGGCACCTGGCAGATTACAGCGTTGTACAGATCAGGCCGCTGGGTAAATGCGACTCCTACCAGCAGGCCCCCGTTGCTGCCGCCCTGGATGCCAAGATGCCTGCCCGAGGTGATGCCTCTTTTTATAATATCTTCAGCTACAGAATGGAAATCATCAAAGACCTTCTGCCTGTTCTCTTTGAGCCCGGACTGGTGCCACCCGGGACCAAATTCACCTCCTCCCCTGATATTGGCAAGTACATATACTCCACCCCTCTCAAGCCATAGCTTGCCGGTAACAGCAGAGTAGGAGGGAAGCATTGAAATTTCAAATCCCCCATAGGCATAGAGGAGAGTGGGGTTTTTGCCGTTTAACTCCATGTCTTCACGGCCCACAACAAAATAGGGTATCAATGTGCCATCTGCAGATCTTGCTTCATGCTGCCATACTTTCAGGTTGCCGGCATCAAAAAATGCAGGCAGGGACTGGAGGAGCTTTACATTGTTATCGGCAGCATTGGCATAATAGAGAGATGATGGGGTCAGAAAATTCTGGTACCAGAAAAAATAGTCGTCATTGAAATTTGAGACAGATCCTGTCGAGATTGATCCGTAATCAGGTGCATCAACCCTGGTTGCATTCCAGCTACCATTTTCATAGTCATATATATAGAGTTCACTACTGACATTATTGAGCATATTAACTATAAGCCTACTGTAGCTGGCAGACACAGATCTTACGCCGGACCTTTCATCAGGCTCAACAATAAGTGTAAGATCATGCCTGTTGTTGAGCAGGTCTTCGTATGATACACTTACCAGCGATCCCTGTCTGAAAAGCTGGTTGCCCACCTGCCAGTCCGACTTCAGATCTATGATTACCTGGTTATTCAATATGTTCACAAGGTTAGCATCTTCAGGGATATCCAGTCTGATAACTTCTCCATTTTCGTATGCAAAATATTCGGAAGTGTAGAAGGTGATCCCTCTGCCGAACAGTACATATTTCCTTTCATTTTTGTTGATCACGAACCCGTATGATGAAACATCCTCCTTTTCACCCTCAAAGAGAACCGGGGCATCTTCAAGGGCCATTCCCCTTTTCCAGATCCTTATCTGCCTTGGATATCCTGAAGTTGTCATGGTCTCCTCTCCCAGGTCGGTCGATATAAGAAGTGTGTTTTCATCCAGCCAGCTCAGCCCTCCCTTTGCCTCCGGCATATAAAATCCATCTTCAATGAATGTTTTGGTGGTCATGTCAAACTCTCTTCTGACAACTGCATCGCCGCCTCCTCGTGACAATGACACCATGAAGCTGTTATAATCAGGGTATAGCCCGCTTGCTCCTCCAAATACCCAGTTAGCGCCATCCTTTTCAGACATTTCATCAATGTCAAGAATGATCTCCCACTCGGGGTTACCCGCCAGATATTTCTCCCTGGGCGTTCTTCTCCAGATCCCTCTTACATGTTCGGCATCCTGCCAGAAGTTGTAAATAAAATCACCTATTATCGAGGGTGAAGCAATCCGTTCGCGCGAGTTAAGTATTTCCAGGCTCTCAGCATAAAAGTCCCCGTACCTCCTGTCTGACTTAAGAATACCCAAACTCTGGCTATTTTTTTCTTCCACCCATTCAAGGGCTTTTTCACTTTCCACCTCTTCAAGCCAGATAAAAGGATCGTTATCATATTCCTGCGAATATCCTGATTCAGCCCCTGTAATAAGAGAAAATGCGAGCATAAGCGAAAATAGTTTTAGATGTTTCATGGTAGTCAATTATGTATAACTGTTTGTATAATGTTAATGCGGCTTGCTCCTGGCAGGCAAAACCCCGCCCGGTAAAAATAATATTTTTTTAAGGCTGTTTCATTAAATCCGGGTTTTCGGTATTGCAATTACCGGAAAAAAATAAAAAAAGCCTTCCGGGAAACCGGGAAGGCCTATTTACATCATTCAGGACTTTATCAATCAGCCCTTTTTCCTGTCTATAAGGTAATAGGTTATCAGGCTTATACCCCCGAAAAGAAAAAGCATTGAAAAATATGCAATTTCCGCCTGCATGTGTATATATGTTTCCAGCAAGTAACCTACCAGCAGTCCTATCGCCAGACCGCTCAGGAATATTCCCCACTTGAGCGTTGGCGAAGTTTCAGGCTTTGAGGCAAATATTGAGGCATCTGCACCTTTTTCAATAAGTGCCATCCTCTCCTTCTTCCTTATATTGAGATAAACCAGCATCACAATTGAGCCGAATATTACCCCAAGTATTAAAACGGGTGTTAGATCCATGACGTTTGATTTTTTTTTGATTAATATTCATCCGTATGACGCCTTTTTTTCCTGCCGGTTACAAATTGCTCAACCATTTTTTGCATTACTTTTGTTTTAAATACATGTAACCTCAGGGTGGAATCAACGTCATACCATTGAATATGAAACAGAGGGATGACATTTATTACATAGATAAAGTACTTAACGGAGATTCCTCTGCTTTCGCCGAACTGGTTGACAGGTACAAGACTATGGCCTTCAACATTTCAGCAAGGATTGTTGGCAGCCGTGAAGATGCAGAAGAGGTTGCACAGGATTCATTTGTAAAGGCATACAGGTCTCTCAGCTCGTTTAAACGAAGTGCAAAGTTCTCTACATGGTTGTTCAGGATTGTATATAACACTTCGGTTTCCCATTACCGAAAAAGTAAAAGGGAAGTGGTTTCTGGTCGGCTGGATGACCGCGCCATTAAACATACCGGCCAGCCGGTTGAGGATCCGGCTGCCGATGATGCCGATCTTACGGCAGCCCTGCTGAATGCCCTGGGTTGTCTCCCTGGCGAAGAACAGACCATGATAACCCTGTATTATTACGAAGATAGTAGTATTGATGATATAGCTCTTATAATGAACATGTCGGCATCTAATGTAAAAGTAAGACTTTACCGTGCAAGAAAAAAGCTGCATGACCAGATCAGCCAGCTTATGGCAGACGGGGCCGGCGCATAATAAGCAAAGCAATGGAAAGAAAAAATGAAGATGATTTGATAAGGCTTATGTTCCGTAAAATCCCTCTGGAAGATGTTTCCGAGGATTTTACCCGGCGCGTGATGTATCAGGTTACTGCGGAACCGGGCATTTACACTACAGAAAGAGATTATATCGAATTGTGGTGGGTTCCCGTCTCAATAATCGGCATAATTGCTCTTTATCTGACCGGGGCCTCTTCGTTACTGGTCACCCAGATGATGCCGTGGCTGGAGTTGGCATATAACAAGCTGGTAGTACTTTTTGGAATTATTGCCGGATTGTTTCCTTCCATTAAGATTGAGATCCAGGCAGTACCTGTTGTGTCTTTGATTGCAGCAGCAATAATGCTGATATTGTTTATTGACCTTCCATTACGCCTGCAAATCAGATCAAACAAACTATCCGGCCGGTAAGCCCCCGGGAATTGAAAAAAAACTGCCCTTTCCTTTTCACTTATGATGGGTGCTAACCTTTCATACGGGATAAATGAAGGAAATGCCGGGCAGTCTTTTTTATCTTTTCAGAGAAAACTTGCTATGCTGCGTTTTGCTGCTGAATTAATCTGTTTAATTGTTCTTTTGATAAAGGATATTTTTTTTCCGGGCAGGGAGAAATAGAAACATGTCCCGTTGCCGGGGCATGTTTCATGCCACATATTACCGCCCATAAGTTCAATAAGCTTTTTCGAAACCGACAATCCCAGCCCCGCTCCTTTCGAGGTGCTTCCGTTTTCACTCAGAAGCCTGCTTCTGAAAGGTGTGAAGAGGGCCTCTTCATCAAGGGTGCTGATACCGATACCTGTATCCTTTACGAAAAAATCGGCTTTACCGGCATCTGATATTGTATAACCGAATTTTACATAACCCTTTTCTGTGTACTTTAAAGCATTGTATATCAGGTTTTTAAATACCTGTTTAAGACGTCTGTGGTCTGCCAGTGCGTACATTTCATCATCACCCGACTTGGATACAACAATGCTCAACTCTTTCTGCCTGAAATGGAACAATTCCTGACACATAGTGTACAGCTCATCCATAAGCTCATTCAGGTAACATTTTCCTGACGAAAGGACCAACTCACCGCTCTGAAGCAATGATGCATCGATCATATTGTCGACTATTTCAAGCAAGTCGTTGCTGTTGGAATTGATCTGCTGGAGGCATTCGAGCTTTTCCTGTTCATCAAGTTTTTCCGCCATAAGCAGATTTGCAAAACCCACTATGGCATTCATGGGGGTCCTTATATCATGGCTGATATTGGACAATATTGTTGATTGCAGGTTCTGCATCCTGGTCCGCATTGTATCCAAATCTTCCTCCAGGCTGGCTATCTTGTTCACCAGCTTCCTGTTCTCTTCTTCTACTTCTTTGTACATTGTTTTCCTCTTATTATAAAATCAGGCTACTGTAGCCGGAAGGTTTAATTGCACAAGGCAATTATCTTCCGGCTCTGAAGTTCAAAGCTTTTTTACAGTGCTTTAATTACAGCCTTCTGGTTATACGTCTGGCCTGATTGCTATAGTAGCCATCGTTCCCGGCAATGGCCGAGAACAGTTGTTCAGCCTCTTCTATCTTCCCGGTTTTCAGGTAGCAAAGTCCCAGATACCACTCAGCATGCTCGATAAAAAGGTTATCCTCATGTTGAATGATTTCATTAAAAGACATTTCCGCATTGTTAAAACGGTCTGTTTCCATAGAGGAAATACCGCTATAAAACCTGGAAGTAACATTATTCCTGTCATTTGCCAGAACTGTTTCGAACAGTAGAAGCGCCGATTCAAATTCCCGCTGTTCATACTTTTGCATAGCCGCACTCAGCAGTCCGGCCACTTCGGAGTTCCCTGAACGTACATTCATTACCCCGTCATAGGGTTCATAGTACGTTTCAAAAAGTTTATCGGGCTCGATGGTCCTGTAGGTGTAAAACCATATTCCTGCACCCATCATCACCAACGCTGCCAGTGAGGCAACAGCAACCCTTACTGTACCGGGTATCCGTATCTTTTTGCTCTTTGCGCGGGTATTTCCGTTTGTCTTCTTATCGAAAAGGCTGCTGATCTGGGCCCGGAACGCAAGGGTTTCCTCATTGAGAATTGCCTCCCCGATCTCCTTCTGCAAGCGCACCTCCTCGGCGAGGGACGGGTAGGCTTTCATCTCCCTGGTGAACCACCTAAGCTCCTCTTTCTCCATTTTTTTATTCAGGTATTTGTCTATAAGTCCCGAATAGTCAATTTGATTGTTCATAAGTAAGTATTTATGTTTATTATGTTCTTTATATAACTGGTATCCAGTGCCTTGANAGCATGGCACCATCATCTAATCGGGTATGAGTATGTCATCGCAAATTATACATACACCACACACGCAAGTTCTGACAGTAGTCTTGTTTTTACTGTCGTTCTTGGTGGTTTTTTCGGTACCGCCTCTTATGATGTTAAGCGAATGCCGGTTCAGGCGATACTGCCTGAGATTGTCGTTTTTAGTTTTTCTGCTCATGATTTCAGGTTTAATGTAATTAGGTTTTATTTTTTCCAAAACTGCTATTATCACTTGAATATGAACGGAAACGTAACTCCGGTTCATCCGTTTCCAGGTATCCCCTGCACTGCTACCCGCAGCCCGGCAATCCACCTTTCTTCCTGATGGTGGCACCTGCACGGCGCATATATACCAGGCATTGCACTTTTTACAGTTTATCTAGTAGACACTGTAATTTGTCCGGTTCGACAACCGGCAGTGCCAGTGAAAATCTAATCGTCATCGTCATTGTCATCGTCGTCATCCGGATCCGGGTCGTGAAGAAGGATGTCCTCGTCTACCGACTGTGTAACTCCGCCCCCGCCAAAGCCTCCACGTATGGCATTCATTTCATATATGTTCATGCTGCTGTTGTCAAGTCCGCTGAAAAAGTCTTTTGTATTCATGGTTTCAGGTATTAGGTAATGTCAGGTTAATGGTTTTATGCTGGTTAGTCGTCCTTATCATCGTCGTCATCGTCGTCATCCGGATCCGGGTCGTGAAGAAGGATGTCCTCGTCTACCGACTGTGTAACTCCGCCTCCACCAAATCCTCCGCGTATGGCATTCATTTCATGTATGTTCAGTTTGTCCTGCTGGGTGTTGAAATAGTCCTGGGTTTTCATGGTGGTAAAATTTTAGGTTAAATTATTATTCTTTTGGGTTTTTTGTGTTTTCTGGTCTCTGGTGTCTTTACTATGAGGTGCAAAATCTAAATAAACGTGACAATGGTTTAAAAAAAGTTTTCAGGGCTTATTCTGTAACAAGTTGTATTAAAAATCAATCAGGCATCTGTTTAGTCAGACAAATATTTTTTTTGATTTTTACAGGTCCGGTGCAGGAGTTTCCATCCTGTTTTGTCCCTTAAAGAGCAAAATTCCAGGTTCAGGCGATAAAAAATATTGAAAAAATGCTCCTTTTATCTTATAATTGGCCGAATTGTTTATTTTTACTGCGAATATTGCTCAAAAAGCTATGCAGTTCAGTTATTTGGCAAATAGAAACAGGGATACATTTACTGTTCGTATGACAAGTTTCATTGTTGGGTTCATGATGGCATCGGTTTCTGCCTTTTCGTCAACTGCAATGAGCCAGTGCGAGGCTGCATCCGATTCTGCCCGTATATACAACACTCTTGGAATAGAGAGCTACAGCACCGGTAATTATGAGCTGGCAATGGACTATTTCAGGAGGTCTTTGCAGATAAAGAAACAGGAGACGGGCCCCCTGTCACCCGACATGGTGACCACTTATTCAAACCTGGGTGCGGTAAGCAGGAGGCTTAACAACAGCAGCGATGCAATGCACTATTACGACACCGCCGCATATATCTCTGTGAATCATTTGGGCAGCGACCACCAGTGGCTGGGAGCTGTTTACCATAATCAGGCAAACCTGTTAAGGGAGATGGGAGATTATGCCAGGGCGAACTCCTATTATTTGAATGCATTGCGCATCTTCAGGATTAATGACCAGCAACGCCATATAGGAGCTCTGTACAATAACAAGGGAATAACTTATGAAAGGTCCGGGGATTTAGACATGGCCAGGGAGTTTTACCTTCGCTCCATTGATATTAGAAGGGAGTCAGATCCGCTCCAGAAGTTTTTCCCGCTTCTTAACCTTGCTAACTCTTTTATGGCAGCGGGAATTACGGAGGAAGCGGACAACTATTACAGGATGGCAGAAAAGGCGGCGGTTGACACCTGGGGAAATGATCATGTCAATGTCGCATACAGCATGATGAATTACGGAATTTTCCTGGTTAAAATGACGGATGATCCTGGTGCGGGATACAGTAAACTGCAACGTGCTCTCGATG
>SL_3KL_010_SEDDRAFT_10001037_pt1 | contig 24721 bp, 13 predicted proteins | sample SodLakKL_010_SED_2_FD_10381 | JGI IMG/M metagenome (IMG submission 10381) | reverse complement strand
TTCGGACGGCGTAACAATGGCAAAAGTTCCCTGATCAATGCGCTTGCCCAGCAAGAAATTGCCATCGTTTCGGACGTTCCCGGTACGACCACCGATCCGGTCAGGAAGTCTATGGAAATTCCCGGTATCGGGCCTGCCATCCTGGTGGACACCGCAGGCATTGATGACACCGGCGAACTGGGGGCAAAACGGGTGCATAAGTCGCTTGCCACACTGAAAACAGTAGACCTGGCAGTGTTGGTCATTACCCATAACCATTTTGATGATTTCGAAGTAAAGCTGGTTGAGGCTTTCAGAAAACAAGACGTACCTTTTGTTTTGATACATAACAAATCTGACGTAGTACCACCATCTCCTCAATTCATACATTTTGTTGAAAAAGAGTTTGGTGTGAAACCAATGCCATTCTGTGCCCTTGATCCGCAAAACCTGGAAGAAGTGATTTCAGCGCTGAGGAAGGCAATGCCCGAAACGGCATACCGGGCGCGTTCGTTGCTGGGCGACTTGCTCTCTTATGGCGACCTGGTTGTGCTGATCACACCCATCGATAACGAAGCCCCCGAAGGCCGGCTCATACTGCCCCAGGTGCAGGCCATAAGGGATATCATCGACAATGACTGCATAGCTGTCGTGGTGAAAGAGAAAGAAGTGGATGCCCTGATGAAAAATCTCAACCCCAGGCCAAGCCTTGTGGTCACCGACTCTCAGGTGTTTCTGCGTGCCGATGCATCAGTACCCGGGGATATTCCGCTCACCAGTTTTAGCATCATGCTGGCCCGCCACAAAGGAGATTTTGAAAACTATTTGCGAGGCACACCCAAAATCGCTGAACTTAAAGACGATGACCGCGTTTTACTGCTGGAATCATGCACCCATCATGTAGCCTGCGACGATATCGGCAGGGTGAAAATACCACGATGGATGAGCAATTACACAGGTAAAAAGCTTCATTACGATGTAGTTGCAGGGCTTGGTGATTTGCCGCGCCCAATCACCGATTACGCCCTGGTTGTTCAGTGCGGGGGATGTATGATCACACGCAAACAGATCAAAAGCCGGCTCCAGCCTGCTATTGAAGCCGGTGTGCCGGTAACAAATTACGGTATGGCCATCGCATGGATGCATGGGATCTACCACAGGGCCGTAGCCCCATTTACCCTGCTGGAAAAAACAAAAGAGGATTATCTTTAATGATGAATGAAACGTCTGTGTTTCTTCAAACCAACGAATTTTAACCGGAATAAGAGATCATTGAATGGCACAGGATATCAAAAAAATATTGCAAAAGCAAAACCTTACAAAGGCTGATATTATTGATTTGCTTTCTGCTGAAGGAGATGAGCGTAACCTTCTTTTTGCCACTGCCGCTGAGGTAAAAGAAAAATTCGTGGGTAAAAAAGTATTTTACCGCGGACTCATAGAATACTCCAACCTTTGCGGCAAAAACTGCCTCTATTGCGGGATCCGTGCCGGTAACAAAAAGGCTAAAAGATACGAGGTTACGGAGCAGGAAGTACTGGATGCTGCAAGTTATGCCTGGGAAAATAAGTTTGGAAGCATCGTTATCCAGGCAGGGGAAAGAAGCGGAAAAGAATACGTCAGCCGAATAGAGGGTTTACTCAGGGAAATCAAGCGGATGAGTAATGGAGAACTGGGTATTACGCTCTCTCTTGGCGAACAAAGCGAGGAAACCTACCGCAGGTGGTTCGATGCCGGTGCACACCGCTACCTGCTGAGAATTGAAGTGTCCAATCCGGAGCTGTACCCCAAATATCATCCCGATAACAAAAAACACGATTACCATAGAAGGCTCGAAGCCCTTTACCTTTTGAGAAAAGTTGGATACCAGGTAGGTTCAGGAGTAATGATCGGACTGCCATTTCAAACAACGGAAGACCTGGCTGATGACTTGCTGTTTTTTCAACAGCATGATATCGACATGGTTGGTATGGGGCCTTACATCGAACACGAAGACACACCCATGTATCAGTTTAAGGATTTACTGATGACCAGGGTTGAGCGCTTTAACCTGAGCCTGAAAATGGTCGCTGTGCTGCGTATCTTAATGAAGGATATCAATATTGCAGCTACCACTGCTATGCAGGCCATCGACCCCATGGGCAGGGAAAAATCCATTAAGGTAGGTGCCAATATCATTATGCCAAATCTCACACCTACACAATACCGCGATGACTACAAGTTGTATGAAGACAAACCGTGCACGGATGAGGATGCGGAAGAATGCAAAAGATGTCTGGAGGCACGCATACATATGGCGGGAGGTGAAATTGGCTATGGCGAATGGGGCGATTCGAAACATTTTGCCAAACGAAAGCATGAGTAACAAAAAGTTTGCTTCCGGTGCTCTCAAAGTAAACCTTGCTGAAACACGCAAGGTCAAAATTGATGTGCCCGCTCATCATAAGGAAATACTGAATCTTTCTGATGGCCACTGGGGTATTCATAAACGCACCAAAGCATTTTTTGAAGAACTGCACCATCCCTATGTAAACCACAATGTAATTGCCGAAGAATACCGGAAAATCATTCTTGGCGATCGCTGGCTTTACGAACAATCAGAAAAGCCGGAACAAAACGTCACAACGTTACTGGATATCCCGGCAGAACTTTTTAAAAAACCCATCGACGAGGAGGTTGCCAATCAGCTTTTCAGAACATACATCGAATTTTTTGGCAACCATACACCGGGAACGGACGCCTACACCAAAACCCTCGCTGATCACCTGCTTCAGGCCTTACACGATCTAATTGGGAATAGGCCGGGGATTCTTGTAAAAAACAATGACCATCTGAAAAAACACCTTACATCCCTGGCCGGACATCCGTATTTTCGTGCTCCTCTTACCGAAATCATCCGCAAGGTTTTGCATAATAGCATCCAATATTGGGAAACAAATTCGCAAACGGAGGAATGGTTTTCCCAAAAAAAGGATCTTTTCACCAGGGATTATTCCAGCGATGTGCAAAGCATCGGCAAAACATTTTTTGCAAAACAAAAGGACGCCCTTAAAAATTGTGACGACTGGGAAAGCCTGTGTTCTTCCGTGCTCTTCTTCAACGAAACTGCTCTATACTTCAAAGAGTTCATTGAAAGGTTTGAAAAACACATTGAGAAATTTTACTATATCCTGTATTTGTTGCATCTCCCCGGTATGGCAGCGCATAAAACACAACTGCTTTGGGAGTTGAACAAGATCATTAGAAACATACGTAAAGAGCTGGACAAAGATGAGTTTACTCTTTTTCTGGAAAACATTTTCCCGCTTTTCAGTGAGCTCAAAACGACCTATATGTCAACCGTGCTTGAATGCATTCTTACCCTTGGCAAAGAGGTTATCGAGATCAGGGAAAGAAGGGTGATCAGTCTTTTTGAAAACAAGCTTATTGAATTGGCTTTTGCAGGGCCGGGCATAGTGCATATACAGGAAAACTGGCAGTTAAAGGTAGATCCAAACCACCTGAAAAACATCCGTGTTTGGCTGGAGTTGATCATGCACGCACCATACACCTTCAGAAAACTACTGTCAGCCCTGATTGTCAATCTTCGGTTGGGCGGGATCTTTATTTTTGATACCGACCTTTTTCAACGCGATATCACCCGTCTTCTCAACAGCGATATTTCCCCCTTATACAAACAAATCAAACAGCTCACACGTATATTCCCGGTTTATTTCAACGAAATAGGGGCTGAAGGTGAACTCCGCGAGGTAACCACCGTGATGGATGAATTGTCGGGAAGACAGGACAAGCTTATTCATTTTCTAAGAAAGCAGGTACACATAGAAGGAAATAACACACATATCGATCTGTGTAAAAAAATATTTAACTATTGGTATGATGGTGATAAGAATCACCTTGTAAGGCATTTACCCGCAGAAGTTCACGCCCAGTTGAACAATAAAAGCAGATGGTTTACAGGAGTAAATCGTTTGCTTGGAAAAATTGGTGACCACAGTCATATGGGTCCGGGTGATTTGTTGAAACTTAGCAAGGACCGGTTTGACAAATTGCTTGCGAAAACAGAACATCCCAACCGGGATGACAAAAAAAGAATTGAACTGCTTTTTCAATTGTATGCACTACTCAGAGAAAAATACTCTTTTGATGTATCAGACATCAGTACTGTGCTGAAGCGGCATCATTTTTTCAGTGAAAAAGAAATTGTCCGGTTGAACAAGTATCTGAATTCCGGTAAGATAGACAAAGGGTTACAAATGGTTTTCCAGTTTATCGACCGGCTTAACCAGGTGATATTCGATCCTGCATTCAGCGAAGGCTGGGAAAGCATTTATCACAAAAGGCATATTGCTTTTGGTATTCCTTCGATGTATGGCCAGTATCGCGAGGACAAGTTTGAAGCACTTGGTTTGATATTCCGTTTGGAGCGTTTGGCATCCAATCTTATGGAAGAAAAGATTTACGCATTACAAACCAAATACATCACGGCAAAATCCCTGAAATCTTCCTATCATATTCTTTCCTTATTCAGGAAAGGGCTCGAACTTGATGGAATAAACAGCCAGGGATTTGATTCCAACCTGCAAATGCTGAAATACGGCCTCACAAGCGAAAGCTTCTCTTTGGCTCAATTCATCAACCTGTTTCAATTCATGGCCAAAAATGTCAAGGACATCATCAATACATACTTTTTTGGCTTTTACGATCAGCCCCTTCGTATGATCATACCCCAGATCATCGATCCAGGTAAACAGCTTTCGCAGAATGAAACGCGTGAAGCGATCATTAAGCATTCAGAAAAATTCTACAGGGAAATACTTGCCACATCTTTTCTGATTCAACCGCTTGACAATTATATCTCGCGAATGATACATTCATTGCAGGATATGATTGATCATTTTAAACCGGAAATCATACGTGATATCATGTCTTACGACCCTGGTTTGGTGGCCAGCCCGCTGTTTAAGCCAACGCCCAAAATGGACAACCAGATATTTCTGGGTTCGAAAGCATATTTCCAAAAAAAACTTTTAATGGAGGGCTTTCCCGTTCCGCCGGGTTTTGTCCTCAGTACCGAGGTTTTTCGCCGCAAACGGGCCATTCGGTCAAATCCATCCCTGGAAGCAGAGGTGGACAGCCTCATCAAAGTACATCTGCAAAAACTCGAAAAAAAAACAAGACAAAAATACGGCTCCCATAAGAACCCCTTGCTTTTATCGGTCCGGTCGGGTACGGCCATTTCCATGCCCGGCGCCATGAATACATTCCTGAATATCGGCTTAAATGATCACATTGTTGAATCATTGAGCAAGAAGTCCAATTTTGGATGGACTTCATGGGATTGCTACAGGCGTTTGCTGCAAAGCTGGGGAATGACCCATGGTATTGATCGTGATGTATTTGATCAGGTCATGATCGATTTCAAAGACAAATACCGGGTAGAACAAAAAATACAGTTTTCTGACAAACAGATGCGCGAAATGGCCTTCTCTTATAAAGAAATACTTTTAAGAGAAAATATTGATTTTAAGGAAGATGTATGGTCTCAGTTGAAGCATGCAATTAGATGTGTTTTTGACTCATGGGATTCGGACCGTGCAAATGTATACCGCAACCATTTGCAGATCGCCGATGAATGGGGTACAGCGGTTGTTATCCAGCAGATGGTGCTTGGGAATATCGACGAATATTCGGGCACCGGTGTAGTTTTCACGCAAAACCCCATGATCCAAAAACCGGGAATTTATTTGAACGGGGATTTTACGCTTTGCAGCCAGGGCGAAGATATTGTGGCAGGGCTTGTACATGCGTTACCTGTATCGGTTTCGCAAAAACAGTTAACCGGCCGTGAGAATCAACAGTCAATGGAAGAACTGCTGCCGGATATTTTCCGCAGGCTGCATTCGCTGGCATACGAGTTGGTCGACACCAGGGGATTCAACCACCAGGAAATTGAATTTACTTTTGAGTCTTCTGATCCTGCAGATTTGTATATCTTGCAGATCCGTGACCAGGATACACAAAAAGCCGAAAAACTGCAGGTTTTTGTTGACAAGGTATCTGATATGCATTTGCTGGGCAGGGGCATCGGCGGCGGTGGAGGTGCCCTTAGCGGGAGATTGGCCATCGACATGGATGACATTCATCATTTGAGAAAAAAANACCCTGGCCAGGCCTGCATCCTGCTGCGTCCCGATACCGTACCTGATGATATTCCCATTATCTTTGAATGCGACGGATTGGTGGCGGCACGCGGTGGAACGACATCGCACGCAGCCGTTACGGCGGCCAAACTCGGAAAAGTTTGTGTGCTCAACTGCCGGCCGCTTCAGGTAAATGAAAAGGCAAAAACCTGCTCCATCAATGGAGAAACCCTGGTGCCGGGGGATCTGATATCCATAGACGGGTTTTCCGGAAACATTTNCAAAGGGCAGTATAGAACGGATTACACAGAAATCATTCATTCATAACCAATGAAATTCTGAATATAAATTTCATAAAAAAAAACCATAATTATGGAAATAGACAGAGGAAAAAACCTGCTTGGAATTAACGGACTGGGTCGGATTGGCAAGCTGACCCTTTGGCACCAACTGCTCACAAGACATTTCGACGGAGTGGTCATCAATATTGGCCGTGAAGTTGGAACTTCAATTGAGGATGTTATCCAGGTGATGGAAACAGATTCAACCTATGGACATATATCACGTTTTCTTTATGGATTAGGAGGCCGGTCCAAACAATTTACCGTTGTTGACGAAGCCGCCGGGATTCTTCATTATGACGACTTCATCATAAAAATATTGAGAAACAAAAGGAATCCCGCAGAAATTGAATGGAGAGAAAACGGTGTCAGGCTTGTGATCGACTGCACCGGCAAGTTCAATGACCCAACCCATCCTGCAGGCAGGGAAGGCGGAAGTTTGCGCGGACATCTTGAAGCCGGTGCAGAAAAGGTTTTGCTGAGTGCACCCTTTAAAATCAAAGACAAAACCAAACCAATGCCTGACGACAGCAAAATGATGGTTTATGGAATCAACCATCTGGATTTTAACTCTTCTCGTCACCGCGTTCTCTCTTCAGCCAGCTGTACCACAACCGGTTTGGCACATATGCTTTTTCCGCTTTTGCAAAACCTTGAAACTTCCCGGATAGTGACAGCCTCCATGTCAACAGTGCATGCCGCAACCAACAGCCAGCATGTATTGGATGCAGTACCGAAAGCAGCAGCAGGTGACCTGAGAAAAAACCGGTCGGTGTTGAACAACATTATACTGTCAACAACAGGAGCCGCCAAAGCCCTTGAAAAAATAATGCCCGAAATTGAAGAAATCGGCTTTATGGCTGATTCAGTGCGAATTCCAACCAACACAGTGTCGCTCATCATTCTGAACGTAACTTTTAATTCCGGAATAACCGACAAAGGTGAGCCGGTAATCAATAAAAGCTTCCTGAATACCGTTTATTCAAAGGCGGCGGCCGGTCCGCAAAAAGAACTGCTCGTTTTCAGTCAAAAGCAAAATGTCTCCGCCGACTTGATTGGATTTCCCGCTGCGGTGGTAATAGAAGGTCATGAAACGCATACACGCACAGGCTTTATTAACCTGCCTGAAAGTGTAATGAAATCAGTAGGGGTGAATGTCGATAAAGACCTGAATCTTCCGGTTACCCATGCCAAAATTTTCGGATGGTACGACAATGAATATGGAAGCTATGTGAATACCATGGGAAAGCTAATTCGGTATGTGGACAAAAACATGCAATAATAAACATCAATCAAAACCAACTTTTAAATTTAGTTCTTGTTATGAAACATGTCAAAGACCTGAAAAGACCCGACAAAGAAGTCCTGCCTGTTAACGATGATGTGAAGTGGGTAGGCGTGATCGATTATGACATCGTTACCTTTGATGTGGTAATGGAAACGGAATATGGTACAACCTACAATTCCTATTTTATTGATGCCGAAAAAAAGGCCCTTATAGAAACATCCAAGGAGAAATTCTGGGATATTTACCTGGATAAGCTGAAAAAAGTGGGAGATCCTGCAGAAATTCAGTATATTGTTCTGAATCATACAGAGCCGGATCATAGCGGAAACCTGGCCAATGTGCTAAAAGTAGCACCCGATGCAACAGTTGTTGGCAGCAGGCTGGCCATCCAATACCTGAAGGATTTCCTGGGAAATGAGTTTAAGCACATGGTTGTGAAAGACGGCGACACCCTGGATTTGGGAAACAAAACACTTCGCTTTATTTCTGCACCCAACCTCCACTGGCCCGACAGTATGTACACTTACCTGGAAGAGGACAAGCTTTTGTTTACCTGTGATTCTTTCGGCTGTCATTACGCACATCCCGACATGTATGATGACAAAGTGGGAGACTTCAGCGATGCTTTCAGGTATTATTTTGATGTGATCCTCAAACCTTTCAGCAAATTTATGCTGAAGGCCATTGATAAGATCAGGCCTTTGGAAATCAATGGGGTGCTTACAGGGCACGGCCCCTTATTGTTAAAAGACTGGAAAAAATGGGTGGACCTTTCTGAGGAGTATGCCCGGGCTGCATTGCAAACGCCGCAGGAAAACTATGTCTTTATCCCTTATGTTTCTGCTTATCATAATACGGGTAAAATGGCCGAAGCGATCCGTGACGGAATCATGAGTGCCGGTGATTTTAGCGTTGAAGTGGCTGACATAGAAACCATGCCTCTGGGAGACGTGGATGAGAGAGTGGCCAAAAGCAGCGCCATTATCGTAGGATGCCCCACCATCAATCAAAATATTTTGCTTCCCATTTACAAACTATTTGCTGTGATCAGCCCGATACGTGACAACCGGAAAATTGGTGGATCTTTCGGATCCTACGGATGGAGCGGAGAAGCCGGAAAACTAATCAACAGCACATTGAGCAACCTCAAACTCAACGTACACGGCGATGGTGTTTTTGTGAAGTTCACACCCCACGAAAATGAGTTTGAGCTTTGTTTTAATTATGGCAAAGAGATTGGGGAGAAGCTTGCTGCTAACCGTTAGCAGCTTGGCAAATGCCAATGATTTACCTGTAATTTAAAAATTTGTCCGACATTTTGAAAAAAAAGAACACCTTATGGCTGTGTTTGGTGCTGCTTGCCCTTCTTACCGGATGTGCAAGCAGTATACATTATGCCAACCGCTTTGTTATTGAAGAAACCGATATCCACGTTTTGGTGCTTCCCCCGGCAAACCTGCTGAAAACATACAGCCCGGAACATCCGGACAGCCTGTCACCTGATGAATGGCGTGAAACAGATGTGCAAGAAGCACAGTTCCTTGTACAGGTTAACGACTCATTGTTTATTGACAGGTTTATTCATTCACTGAAGGACCACCTGGAATTGCTGTACATCAAATATTATGGTCCAGAAGATGCCGATGCTTTTTTTGCACTGCAAGAACCGGCATATGTGTTTACACTTGCTCAAATGGAGCTGATTGAATATCTTGATGAAGAAGTGTTTGTCGGACGCTCCGGATTTGATCGCTATATCGGAAGAGCAGAAATAACCGTTGTGGAAAACAATCTGTGGTTTGAGTTTCATAAAGTGCATGATCCGGATTTCGATATGCAGGTTCTCTTTAGTGCCAATGCCACCGGCGAGCATATTGAGGGCCGGTTTGTCAGAATGACTGACGGGCGCGTACGATTTGACCCCACCAGGTACCCGTTGTCTGTAGAAGACTTGTACGACCTGGCAAATTATTCAGGTCAGCAGAGTGCTCAAAAGATATTCGACCATTTGATGAATCTCTATATAAGGGAGAATTTGGGAAGAAAGACTGATGGATATTACAGGTATGACATGCAGAGGCACCAGATTTTTATAACCGCCGATCCACCTTTTATTCGCATAGAAAAGGCCGAATCTGCAGATGATGATCAAGACTTATAACGCGTAAAGGGTACGGTGTCTAAGGGTGCAAAGTCTTTCTGAAGATAATTGAAATAACCGGAAATGGCTATCATGGCTGCATTATCAGTACAATACTCAAAGCGTGGAATGTAAACCTTCCATTTCCCTGCCGCCTCCTGCTCCTGCAATGCTTTTCTAAGCCCGGAGTTGGCTGAAACCCCGCCTGCTATGGCGATGTGCTGTATGCCTGTTTGCCGGGCAGCCAAATGAAGTTTCTTCATCAGAATTTGTATGATATTTGACTGGATAGAAGCTGAAAGATCATGAAGGTTTTTTTCAATAAAATTGGGATCATGCTTTAACTGATCCCTGAGAAAATACAAAATGGATGTTTTAAGTCCGCTGAAACTATAATCAAGACCGCTGACCTGCGGATGCGGGAATGAAAAGGCATCGGGATTACCCGAACTTGCATGCCGGTCGATCAGCGGCCCACCTGGGTAAGGCAGTCCCATGATCTTTGCCGCTTTGTCAAAAGCTTCTCCCGCCGCATCGTCGATGGTTTGTCCTATTACCTCCATGGAATAAGGATTTTTTACAAGCACAATCTGGGTGTGCCCTCCTGATACGGTTAAACAGAGAAAGGGGAATGGTGGTGGAGGCTTCTGAAGCTCATCTTCAATAAAAAGTGCATGAATATGGGCATGCATATGGTTTACGGTGATCATCGGAATACCCAAAGCAAATGCAAATGATTTGGCAAATGATGTACCAACCAGCAAAGAGCCCAGCAAGCCCGGGCCATTGGTAAAAGCAACCGCATGTAATTGTTTTTTTTGTATATTTGCTGACCTTAAAGCATTGTCTATTACAGGAATAATATTCTGTTGATGAGCCCTGGATGCCAACTCAGGTACAACGCCCCCGAAATTTTTATGGACATCCTGATTTGCTATCAGGTTGGCAAGAACTTTGCGGTCCTTAAGAACCGCAGCGGAAGTATCATCGCAGGAGGATTCAATTCCCAGAATAAATGTGCTCATAGGTAACAAACAAATGCTTAATGTGATTTCATATTCATAAGGCGGAGGCAAAGGTATCAAAAAAAGAAGAAAAATATGGATATCATTACTGGTCATCATCATTATGATGCCACTTCTTGCCTATGGCCTGTTGCAAAGCAGTCGCGTGCAAACATACCTGGTGAGTCATCTTACCGATTATTTTTCCAGGGAACTGCAAACTGAAATCTCTATTGGAAGTGTTGACATCCGGCTCTTTCGCAGTGTCATACTAAAAGACGTCAGAATCAGCGACCGGCAGGGTGAACAATTACTTGAAATGCGCAAGATGCGTTTTGAGCTCGGCAAATTGTCTTTTAAAAACCGAACCCTGATCATAAAAGAGCTGGAATTCAGAGATGCGTTTCTCAATTTATTCAAAGACCATGAAGAAGAAAGTTATAACTTTCAATTCCTGGTTGATTATTTCTCCGGATCCACTGTCCAAAACGGCAATAACAGGTGGGAGTTTACATGTGAGGCATTTAAACTTACCAACGCTTCTTTCTGGCATCTTGACCTGAACAAGGAACCTAAGCTTAATGGTTTTGATCCGGCCAATTTTTATGTCAGCGGGTTCTACCTCGCCATGAACCAGATCGAAATTGTGGACAACACCCTCTCATTGGCACTGGATTATCTCTACTATAACGAATCCTCAGGTTTTATTATTGATTACCTTTCAGGTAACATTTCATTGACACATGGACAACTGGATATTGATAACTTCATTTTCCGTTCAGATGTGTCGGATCTGAATTTCAATCTTTCAGCCCAATATGATTCATATTCATCATTGGAAGAGTTGATCGCAGGTCTCCGGTTTCAACTCGACATTGGAACCTCGGTGCTGCATCTTGCAGACCTTGGGCATTTTATTCCCGGTCTTTACGGTTTGAATGATGCCTTGAAAATAGAAGGGGTATTCGAAGTGCTTGGCGATACCCTGACAGGACACAACGTGCTTGTTGAGTATGGTTTAAAGTCCCGCTTTGATGGTGATTTTGAACTGAAAAACTTCCTGGGTGGTTTAAATATGCGTCTTGATTTCAACGCAAGGGCATTACAAAGCAATTTCAATGAAATTGCCGCCGTTAACCTGCCTGTTGGTTTGGAAACGTCGAAACCTGAGTTTCCACCTTTTCTTTTTAACCTTGGTGATTTTGTTTTTTCGGGAAGAATTCATGGAACCTTAGACAGTTTTCATTCTGAAGGTGGTTTAAAGACTTCAATTGGTGAAACTTACGCAAATTTGCAGATCCATAGGGAAAATGCATTACGGCCCTATCAATACAAAGGCAACATTGGTACCCGTAACCTTTATATCGGTCGTTTATTTGGAATGAATGAATCGGCCGGAGCAGTTACTCTGCAGTTGGATATTAATGGAAAAGGCTTTGATCCTGATAATTTGGTTCTGTTTTTGGATGGCCATATTGCATCTGCCGAATTGGGTTCCTATATTTACAAGAACATAAACTTTCTTGCACAATACCAGGAGCAAAACCTGAATGGACAACTTGGTGTTGAAGATCAAAACCTTAAGCTTGAAATTACAGCAAATGCGCAATTTTATCAGGATGCTCCATTGGTTGATGTTTTGATTGACATTGATCATGCCAATCTGACAAAACTGGCATTGCTTCAAAGGGATTCACCGGTTGAGTCACTCTTCTCCACTAGTGTTCATTTGACTGGACGGGTTGAGACGTTGGACAGTTTTGAGGGTGATTTGGTATTCAGAGAGATAAGATATGAAGAAATCCCCCTGGAACATGAGGTGCATCCTACCCGTCATTTGGTTTTTACTGACAGTATTTTTATCAATAGTACAAGATGGTCAGACAACAATCAGCATCTCAGACTGCGTTCCGGATTTGCAGACGCAGATATCCATGGAAATATAAAGCTGACTGCATTGCCCCGAAAATTAAAAGAAAGTCTTCAATATATCCTTCCATCCGGTGAAACGATTATTTCGTATGATATTGATGATTCCACTGAACAGAGTCAGGATATTCAGTTCGCTTTTCAATTTAAGGACACCCGTGTTTTATCCGAGCTGTTTTTGCCCGCATTCAGGTTATCCGAAAATAGCTGGCTGAATGGTACATTCAGATCATCTGATCATCAATTTAAATTCAATGCCCATGCTGACACCCTATCTGTTAAAAATAGAAGCTTCCTGGATTTAAACCTCGCAGGAACACATACAGAAAACAACTATTCCCTGACTGTCGAAAGCAAACGTTTTATGTTTTCTGACAGCTTGCAATTTGATCAGTTCAGTTTACAAAGCGGATGGAAAGATCAATCATTGGATGTAAAACTTGAATGGCAGGGCGCAAACGGTGATGATTCCGGAGGAGGTGTTATCAGGGGGCATGCCGACATTTATGACAAAAACCATATTGTATTCAGCTTTCTTCCATCTTATGCATTTATTCACGGGGATATCTGGCGTTTAAATGTCGATAACAAAATCATTCTGGACACTGACAGAATCGAAATTTCCGGGTTGATGGCTTACCATGAAGATCAGTTCATCAGGGCTGATGGTGTATTGAGCAATCATCCAAGGGACAGGATGATGCTTTCTTTTTCAAATTTTGATATAGCCTACTCCGAAATACTACTGGGAGACAGAAATTTTAATTTTGGCGGAATTTTGAATGGGTATGCAACATTTACTGCATTATACCAGCAGCCGAGTATTGGGGCGGGCCTTACTATCGAAAATTTTTCGTTTAATCATGAAGAATTGGGAGACTTGCACTTGAGTAGTGTCTGGCAATATGAACAGCAGGCTTTTCTTGTGGATGGCAAAATCGTCAGCAAGGCAGACAACGAGGACATGACTTTGCTTACTGCAAGTGGTACCGTTTATACCGGTCAAAATAACGGGCTTTATGATCTGGAGCTTTCTTTTCAAAAATTAAAGTTGGAAATATGGCGGCCATACGTCCGGAGTTTTTCTGAAAACTTTAAAGGCCTTGCAACCGGCGAGCTGCACATAGGAGGTCCATTATACAGTCCGGAGATTACCGGGCAAGTCAGCCTTATGGAGACATCAATGCATATTCCATATTTGAATATTACATATTCGTTGGAAGACAATATGACATTTACGCAAAATGGATTTGTTTTTGACCAGGCAGTGCTTAATGATCCATTGGGTAATAAGGCAACAATGTCCGGGACTATACTGCACAGTTCTTTGAGGAATTTCGGACTTGATCTTCAAATACGGCCACAGCAAAGCCTTGTGTTCAATACAACAGCGGCTGATAATTCGATCTTTTACGGTACCGGCATATTTACGGGTTTAGCGCATTTCCATGGTCCTGTAAATGATATCACCCTTGATATTTCAGGCAGGACGAACAGGGGTACCCGTGTGACTCTTCCGTTAAGCAGCGCCGCTGAAGTACGCGAGAACAATTTTATAACTTTTGTTTCCCGTGATCCCGAAAACAATCTGCCACTGATACCCCCGCCTGACCTTTCCGGAAACATCACGCTTAATTTTGACCTGGAGGTAACACCGGAAGCAGAGGTCTTGTTGATGTTCAGTCCTCCATTTGGTGATATCATCAGGGGGCGGGGCGCAGGAGATCTCAAATTGGAAATTGCGCCCGACGGCTCATTTAATATATACGGTGATTATGTTATTGCTGAAGGTGAATATCTTTTTAACCTGCAGAATATCATTAACAAGCGTTTCCGAATCGAACAGGGAAGCACAATAAGATGGACCGGCGATCTGAATGATGCAGATGTGGAAATGCAGGCTGCCTATCGTTTACGAACATCCCTGTATGATTTATTTGTTGGTGAAGGGATCGACCCGGTAACAGTGGAAATGTTTCGCCGGCGAGTACCCCTGGAAACACTGCTGATCCTTCAGGATAAGCTGTTTAACCCAACCATTAGTTTTGATATCCAGGTGCCGGGTGGTGATGAAAACACCCGGGAAATGATAGAGCGGGTTTTGGCCACAGAACAGGAAATGAACCGGCAGGTATTTTCATTACTGGTCCTGAACCGATTTTTGCCTTCCCGGGAAGACCAGTACAATACCGCATTTGGTTATGGTGTAGGATCAACATCCTCAGAACTGTTGTCGAACCAGTTAAGCAACTGGCTCTCGCAAATCAGTTCCGATTTTGACATTGGCATCAACTATCGTCCAGGCGATGAAATTACCAGCCAGGAAGTAGAACTCGCACTTTCCACACAATTATTTGACAACAGGGTTACCATTGATGGCAATTTTGGTGTAGCCGGTAACCAGACAGCTTCAGGTCAACCAACACAGGCAACCAACCAGATCATCGGAGATGTGAATGTGGAGGTGATGATTACGCCTGAAGGAAAACTGCGTGTAAAAGCATTTAACCGGTCCAATACATTTGACATCATTCACACCAATGCCCCATATACTCAAGGGATCGGCGTATTCTACCGGAAAGAGTTTGATCGTCTGGAGGAGTTATTCAGAAGAAATCGAATACCGGAGGATCCGGTTGAGAGTGACTGATTCTTTTAACAGGCTTATCACTGATCAAAACAGATGACCCATTTTCTTCTTCTTGGTGTCGATGTATACTTTGCAATGGTCTGAAACAGGCACGATGATTGGCACATTTGAGGTAATCTGAATACCATATCCCATAAGTCCCGTCTTTTTACCGGGATTGTTGGTAATTAACCTGATCTTTGTTGCATCAAGGTCACGAAGAATTTGTGCACCTATACCATAATCCCTTTCGTCAGCTTTAAACCCCAGCTCAATATTGGCTTCAACAGTGTCCAGACCGCTTTCCTGAAGATGATAAGCTTTGAGTTTGTTCAGTAAGCCGATACCCCTGCCTTCCTGGTTCATATACAACACCACACCTTTACCGGCATCTTCTACCATTTGCATGGCTTTGTGAAGCTGACTCCCACAGTCACATTTGCATGACCCGAATATGTCGCCGGTTATACATGAGGAATGCACCCTTACCAGGATCTCTTCGTCGGGCTTCCAGTTGCCTTTGGTCAGGGCAAGATGCAGCTTATCGTTGGTGGTTTGCTTGTATGCAATAAGTTTGAAGTTTCCCCATTCTGTGGGAAGGTCCACGGTGATCTCTTTGGTGATCAGACTTTCATTCTTTACCCGGTAGGCGATGAGGTCTTCTATGGAAATGATCTTCAGATGAAACCGTTCTGCAATTTTGAACAGCTCCGGCAATCTTGCCATCGAACCGTCATCATTCATGATCTCCACGAGTACCCCTGCCGGCTGAAGTCCTGCCAGTCTGGCAAGGTCAATAGATGCTTCGGTATGACCCGCCCTTTGCAAAACTCCACCTTCACGTGCCCTCAAAGGGAAGATGTGTCCCGGTCGTCCTAATTCTGTGGGTATGGTATTTGGATCGGCAAGTGCCTTTACAGTTTTGGCCCTGTCGGCGGCCGAAATACCGGTTGTACAGCCTTTGCCTTTCAAATCTACAGATACCGTAAAAGGTGTTTCATGCAGGGCCGTATTAGTGGGTACCATCAGGTCCAGATCAAGTTGTTCACAGCGCTGCCTGGTAATTGGAGCACAGATCAGACCCCTGCCATGGGTGGCCATAAAATTGATGATTTCCGGTGTAATGGTTTCACCGGCTGCAATAAAGTCACCCTCATTCTCACGATCTTCATCATCTACAACAATCACAACCTTCCCTTTGCGGATGTCTTCAATCGCTTCTTCGATTGTATTGAATTTTTTTTGCATTATATCAATGGTCAGATAAATTATGCTGTCAGGATTTTTGCGAGTTTTAAGGAAGTACCTTCCCAGTTAAAATTCTGTAAAACAAATTNATAGCCTTTTTGAGCTATATCATAGCGTACCTGTTCATTTTGTAACAAAGATAATACATGTTGCGCACACTCCTTTGCATTATTTCCAACCAACAGATCTATTCCGGGTTTTCCATTTAACGCCTTGTTTGCCAATGGAGAACAAACGCAGGGAATTTGCATGGCCATAGCCTCCAGAATTTTGTTTTGCAGGCCGGTACCTATACGCATGGGCGCTATGAACACGCGCGAGGAAGCATAATAAGTCCGGATATCATCAACCCAGCCTGTAACCACAACACGATCAGAAGCAAGTAATCTCACGCGGTGGGAGGGGGCCGCCCCGGCAATGGCTAACCTGGCTCCAGGTAAAACAGACCATACAATGGGCATAATATCTTTAACCAGGTATTCTGCGCCGTTGATATTAGGTGGATAAGACATGTTACCGGTAAAAACAATATCAAATGATTTTTCCATTTCAATGGGATGAAAATAGCCTGTATCCACTCCGTTTGGAATGACAATAATCTGATTTCTGTCGGGATGGGGAATCATCTCCCTGTCGGGCCCGGAAATAATGGTTTTTTTATTGAACCATCCAAAAACCTGTTCCTCATAGCGCATGACTCTTTTATATTCAGCGTTCAATAGCAATTTACCATACCAGGGTGCAATTTCAAGACGGCGTTTTAAGCCAAAAGAAAAGACATCCTGATAGTCGATGGTTTTATCAATGTCTATCTCCTTCGCGTATTCAGCCGTACGTATTAGCTGACAATATATATGATCAGGCTGGTACTTCCTGATAATCTCGTGGATCTCACTTCTAATGCTCTTTTTAAAAAAATAAGCTACCTGGAAAGGTTTTGCTGAAAATATATTTCGGAGCAAGCGCAAGTAAATGCCCATTTTGGACAGATGGAAAAAATAAACAGAGCTTGCATATTCTTTGAGCACNTTATAGGCGTGTGGATCAGGAGGTATGTCACTCAGCGCACATATAACCAGGTCATGTCGTTTAGACAGTTCGCGAATTTGATGAAATGCCCTTAATTTATCGCCTTTCTCCAAAGGGTAGGGAACCCTGGAAAGCAAAACAACAATCTTCTTTCTCAAGTCCTTTGAATTTACCGTCTGACAGAGGGCGCTTGCAAATAACAAAACAAGCACCGTTTCCGGCAAAGGTATGAATTATAATTATTCTGAAGCGTAAAAAGTCTGGTAGAAATCCGTCAGTTTTTCAATAATTGCAGGCATGGAATGGTTGGCAATAGCAAACATTCTTGCGTTTTGACCAAGTTGAAGCATCATGTCCGGACTGTCAAAGCAATGCAGGATGGCATTTGCCATTTCATCGGGCATATCGGCCAGTAAAATGTTTTCTTTGTGGGTGCAGTCGATACCTTCGGCACCGATACTTGTAGAAACGATTGGNTTTCCGGTGGCCATCCCTTCAATTATTTTGACCCGCATACCACCACCCGATTGCAGGGGTACAACCATCAGTTGATGTCTTTGCAGAAATGACCGTGCATCAGGCACTTCTCCCGCGATCACAACATTATTGCCCTCGTACTGATAAAAATGANGGGGTATGTTGATGCCCGCGAGAACAAATGTTAACATCGGGTTTTTTGACACAACGATTGGCCATACCTGATCCAAAAACCATTTCATTCCATCCAGGTTTGGACGCCAATCCATCCTGCCCAAATGAAAAACAGAATTTTCCAAAACATCTGTTTCTCCTTCATCCTGAATAATTTCATCCATTCCCACAGGTATTGTAACCGCAGGCTGTGAAAAACCGTTTCTCTGAAAGAATCTCAAATCAACGGGTGATATAGCCACAAGGCCATCCACCTGGTGCACCGTTTTCATTTCATACTTCCTCAAACGGGTAGCCAGAATTTTTAAATACAGTTTTTTAAGGGGATTGGTAGTTGATTTTGCCAGCCTTTCCCAGATAAAATGCTCAATATTGTGTGACCGGAATAGAATGGGTGTGCCCGTATGATCCCTGATAACAGGTAAGTAGGGTGTGAGATACAACCCTTCCATCTGGATGATATCAAATTCTTCGGTTTGCAGGATTTCGCGTAAGCGACTCTCAGCATTTTTGTTGTAAAACCTGGAAATGTTATAGATTTCCCGGTAACCAGGTTCAACAAGGCAGGCAGAGGTTTGATTTTTGTATGGATGGGGTGAGATTCAAACTCCGTGGTCTCAATGTATGATTCGGGTATTTGTTCAAGCATGTTTTCCATACCTGAAGGAACCAAGGCAAATACTTTCACCTTATAACCCTTGTCGAGCAGGCCTTGCGTGATTTGGTTCATGGCTATGGAACCGCCGTCGGTGGGCGGGAAAGGCGGTTTATGGCAAAGTTGGAGGATACGCATATTTTTCAGGCTATGATTTTGTCTTATTCCTTTTTGCGAAAGAAATGATTTTTTTGAACTGCATCAAATAACTGTCCGTGTCAAGCAATGAGGAATCGGTTGTGGCTTTTACGGTGAGCAGTATCCCAACAGGCAGCAATATCATTGATGAAGCCCACATTCCCTGATGGGCTTCCAGCACACCTTCNCTCACAAACTTTTCTCCCATGATGGAAATCACATGAAATACCACGAATAGCAGAATAGAGATAACCAGCGGAAGGCCAAATCCCCCCTTCCTGATAATGGCACCAAGAGGGGCTCCAATGAGAAACAATACAACGCAGGCAAATGACAGCGTGAATTTCCGGTGAAACTCGATCTGATACCTCGCTAAAGTGCGTTTTCTGTCGCGAAACTCATTGTGGGAATTGATGCTGAGTTCGCGGCTTTGCCTTACACTTTCGGTGGCATTTCTGATCACATTGGTTTCTACTACAGGAACAGAACGGATATAGTTCATGTCAATGCGACGGACTGCATTCGTATCCAGCCTGGAAAACTCAGCTATGTCAATAGTTGCCGGAAAGTTTAGCCTGCGTCTGTAATTTCTCCTGAAAGAATCTTTGCGACGGCCAAGCTCAGTGGACAAGGAGTCCTCATAATAAATGAGCTGACCAATGTTCAACATGCGGAAATTGCTCTTGAACAGCTCTTCATCCGTTCGTTCAAGGTCAAACATGCTCAAGTCAAACCGGCGTATTTGCCTCTGAAAATGTGTCCGCTGAAAGGGCCGGTCCGGACTGAGCAGGTTGGGATCACCCGCTTCCTGGTAGTTTGTGCCGTTATATAATGAAAGGATCAAATACCGCTTATCATTTGTGACAGCCATCGTTCCCCATTCTGCAGTAGTAAGATTGATATTTCCGCCTCTCTCAGAGTGATCATAAATCTTGATACCATGAAGCGTATTACCGTTGGATTTCTCATCCACACGAATCACAAAATTATCAATGCCATGATAGTAAATACCTTCAGTAATATTAAATGCCGGCCGCTGTTGCCGAAGATCATATAAAAGTGATAAACTTTTCAGGTTGGCACGTGGCAAAACATTATTGGAAAAGAAAAAAGCCCCAACCACCAAAACAAATGATATCATCACCAAGGGCCACATGATGCGGCGCAACGATATTCCTGCCGATTTGAACGCTACAAGCTCATAATGCTCACCCATTTTACCCATGGTCATTATGGATGATAAAAGCACAGCCAAAGGCAAAGCCAATGGAACAAACGTGGCGGAGAGATAAAAAAACAACTCCGCGATGATATACCACTCCAGGCCTTTTCCTACCAAATCATCTATATATTTCCATATAAACTGCATTAAAAGGATAAACAAGGCCAAAAAGAAAGTAACAACAAATGGCCCTATATAAGACTTGAGAACAAGCAAATGCAGTTTTTTCATCAGAGAGACCGCTTTAAACCGGCTTTATGTGCAAATATACAAAATCATTGTCGATGCAAGGTTTCATCCAAGGATGAAAAACCACCTGTGGAAAGCTTTTAAGGGTGTGTTCACCATACCTGGACCAGAAACAACTTTTTTAAAGAACGTTTTTTCTAATACCATATTACAACTATTCTGACCCGAATTAAAAGCATGAATTATGCAGGTTAAGTCATTTTCTGTATATTTTTATAAGATTGCGGCCCGGTTTTCGTTATTGGAAGAGGATGGTATTTCAGCAAGCCCCTTTATTACATGTTGGTAAAAATTAAGACATATTTTCATCGCTCCAAGCCTGCCTTTGCAGTAGCATTTGCCTTGCTATTGCTGGTTTCTTGTAAGGCTTATAGATATACTTATATCAGCGATGGCGGCGTATATTATTACGGGCGTGTGGAAATTGGGGGAATAAGACAAGCCATCATGGTTCGCGGGCAGGACAAAACCAACCCCGTGATGCTTTTTCTTCATGGAGGACCAGGTTTTCCCTTATTCCCTGTTGATCAGGCAAGTGATGTGATGCGACAACTGGAAGAGCATTTCACCATGGTTTATTGGGAGCAGCGGGGAACAGGAGGTTCTTTCAGCTGGCGATTACCTCTTAAGTCGTTAACTGTTGATGATTTTGTGGAGGATACCCGGGAAGTGACAGAATATGTAAACCGGTTGCTTGGCAACGAAAGGGTATTTATTTGGGGCCATTCCTGGGGGAGCAACGTAGGAGCCATTTTCGCGGCCCGATACCCGCAATATTTGCATGCATATGTATCAACCGGCCAAAGTGTGAACCCGTTTCTGAATGAACAAATGTCTTATGCTTTTGTAATGGAAAGAGCNCTTGCTGAAGGGAACCGGCGTGCATTGCGCGATCTGGAAAGAGTGGACGCTGTACCTGAGAGATATTCACTCCGGGATGCGCTTTTGGTGCGAAGGTGGGTCAACCGGTACGGCGGCATCGTAAAACTTCAGGATGAGAGCGACAAATATATTGACTTTCCATATATCCTGAATACGCTGACCGCCCCTGAATATGGAATTCTGGACAAGCTTAACATGGTGCTGATGCCCTATTTCTCAGCCGAAGAACTGTGGGAAGATCTGAAAACACTAAATTTGATGGAAAAGGTCCCCAAAATAGAGGTACCTGTGTTTTTTATGCTTGGCCGTTATGACATCGTCGTATCCTCAGCACTGGCAGAAGAATACTTTTATCATCTGGAAGCTCCGATGGGAAAACAGATCATATGGTTCGAGGAATCGGCCCACCGGCCTCATCATGAAGAAAAAGAAAAATTCCTGGAAGTGATGAGAGAACACGTGTTGCCTTTAGCCCATCGTTGATCAATTCTGCAGAAAAATCCCTCATTGTGAAATCCCATTAAGGACCTTTTTTATTCGGATTTCTTATTGATTAGTGTGGCCGACGCCTGTGCAGCCGGCATGAGCAAAAGGTCATTCACGTTTACATGATCCGGTAAGCCGGCTACAAAGAAGATCACTTCTGCCACATCTTCAGCGGTGAGTGGCCGGTATCCCTTGTATACGTTTTTTGCCTTTTCTTCATCGCCGTGAAATCGTACCAGAGAGAATTCCGTTTCTGTGGCACCGGGACTTACCAGGCTAACTTTGATACCAAAAGGCAGAAGATCCATGCGCATTCCTTTTGTAAGCGACGCAACAGCATGTTTTGTGGCACAATATACATTGCCTTTGGGATAGGTTTCCACACCTGCGATGGATCCTATGTTGATGATGTGTCCGTAACCCTGCTTTTTCATTAGCGGGATTACTGCATGGCTGACATAAAGCAGCCCTTTTAGGTTCGTATCGATCATTTGTTCCCAGTCATCGGCGCTCCCTTCTTCTATTCCCGATAGTCCAAGGGCCAATCCCGCATTGTTGATCAGCACATCAATGTTTTTCCAGTGAAATGGCAATTTCTTTATTTTTTTTAATACTGAATCCTTGTCGCGAACATCCATTTCGAGGGGCAGCACAGCAATTTTGTACTCTTTTTCAAGGTGTTGTGCGAGCAAATCCAGCCTGTCTTTTCTACGGCTGCATAAAATAAGCTGATGGCCGGCTGCGGCAAATTTTTCAGCGCATGCTGCACCGATTCCGCTGCTGGCTCCGGTAATTAGTATGGTTTTGGACATCATTTGTTTTTATTGGTGAACATTATGCAAATTAACCAAAAATTATCCATGAATGGATAACCGGCAGGTTGGTTTTTATAAAAAGTTTCAGGAGATGCCAATTGTTGTTTATTTTTGTTTTGGCATAACAGTTAAATAATAATACATGAAGGAAGCAAAAAATCGAGAAGCAGCAGGGCTTGAAGCTGCAAAACAGCTGGGTCTGTTACCGGAAGAATATGATAAAATCACAGAATTTCTCGGCCGTGAGCCAAACTTTACAGAACTCAGCATCTACTCGGTGATGTGGTCTGAACATTGTTCCTATAAAAACAGCATAAAATGGTTAAAAACCCTCCCCCGGAAGGGTGAGCAATTGCTTGCCGAGGCCGGGGAAGAGAATGCCGGACTGGTTGATCTTGGAGACAACCTTGCCTGTGCTTTCAAGATCGAGTCGCACAATCATCCTTCAGCGCTGGAGCCTTACCAGGGAGCGGCGACAGGCGTTGGCGGCATCAACCGGGATATATTTACCATGGGCGCAAGGCCCATCGCCCAGCTTAACTCATTACGGTTCGGCAATCCTTCGCTGGAACGTACCAAATGGTTGATGAAGGGTGTGGTTAAGGGCATCGGGGATTACGGAAACGCTTTTGGGGTGCCCGTTGTCGCCGGAGAGGTGTTTTTTGATGATTGCTATACGACCAATCCCCTTGTGAATGCCATGTCGGTGGGTATTGTCAAAAAAGGCAATACTATTTCTGCCATTTCCTATGGGAAAGGAAATCCGGTCTTTATTGTCGGATCGTCCACAGGAAAAGACGGCATTCATGGAGCCACATTTGCCTCAGAAGACATCACCGATGAGTCTTCCGAAAAAATACCCGCCGTGCAGGTGGGCGACCCTTTTGCGGAAAAATTGTTGCTTGAAGCCAGCCTGGAAGTCATAAAAACAGGTGCTGTTATCGGTATGCAGGACATGGGAGCCGCGGGCATTACCTGTTCCACTTCGGAAATGTCGGCTAAAGGAAAGCATGGGATGATTATCCATTTGGATAAAGTTCCTACCCGCCAGGATAATATGCTGCCATTTGAAATTTTGCTGAGCGAATCGCAGGAACGAATGTTGCTGGTTGTGGAAAAGGGCAGGGAGAAAGAGGTAAAACAAGTTTTTGACAAATGGGATTTGAATTGTGTTCAGATCGGAGAAGTGATCGAGGGAGATTTGTTAAAATACTACTTTGGAGGTCAACTGGTGGCCGAAGTGCCTGCTGATTCACTTGTGCTGGGGGGTGGGGCTCCGGTTTATGACCGGCCCTTTGCTGAACCGAACTATTTTAAAGAAAAAGACCTTTTTGATCAGACAAAAATCCCTATACCCGAAAATATACCCGATGTGGCCCGGTTCCTTTTGGGTTGTCACAATATTGCTTCCAAAAAATGGGTAATAGATCAGTATGATACCATGGTGGGCACCAAAAACATGACCACCAACAAACCTGCAGACGCAGGAGTTGTTAACCTCAAGGGAACGGAAAAAGCCCTTGCCATCAGCGTTGATTGCAATCCCCGTTATGTACATGCTGATCCCGAAACAGGTGCAGCGATTGCCGTATCTGAAAGTGCCAGAAATATCGTTTGCAGTGGCGGTGATCCACTGGCAATTACAAACTGCCTTAATTTCGGAAATCCTTACAATCCGGAAGTATATTGGCAGTTTGTGGGTGCCATCAAAGGGATGACGCTGGCCTGCAAAAAATTCAACACACCTGTTACCGGAGGAAATGTCAGTTTTTATAACCAGGCCTCTTCTGGAGGGAAAACAGAACCTGTTTTTCCAACGCCCGTTATTGGCATGCTGGGTATCCTTCATGACAAAAAACACCTTACCGGGATCGCTTTTCGCAAGGAAGGCGA
>SL_3KL_010_SEDDRAFT_10001036_pt1 | contig 24723 bp, 21 predicted proteins | sample SodLakKL_010_SED_2_FD_10381 | JGI IMG/M metagenome (IMG submission 10381) | reverse complement strand
TGAACTACCACTCCTAAACCTGGTGGGTGCTGGAGGGCTCGAACCTCCGACCCTCGCCTTGTAAGGGCGATGCTCTCCCAGCTGAGCTAAGCACCCCGGGCATAAGCCCGCTATTGTATCGCGTCCTTGAAGCCTTTACCAGCCTTGAATGAAGGAGTCTTGGACGCCTTGATCTTGATGGTTTCGCCGGTAGCCGGGTTACGACCCGTACGAGCGGCGCGCTTCTTGACGGAAAAAGTGCCGAACCCAATCAGGGATACGGTATCGCCGGACTTCAACGCCTTGGTAATCGAATCAATGGTGGCGTCCAGTGCGCGCTGTGCATCGGCCTTGGACAGGCCGGAGCCGGCTGAAATACTATCAATCAATTCAGACTTGTTCATTCTGTCTTGCTCCAGATCATTATATTGGTTGAGGGTTAAGAGCAGCGGCCAGCCCCCGCGTTGCTGCTGGAGTTCCCCGCAACAGCAGCCGACCATCTGTTGGCCAATGATGGTATCTCAGGCGACCGATGTCATCAACTGAAATTACCCTGAAATATTGACGAAAACCCGAAAAAACCGGCTCTCTGGCCACTTTTGCATGATTTCTAGTGTGCCCGAACGTTCGAAGTGGGCGAGTCCTGGGGAGAGCCCACGGATTCAGCGCCTTCAGACGCCATCCCCTTGGGCAATTCGACCAGGGCAATTTCGAGCACCTCATCGATCCAGGTGACCGGTCGAATGACCAGATCCTTCTTGATGCGTTCAGGGATTTCAGCCAGGTCCTTTTCGTTTTCCTCGGGAATGAGGACGGTTTCGATGCCACCACGCAGGGCCGCGAGCAACTTCTCCTTGAGTCCGCCAATGGGCAACACCTTGCCGCGCAGGGTGATTTCACCGGTCATCGCGACATCGGCACGCACCGGAATGCCGGTAAGCACCGAAACCAGCGCGGTCACCATGGCAATGCCGGCACTGGGCCCATCTTTGGGTGTGGCGCCTTCGGGCACATGAATGTGAATATCGCGGTTCTGGTGGAAATCCTTTTCAATACCCAGGGCTTCGGCGCGTGACCGCACGACTGACAAGGCCGCTTGCACGGATTCCTGCATGACATTACCGAGCTGACCCGTGTGAGTCAGCTTGCCCTTTCCAGGCACCGCGGCTGATTCAATCTGCAGCAATTCGCCCCCCACCTCGGTCCAGGCCAGCCCGGTCACCTGGCCGATTTCGCTGTTCTCTTCGGCCCGACCGAAACGGAATCGGCGCACGCCCAGGTACTTGTCCAGGTTGCGCACGGTGACATGGCGCTTGTCCAGCTTGTCATCGAGACTGAGCTCCTTGACCACCTTGCGGCAGATCTTGGCCAGTTCGCGCTCAAGGTTGCGCACCCCGGCCTCGCGAGTGTAGTAACGAATGATGTCAGTAATCGCACCTTCGCTGATCGCCAGTTCGTCCTCGGACAATCCATGCTGCTCGCATTGCTTGGGCAGCAGGTAACGGACCGCGATGTTGAGCTTTTCATCCTCTGTGTAGCCGGGGATACGGATGATTTCCATGCGATCCAGCAACGGTGGAGGAATATTGAGCGAGTTGGCGGTGGCCAGGAACATGACTTCGGACAGGTCAAAATCGACTTCAAGATAATGATCCCCGAAGGTATTGTTCTGTTCCGGATCCAGCACCTCCAGCAAAGCCGACGAGGGATCGCCACGAAAGTCCATGGACATCTTGTCGAGTTCATCAAGCATGAACAGCGGGTTACGAGTCCCGATCTTGCCCAGATTCTGAAGCACCCGACCCGGCATGGAACCAATGTAGGTTCGCCGGTGACCGCGGATTTCGGCCTCGTCACGCACCCCGCCCAGGCTCATGCGCACGAATTTGCGTCCGGTCGCCCTTGCGATGGACTGACCCAAAGAAGTCTTGCCGACACCCGGCGGGCCAACCAGGCACAGAATCGGCCCCTTGAGCTTCTTGACCCGTTGCTGGACGGCCAGGTATTCGAGAATCCGCTCCTTGACACGCTCCAGCCCATAGTGATCGGCTTCGAGAATATCCTCGGCCGTCTTAAGGTCGTTGCGGATCTTGCTGCGCTTTTTCCACGGCATCATCAGCATCCAGTCCAGGTAGTTGCGCACGACCGTGGCTTCGGCTGACATGGGCGACATCATCTTGAGCTTGTTGAACTCGCTTTTCGCCTTTTCCAGCGCATCCTTGGGCATTCCGGACTTCTCAATGCGGGCTTCGAGATCACCCATGTCATTGCCGGATTCATCCAGATCACCCAGCTCCTTCTGGATGGCCTTCATCTGCTCATTGAGGTAGTACTCGCGCTGACTTTTCTCCATTTGGGTCTTGACCCGGCCGCGAATCCGTTTTTCCAGCTTGAGCACATCGATTTCGCCCTCGATCAGGGCCATCAGGCGCTCCATGCGCTCCATCACCGAGGCGGTTTCCAGAATCTGCTGCTTGTCCTCGATGCGAATACCCAGGTGAGCGGCAATGGTATCGGCCAGTCGGCTGGCATCCTCGATGCCGGCCAGGGTGGTCAGTAATTCCGGGGGGATCTTGCGGCTGAGCTTGACGTACTGTTCAAACTGGGTCATCAGACTGCGGGTCGTGACTTCCAGCGAGCGCTCGTCCTCAATTTCGTCGGCTTCCAGGTAGTGCCAGCGCCCGGCAAGATACCCCTCGGTGTCCTCGAGCTCGTCGACACGAACGCGCTCAACCCCCTCGACCAGTACCTTGGTCGTACCATCGGGCAGGCGCAACATCTGCAGAATGCTGGCGATCGTGCCACAGCCAAACAGATCGTCAGCCTCGGGCGACTCGATTTCCGGATTCTTCTGGGTAATCAGCAGGATCTGCTTGTCGATGTTCATGGTTTCTTCGAGCGCACGCACAGAGCGCTCACGGCCCACGAACAGTGGGATCACCATATGCGGGAAAACCACCACGTCGCGCAGGCTCAATACCGGCGTCGGCTGGCGAGGCGAATTCTTGTGCTGGTCTTGGCTGGCCATGGTTGAATTTCCTGTCTTGGCGATTTCAATGGTTTACTGGCAGATCACGAATCACCAGTTGCCTTGTATATTGGCCCCGATTTCGTGCGATTCAAGCATGAACTGTGCGCTTGCCGCTTCCGGCAAGGCGCTGAGTTCATCAAGATATGAGGAATTCCCGCCGCAGGGCGCGGCGGTCGATCAATTTTCGGCCCCGGCGCGTTGCGGCTGTTGCTGGGCGCCATCGTAGATCACGTAAGGCGCAGCCTCGCCGTTGATCACGGCTTCGTCAACAACAATCTTGCTGACATTCTCCATGGAGGGCAGGTCATACATGCTTTCAAGCAGTACATTTTCCAGGATCGTTCGCAGGCCTCGTGCCCCGGTCTTGCGTGCCATGGCCTTGGTCGCGATGGCGTGCAACGCATCCTCGCGCACCTCAAGCTCGCAGTGGTCCATCTCGAACAATTTGCGGAACTGCTTGACGACTGCATTTTTGGGTTCGATCAGAATGCGCACCAACGCATCCTCATCCAGCTCCCTCAAGGTTGCAACCACCGGCATACGGCCGACGAATTCCGGAATCAGGCCGAAACGAATCAGATCTTCCGGCTCGACCTCAGACAGCAGTTGAGAGACATCGGAGCTTTCGGCGCTTCGCACCTGGGCCTTGAAGCCGATCCCGGCGGATTGGGAACGGGCCTGGATGACTTTGTCCAGACCAGCAAAGGCGCCACCGCAGATAAACAGGATATTGCGGGTGTCGACCTGCAGGAATTCCTGCTGCGGATGCTTGCGCCCACCCTGTGGCGGGACCGAGGCCATGGTGCCTTCGATCAGCTTCAGCAATGCCTGCTGCACACCCTCGCCCGAGACATCGCGTGTAATCGATGGATTCTCGGCTTTGCGTGAGACCTTGTCGATTTCGTCGATGTAGACAATGCCGCTCTGGGCCTTTTCGACATCGTAATCACATTTCTGCAGCAGCTTCTGGATGATGTTTTCGACATCTTCCCCAACGTAACCGGCCTCGGTCAGCGTGGTCGCGTCAGCGATGGTAAACGGAACGTTGAGCATTCGCGCCAGGGTTTCAGCCAGCAAGGTCTTGCCGGACCCGGTCGGGCCAATCAGCAAGATATTGGATTTGGCCAACTCGACATCGTCGCGATGCTTGTGCGACTCCAGGCGCTTGTAATGATTGTAGACCGCTACCGACAGGACTTTCTTGGCATCCTGCTGGCCGATGACGTAATTGTCCAGAAAGGCGTGAATTTCACGCGGGGTCGGCAACTCCTCTCGCTCGGCCAGACTGGACTCTTCCAGCTCCTCGCGAATGATGTCATTGCACAACTCCACACATTCATCGCAAATATAGACACTGGGCCCGGCAATCAGCTTGCGGACCTCATGCTGGCTCTTACCGCAGAACGAACAGTAGAGAATCTTGCCTTCGCTGGACGTTTCACTCATGGGCGTAGCAACGCTTGCACCTGAAAGTTCAAAGCTAGTTTACCCGAATTCGGGCGAAGGAATCATGAGTTGCGACGGCTCAGCACCTCATCGACCAGCCCGTACTCACGTGCTTCTTCGGCCGACAGGAACTTGTCGCGGTCCGTGTCGGCCTCGATGGTCTCGATCGGCTGGCCGGTGTGCTCGTGCAGGATCCGATTCAGAGTCTCCTTCATCTTCAGAATCTCGCGGGCGTGGATATCGATGTCCGAAGCCTGCCCCTGGAAACCGCCCAACGGCTGGTGAATCATGACCCGGGAATGCGGCAACGCATAGCGTTTGCCCTTGGCGCCGGCGGCCAGCAACAGCGCACCCATGCTGGCGGCCTGACCCACGCACATGGTGGCTACATCGGGCTTGACGAACTGCATGGTGTCGTAGATGGCCATTCCGGCCGTAACCACGCCCCCCGGCGAGTTGATGTAGAAGTTGATGTCCTTCTCCGGATTTTCCGATTCCAGGTACAGCAACTGGGCCACGATCAGATTGGCGGTATTGTCATCGACCGGGCCGACAATGAACACCACCCGCTCCTTGAGAAGACGCGAGTAGATGTCGTAGGCACGTTCGCCGCGAGCGGATTGCTCGACGACCATGGGTACCAGGTTCAGGGCCTTTTCGTTCATGACTGCTCCATGACTTCCTTGAAGCTCATCGGTTTTGAAACCGCCTTGGCGCGTTCGGTGATTGCATCAATGACCTGTTCTTCCAAGACCATGTTTTCGACCTGGTCCATCAAGCGTTGGTCCGAGCGATAGATTTCCATGACCTGGGCCGGCTGCTCATAGGTATCGGCGATTTCTTCCAGCTTGGCCTGGATCCGATCGGCATCAACAGCCAGATCGTTCTGACGGGCGAACTCGCCGAGCAACAAGCCCAGCCGCAAGCGGCGCTCGGCAGCCTCAGTGAAGGCTTCGACTCCGGGCGCATTGCCCTGCTCGCCCATCTGCTGCTGCATCTGCGACTGCATCTGGCGGGCTTCTTCGCGGATACTGCTGGCCGGCAGCGGCAGGTCACCGTAGCGCTTGAGCAGCCCGTCGGTTACGGATTTTTTCATTCGGGTGGTGACTGCATGACGCAGCTCACGCTCCAGGTTGCGACGGACATCCTCACGCAACTTGTCCACGCCCTCTTCCACTCCGAAAGCGGCGGCAAATTCATCATCGATCTCCGGCACGCTGGAGGTTTCAACCTTCCTGATCTCGAGATTGACCTGGGCGGTCTTGCCGGCCAGGGACTCGTAGCGGTAATTCTCGGGGAAGGTCAACTCGACGCTCTTCTCGTCACCGGCGCTGACGCCGGCCAAAACTTCTTCGAGTTGCGGGAAGCTCTCCAACGCTCCAAGTGTCGGGGCAATTTCATGCTGACCGGACTCCGGCACTCGCTCACCATCCAGTTCGGCGACATAGGCCAGGCGAATTCGATCGCCCTCGGCGGCCGGACGCTCCGCGTCGTTCCACTCGCGGCGCTGCTCGCGCAGCGTTTCAATCATGTCATCGACATCCTCTTCGGACACCTCGGCCTCGGGACGCATGATTTCCATATCGTCGATGTCCAGGGTCGGGATTTCCGGAAAGACCTCAAGGTGTGCCGTAAACTCGAAACCACCCTCATCCGACTCGGGCGATGGTTCCACACGGGTCACCCCGGCGACGCGCATGTCCTGCTCGGAAATGGCCTCTTCCAGACTTTTCTGCATGACCTGGTTAAGCACTTCCTCGCGGATTTGCTTGCCATAGCGCTGGCGGATCACGTTGATCGGCACCTTTCCGGGCCTGAAGCCTTTCAGTCGCACCTCGCGGCGCAGCTCGTTCAGCCGCCCAGAAACCTGGGCGTCGATGTCATCGGCCGGGACCTGGACGGTCATGCGCCGCTCCAGATCGCCTGTCTTTTCCATGGATACCTGCATGATTACTCTGTCTTTTCTAGTCCGGAAGTGGAGCCGGTGCCTGCTCACGAGACAACGGGCGTGGATGGTTTGGTGGGCCGTCAGGGACTCGAACCCCGAACCTACTGATTAAGAGTCAGCTGCTCTACCAATTGAGCTAACGGCCCGAATCTTGATAAAAATGGGGTGAGCGACGGGGGTTGAACCCGCGACCTCTGGAGCCACAATCCAGTGCTCTACCAACTGAGCTACGCCCACCGCTGAAATCGAATTGTCTGTGCTCGTCCTGACAATGACCTTTAATCACTGTAACTATTGTATCGCGTTTTCACAAACTGGCGCGCCCGGCAGGACTCGAACCTGCAACCGCCGGCTTAGCTTACCAACTACTGCTTTCGCAGCCCCCAAAAACCCGGGGTTTGTGGTCTGGACTATCTCTTCACCATCTCAGGTGCCGCACGTATAGTCTCTACGGATCCCTTTCTAGGAGAGGTTTCCACGGGATTGCCATCAGCCGGGCCAGGCCCGCTGTTAAGGTTTCCCCGTTACAGTGCGGTGCACCCTGCCAATTCCAGTTTCTTGACAGGGGCTCCAAGTGCGCGTCTTTCGTCGCGCTGCCAAAAGGCCGATGCTCTATCCGATTGAGCTACAGGCGCTTAAAACTCAAACACTAATTTGGTCGGGGTGGCAGGATTTGAACCTACGACCTACTGCTCCCAAAGCAGTTGCGCTACCAGGCTGCGCTACACCCCGAGGCTTTCGCTATTTTAGCCGGCTAATGTTACAGACACCGCGCACGGAGGTCAATCACTGTCGCGGTTTTCTTGCTCCCAGGCTTGCGGCTCCAGCAGCGCAGCCTGAACACGACTGCCCTCCCGGCCCGATGCCGTCCACACCACCAGCAGTCGTCCTTGACCGGCCGGGGCAATGCGCGGAACGCCACTGACCCGTTCGGCCGCCAAACCATCGAGACTGTACCGCCCCGTCTGCTGCCCTTGACTGTCGAAGCGGGCCAACTGCAGCGCCGCGCCATCTTCTGCCTGATCCATCCAGGACAACACGAAATCACTATCCAGCCAGGCCAGATCGACCCGTCCCAGGGCAGAGTCCGGGCTGAATTCCAAAGGGGTCGAAAAGTCCTGACCGGCGTTGTCGGACCGGGCCAGGCGCACCAGTGGCCGGTTCTCGGCCATGGTGAACCAGGCCGCCACCGCCATTGATCCGCGGGCGATCAGCGCCGGGCCATTGACCGGACAGCCGCCGATTTGCCAGCCGTCCTCATGCAGGACTTCCGGCTTGCTCCAGCCATTGTCGGTCCCCCGCACCATCCAGATATCCCGCAATTCTTCATCGGTTCGACCCCGGTAGATGACCAGCGGACCCATATCTGTCATGGCCGCAGCCGTTTGACAACAGTCACAGACCTGCTCATCGAGCAAGGCGGGATCACTGATCACACCCGTTCCACTGACCCGGGCAGTCCGCAATGTCATGGCGCCGCCGTGAGAATGATGATGATCATGTCCTGCCCGGGCCTGATCGCCTTGCCCCGGCTCGGCCAGGGTTTCGCGACCATCCAGCCAAACCACCCCGGCCGATTCCGGTTCGACCGGAAAATAGCTGACGAAACCATGCTCGGTGGGTGTGCCGTCATCATGCGGGCTGAATGACTCCGACCAGCTCTCTCCCTGATCCTCGGACACGCTCATGACCACGTCATAGGCATATACCGCCGGCCCGGAACTGACCAGCCAGTGAGCCAGCCAGCGCCCATCGGGCATCACGAACAATCCCGGTGTATCCGCCCAGTTGGCAAACCAGCCTTCGCCGAAGGCGATGATGGCAGGCGATTGAAAACTTTGCCCATCGAATACCGATAGCTTGAGCACATGCCCTTCATCGGCTCGCTCCAGCCAGGTCAGAATCACCCGATCATCGTTCAAAGTGGCCAATGACGGGGCCAGGCTGGCCGGGCCTGCGGGAGCGCTGAGCGGGACAAGGCCAGCCTTGGCAGAGGCGGCCGAAAAAATAATCAGAACTGCGAAAAAGATTTTCATCGAATCAGTCCATGGTTTCTGATTTCATGCCAGGTGAATTGATCAGGCGAGTTCACCGAAAGCCTGGCGGGTGAAGTTGACCGGCTCGGCTTCGCTGACCAGCACATTGTCCTCAACACGGATTCCACCAAAAGGTTGCCATTCCTCCACTACCCGCCAATCGACCTGCTTGCTGAATTCACTGGCGCGCAGCTTGTCGAGCAACATGGGAATGAAGTAGAGGCCCGGCTCGATGGTCACGACGTTTCCAGGCTCCAAATCACGGGTCAGACGCAAGGCCGGGAACTGCTCCGGCGGGGGCAACGACTGGCCGGACGGCGAAACCTTGCCGGCCACATCGTGGACCTGCACCCCGATGAAATGGCCCAGCCCATGCGGCAGGAAGTAACTGCTGACGCCTGTGGCCAGCATCTCATCCGGGCTCATGTTGACCACTCCGGCCTGCTCGAGAATGGTGGCCATGGCCAGGTGTGCCCTGCGATGCAGGTCCACAAAGGAAATTCCGGATCTGACCTGCTCACACAGCCGCATCTGGGCCCGGTCGACGGCCTCGATCAGGTCGTCGAAACTGCTGTGCTCGGGCTGGGTCCAGGTCCGGGTGACATCGGCCGCGTATCCGAAAACACTGGCCCCGGCGTCGATCAGAAAGCTCAAATCCCGGCTCGGGCGTTGTGGTGAACGGACCTGGTAGTGCAGGACCGCTGCATGTTCATTCAGCCCGACGATGGAGTTGTAAGGCAGTTCACCCGGATCCTGACCCACCGCTGCCACGTAAGCCAGATGAATCTCAAATTCACTGGCGCCGGATTCGAATGCTGCCGCGGCGGCAGCGTGGCCTCGTGCGGCCAGATCATTGGCTCGGGCAATGCACTCGCGTTCCCAGGCGCTCTTCCGAGTGCGCCCCTCATCGAGTCGCGCGACCAGCCGGGAGGGATTGAGATCGGCGCCGTCATGCAGCAAATCGCCCAGATCGCGCTCGCGTCCGATCACGGCCATTGATCGAGACTTGCGCAACACTTCATGCCAATCCGTGGGGCTCTTGACGATCTCGATATCCAGCGCTTCAGCCCACCAGCCGGCCGGAGGCGAGGGTGGCAAATGCCAGAAATCCTCGGGCTGGCAGAACCACAAACGGGGCTTGCGCCCGACCCGAAACTCGAGCAGACAGTCCGGCGTGTGCGGCTCGGGAACACAGGCCACGAAGGGTGCATGCGCCCGAAACGGCGGGTGTTGATCATCAAACAGATGCATCTCCGGACACCCGGAATGAATCAGCAGAGTGTCGTAACCCAATTCACTCAGGACTTCGTCGATCTGGTGACTTCGATATTCGATATGACGTGCATACAACAATGCATCTTGCGTCGGCATGAGCGCCCTCGTGATAAGTTAAACTGGTGGTTTAAGCCGTTCCCATTGTAGCGCGCACGGATAGCGCCCCAAGCCTCGCGATGACCATTCACCTGTTCAACACCCTGACCCGACGCAAGGAAGCGTTCAGACCCCTGGATGAGCAGCGGGTCACGATGTATGCCTGCGGCCCGACAGTTTACAACTACGCTCATATCGGCAATGCCCGACCCGCTGTGATCTTCGACCTGCTCTACCGCATCCTGTCACGCCGCTTCCCAAAGGTGGTCTATGCCCGCAACATTACCGATGTCGATGACAAGATCAACCAGGCGGCGGCCGAACTCGGCGTTCCCATCCAGGTGGTCAGCGAACGCTTTGCCGAGGCCTATCATCAGGATATGGCGGCGCTGGGTGTCGGCCGACCAACGATCGAGCCCAGGGCCACAGACCACATTGATCAGATCATTACCATGATCCAGACCCTGATCGACAAGGGTCATGCCTATGTCGCCGAAGAACATGTGTTGTTCGATGTCGAGCAGTTTCCGGATTACGGTTCACTGTCACGTCGCAACAAACGCGAGCTGATTGCCGGAGCCCGGGTCGACGTGGCCCCGTACAAAAAAGGCCCCGGGGACTTTGTCCTGTGGAAACCCTCAACCGAGGCCCAACCCGGCTGGGACAGCCCATGGGGGCGTGGCCGCCCCGGTTGGCATATCGAGTGCTCGGCCATGAGCGCGGCCCACCTGGGCGAGATCATCGACATCCATGCCGGCGGGCAAGACCTGGTATTCCCTCATCATGAGAATGAAATCGCCCAGAGCCGCTGCGCCCATGGCACCGATGTCTTCGCGCGCTACTGGATGCACAATGGCTTTGTCACGGTTGAAAAGCGCAAGATGTCGAAGAGCCAGGGCAATACCCTGATCGTGCATGAGTTGCTCAAGACCTGGCCGGGTGAGGTCCTGCGCTATGTGCTGCTTTCAGCGCATTACCGTCAACCGCTGGACTGGTCCGAGAAGGTTCTGGAGCAGGCCCGGGCCACCCTGGACAGGCTGTACGGTCTCCTTCGGGACCACCTGAACGGCCAGGTCAGCGAACCCGATGCAGCCGTCATCGAGGCGCTGGAGGATGACCTCAACACCCCCACCGCGTTGGCCGCACTCAATGGCCTGGCCAGGCAATTGGCCGATGCCGATCAAGCTGACAAGGCTGAGCTGGCTGCCCGTTTGCAGTCATCCGGGTCCGTACTGGGGCTACTGCAGCAACAGCCATCGGCCTGGTTCGAGAGCATGCGCAAAGCCATAGAGATCGACGAATCCGAAATTCGCAAACTCATTGAACAACGGAACCAGGCGCGCAGGGATCATGATTTCGAGACTGCAGATCGCATCCGCGATGAACTCATCGAGCGTGGCATCGAGCTCCGGGATGGCCCGGAGGGCACCTCCTGGGAGGTGGCATCCAGATGAGCGCCGAACTGGCTCAACGCGAAATCATCGACGAGTTTGCTTTGTTCGATGACTGGATGGATCGCTACCAGTACCTGATTGACCTCGGCAAGAAACTTCCCGCTCTGGCGCCGGAAGAAAAGACCGATGACCGACTACTGGATGGATGCCAGTCGCAAGTCTGGCTGATCAGTGAAGGCGATGCAGATCGGCTGGTATTCCGGGCCAACTCCGACGCCGCCATCGTTTCCGGCCTCATTGCCCTGCTGCTGCGCGTCTACTCCGAGCGCTCGGCTGAGGAAATTCTGGCGACCGAACCGGCTTTTATCAGAGAGATCGGCTTGAGCGAGCACCTCTCCCCCACCCGCGCCAATGGCCTGGATGCCATGCTGCGGGCGATCAGGAACATCGCCCGGTCCCACAACGAATAAGGCCGGGCAGCTCCCGCTGCCCGGCCTCGATCCTTGTCCTGCCCTAACGACAGAATCAGTCGTTGTTACGCTCCAGAACCACCAGTTCAACGCGTCGATTTTCCTGACGGTTGGCATCCGAGGTATTGGGCACCTTGGGGTTGTCTTCACCGTATCCACGAACGACCAGTCGATTGGCCTCAACCCCGTTGTCGACCAGGAAATTACGTACCGCCTGGGCACGTCTCTCGGACAGCCCCTGGTTGTAGCCCGCATCACCCAGGTCACACGTGTGTCCGGCCACTTCCACCCGGATGATTTCCGGATGGTGATTCAGCAGAGCAGCCGCTTCATTGAGTTCCGCGACCGCACCGGGACGCAGCCGGGCCGAGTCGAAGTCGAACGTCACCATGGCGTCGAATTCGAACAGCACTTCGGGCTCAGGCTCAGGCTCTGGTTCCGGTTCCGGTTCCGGCGGAGGCGGCGGCGGGGGCTCACGCCTTGGCGGCGCGGGCTCGGGCTCAGGTCGCGTCGGCGCAGCGCCCAGGCGCACGTTCAGTCCGGCGGTGACCAATATGTCCTTGAATCCACGATTGCGATCAAAGGTATCGCGATCATTGTCGAGGCGAAGCTCACCCTGCACTCGGAAATCCACCCGCTCGGTCAGCCGCGAACGAACGCCCAGACCCAGTGCGCCATAGACGTCCCGACCGGTGTCAAAATAACTCCGGTGGCTTTGAATGCCACCGGCCGCCAGGGCATAGGGCCGGAAGACATCATTGCTTCCGAAGTGATAGCGCCCGACAAGCCCGGCGGACCACAGGCGGAATCGGTCGCTCTCACCCAGCGGGATTGTCACCGAGTCGTCAAAGTGGGCATGATAGCGGTCGACTCGCAGGTCCAGGCTGACGTTGGGAGTGAAAAAGCGCCCGAACTCCAGCCCACGATAATTCGTGACGCTCTTGCCAGCCTGGCGATCGGATTTCAACTTGACATAGCCAAAGGATGCACTTGCATGCCAGCGATCATCAAAGTCGCGATTATCGGCAGCTGCAGGTGCCGCGATCAAAGCACATGCCAGTAAGACCAACCAATTTCGAGCCTTCATTTTCATCTTCCCTTGTCGCCGCAGGCGAACGTTCAGAGAGGTTGTTGATAATTATTCTGTCCACTGCGCAAGACCAGCAGCAGACTTGATTCTCCTTGATCAAGACTACAGGATTTTCCTGCGATTTCAAGCCGATTTTGGCCTGATTCTCAGCGACTGTCCCGCATTTGCTTCTGCTTGAGCTCCCAGCGCTCCTGGGCATCCAGGCACAGGGTGGCGATCGGTCGTGCTTCGAGTCGGGCCAGGCCGATCTCCTCTCCGGTCTCTTCGCAATATCCATAGGACCCATCATCGACACGGGCCAGCGCCTGGTCGATCTTGCCGAGCAGCTTGCGATAGCGGTCACGAGTCCGCAATTCCAGGCTGTTTTCGGTCTCGCGGCTGGCACGCTCAGCCTCGTCACCGACGTCGCGGACTTCGCCACGCAGATTGTTGATGGTTTCCTGCGATTCCTCGATGAGTTCGTTTCGCCAATCCATCAGCTTGCGCCGGAAATATTCCAGGTGTTCCGGACACATGTACGGCTCATCGGATGAAGGCTTGTAGCCCTCCTTGAGTTCTACGCTTTTGTTGGGCATCAAGTCGCGGCCTCGCGCATGGGTTGTTGCCAAACCCACAATTATATATCCTATTGACCCTCAGAGAGCAACACCATGCAATCACTTTTACTCCTTCTGATCCGCGCCTATCGTTACCTGCTGTCGCCGTGGATCGGCGGCCAATGCAGATTCAGCCCCACCTGCTCGGCTTATGCCATGCAGGCGATAGAACTGTATGGCGCCGGTCGCGGTAGCTGGATGGCACTCAAGCGGCTGCTTCGCTGCCATCCCTTCTGTCCGGGCGGCAAGGACCCCGTGCCGGGCAGCGAGGAGGCCATTGCTTCGGTCGGTGAAACGACCCGAGACGACCCGTTGCCATGAAAGGCTGGTTGATCGTCAATGCCCGGCTCGTCAATGAGGGGCACGTCACCGAAGCCGATGTACGCATTCGACGGGGCCGCATTGACCAGATTGGATCGAACCTGACGCCTCGCCACGGTGAGACGCTGCTTGATGCCCGCGGGCGGTACCTGATGCCCGGCATGATTGATACCCAGGTCAATTTTCGTGAGCCCGGTCTGACCCGCAAGGGCTCAATTGCCAGCGAGTCCCGTGCGGCCGTCGCCGGCGGCATCACCAGCTACCTGGACGGACCGGGCACCAGCCCACCCACCACGACCCGAATGGCCCTGGCCGACAAGTTCAGCCGGGCGGCCGGTCGCTCGGCGGCCAACTACAGCTTCTATCTTGGCGCCAGCAATGACAACCTTGAGGAAATTCAGACACTTGAGCCCGACGAGGCCTGTGGAATCAAGGTCGCCGTGAGTGCCGCCGGCGACGGACTGTTGATCGATTCGCCGGAAAAGCTTGAAAAGGTCTTTGAGTGCGCTCCCAACCTGATCGCTGCGCACTGCGAAGACAATGACATCATCCAGGCCAATCTTCAGGCCGCACGCAGTCGCTATCGAAGCCGCATTCCTCCGGCGGCTCATGCAGAGATACGCTCGGCCGAGGCTTGTCTGGAATCAACAAAACAAGCCATTGAGCTGGCACGCAGGCACGACTGTCAACTCCACTTGCTTCATCTGAGCAGCAGCGCCGAAGTCGCGTTACTCGAAGCCGGTTCCCTTGATGGCAAGTCCATTTCCGCCGAAGCCAGCATTCACCATCTCTATTTCATTGATGCTGATTATGATCAGCTCGGACACCGACTGAAATGCAATCCGGCCATCAAGACCCCGGAAGACCGCAAAGCTCTACGCCAGGCCCTCAGGGACGACAAGCTGGACATGATCGCCACCGATCATGCACCACACCTGACCCGCGAAAAGCACGGCCCCTATGAGAGTGTCGCGGCCGGCCTGCCCGTGGTTCAGTTCGCCTTGCCGGTGGCCTGGTCGCTGATTGCCGCACGCACGCTCAGTCCAGAGCAACTGGTCGACAAGATCGCTCACAATCCGGCTCGCCGGTTTCGCATAGCAGAGCGCGGATTCGTCCGCGAGGGATACTGGGCCGACCTGGTCCTGCTGGACCCGGCCCAGCGTACCGAAGTCGACCGTCAGCCGATGCTGTCAGAATGCGCCTGGACACCGTTTGCCGGTCGCAAACTTCCTGCCCGGGTCAGCGCCACCTGGGTCAATGGTCAACTGGTCTGGCGCGATGGCCTGCTGACCGGCATCATGGCTGGAGCCAGACTCAAACAAGAACCACCACACCCACGCCGATAAAAGCCAACACTACCCCGATGAATTTGCGCCAGCTCATCGCCTCCCCGAGAAACAACCAGGCGAACAACACGATGAAGGCTGCGGCCGTCTCGTTGAGCACCGAGGCGATCGACGCCTTGGTGAGTTTGTAACCGGCCAGCCACAGGATCATGGACACATAACTGCCCAGCACGCTGGCAGTGATCACGATACGCCAGGGCTGAGGCGCCCGGTAGTGAACCCACATGCGCGACCAGCCGCGGGTCAACCCGACAAAACACAGCATGCCCGCGGCTCCGGCGGCCAGACGCAGCCCGACTGTCCAGAGAAATTCGTGTTCCTCGAGCACCGGTTTGACCATGACGATGCCGATGGCCATGAGCAAAACACTGCCGGCACCGAATGTCACCCCCAGACGCAGGGCCCGCAAGCTCACTTCACGGCGATTGCGTTGCCAAGTCACCAATAGAATGCCCGCCAGCACGAGGACAAACCCCAGGTATTGAAAGACTTTGAGCGCCTCAGCCAGAAAAATCATCGAAAGCACGATGACGAAAGGCGAAAACAGCATGGCAACCACCCCGGTTCGGCTGGCCCCCATCAGGTTCAAGGCCCGCAGATACCAGGTATCGGCAATGGCGATACCAATTACGCCCGACACCAGTACGATCACCCACTGGCCGGCGCTGTAGCCAGGCAAGGAAACGCCGTGAAACACCAGGATGGTCGGCACCATCAAGGCCACTGCAAGCAGGTTCTTGAACAGATTCAGTTCGAAGGCCGGCAGGGTTTCGCCGGATCGCCGAAACAGCACCACGGCCAGTGCCCAGCATGCGGCACAGGCGACCGAAAAAAACTCTCCCACTTTTACGTGATCCTCAGGAAAGTCGGCATTTTACGTCAGCCGGTTTATGCTTTAATGTGATTCCGGTACAAGCTGCAAGAATCAAAAAACAAATCACTCATGATCTGGCTACTGCTGATCTCACTGGCCTTCCTGGCCCTGGTCTTCTGGCGTGTATGGCCAACCCCACTGGCCCGGCTCTTCATGGCCATCGACCGTCGCTTCGGTCGGCTGCGCAGACAACGCTCCCTGAGCCATGGAATCCATTGGCATTATCTTGAGGGCGGCCATGGCGAACCCTTGATCCTGCTGCATGGCTTCAACGCCGATGCCCACCATTTTTCACGGGTTTCGCGGCACCTGACCGCTCATTTCCGCATCCTGGCGCCTGACCTGCCCGGTTTCGGTGATACCAGGATCGAAGAAGGCCTGAGTTTCCGGGCCGAGGACCTGGCCGAACGCGTTCTGGGCTGGCTCGATGACCTCGGCATTCACGACTTTTACCTGGGGGGATCCTCCATGGGCGGCTACATTGCCGTGGCCATGGCACGGCTTGCGCCGGAACGGGTTCGCGGACTGTGGTTGCTGGCGCCTGGAGGTTTGCGCACTGTCAAGTTGTCGGCCGTACTGGAGGAAGTCGCTGAAGAGCGACACAATCCCCTGGTCATTCGCAATTACCAAGACTTTACTCGTCTGATCGATTACTGTTTCGTGCATCCAATCTGGATTCCCTCGCCATTGGCACGGTTTCTGGCCCGGCGCGGAGCGGCAACCGCAGTGCGCGCCCAGCGTATTTTTGATGCCATGCGATACGACTCCCAGCCGCTGGAGGACATCGCCGACGGTCTGGAAACCCCCACCCTGTTGACCTGGGGCCAGGCAGACCAGGTCCTGAACCCCCAGGGAATCAAGCTGCTCGAGGAATTGATGCCCAATACCCAGTCACTGCTGTTGCCCTCGGTTGGCCATTTGCCCATGCTGGAGGCCCCGCAAACCACGGCCGAGGCCTGGTTGAGCTTCACCGAGTCCCGCGCCCGGCAGGAAACCGGTTGACAATGGCCTCGGCCTGGTCGGCAAAGCCGGCCTTGGTTAATGAACGTTTCAAACGATTGACCATGTGTCCGGGCCTGGACGGTGCTGATTTCAGCCTGGCCCGGTCCAGATCGATCAAGAACCATTGGTCCTGGGAGTCACGAAGCACGTTGGTTGCGTTGAGATCAGGATGCTTCAGACCAGCCGCAAGGAATCGCCGGAGGACATCGACAAGCTGATCGATGTCGGTCTCTCCAAGGTCCGGCGCCAGCTCGAGCAGATTGCGGGCTCCCGGAATCAATCGTGTCAGCAATCCGGCACGATAAGTCCATCCGATGCGTTCGCAACTGGCCATGATTGGCCGGGGAACGGGCAGTCCATCTCGGTGCAGACGGTCGAGAATCCGCCATTCGCAAAAGCCACGACTGTTGGCGTAGCCGGTAAAGAAATACCGGTCGACGCTGAACCGACGGGCCTGACCGCCACGAAGATATCGTCGCAGGACGGCGGGTCCGACCGATGTCTCCACGACCAGCGCCTGGCCACGGCCACCCAGTTGGCCGATGACAGCCCCGCGAATGTGCCAGAAGTCCGGTTGAAGCCACTCGCCACTGACCACGGACAAGGCATCGGCGTCGTATAGAATGGCGCCGGAGTCCGTCCTCAGTTCTTCACCAGCCATTGGGGTACCCTTGGGGTTGAATCATCATTAACGACGACGTGAAATCCTCGCGCGAAGACGCCGCTCCGGCCAGTCTCTGCCTGCTGCGCCTGTCAGCCCTGGGCGATGTGTGCAATTGTGTCCCGCTGGTACGTGCCATTCAGCAGTCCTGGCCAAGAACTGACATCACCTGGATCATTGGTCGACTTGAACATCGACTGGTCGAGGATCTGCCCAACATCGAGTTCATTGTATTCGACAAGAAGTCCGGCTGGACCGGCGTGCGGCAATTGCGGCAACAACTGCGCAATCGGCGCTTCGAGATCCTGCTGCAAACTCAGGTTTCGTTGCGCGCCAACCTCTTGTCGAAACTGGTTCGCGCCCAGCGCCGAATCGGGTTCGACCGTCAGCGGTCTCGTGAAGGCCATGGCCTGGTGATCAATGAGCGGATTCCGAGTATTGCGTTTCAGCACCAGGCTGATGCGTTCCTCGAGTTTGCCCGTTTTCTTGGCCTGTCCACCGAGAATGCCCCGCGTGCCTTGCCAATCCCCGATTCAGCAAGTGAGTTTGCCCGTCTCCATCAACCCCAGCCCCGGCACGCGGTCCTGATCAGTCCCGCCTCCAGTCATCGGCAAAGAAACTGGCATGCCCATGGCTATGCCGAGGTTGCCGACTGGATCATCCGGGAAACCGGACGTCCGGTGATTCTCATTGGTGGACCGTCGAATATCGAGCGGGAGCAGGGAGAAACCATCTGCGACCTGATGACCGAACAGGCCGAAAACCTGATTGGCCAGGATACGCTCAAACAGGCGTTGGCCATGATCGAGCGCTGCGCCTGCCTGGTCACGCCGGACTCGGGGCCCGCCCATTTCGGCGCCGCATTCGGGGTGCCGGTCGTCGGGCTGTATGCCGCCACCTGGTCCCGCCGCTCAGGCCCACTGGGAAGCCTGGACCATTGCGTGGACCGGTTCGATGAGGCGGCTCGACAATTTGTCGGCAAGCCCGCCGAAGCCCTTCGCTGGGGAAAGCGTCTCGAGTACCCCGGGGTGATGGACCTGATCGAGGCCGACCAGGTCATTGAACGTCTGAAAGCGATCCTGCGCTGATCAGAATGACTGGCATTCCGGAGCGGCATCGGCCGACTCGGAACCATCTCCGTCGCCATCGTCATCAACCCGCTGCAGCGTCACGGTCGCCACAGCGGTCGCACCGAATGGATCCGTGATGGTGTAATCAAAGCGATTGAGGCCACTGCACGCCGCGCTGAGAACGAAGGTGATGGTGCCATCCTCATTGATGGTTGCGGTGCTGAATGCAAAAGTTCTGCGAACCACACTGACCACCTCGATGGGATCACCATCGGGATCGAAATCATTGGCCAGCACATCCACGGTGATCGGTACCCCGGCCGGTCCGGAGGCAAAATCATCCACGGCAACCGGGGGCTGGTTGGCAAATGCGACATCGATGAATACCGTGGCCGTTGCCTGTCCACCGCGCCCATCACTGATGGTGTACTGGAAGCTGTCGTCACCAAAGAACAGCTGGTCTGGCTGATAGGTGAACATATCGCCCGAGCGTGAGAGCGTGCCGTTGGAAGGCTGGGTGAAATCGATGATCTCCAGAGGATCCCCGTCCGGATCGAAGTCATTGGCCAGCACGTCGATATCGACCGGCTGGGTCCGTACCGTCGAGGCGGTTACATCATTGGCAACCGGCGGCTGGTTTTCATCCAGCACCTGAATACTGACGGTTGCCGAGGCCTGGCCACCGAAACCATCATCGATGGTGTAGGTGAAGCTGTCGGCGCCGACAAAACCGGGGGTCGGAGTGTACAGGATGACATCACCACTGATCACCGCCTCGCCATTGTCGGGCTGGCTCACCTCAACAATGGTCAATGGATCACCATCGGGATCAGAATCATTGGCCAGCACATCGAAGACATTATCGACGGAATCCCGCTCGACCTCGAACTGGTTGTCATTGGCGACCGGCGGTCGGTTGGCCTGAACAACCTCGACATTGACCGTGGCCGTGTCCTGACCGCCACGACCGTCATCAATGGTGTAGGTGAACGAGTCACTGCCAATGAAATCCGTGGCCGGGGTATACAGGATCACATCACCGCTGATGACGGCCTCGCCATTGGCCGGCTGGGCCACCTCGATGATGGTCAACGGATCGCCATCCGGGTCGGAGTCATTGGCCAGCACATCGAACTCATTGTCAGTGGAGTTCGATTCCACCTCGAACTGGTTGTCATTGGCTACCGGCGGCTGGTTGGCTCGAATAACTTCCACACTGACCGTCGCCGAATCCTGCCCGCCAAATCCATCATCAACGGTATAGGTGAACGTATCGGCTCCGAAATAGCCTTCGTCGGGTGTATACAAGATGACATCACCGCTGATGACCGCTTCACCATTGGCCGGCTGGGTCAGGTCAATAATGGTCAGGGGATCACCATCGGGATCGGTGTCATTGGCGAGTACGTCGAACACGTTTTCGCTGGAATCCTGCTCGACCGTGAAGCTGTTGTCATTGGCCGTCGGCGGTTGATTGGCAAACTCGATTTCACCCTCGGTGATCGTTTCAGTCACTTCCTGGTAGCGGTAGTAGTCCACCTGGCGCTTGTGCTGGACCGGATTGCGCAGGGCTCGACGAATCCACGGCGCCTCGACCGCCTTTTCGACGCGTCGAATCTCGGTAATCGGTCCCTCAGGGCTGACCTGAATCCGCTCGGTGGTCGATTCCATGGTGGTGAAACTGATTTCAACCCTTCGATTGCGGCTGCGATTCTCCTCCGAGTCATTCGGATAGCGCGGCTCGGTCAGGCCACGACCCGCCCAATTGATTTCGTCGGACTCGATGCCATGCTCTATCAAATAGTCGACTACCGAGCGGGCCCGCCGCTCGCTCAGACCCCGGTTGTACTCGGCCGTTCCGATGTCGCAGGTGTGACCAACCACTTCAATGCTGCCGACCAGCACGCCATCACGGATCGCCTCGATCAACTCCGATAGCGCCCGGCGAGCTTCCGGCAGCAGAGCCGACGAATCAAACTCAAAAGTTGCCTGGTCAGACAGCGTCACTTCGGAGGTGACCTCGCGCTCTTCATACCGGGGTTCGGGCATGACCTCGACCTCGGTCTCACGCCAGGCTCGGACCGGCTGGTAGGAGCGACCAAAGCTGTAACCGTAGACCAGCGCCGCGCGCCAGTCATTGCGATCCTCGACGAAATCGCCTCGCTTGCGCGCATAGCCGGTTCTCAACGACAGGCTGTGCGGGGTATTCTGAAAGTACTTGTCCAGGGACAGCGACGCAGTCACCTGGGATGAGCTGAAATCACCGTCCTCGTAATCCAGGCCACCCCGCAGACGCACCAGCCGATCATCAAAATACCGCCCACCACGCAGACCAACACCCCAGTCGTAGGGCTTCTCATAGGTTTCGATCAACCGCTCCAGGGTATCGATGCGAGTGAAGTCACGACCATCAATCTGGCCAGTCACCACCAGATCCTCGAAATCGGTTGCCTGATTGACCAGGCGCTCCGATGAAATCGCACGCATGCCGTATAAACCAAAAAACCAGTCCTGGCGCTCATAGCCGGCGCCAAAGGTGAGCTTTCGATCATCGAGCTGATTCTGATCGGCGGCAATGAACAGCTTGGCGATTCGGCCATCGGTATAGACCGGGCCGTCCACACCGGCCTCGCTCACGCCGGAAAAAAGCCAGTGATAGTTGAGCTTGACGCCGCCCGCGCCTCTGCGGCCCAGCCACCCTTCGCCAATCAACGCCGATGTCTGGGACTCGAACAGGGAGGCCTGAAATTCCCCGGTAAAATCAAACTCCGTATCGATACCCACGCCGATACGGTAACGCTCTCCAACAAAATTCAGAGGCACCTGGTTGAGCGAGCGCGGCTCGTCCTCGTTAACTGCCCCCGTCTGCGCGGCAACACTGCCGGCAAACGCAACAGCAAGAACCAACAGGAGTTTTTTGATCATCTGGTCAATTCCTTGGGAACTCTTTCACAACCGGTACACCACCCACCACTTGTGAGTGCCTCGTTAGTATAGTGCGGGTAAAACTGCCTCAGCCATCGCCATAATCGGCATAGGATTTCTCCTCGACGATGGCCGAACCCAGCTCGATATTGATGGCCTTCTTGACTTCGGAACGCCGGTCGTTGGTGCGATACACCGACCGCGCCAACTCGACAAATCGCTGCCCAAAATCACCGTCTCGCTCACAGTCGCGAATCTCGTCTTCGATATCCCAGAGCGATTCATTGATGGTCCTCAGCCGAGCTTTCAATTCCATGACTGTCTCCCTGGACAACCCGGACTCCTGCCAGACGCGCTCGAGCAGTTGGCGCTCATGGCGGACATTGGCGAGCTTGTCCGGATCGGAAATCCGCTCGGACTTGATTTCTAGAATGGTGAGCTTGTCGAGAAGCTCACCGGGGGAAATCGGGGTCAGAAGCTCCATGACTGCGGTTTGGTTGGTTTGGTTGGTTTAGTTCGTCTGGTTGGTTGGGGTGAATCAACCGCACCCGCCCAAACCAACTAAACGAACTAAACAAACTAAACAAACTAAACCGTTTTTCCCGGGCTGGTCACCGGCCCGGGAAAAACGCAAGGCATCAGCTTTCGCTGTCGCCGCCTTCGTTCAGGGCCTTCATGCTCAAGCGGATGCGACCCTGTTTGTCGACTTCGAGCACCTTGACCTTGACCTTGTCACCCTCGGCCAACTCGTCGGTGACATTCTCGACGCGCTTGTCGGAGATCTGGGAGATGTGTACCAGACCGTCCTTGCCCGGGAGAATGGTGACGAAGGCACCGAAGTTCATGATCTTGGTGACCGTACCTTCATAGACGGCACCCACTTCGACATCGGCGGTGATCTGCTCGATGCGCTTGCGTGCGGCGTCGGCGGCAGCCTGGTTGACCGAGGCAATGGTGACCGTTCCATCATCCTGAATATCGATGGTGGTGCCGGTTTCCTCGGTAATGGCGCGGATGGTGGCGCCCCCCTTGCCGATCACGTCACGAATCTTGTCCGGGTGGACCTTCATGGTGAACAGGCGCGGGGCGTACTCGCTCATTTCCTCACGCGGGGTATTAATGACTTCATTCATCTGTTCGAGAATGTGCCGGCGGGCATCCGTGGCCTGCTGGAGTGCGACCTTCATGATCTCGCTGGTGATGCCATCGATCTTGATGTCCATCTGCAAGGCGGTGACGCCGTCGGTGGATCCGGCCACCTTGAAGTCCATGTCGCCCAGATGATCCTCGTCACCGAGGATGTCGGTCAGTACGGCGAAACGGTCGCCGTCCTTGATCAGACCCATGGCGATACCAGCCACCGGCGCCTTGACCGGCACACCGGCATCCATCATTGCCAGCGAGCTGCCGCAAACGGTCGCCATGGAACTGGAGCCATTCGATTCAGTGATCTCGGAGACAATGCGCAGCACGTAGGGAAATTCCTCGCCCTTGGGCACCACCGCGCTGAGCGCGCGTTTGGCCAGCTTGCCGTGGCCGATCTCGCGGCGCTTCGGCGCCAGCATGTGGCTGGTTTCACCCACGCAGAACGGCGGGAAGTTGTAGTGGAGCATGAACTGCTCCTTGTATTCACCCTCGATAGCGTCAATGATCTGGGCATCGCGTCCGGTCCCCAGGGTCACGACACACATGGCCTGGGTTTCTCCGCGAGTGAAGATCGCTGAACCATGGGTGCGTGGGAATGCGCCCACCTGCATATCCAGCGGGCGGACCGTGGTCAGGTCGCGACCATCGATACGCGGCTTGCCTGAAAGGATGTGATCGCGCACCAGGTCCTTTTCGAGCTTGCCGAAAGCGTCCTTGACTTCATCTTCGCTCGGCGCGTTCTCGGCGCCCTCGAGACACAGCTGCTCGATCAGCTTTTGGCGAACCTCGCCGATGGCTTCGCGACGAGCGGTCTTGTCGGTATTCGAATAGGCTTCCACCAGACCAGCCTTGGCCAGCTCGGCCACCTTTTCGGCCAGGCCCTCGGCCTTTTCCGGCGCCTGCCAGTCCCACTTCGGCTTACCGGCCTCTTTGGCCAGCTCTTCAATAGCCTGAATGGCCACCTGCATCTGCTCATGCCCGTAATTCACCGCACCAAGCATCTGCTCTTCGGTCAGCAGGTCGGCTTCGGACTCGACCATCAGCACGGCTTTCGAAGTGCCGGCCACGACCAGGTCCAGGCGAGAATCCTCGAGCTGGCTCTGGGTCGGGTTGAGCACGTAGTTGCCATCAATGAAACCGACACGGGCGCCGCCAATCGGTCCCTGGAACGGCACGCCGGCCAGCATCAGGGCAGCCGAGGCGCCGATCATGGCCGGGATATCGCCATCGACTTCGGGGTTGGACGACATCACGGTGGCAATCACCTGGGTTTCATTCAGGAACCCATTGGGAAAGAGCGGCCGGATGGGCCGGTCGATCAGGCGCGAAGTCAGGATTTCCTTTTCGGTCGGACGTCCTTCACGTTTGAAGAAACCACCGGGAATGCGTCCGGCGGAATAGAACTTTTCCTGGTAGTTGACCGTCAGCGGGAAAAAACCCTGCCCCGGCTTGACTTCCTTGCGAGCCACGGCGGTCACCAGCACCACGGTGTCGGCCATGGTGACCAGTACGGCGCCATCGGCCTGACGGGCCACGTGTCCGGTCTCGAGCGTGACATCATGCTCGCCGAACTTGAAGGTCTTGCTGAACTTTTTCACTTATATCACTCCACTTTGCATTTGCTTTTTTCAATACAAAACACCCCGGAACAGCATGGCGCCGCCGGGGTGTCTGATTTCATCGGTAACTTCCGGAGCGCGTCTTAACGACGCAGTCCCAGACGCTCGATCAGGTCTCGATAGCGCTGTACGTCCTTTTTCTTGACGTAGTCGAGCAAGGAGCGACGCTGATTGACCAGCTTGAGCAGGCCTCTGCGGGAGTGGTGATCCTTCTTGTGGTCCGCGAAGTGGGTCTGCAAGTGCTGAATTCGTGCCGTCAGCAAGGCCACCTGCACTTCGGGAGAGCCGGTATCGCCGTCACTCAACTGATGCTCTTTGACAACTTGCGCTTTCTGTTCTGCCGTCAATGACATGATTCAAGAAACTCCAAAATTTCAGTCAGTTGGGCGACCGGGCTT
>SL_3KL_010_SEDDRAFT_10001034_pt1 | contig 24737 bp, 22 predicted proteins | sample SodLakKL_010_SED_2_FD_10381 | JGI IMG/M metagenome (IMG submission 10381) | reverse complement strand
CCGAGCGCGACGCGGGGCCACGGCTGCGGCGGGTCTCGCTGATGATCGACGCGGCCGATGCCGACGTTCTGGGTGACGAGCCGATCTGGGCGAAGGTGCACGAGGATTTCGGCACCGTCGAGGAACCCCATGGCCACGGCGCGACCCGATTCGACGTTGCCGGGCGCGAGATGCCGCGGCCCGACCCGGTGCGGGACGGCGACTGGCGGGTCGTGGGCTGGGTGACCTCGGGCGGCTATGCGCATTGGGTGCGGGCGTCGATGGCACAAGGCTATCTGCCGGCCGAACTCGCCGGGCGCGGCGAAGAGGGGCTCTTCGCCGTCGAGATCATGGGCGAGCGGCGCCCAGCGCGGATCGCGCTGGAGCCTCCCTTCGATCCGGCGGGCGAGAGGATGCGGATGTGACCCGCCCGTCACTAGGTGTCGAAGGCGCCGTCCCAGGCGTAGCCGGTGAAGTCCTGCTCCTGCCCGCCGAGCGCGCGGTAGAAGGCGCGGGCAGGGAGGTTGCCGGGCTCGGTGCCGAGCCAGATGCCCTTGCACCCCTGCGCGCGGGCGTGGTCGAAAAGCCGCCGCATCACCGCCGTGGCGAGGCCCCGACGCTGATGCTCCTCGCGCGTGCCGACCTCGTTGACGAAGAGGCTCGGCGGCTTGTCGGGGTGCAGGAGCACGGTGCCCGAGGCGAAGGCAAGGATGCGGCCGCCCTCGACGGCGGCAACGAGGTAGTGCCGGGACTCGCGCAGGAAGGCGCGCGACTGGTCGGCATCGACGGGCCGGTCGAAGAGGCCGGGCTCGACCTTCAGCAACAGATCAAGGTCGTCCATGTCCAGGACGCGGATTTCCATTTCGGCCTCCCTCAGGGGGGTGCACCATGAAGCTAGCCGATCTGGACATCTTCGTCATCGGCACGCCGCCGCCGGGCTGGGGCGGGCGCTATTGGATCGTGGTGAAGCTGACCACCGCCTGCGGCATCGCGGGCTATGGCGAGGTCTACGCGGCCTCGGTCGGACCCGTTGCCATGCGGGCCGTCATCAAGGACGTCTTCGCGCGTCACATGCAGGGCGAGAGCCCCGAGAACGTGGAACTCATGTTCCGCCGCGCCTATTCCTCGGGCTTCACGCAGCGCCCGGATCTGACGGTGATCGGCGCCTTCTCGGGGCTCGAGATCGCCTGCTGGGACATCCTCGGCAAGGCCCGCGAGCGGCCGGTCTGGGCGCTTCTCGGCGGGCGGATGAACGAGCGGCTGCGCGCCTATACCTATCTCTACCCGCTGCCGCACCACGAGAAGGCCAAGTTCTGGACCAGCCCCGAGATGAACGCCGAGGCGGCCTTGCACTATGTCGAGCGCGGCTTCACCGCGCTGAAGCTCGACCCGGCCGGGCCCTACACGATCCGCGGCGGCCACCAGCCGGCGCTGTGGGACATCGACCTGAGCGCGCGGATGCTGCGCGCGATCCGCGAAGCCGTCGGCAACCGCGCCGACATCCTCTTCGGCACGCATGGCCAGTTCACACCCGCGGGCGCGATCCGGCTCGGCGCGGCGATCGAACCCTTCCAGCCCCTCTGGTACGAGGAGCCGATCCCGCCCGACAACCTCCTCGACTTCGCGCAGGTGGCGCAAGCGGTGCGAATCCCCATCGCGACCGGCGAGCGGATGACGACCAAGGCCGAATTCGGCGCGCTCCTGCGTTCGGGCGGGGCGCAGGTCCTGCAACCGGCGACCGGGCGCTCGGGCGGGCTCTGGGAGACGAAGAAGATCGCCGCGCTGGCCGAGGCCTTCGGCGCCCATATCGCCCCGCATCTCTATGCCGGCCCCGTCGAATGGGCGGCGAACATCCACCTCGGCGTGACCTTGCCGAACCTGCTGATGGTCGAGTGCATCGAGGAGGGGGGCGATTTCCACCTGCCGCTGATCGGTCATTCGATAAAGGTCGAAGAAGGCTTCATCCGCGCCCCCGAGGCCCCTGGCCTCGGCATCGCCTTCGACGAGGCGCTGGCCCGCGCCCACCCCTACACCGACGACGCGCTGCATCTGCAGATGCAGGAGGCGCCCTGCGACTATGCGAAAGGAAATGACTTCGAAGGGGGTGCGCCGCGCAAAGATTGAAAAGGCACGGTAGAAATGGGTTGCAATCCCGGCAAGGTCGCGTTTGGATCATGTCATGTCGCAAGCGAGAACGCACCCCGCGAGCCGGGCGGCTCGATAGAATAACGAACCGCGCCCAACGGCGCCGGAAACAGCCAGCATAAACATCAGGGAGACTTCCATGACCATGACGCAGACCGGAAAGCGCGCGGTGCATCCCGCCGCCCGCATGTTCGCCCGCGAATGCCGCGACGGGCGCCTGAGCCGGCGGGAATTCCTGACCCGCGCGACGGCGCTCGGCGTCGCCGCGCCCACCGCCTACGGCCTCATCGGCCTCGCCGCGCCCGCGGCCCGCGCCGACACGCCGCAGATGGGCGGCGAAGTCAGGATGCAGATGGACATCAAGGCGCAGCGCGACCCGCGCACCTGGGACTGGTCCGAGCTTGCCAATGTCTGCCGCGGTTGGCTCGAATACCTCGTGCATTACGAGCGCGACGGTTCGGTCGTCCCGGTGCTGCTGGAAAGCTGGGAAGCCAGCGACGACGCGACCGTCTTCACGCTCCGTGTCCGCCAGGGCGTGACCTGGAACAACGGCGACGCCTTCACCGCCGAACATGTCGCCCACAACATCGAACGCTGGGCCGATGCCTCGGTCGAGGGCAACTCGATGGCCGGCCGGATGGGCGCGATCTCGCAGGACGGGAAGATCCGCGACGGCGCCATCGAGATCGTCGACGATCACACGCTGCGGCTGCATCTGTCGAGCCCCGACATCGCCATCATCGTCAACATGGCCGACTACCCGGCCGCGGTGGTGCACCCGTCCTTCACCGGCGACGACCCGGTCGCCAATCCGATCGGCACCGGCCCCTATCGCCCGGTCCGGCACGAGACCGGCATCGGCGCCGTGATCGAGCGCAATCCCGACCATACCTGGTGGAACGAGGGCAACGGCGCCTGGCTCGACCGGATCGAGTTCGTCGATCTCGGCACCGATCCCTCGGCCTGGATCGCGGCGGCCGAGGGCGGCGAGATCGAACTCACCTATCAGACGACCGGTGACTACGTCGATATCTTCGAGGCGATCGGCATGCCGGCGTCGGAGGTGATCACCGCTGCCACCCTGGCCGTGCGATTCAACCAGTCCCAGCCGCCCTACGACAACGTCAATGTCCGGCGTGCGTTGCAGATGGCCGTCGACAACGAGACCGTGCTGGAGCTGGGCTATGACGATCGCGGTGACGTGGCCGAGAACCATCATGTCTGCCCGATCCATCCCGAGTACGCCGAGATGGAGCCGCCCGAATTCGACCCCGCGCGCGCGGCCGAGATGATCGCCGAAGAGGGGCTCGCCGACCACGAATTCGAACTGATCTCGATCGACGATGCCTGGCAGGCGGCGACCTGCGACAACGTCGCCGCCCAGATCCGCGCCGCCGGCATCAGCATCCGCCGCACGATCCTGCCGGGCGCGACCTTCTGGAACGACTGGCTGAACTACCCGTTCTCCTCGACCGAGTGGAACATGCGGCCGCTCGGCGTGCAGGTTCTCAACCTCGCCTACCGCTCCGGCGTCGCCTGGAACGAGGCAGGCTATGCGAATCCCGAGTTCGACGCGCTCCTGGACGAGGCGAATTCGATCGCCGACGCCGATGCGCGGCGCGAGGTGATGCTCAAGTTGCAGCAAATGATGCGCCGGGATGGCGTGCTGATCCAGCCTTACTGGCGCGCGCTCTACCGCAATATGCGGCCGAACATCGGCGGTGCCGAGATGCACCCGACCTTCGAGGTCCGCTACCAGCATTACTGGAAGTCGTGACGGTCGCGGCGCGGGGCCTTTCCGCCCCGCGCCCGTTTTCATCCCGCCCGGTCCACCGCCCCGCCGCCTGACACGGCCCCGGACCAACGGACCCAGCCCGGGGAGACGCCATGCTCCTGTTCCTTCTCCGCCGCGTCGGTGTCATGCTGGTCACGGCGCTGTGCCTGACCTTCGTCGTCTTTTTCCTGACCAACCTGCCGGCAAAGCTCGAGACGCTGGCCAAGACGCAGGCAGGCGCGCGCATCTCCGATGCCGAAGTGGCCAGCTGGCTCGACCGCAACGGCTACAACCAGCCGATGCTGGTTCGCTACGGCGAGTGGCTTGGCGTGGTGCCCGGCTGGACGCGCGAGGAGGCTGACGGCACGATCCGCGGTCGCTGCATCGAGCGGATGGGACCCGAGGGCGCTGGCGCGCGCTGCGGGCTTCTGCAGGGCTACTGGGGTCATTCCACGCGCTTCCGCGCCCCGGTGGGCGAGGTGATCAGCACACGGCTCGGCGCCACGGGATGGCTGATGCTCTGGGTGCTGATCGTCATGGTGCCGATGGCACTGATCGTCGGCATCGTCGCCGGGATGCGCGAGGGCTCGCGTACCGACCGATCGCTCTCGACCTTCGCCATCGCCTCGACGGCGACGCCGGAATACGTCTCGGGTGTGCTGTTCATCGCGCTCCTCGCGTCGTCGACGGTGGGGCTGTCACCCTTGCTGGTCAGCTGGGGCGTGATCCCCGGCCCGGTGCTCTTCCAGGGCAACGCGCGCTCGGCGCTCGACCAGATCACCTTCTGGAACTTCACGCTGCCGGTCATCACCATCGCGCTCTACGGCATGGGCTATGTCGCGCGCATCACGCGCGCCTCGATGACCGAGGTGATGACACAGCAATACATCCGCACCGCCCGGCTGAAGGGCGTGAGCTTCCCCAATATCGTCCTCAGGCACGCGCTCCGGAACGCGTTGATCGCGCCCTTCACCGTGATCATGCTGCAGATCCCCTGGCTTCTGAACGGCGTCGTCATCGTCGAGGTGCTGTTCAGCTATCCCGGCTTCGGCTGGACGCTATACGAGGCGGCGGTCAACAACGACATCGAGCTTCTGCTCGCCGCCTCGGTCGTCGCCGTGATCGTCGTGCTGCTGACGCAGCTCATCTCGGACATCGGCTATGTCTATCTCAACCCGCGCATCCGCGTGAGCTAAGGAGGGCGGAGCGTGGAAGAACTCGGCTGGCTCGCCATCATCGGCCGCATCGCCCAGCAGCTGCTGCCGGTCTGGGTGGCGATGGTCATCGTCTTCGCCCTCTCGATCCGCTTCAAGCGGCGACTGGGGCTCTACGGCAAGCTCTTCGATTCGAATGTCGGCATGGTCGGCTTCGCGATCGTGATCTTCTGGATCTTCACCGCGATCTTCGCCGACATGATCATCACCCATGACCCGCTGGCGCAGCTGCGCGGGATGCGCAACGCGGTGCCGGGTTCGCCGCTCGCCAGTCCGGGCGACCATTATCCCTACTACCTGCTCGGCGGCGACAGCCTCGCCCGCGACGTCTTCTCGCGCGCGGTGATGGGCGCGCGCGAAGTGCTGACCATCGCCCCCTTCGCGGCCATGATCTCGTTCATGATCGGCATCTCGCTCGGCCTGCCCGCGGGCTATTTCGGCGGCAGGCTGGACACCAGCCTCACCTTCCTCGCCAACCTCGTCCTCGCCTTCCCCGTCATCCTGCTCTTCTTCCTCCTCGTCGCCCCCGAGATCCAGGAGACGGCGATCCCGGTGGTCATGGCCGGCATCCTGTTCCTGGTGCCCGTGCTCTTCGTCTCGGTTCTTCTGAACGCGCGCTTCTTCACCCAGCCGATGAAGCGCAACCTCTATGTCGGCGCGGCGCTCCTGGTCGGGCTCTGGGCCTATTCGGGGCTCGCCTTCAACGCCGACCCGCTGGGCGTCTGGGGGATGCGGGCGAACCTCTTGAACGTCTTCGTGGCGGTCGTCTTCGTCAACGCGCCCACCGTCTTCCGCATCGTACGCGGCATCACCATGGACATCCGCACCCGCGACTATGTCGCCGCCGCCCAGACCCGCGGCGAGGGGCCGTGGTACATCATGATGTGGGAGATCCTGCCCAATGCCCGCGGCCCGCTTATCGTCGATTTCTGCCTGCGCATCGGCTACACGACGATCCTTCTCGGCACGCTCGGCTTCTTCGGACTGGGCGTCTCGCCCGAAAGCCCTGACTGGGGCTCGACCATCAACGACGGCCGCCGCCTGCTGACCGTCTACCCGCACCCGGCGCTGGTGCCCGCACTCTCGCTCATGTCGCTCGTCCTCGGCCTGAACCTCCTGGCCGACGGTCTGCGCGAGGAAAGCCTGAAGGACTGAAGCCCATGCCCGCCTTCGCGAGGAGATCGCCGTGACCGACTGGGACCCCTCGAAACCGATCCTCGAGATCGAGAATCTCTCGATCTCCTTCTTCACCCGTCTGCGCGAGATCCCGGCGGTGATGGATTTCTCCTGCACCGTGCTGCCGGGCGAGGCGATGGGTCTCGTCGGCGAATCCGGCTGCGGCAAGTCGACCGTGGCGCTGGCCGTGATGCGCGATCTCGGCGTCAACGGCCGCATCGTCTCGGGCACGATCCGCTTCAAGGGGCGGGATCTGACCAACATGGGCGATGCCGAGCTGCGCAAGATCCGCGGCTCCGAGATCGCGATGATCTACCAGGAGCCGATGGCCAGCCTGAACCCGGCGATGAAGATCGGCCGGCAATTGATGGAAGTCCCGATCATCCACGAGGGCATGGGCAAGTCCGAAGCCCGTGCGCTCGCCCGCCAGCTTGTCGCCGATGTCCGCCTGCCCGATCCCGACCGCATCCTCGACGCCTATCCGCACCAGCTCTCCGGCGGCCAGCAGCAGCGCATCGTGATCGCCATGGCGCTGATGTCGAAACCGGCGCTCCTGATCCTCGACGAGCCGACGACCGCGCTCGACGTCACCGTCGAGGCGGGCATCGTCGAACTGGTCCGCGAACTGGGCAAGAAATACGGCACCTCGATGCTGTTCATCAGCCACAATCTGGGCCTCATCCGCGAGACCTGCGACCGGATCACGGTGATGTATTCCGGCGAGGCGGTGGAGACCGGCAACATCACCGACGTCTTCAACCGGATGCGCCACCCCTACACGCAGGCGCTTTTCCGCGCCATCCCGCTGCCCGGCGCGAACAAGAACGACCGTCCCCTGCGCGCCATCCCGGGCAATTTCCCGCTGCCGCACGAACGCCCGCCCGGCTGCAATTTCGGCCCGCGCTGCGACTATTTCGTCGACGGGCGCTGCAATGCCACCGACATCGCCATGGCGCCGGTCGCCGGCGACAACCGCCACGACTCGCGCTGCCTGCGCTTCGACGAGATCGACTGGGACTCGCCGCCGCCGGTCGAGGCCACGCACGAAGGCAGCCGGATCGGCGAGGTCGTGCTGCGCATGGACGATGTGCGCAAGTACTACGAGGTCTCGGCCTCGAAGCTCTTCTCGGGTGGCGACACCAAGGTCGTGAAGGCCAACGAGACGCTGAGCTTCGACGCCCGCGAGGGCGAGACGCTGGCGATCGTCGGCGAATCCGGCTGCGGCAAGTCGACCTTCGCCAAGGTGCTGATGGGGCTCGAGACCGCGACCGGCGGCAAGATCATGCTCTTCGACGAGAACGTGCAGTCGACGCCGATCGAGAACCGCAACACCGACACCGTCTCGTCGCTGCAGATGGTGTTCCAGAACCCGTTCGACACGCTGAACCCGTCGATGACGGTGGGGCGGCAGATCATCCGCGCGCTCGAGATCTTCAAGGTCGGCAAGAACGACGCCGAGCGTCACCAGCGGATGCTGGAACTCCTCGACCTGGTGAAACTGCCGCGCGAATTCGCCACCCGCATGCCGCGCCAGCTCTCCGGCGGGCAGAAGCAGCGCGTCGGCATTGCGCGGGCCTTCGCCGGCGACGCCAAGGTCGTGGTCGCCGACGAACCCGTCTCGGCGCTCGACGTCTCGGTCCAGGCGGCGGTGACCGAGCTTCTGATGGACATTCAGCGCAAGAACCACACGACGCTCCTGTTCATCAGCCACGACCTGAGCATCGTGCGCTACCTGTCGGACCGGGTCATGGTCATGTATCTTGGCCATGTCGTCGAGCTCGGCTCGACCGACCAGGTCTTCAACCCGCCCTACCACCCCTATACCGAGGCACTGCTCTCGGCCGTGCCCATCGCCGACACCACGGTCGAGAAGGAGCGGATCGTGCTGGAAGGCGACATCCCCTCGGCGATGAACCCGCCACCGGGCTGCCCGTTCCAGACCCGCTGCCGCTGGAAGCCGAAGGTGCCCGGCAATCTGTGTGAGACCGAGGTGCCGCCGATGCGGACCCTTGCCGAAGGGCACCAGGTGAAATGCCATCTCGCCGAATCGGTCTTCGCCGAGATGAAGCCGGTGTTCCGCGTCGCCGCGGAATAGCCGCGACGGCAGGTTTCCGGGACGGCGAGCGCTCCCCCGTGCCGAGTGTCCGACAAGCCGGCGCGGTTCCTTCGCGCCTTCCGCCTCCGCCCCTGGCGAGCGCGCGCCGGGTTCCGGCTGCGGGGCGGCCCGCGCGCCGATCGCCGTACGGAGCTGACCTCCGCAAAACGCGCCCTCTCGAGGACTTGGATAAAAGTTTCGTTGTGGTTAACCGAAGCGAATACGAAAATAAAATCAATTACTTCGACGAGTGCACAATATTGTGCACCTGGTCTGCGGCGGCCGGTTCCGGGTCTCCGCAGCCCGTGGCCGAGCCGATGGCCCGCATCAACGACGCCCCTTGCCTCCGGCGCGCCGGCGCGGTTCTATGGTGCCGGAACGGGGGGACGTGATGCGCTATTCCGGCTTTCGGGTGCTACTGGAAGGGCTCAGGGGCAATCGCGGCTGGCGCCCCGCCTGGCGCAAGCCCGACCCGAAACCGGCCTATGACGTGGTCATCATTGGCGGCGGCGGGCACGGGCTCTCGACCGCCTACTACCTGGCGAAGAACCACGGCATCACCAATGTCGCCGTGCTGGAAAAGGGCTGGCTCGGCTCGGGCAACATCGGCCGCAACACCACGATCGTGCGCGCCAACTACTTCCTGCCCGGCAATTCCGAGTTCTATTCCCACTCGCTGAAACTGTGGGAAAAACTGGAGCGCGACCTCAACTACAACGTCATGCATTCGCAGCGCGGGCTGATCAATCTCTTCCACTCCGACGGCCAGCGCGACGCCTTCGCCCGGCGCGGCAACGCCATGCTGGCTCAGGGCGACGACGCGGTGCTGCTGGATCGAGAGGGGGTACGCGAATTGCTGCCCTATCTCGATTTCGATCAGACCCGCTTTCCCATCTACGGCGGCCTCTACCACCCCCGCGGCGGTACCGCCCGCCACGACGCCGTCGCCTGGGGCTATGCGCGGGCCGCCGACCAGCGCGGCGTCGACCTGATCGAGAACTGCGAGGTCACCGGCATCGACATAGATCAGGGCCGCGTGACCGGCGTGCAGACCACCCGCGGCGCGATCCGGGCGAAGAAGGTGGCGATCGTGGTGGCGGGACGCTCGAGCCAGGTCGCCGCGATGGCCGGCCTGCGCCTTCCCATCGAGAGCCACATCCTTCAGGCCTTCGTCACCGAGGGGCTGAAGCCCTGCATCGACCATGTCGTGAGCTTCGGGATGGGGCATTTCTACATAAGCCAGTCCGACAAGGGCGGGCTGGTCTTCGGCGGCGACCTCGATTTCTACGCCTCCTACGCCGCGCGCGGCAACCTGCCGATGGTCGAGCATGTGATGGAAGCCGGCATGACCCTGATGCCGATGATCGGCCGGGCAAAGGTCCTGCGCTCCTGGGGTGGGATCATGGACATGTCCCCCGACGGCTCGCCGATCATCGACAGGGCCCCCGTGGACGGGCTCTTCATCAACTGCGGCTGGAACTACGGCGGCTTCAAGGCAGTGCCGGCCTCGGGCCGGTGCCTTGCGCATCTGATGGCCACCGGCGCGCCGCACAAGGTCGCCGCGCGCTTCCGGCTGGACCGATTCGCCACCGGGCACCTTCTGGACGAAGAAGGCACCGGCAGCCAGCACAACCTGCATTGAGGGACCATGCGCATCACCTGCCCCTGCTGCGGCTCCCGCGACCGGCGCGAGTTCACCTATTACGGCTCTGACGACTACCTGCGCCGCCCCGACGCGGACGCCGCTGCGCAGGCCTGGGACGACTACCTGCACAACCGCGACAATCCTGCGGGCGAGACCCGTGATCTCTGGTACCACGACCCCTGCGGTACCTGGGTCAAGGTCACCCGCGACACCGTCACCCACGCGATCCACGCCTGCGAGCCGGTCGCGGGGGAGGCCGGATGACCCAGTCCCACCGAATCCCCGGCAAGGGCCGTATCGACCGCGCCCGTCCGGTCCGCTTCACCTTCGACGGTCGCGACTACGATGGCTATCACGGCGACACGCTCGCCTCGGCGCTCCTCGCCAATGGCGTCCGGCTGATGGGGCGGTCGTTCAAGTATCACCGCCCCCGCGGCGTGATGACCGCCGGTTCAGAGGAGCCGAACGCGCTGGTCGAGGTATTGGAGGACGGTCAGCACACACCGAATGTCCGCGCGACGATGCAGGAACTCTTCCCCGGTCTGCACGCGCGCAGCCAGAACCGCTGGCCATCGCTCTCCTTCGATGCGCTCGCCGTCAACGACCGGTTGTCGGCCTTCCTCTCGGCGGGGTTCTACTACAAGACCTTCATGTGGCCACCCGCCTGGTGGGAGAAAATCTACGAACCCCTCATCCGCCGCGCCGCCGGGCTTGGCAGCCTCTCGGGCCGCCACGACGAGGGACGGTATGAAAAAGCCTGGGCGCATTGCGATCTCTTGGTGATTGGCTCGGGTCCCGCGGGTCTCATGGCGGCACTGACCGCCGCCCGCGCCGGCGCCGACGTGATCCTGGCCGAGGAGGACCGCGAGATGGGCGGCCGGCTGCTCTCGGACGCTCCCGAGATCGACGGGCGGAAGGGCGACGCCTGGGCGCTGGCGATAGTGGCGGAACTCGCCTCGATGCCCAATGTGCGCCTGATGCCGCGCACCACGGTCACCGGCGCCTATGACGACGGCACCTATGGTGCACTCGAACGCGTGGGACTGCATGTACCGACTCTAGCCGACCTGCCGCGCGAGTGCTTCTGGCGGATCGTGGCAAAGCGTGCGATCCTCGCTGCCGGGGCGCTCGAACGGCCGATCGCGCATCCCGACAACGACCGCCCGGGCGTGATGATGGCTTCGGCGCTGCGGTCCTATGTTCGCCGCTGGGGCGTCGATCCCGGTCGCGTCGTCATCTTTGGAAACAACGACAGTGCGCTCGATGCCGCCCGCACGCTGACCGCCGAGGGAGTTCGCATCCTCGCCTATATCGACCCTCGCCCGGTTCCCCCGGTCGAGGAGTTTCGCGTCTATCAGGGCGATGTGGTTGGCACGACTGGGCACCTCGGCCTGCAGACGGTAAGGTTCCGTCACCGGGGTGGGGTGAGCGAGATCGCGGCCGAGACGCTGGCGCTGGCCGGTGGCTGGAACCCGACGCTGCACCTCGCCTGCCATATGAACACCCGCCCGGATTGGAATGAGGGGATCGCGGCTTTCGTACCGCGACCGGATATGGTGCCGGGGCTTGCGGTCGCGGGAGCGGCCGCAAACCGGTTCTCGACGGCCGCCTGCCTGGCTGACGGGGCGGGAGCGGCGGCCGCGGCGTTGGCGGATCTGGGACTCAAAGCGCCGGATCTGCCGGTGCCGAAGGCCGAGGACGGTGTCTACGCCATCGCGCCGCTCTGGTCGGTCGAGGCGCCGGGCCGCGCCTGGCTCGACTTCGCCAATGACGTGACCACGAAGGACGTGGAACTCGCCGCGCGCGAAGGCTTCGCCTCGGTCGAGCACATGAAGCGCTACACGACGCAGGGCATGGCGCCCGATCAGGGCAAGTCGTCGAACGTCACCGCGCTCGCCGTGCTTGCCGAGACGACCGGGCAGGGCATCCCGACAACCGGAACCACGACTTTCCGACCCCCCTTCGTGCCGATCTCCATCGCCGCGCTCGGAGCCGGCGGAAGAGGCCACGGTTTTGCCCCCGAGCGGCGCACGACCTCCGAACTTGCGTCCCGCCGGATGGGCGCGCCGATGATCGAGGCGGGGCTCTGGTTCCGGCCCAGCTATTTCCCACGGGAAGGCGAGGCGACCTGGCGCGACTCTTGTGATCGCGAGGTAACGTTGGTTCGGCAGGCAGTGGGGGTTTGCGACGTCTCGACGCTCGGCAAGATCGACGTGCAAGGCGCTGATGCAGAGCGCTTTCTGGACCTCGTCTACAGCAACACCATGTCCACGCTGAAGCCCGGGCGCGTGCGTTACGGGCTGATGCTGCGCGAAGACGGGCATGTGATGGACGACGGCACCTGCGCCCGCCTGTCGGAGCGCCACTTCCTGATCACCACCACCACGGCGGCGGCCGGGCCGGTCATGCGCCATCTTGATTTTGTCCAGCAGGCCTTCTGCGGCGACTGGGACGTGCGGCTGATATCGGTCACCGAGCAGTGGGCGCAGTTTGCCCTCGCCGGTCCGAGGGCGCGTGATCTTCTCAACACTCTCTTGCGCGATCCTGTAAATGCGCAGGGTTTCCCATTCATGGCGTGCAGCGAGACGCGTATTCTGGGCGTGCTGGGGCGGCTCTTCCGCATCTCTTTCTCGGGCGAGCTGGGCTATGAGGTCGCGGTGCCCGCGCGCTACGGGGCGGCTCTTTTCGATCGGCTGGTCGCCGAGGCCGAGAACCTGGGCGGTGGCGCATACGGGATGGAGGCGCTGAACGTTCTCAGGATCGAGAAGGGGTTCATCACCCATGCCGAGATCCACGGCCGCGTTACTGCCTTCGACATCGGCATGGAACGGATGGTTGCGGCGGGCAAGGACTGCATCGGCAAGGCGGCGAGCCAGCGTCCGGGGATGATCGGGCCCGAGCGAGAGCAGCTGGTCGGGCTGATGCCGCTCGAGGGCCACGCCTCGCTGACGGCGGGCGCACATCTCTACGAGGAGAAAGCTCCGGCGACGGCGGCTAACGGTCAGGGCTATGTCACCTCGGTCGGCTACTCGCCCACGCTGAACAGTTGGTTGGGGCTCGGGTTTCTGAAGAACGGCCGCGCGCGGCATGGCGAGACCGTGCGGCTGGAAGACGGATTGCGCAAGCGCAAGGTGCAGGCGCGCGTGTGCGATCCGGTGTTCTTCGACCGCGATGGAGGGCGGATGCGTGGCTGAACTGAGCGTGACCGATCCTTTCGCGGGCCTCGGCTTGCCGATAATGGCCGGCCGCTGCCGACTCGATCCATGCGCGCCCGACACGATAATCTCGATCGCGCCCTTTCCGGGGCACGTCGCCTCGGTCGATGCGGTGCTGCGCGGCATCGGCCTCGGCTTTCCAAAACCTGGCACGGTGGCTGCGGCCGGCTCGGTGCGCGCGGTCTGGGCCGGGCGGGCGACCGCTTTCCTGATGGGTGGTCCACTGCCCGAGGGTCTGCAGGAGCACGCCGCGCTGACCGATCAGGGCGACGGTTGGGCGGGGCTGCATCTGGCGGGCGAGGCGGCGGAAGCGGTGCTCGCGCGGCTCGTGCCCCTGGATCTGCGCCCTACGACCTTTCCGCCCGCTGCTTCGGCACGCAGTCTTCTCAATCACATGCCGTGCCTGCTCTTGCGCGTTACGCAAACCGCGTTCGAGCTCTACGTTTTCCGTTCGATGGCCGGCACGGCGGTGCATGAGCTAACCGAGGCGATGCGCTCGGTCGCGGCGCGCTCTGCCGTCAAGTGATGACGTCGGCAGCGGTTCGGCCGGTGCGGCAGGTAAGGCCGGTCAGCGCCTCGACCGCGGTGATCACGGGCGTGAGCGCCGCTTGCGGATCGAGCGAAGGATCATCGGGGCTGTAGCGCTCTAGGTACAACCGCAACGTCGCGCCCTCGGTCCCGGTACCCGAGAGGCGCAGGACCGCGCGGGCGCCGCCCTCGAAGGTGATCTCGATCCCCTGACCGGTGCTGGACGAGCCATCGACCGGGTCGGTATAGGCGAAGTCCTCGGCCCGGGAGACGCGCAGGGGGCCAGCGTCATCGCCGGCAAGGCCCGGAAGCGACGACCGCAGGTCTTCGATCAGGGCCTGGGCAACGTCGGCATCGAGCGCCTCGTAATCGTGGCGCGAATAATAGGTGCGGCCGAACTCGGCCCAGTGGTCGTGCAGGATAGCGGCGACCGACTTGCCCGTTGCGGCGAGGATGTTGAGCCACATCAGCACCGCCCAAAGCCCGTCCTTCTCACGCACGTGATCGGAGCCGGTGCCGAAACTTTCTTCGCCGCACAGCGTGACACGTCCGGCATCAAGCAGGTTGCCGAAGTATTTCCAGCCGGTGGGCGTCGCGTAGCAGGGAAGGCCGCGGGCGGCGGCGACGCGATCGACGGCGGTGCTCGTCGGCATCGACCGCGCGACGCCAGCCAGCCCGCCGGCGTAGCCCGGCGCGAGATGCGCATGCGCGGCGAGCACCGCGAGGCTGTCGGAGGGGCTGACATAAATGCCGCGGCCCAGGATCATGTTGCGGTCGCCATCCCCGTCCGATGCAGCTGCCAAATCGGGCGCCTGCGGTGCGAATACCGCGTCGTGGAGCGCTTTTGCCCAGATCGGGTTCGGGTCCGGATGGCCGCCGCCGAAATCGGACAGTGGTACGGCGTTGATCACCGAGCCCGGTTCCGCCCCGAGCCGACGCTCGAGGATCTCGATGGCATAGGGACCGGTGACGGCGTGCATCGCGTCGAAGCGCAACGAGAACCCGTCCGCGATAAGTGCCCTCATCGCACTGAAATCGAACAAACGTTCCATCAGGTCAGCATAGTCCGCGACCGGATCCACCACCTCGATCACCGTCTCGGCGAGGCGCTGGCGGCCGGGGCGCGCGAGGTCGAGATCCTGACTTTCGACGATCAGATACTGCTCGAGCGCCTGCGTCGCCGCATGGATCCGCGCCGTCACCGCCTCGGGTGCCGGACCGCCATTGGAAATGTTCACCTTGACCCCGAAATCGCCGTCCTTGCCGCCCGGATTGTGGCTGGCAGAGAGGATGACTCCACCATCCGCGCCGCGTGTGCGGATCAGGTGCGACGCGGCGGGGGTGGACAGCAGCCCGTTCTGTCCGACGATCACGCGTGATGCGCCCGAAGCAGCGGCCATGCGCATAATCACCTGCGCCGCGCGATCGTTGAAGTAGCGCCCGTCACCGCCCAGTACCAGTGTCTTGCCGGCAATGCCGCCCAATCCCGCCCAGACGGCCTCGACAAAGTTCTCGAGGTAATGCGGCTGCATGAAGACTCGCGTCTTTGCCCGCAGTCCCGAGGTTCCGGGCTTCTGGCCGGGAATCGGGCGGGTCGCGACCCGGATCGGTGCCGACATCAGCGCGTGGCCTCGGTCAGCCGGCGTTTAACGTAGTCCTTCACCTGCCTTATCATCGGCTGCATATGCGCCTCTTCATCGCGAAAGAAGTGGTCGGCGCCCTCGATTTCGGTATGGGTGATGGTGATGCCCTTCTGCTCGTGCAGCTTGGTCACCAGCCCGGCCACGTCCTTCGGGGGCGCGATCCGGTCGGCGGTGCCGTTGATGATCAGCCCCGAGGCGGGGCAGGGGGCGAGGAAGCTGAAATCGTACATGTTCGCTGGCGGCGCCACCGAGACGAAGCCGGTGATGTCGGGCCGACGCATAAGCAGTTGCATGCCGATCCAGGCGCCGAAGCTGAAACCCGCGACCCAGCAGTGCCGCGCGCTCTGGTTCATTGCCTGCAACCAGTCGAGTGCGGAAGCGGCGTCAGAAAGCTCGCCCACGCCCTGATCGTACTCCCCCTGGCTACGCCCGACCCCGCGGAAGTTGAACCGCAGGACCGAAAACCCGAGGCTATGGAAGGCATAGTGCAGGTTGTAGACAACCTTGTTGTTCATCGTGCCGCCGAACTGCGGGTGCGGGTGCAACACGATGGCAATGGGGGCGTCGCGATTGGGTTGGGGATGGTAACGACCTTCCAGGCGGCCATCGGGGCCGGGAAAAATGACTTCAGGCATACGGCGACCTTTTGCTCCGGTGCAACTTTTCCAGCGCCCATCCGGCCTTCGTTGACAAGTCCGGTCGGGTAACCTAGAACGCTTCTAAACTTTGTGCCCGTCTTAGCGGGTCGTTCGGGGCCGATAGCAGATAAGCAGGGCGCGCGCGGGCGTCAATCACTTTGCGCGTTTCTGGAGGTCTGCGGCTGGGGGTGGGCCGATGAAGCTGTCGACGAAAGGCCGCTACGCGATGGTCGCGATGGTTGATCTGGTTCTGGAGTTGGAAAAGCCCGACATCCAGCACCTGTCGCTGGCCGAGATCGCAAGGCGACAGAACGTTTCGCTGGCCTATCTCGAACAGCTTTTCGTCAAGCTGCGCCGCGCCGGTCTGGTCGAATCGGTGCGCGGGCCAGGTGGTGGTTACCGGCTGGCCCGTCCGGCGAGCGAGATCCGCGTTTCGGAAGTGCTGGAAGCGGTCGAGGAGACCTGGAGCGCGCTTGAAAAAGGCGCAGCGGCGACGGGAGCTCTGTCCGGCTCGCGGGCGCAATCGATGTCGAACCGTCTTTGGGAGGGACTGAGCGCGCAGGTTTATGTCTTCCTGCACCAGACCACGCTCGAGGATGTCGCCTTCAACCGGCTGAAGCCCTGTCCGGCGGTGCCGAGCCTCTTTCGGGTTGCCTGAGGATGACGGGACGGCTCTATCTCGACTGGAACGCCAGCGCCCCATTGAGACCCGAGGCGCGCACGGCGATGGTCGCCGCAATGGAACTGACCGGCAACGCAAGCGCCGTTCATGCCGAGGGGCGCGCAGTCCGCGCGGCAATCGAGACAGCGCGTGCGCAGGTCGCGGCCGCGCTGGGGGCAGAGGGTGCCGACATCGTTTTCACCTCGGGAGCGACAGAGGCCGCGGCGCTCGCCTGCGTCGGGCGCGATCTGCACTGCGGTGGGATCGAGCATGACGCAGTTGCAGCCTGGTGCCGGGCAGACCTGCCAGTAGACGCGAAGGGCCGGGTGTCGGTAACGGATCCCGCGTGCACGGCACTGCAACTCGCGAATTCAGAGACCGGGATCGTGCAGGAACTGCCCGAAGGTCTGGCAGTCAGCGATCTGACCCAGGGTTTCGGCAAGCTGCCTTTCGCCTTCAACTGGCTCGGTTGCGCGATGGGGCTCGTCTCGGCGCACAAGCTGGGTGGGCCGGCCGGTATCGGCGCGCTCGTGCTCAGGGCGGGTTGCGACGTTTCGGCACAGCTGCGCGGCGGCGGACAGGAGATGGGACGACGCGCGGGAACTGAAAACCTGATTGGAATTGTGGGGTTTGGCGCCGCGGCCGAGGCGGCGGCGCGCGACCTGGAGGCCGGGTGCTGGGAAGAGGTTGCCGAGATTAGAAATATTCTAGAAACGGCACTGGAAGCTGAATGCCCTGATATTATGTCTGTCGGGCAAGGTGCGCGTCGTCTGCCCAACACGCTTTGCCTTGTCGCGCCCGGCTGGAAGGGCGAGACACAGGTGATGACCATGGACCTGGCTGGTTTCGCTGTCTCGGCGGGCTCGGCCTGCTCCTCGGGGAAGGTGACGGCGAGCCGCGTGCTGAAAGCGATGGGCTTTGATGACTTGGCGGCCGGCTCGGCGCTGAGGATCTCGCTTGGCCCGGGACTGGAGCGGGTGGACGTCCTGCGCTTTGCCGAGAGCTTTTCCGCCGCTTGGAAGCGGGGGCGCGCTAGACTGAAATAGGCAGGAGCAGACTTGCCGAACAACGACGGGAAGATGACGATGGCAGCACTGGACAACACGCTGGAGGTTCGCGAAGGCGTCGACCGGGAGACGGTCGAGACCGTGCAATCCATGGCCGGCAAGTACAAGCACGGCTGGGAAACCGAAATCGAGATGGAGTTCGCGCCGAAGGGCCTCAATGAGGACATCGTGCGCCTGATCTCGGAGAAGAACGGCGAACCGGAATGGATGACCGAGTGGCGTCTGGGCGCGTTCCGCCGCTGGCAGTCGATGGAAGAGCCCGACTGGGCAATGCTGTCGATTCCGCCGATCGCGTATCAGGAACAATACTACTACGCCAAGCCAAAGAGCATGGCGGAAAAGCCCAAGTCTCTCGACGAGGTCGATCCGAAACTTCTGGAAACCTACGCCAAGCTAGGCATTCCGCTCAAGGAGCAGATGGTGCTCGCGGGCGTCGAGGGGGCAGATGCGCCGGCCGGGCGCAAGGTCGCGGTCGATGCGGTCTTCGATTCGGTCAGCGTCGGGACGACCTTCAAGGACGAGCTTGCCAAGGCCGGCGTGATCTTCTGCTCGATTTCGGAGGCGATCAAGGAACATCCCGAGCTTGTAAAGAAATACCTCGGCTCGGTCGTGCCGGTGAGCGACAACTTCTTCGCCACGCTCAACTCGGCGGTCTTTACCGACGGCTCCTTCGTCTACGTTCCGCCCGGCGTTCGCTGTCCGATGGAACTCAGCACCTATTTCCGTATCAATGCCGAGAATACGGGCCAGTTCGAGCGTACACTGATCATCGCCGACAAGGGTTCCTACGTGAGTTATCTCGAGGGCTGCACCGCGCCCAAGCGCGACACGCACCAGTTGCACGCCGCGGTGGTCGAGATCGTCGCGCTGGAAGATGCCGAGGTGAAGTACTCGACCGTCCAGAACTGGTATCCTGGCGACGAGGAGGGGCGCGGCGGCATCTACAACTTCGTGACCAAGCGCGCCGACTGCCGCGAGGCACGCGCCAAGGTGATGTGGACGCAGGTCGAGACCGGTTCTGCGATCACCTGGAAGTACCCGTCCTGCATCCTGCGCGGCGAGGAAAGTTCGGGCGAGTTCTACTCGATTGCGATCACCAACAATTGGCAGCAGGCCGATACCGGCACCAAGATGATCCATCTGGGGAAGAACACGCGCTCGCGGATCGTCTCGAAGGGGATTTCTGCAGGGCACGCCCAGAACACCTATCGAGGGTTGGTAAGCATGCACCCCAAAGCCTTGAATTCACGTAACTATACCCAATGCGATAGTCTCCTGATCGGGGACCAGTGCGGCGCCCATACCGTGCCCTATATCGAGGTCAAGAACGCCTCGAGCCGGGTGGAACACGAGGCGACTACCTCGAAGGTCGATGACGACCAGCTTTTCTACTGCCGCCAGCGCGGCATGGACGAGGAGGAGGCGGTGGCGCTCGTCGTCAACGGTTTCTGCCGCGAGGTCTTGCAGGCGCTGCCGATGGAATTCGCGATGGAGGCACAGGCACTGGTTGCAATCAGCCTGGAGGGGTCGGTCGGCTGATGAACTGGAAATGGCTGCTCACCGCCGGTGAGCCACGTCCGCGTTACGTGCTGCTGGTGGCGATTGGCGTGGTCCTGATGATGTCGCTCACCTATCCGATCTGGTATCCGGGCGGCCCCGGGATGGCGGCCTTCGCGGCGATTTCAGCCGTCATCATCAGTCATGTCTCGGCAAAAACGATCATGCGCCGCTGAGCGCGAGGAAACGGGAAGAACAATGCTGGAAATCAAGAACCTGCACGTCAAGCTCGAGGAAGAGGACAAGGCGATCCTCAAGGGCGTCGATCTCACCGTCGAGGCCGGCAAGGTGCATGCGATCATGGGGCCGAACGGCTCGGGCAAGTCGACGCTGGCCTATGTCCTCTCGGGCCGCGACGGCTACGAGGTGACCGAAGGATCGATCATGCTGGAAGGCCACGACCTTCTTGACATGGAGCCCGAGGAGCGCGCGGCGATCGGCCTGTTCCTCGCCTTCCAGTACCCGGTCGAGATTCCGGGGGTCGGCAACATGACCTTCATGCGTACGGCGGTGAACGCGCTGCGCAAGGCACGCGGGGAGGAGGAGATGTCCTCGGCAGAGTTCCTCAAAGCCGTGCGGGCCAAGGCGAAGGAACTCAAGATCGACGCCGAGATGCTCAAGCGCCCGGTCAATGTGGGTTTCTCGGGGGGCGAGAAGAAGCGCAACGAGATCCTGCAGATGGCGATGCTGGAGCCGAAGATGTGTGTGCTTGACGAGACCGATTCGGGGCTTGATGTCGACGCGATGCGTCTGGTGGCCGACGGCGTGAACGCACTGCGCGATGCCGGTCGCGGGTTCCTGGTGATCACGCATTACCAGCGCCTTCTCGACCATATCCGCCCCGATGTCGTGCATATCATGGCCGATGGACGGATCGTGAAGACCGGCGGGCCCGAACTCGCGCTCGAGGTCGAGACGAACGGCTATGCCGACATCCTGGCCGAGACGGGAGCGGCGGCATGACGGCAGTTGCAAAGCTTGGCCCCCGCGCCGCTCGGCGCGCGGCGAAACTGGAAGCGACCGCGTCGCGGCTTGAGGCGCTGACGCTGCCCGAAAGCGGGGAGTGGCTGCGCCGCGCCCGCGAGACGGCACTCGCCCGGCTGCGCGAGATCGGCCTGCCTGACCGGCGCGACGAGTACTGGAAATTCACTGACCCTGCGACCCTGGTCCGGACAGACGCGCCAGCCGCGGCGCTTTTCGAGATCACCGACGAGGCGATGGTCTTCGACGCGATCGACCGGCTTAGGGTCGTCTTCGTCGATGGCGTTTTCGACCCTGACGCTTCGGACGAGCTGGAGGCTGAGGGGTTGGAGATCGTGCGCTTGGCGGATGCCGGTGGGCGCGACATCCACTGGGCGCAGGAACTCTTCGGCGCCCTGGAGGCCGAGGGGCAGGATCCGGTCACCCGGCCGCTCGCGGCACTCAACACCGCAGTCGCGACCGATGGCGTGCTGATCCGCGCGACCGCACGCGTTGCGCGCCCCGTCTCGCTGATCTATCGTCGACGCGACCCCTCGGCCGAGCTGGCGCTGCACCATGTCGTCAAGGTGGAGCCGGGGGCGGAACTGACCCTTCTGGAAAACGGCCCCGGCGCCGCGCGGGTAAGCACGGTGACCGAGATGTGCATCGGCGATGGCGGCGTTCTGCACCATGTCCGCGCGCAGGGCCGCGACCACGAACGTCGTGCGATCACCCATCTGTTCGCGCGGCTGGGCGAGCAAAGCGTGCTGAAATCCTTCACGCTATCGGCCAACGGCGCGCTGACGCGCAATGAATCCGTGGTCTGGTTGAACGGAAAGGGCGGCTCTGCCCATGTAGCAGGCGCGGCGATGGGTGACGGGGCGTTCCACCATGACGACACGGTCTTCATCACCCATGCCGCGCCCGATTGCGAAAGCCGGCAGGTTTTCAAGAAGGTCCTGCGCCACGGCGCCGTCGGTGTATTCCAGGGCAAGATCCTGGTCCATCAGGCGGCGCAGCTAACCGATGGGTACCAGATCAGCCAGGCTTTGCTCTTGGACGAGACCAGCCAGTTCCTCGCCAAGCCGGAACTCGAGATCTACGCCGACGACGTGAAATGCTCGCACGGCTCCACCTCGGGCGAGATCGACGCCGACCAGCTCTTCTATCTGCGCGCGCGCGGCCTGCCGGAGGAGACCGCCAAGGGCCTCCTGGTCCTGGCCTTTCTTGCCGAGGCGCTCGACGAGATCGCGCGCGAGGACCTGGCCGAGGAGATCCGCGAGAAACTCCGCGGCTGGGTCAGCCGCCATCGATAGGGCAGGGCGATGTCGCTGACCGCCGACATCCTGCGCAGCTACCGCGCCCCGCGCAGCGTCGTCCGGCGGCAACTCGCCGCAGGGCGGCGGGAGGATCGGGTACTGATCTACCTTGTGATCGCATGCGTCCTGATCTTCATCGCACAGCTGCCGGGTCTCGGCCGAACCGCGGAACTGGACCCGTCGGTGCCCTACGAAGCCTGGCGCAGTGGCGCGCTCTTTGGCGTCTTCTTCGTGCTGCCGCTGGTTTCGTACTCCCTTGCCTTCCTCCTCTGGCTGGTGCTGCGCAGCTTCGGTCCGATCAGCGCCTATGGGACGCGGCTGGCGCTCTTCTGGGCGCTCCTCGCCGTCAGCCCGCTGATGCTGCTGCAGGCCGCTCTGAACAGCGCGCTGGGTACGGCGGGCGGGGCGGCGCTGCTCTTCAGTCTCGTTGTGCTGGCGGCCTTTCTGGCGATCCTCGTGGCCGGGCTGCGGGCGGCGCTTGAAGCCGGGCGCGGCGCGGCGTAGGGAGGCGGGATGATCGACGTCCAGAACCTCAAGTCTCTCTTGCGGTTGTCGGTGACCGAGCCCGAGAAGGGCGCGGCAGCCGTGATTGCGCTCAGTCCTCCGATCGCCGCGCGCTGGATGCTTCTTGCCCTGGTCGTCGCGCTGGGGACGGTTATGGCCTATCTGCTGCCGCTTCTGGGCGGTGCGGGTGAGACCCTGCCCACCCCGATCACCGCGGCGGTGCTGCAGGGCGGCATGAACCTCGCCGCGGTCGCGCTGATCGCCGCCGTCGGGCGGATGTTCGGCGGTCACGGCTCGTTCGAGGATGCGCTGCTCCTGGTTGGCTGGCTGCAGGTCATCATGCTTGGGCTTCAGGCGGTACAACTGGTCGTCCTGCTGATCCTGCCGCCGCTTGCGAGCTTGGTGATGATCGCCTCGGTCGCGCTCTTCTTCTGGCTTCTGAGCGGCTTCATCTGCGCCCTGCATGGGTTTCAGTCGCGTTTCGGCGTGCTGCTCGCGACGCTGGGCACGCTCTTCGTCGCGGCCTTCGTTTTTTCCGTCATCCTTCTGATGTTGGGCTTCGAGATGCCGGGGATGCGCGATGTTTGACGTCGAAGCCATACGCGGCGATTTTCCGATCCTGTCGCGCACGGTGCATGGTCGCCCCCTTGTCTATCTGGACAACGGCGCCTCGGCGCAGAAACCGCAGGTCGTGATCGATGCGATCACGCGCGCGTATTCGCAGGAATACGCCAATGTTCACAGAGGGCTGCACTACCTTTCCAACCTCGCGACCGAGAAATATGAAGCCGTCCGCGGAATCATCCGACGCTTCCTGAACGCCGCGCATGAGGACGAGATCATCTTCACTTCGGGGACGACAGAGGGGATCAACCTCGTCTCCTACGGCTGGGCCGCGCCGCGGATGGGGCCGGGTGACGAGATCGTGCTGACCGTGATGGAGCATCACGCCAACATAGTGCCCTGGCATTTCCTGCGTGAGCGACAGGGGGTGAAGCTGGTCTGGGTCGAGATCGAGCCCGATGGCTCGCTAGATCCGCAGAAGGTGCTCGACACGATCACGCCGCGGACGAAACTGGTCGCCGTTACGCATATGTCGAACGTTCTCGGTACCGTCGTCGATCTGGCAACCATCGTAGCGGGCGCGCATGCCCGCGGTGTGCCGGTCCTGGCCGATGGCAGCCAGGCCGCGGTTCACATGGCCGTCGACATGCGGGCGCTTGGCGTCGATTTCTACCCGATAACGGGGCACAAGCTCTATGGACCCTCCGCCTCGGGCGCGATCTATATCCGCCGCGAGCGCCAGGCCGAGATGCGACCCTTCATCGGCGGCGGCGACATGATCCGCGAGGTCACGCGCGAGACCGTCACCTGGAACGACCCGCCGCACAAGTTCGAGGCCGGCACGCCGGGCATTGTCCAGCAGATCGGGCTCGGTGTTGCGCTGGAGTACCTCATGGCGCTGGGGATGGAAAACATCGCCGCGCATGAGCGCGACCTGACCGACTATGCGCGCGAGAGGCTGCACGGGCTGAACTGGCTGCAGGTCCAGGGCGACGCGCCGGGCAAGGGCGCGATCTTCAGCTTCATAATGAGCAACGGCGCTCATGCCCACGACATATCGACGATTCTCGACAAGAAGGGCGTCGCCGTCCGGGCCGGCCAGCACTGCGTCGGACCGCTGATGGAGCATCTCGGAATCAACGCCAGCTGTCGGGCCTCGTTCGCCATGTACAACACCCGGGCCGAGGTCGATGCCCTGATTGACGCGCTCGAGTTCTGCCACGAGCTTTTCGCCTGACTCTCGATTGCGGTTGCAGTCCGCGCCCGCGAAAGCTATGAGCGAGTCATGATGCACCCGTAGCTCAGCTGGATAGAGTGCTGCCCTCCGAAGGCAGAGGTCACAGGTTCGAATCCTGTCGGGTGCGCCAAAAAATCAAAGACTTAGCGATAATGACCGAAGGGCTGGAATTGCTTAGCTAGCAAATAGCTAGCAGATTGCCCCGATTCTTTGCGTCCGGTGCCAATGTCCGATCGGCGGCACCGGACCCTCGGTCTGCTTGCGAAAGCCCATCACACCGGAGGCTTTCGTTTCTCTGGCAGACGTTCAGCGGTCTGAACGCTCGCTGTCAAGCGGCATTGAATCGGGAGCCCATATCGGCACGCAAAAGTGGGTCTGACTCAGATTTGGTGCACCTCGTCGATCATGATGTTGCGATGAGCCGTGCCTTGAGCAGGTCGGTATTGGCGCGGCCATACATCTGTCGTTTGAGTGTTTTCAGGCGATTGATCTGCCCTTCGGTCTCGCCGTTGGACCAGGGTTCCCGCAAGGCGGCCATGACGGCGGCCGCATTGGTCCGCAGTCCCCGCCCGAACGCGGCGATTTCGCTGTGCTCTGCTTCTTCGAGCCAGGGGGCGAGGGCGTCCGCAGTGCCATCTCGCACGATTTCGGTGAACCTGTCGGTGAGTCGCCGGGCGATGGCCAGCGCGGGCAGCGCGGCTTCGATCCGCGCGACGAGGACGGCATCGGCCTTCGAGAGATGATAGCGCGCGGAAGTCATGAGCTGCGCGATCCTGCGGGGGGGGCGGACACTTCCCGCTGCCGAACGGCTTCGCC
>SL_3KL_010_SEDDRAFT_10001033_pt1 | contig 24740 bp, 21 predicted proteins | sample SodLakKL_010_SED_2_FD_10381 | JGI IMG/M metagenome (IMG submission 10381) | reverse complement strand
TATAAACCGCAAAAAACCATAAAGGACATAGATTATGCCTGATTCTGAATTAAAACTAAAACCGCATCAATTGTACCAAAAGTGCCAGTTCGAGGAGTTAGAATTCAACACCACCGATGATATACAGGACCTTGAGCGATCCGACCGGTTCATCGGCCAGCCCCGCGCCGAGCAGGCACTTGACTTCGGGGTCGAAATCGAAAGTGATGGGTATAATATTTTTGCCCTGGGCGAGCAGGGAGCCGGTAAACACACTTTTATACGTGATTTGCTGGAGCGCCGCGCCAAAAAGGAAGAAACTCCGGAAGACATCTGTTATGTCACCAATTTTGAAAAACAACACGCACCGAAGCTTTTAACCTTGAAAGCCGGAAAAGGCAAAGAACTTGCTGAAGACATGGAGCGGCTCATCGAAGATGTCCGAAACGCCATGCAGGGGGCTCTCGAAAACGAAGAGTATCAAACCAGGGCCCAATCCATTATGGAAGAAATGCAGGAAAAACAAAAGCAGGCATTTGAAGAGCTTCGCCAAAAGGCAAGGGAAAGAGGCCTTGAGCCGATTCCCACTCCAAGTGGTATGGCTTTTACCGCGACTAAAGATGAAGGGCGGGAACCTCTTTCTTCCGAAGATTATGAAAAAATGTCCGATGAAGACAAAAAACGTATCGAAGAAAAAGTCGAGGAGATGCAAAAGGAAGCACAGCGCATCGCGCAGAACATGCCCAAATGGCAGCGTGAAATTCGCGAAAAGCAGAAAGCTTTTAACCGTGAGGTGACCGAATTTGCCATAGATCCTCTTATTGACGAATTGAAGCAAAAGTATGTGGATCACCAATCGGTTTGCGACTATCTGCAGGCTGCTCGTGATGACCTGATTGAAAACGTGCGCGCTTTGCTGCCACAGCTTCAACAGCAGGAACCTCAGCAGCAGATGCAGCAGATTGCTCAGGCACAGGGTGGCATGGGGCCAGGCTGGGGGGCAATTGAACAGGCTGAGCGCCGCTACCATGTTAATGTGTTGGTGGATCATAGCAAAAGCGAAGGTGCACCGGTAATCTATGAAATGAATCCCACTTACCAAAATCTTTTTGGTCGGGTGGAACATCTGGCTCAGATGGGTGCCTTGATCACCGATTTTACCATGATTCGGGCCGGATCTTTGCATCGGGCCAACGGTGGCTATCTAATCCTGGATGTCATCAAAGTACTGACTGAACCCTTTGTTTGGGATGGGCTAAAACGCACCTTGCGTTCCGGAGAACTGAAAATCGAATCCATCGGCCAGATGTACAGCCTTATCAGCACCGTTTCACTAGAACCCGAAGCATTGCCTGTGAAAGTCAAAGTGGTTTTGATCGGTATTCCTCTTTTTTATTATCTGCTCAGGCATTACGATCCCGATTTTGGTCCTTTGTTTAAAGTGCAGGCGGATTTTGCTTTGCAGATGGATCGGAACCGGGAAAATCTATCTGAGTTTGTTCACCTGATTGCCGGGGCTGTACAAAAGGAAAAGCTGTTGCCTTTCAACCGTGAAGCCGTTGCCCGAATAATCGAACGCGGCAGTCGCTTGACCGGAGATGCCCAAAAAATTTCAATTCATATGGAAGAAGTTTCCAAGCTGTTAAATGAAGCCGATTATTGGGCCCGCAAGGCCGGGGGTTCTGCTGTTGAAGCCGAGCATGTGCAAAAAGCGATCGATTCCTGGATTTACCGTTCTGACCGGTTGCGTGAGCGCATGCAGGAGCAAATCGAGCGAGACATTGTCATGATCGATACGGAAGGCTCCCATGTGGGCCAGGTAAACGGCCTTTCAGTGATTTCTCTCGGAGATTTTGCTTTTGGGCGCCCCAGCCGCATTACAGCGCGCATCCGGATAGGCAAGGGCGAAGTGGTGGATATCGAAAGGGAAGTGGCAATGGGCGGCCCCATTCATTCCAAAGGTGTACTGATATTATCGGGTTTTCTGGGTGGAAGATACGCTCTGGAAAATCCGCTGTCCCTTTCGGCCAGCCTCGTTTTTGAACAATCCTACGGCGGTATTGAAGGCGACAGTGCTTCATCGGCAGAGTTATATGCTCTGCTTTCCGCTATTGCCGATGTTCCTGTCAAGCAGTCACTCGCCATTACCGGGTCAGTAAACCAGCACGGCCGGGTTCAACCCATCGGAGGGGTAAATGAAAAAATCGAAGGTTTTTTCGATATCTGCCGTTTCAGAGGTCTTACAGGCGAGCAGGGTGTGCTTATTCCCGACAGCAACATTCAACATCTCATGCTGAAAAGTGATGTTATCGATGCTGTTGAAGCCGGAGAGTTTCATATTTTTGCGGTAAAAACCATTGATGAGGGCATTGAAATTCTTAGCGGCATGGCAGCCGGACAAGCCGATGAAGCCGGCGTTTATCCGGAGGACACCTTTAACGGGAAAGTACAAAAGCGGTTGAAGGAATTTGCCGACAAAAGGCAGCGTTTCGCCAAAGAAGCTGCCGGTTTCAAGGAAGACGAAACAGGTGGCCCCGAATAAAAATTTTCACAGAATTTTTGCCAACTCTTTTTACCAACTCATGGAACAAAGGTGGAACAAACAAATGAGTGATGAATATAAGCGCCAATCGCCCATTAAACGTATACTGGCGGCGTTGGACGCCTCGACATCGAGCTTGAATGCTTTACATACTGCTATAGACCTGGCCGCTCGTTTTGATGCCGAATTGCTGGGGCTTTTTGTGGAAGACATAAATTTATTGCGACTGGCCCAGCTGCCTTTCGCCAGGGAAATCAGCCTTTATTCAGCACGGCCACGCCCGATCCTGCCGGCGGAAATGGAATTGCAATTGCGCACCCAGGCAACACGCATTCGCAACATACTGGCCCAAATTGCAAACCAGTCCGGAGTTTCCTGGAAGTTTCGTATTGCCCGCGGTGATGTCGGGGCTGAAGTTTTGGCTGCCGGAGCGGAGGCTGATCTGGTGATCATGGGAAAAATAGGAAGATCTCTACCTGGAATCCAGCGCTCAGGCTCTACTGTACGCACCCTCTTATTACAGCGCACCGGCATGACCATGATTCTGGAAACCAGAATTCAATTCATCCGAATACCGGTGGTCGCTGTATACGACAATGCCGAATCCGCTAGAAAGGTGCTGGATACGGCAGCCCATCTGGCAAAATTGCATGAAGCACCGCTGATTGTATTCATTGTTGCCAAAAACACCGAGGAAGCCGAAGCCCGTAAACAAAAGGCCTCCCAAAAATTGCGCCATCATGGAATCCATGTCATATTCAGACAACTGATCAACCCGAGCCTGTCTGCATTGGCATCCCGGATACGCGCCGACACCAGAGGGCCGGTGGTGATCTCCTGCTTGAAAGATTGGTTTGCCGGAGAAAAACTTTGCGGTCTGGTGGATGAAATCGCTAACCCGGTATTACTGATCCGGTAGTCAGAGCCATCGACACGGAAATCGGAGAACAATTGTGAGCGAACTTGTATTTTATAATACACTAACCAAAAAGAAGGAGGCCTTCTTTCCCCGTGAGACCGGACGTGTCAAGCTTTTCACCTGTGGTCCCAGCGTGTATCGGAGACAGCACCTGGGTAACTATCGCACATACCTTTTCGAGGATGTGCTGTTGAAATACCTGGAATATACAGGCCTGAAAGTTAATCGGGTAATAAACTTCACCGATGTTGAAGACAAAGCCATCGAGGAAGCCCGGGAAAAAAAGGTAAGCCTTGAAGAACTCAGAAGTCCTCTGGAAGTAACCTTCTTTGAAGAATGCGAGATGCTCGGCATCCATCTGCCCAAAAACATTCCACGCGCCACAACCAGCGTAGATTCAGCAACTGAACTCATCAAACTTTTGATCAAACAGGGTCACGCTTATTGGCACAAAGGGGAAGTTTTTTATGACCCTCTGACTTATGAGGGTTTTGGAAGGCTCTATGGTCTGGACATGAACCAATGGCCCAGGAAGAAGATCCGGTTCCGGAAAGACACCTATCCCGGACAGCGATGGAACCTGGGCGACTTCATTCTCTGGCATAAGCGCAGAGAAAAAGACAACGGGGTTTGGTGGGATACCGATATTGGTCAGGGCCGCCCTTCCTGGAATATCCAGGATGCGGCCATGATTAAAAAACATTTGGGTTTCGAAATTGATATCCATACCGGGGGAATCGACAACCTGTATCGACATCATGACTACACCCTTGCCATCATGGAGGGGGCCTCGGGAAGACAATTCTGCCATTGGTGGCTCCACGGAGGTCATTTACTTGTGGAAGGAAAAAAAATGTCCAAGTCCAAAGGTAACGTGACCTATGTTGATGATCTTCTCAACGATGGATTCTATCCCCGTCATATTCGATTCTACCTGCTTTACGGCGCTTACCGTGATGCTCTGGATTTGCGCATGGAGGACATTGAGGACCGGGCCGGATATCTGGACCGGATTCGGCGTCTGGTGGATTTTTTGTTCAGGTACGAGACCGAAGAAGCCGCGGAAACCGGCGTGGATCTGGCGGCGGATGTGCGCACCGTATTTGAAAACCATATGAACGATAATCTGGATTATGCGGGTGCCTTCGATGGTGTGGCCGAACAACTTTTTCGGGCCGTCCAAACAGATATGGCACATGGTATTCCGTCCAAAGAACGCGAAAAGCTGCGCGCTGTAATGACAGACGCAGACAGGGTTTTCGGCGTACTGGGATGCGGCTGATCAATGGAAAGCACGAACATAATTGAGGGTCGGAATGTAGTCAAATGTTTCAAGGAAGTTGCCGCCGTAGTCGGTATAAATTTTACAGTCAAAAGCGGCGAGTTTTTTGGGCTGCTAGGCCCCAACGGAGCGGGCAAAACTTCAGTAATACGCATAATCTATGGATTTTCGCCTCTCACCGCCGGCCATATGCATGTTTTCGGTATCAATATCAATACCGGATGGCGGGCTATCCGGTATCGTTTGGGGGTGTGCCAGCAGGAAAACACTCTGGATCCCGACCTGACTGTTGAGCAGAACCTGATTCTCTATGCGCGATATTTCGATATGAAAAAAACTCATGCTCGAAATCGGGCTGAAGAGCTGTTGGATTTTTTCGCCCTGACAAACAAACGCAAATCCAAAGTCATGGAACTGTCCGGCGGTTTGGCACGACGGCTTCAGTTGGCCCGCGCGTTGATGTCCGAACCCGAGCTGCTTATTCTGGATGAACCCACCACCGGCCTTGATCCTCAGTCGCGACATCAGGTCTGGGAGCGGCTCCTGGAACTAAAAAAGCGGGGAATGACCATGCTGCTTACCACCCATTACATGGATGAAGCCGAAAATTTATGCGATCGCATCCTCATCATGGATCACGGAAGAATCATTGCAGAAGGTGCGCCCCGTGAACTGATAACCGATTACGCGGCCGAGAGCGTCATTGAAATCGAGGGGCCCGGCAATGAACTGAGAAACTTCGTTAAAAGCAAAGACATAAGACACGATGATCTGGATGATCGGATCATCATTTATACCGAGGCACACGGGGTGCTTGAAGAAGAGATCCGCGAAAAATTCTGCATGGAATCCTGTTTATTTCGTGCAGGGAATCTGGAAGACGTCTTTCTGCGTTTGACCGGAAGAGAGCTTCGCGAATGAAACGCGCTAAATTTTCCGCCATATCCTTTCGTTTTCGTCATGTCTGGATCAGGAATCTGACCACCTATCGCCGGATATGGAAAATCAACTTTCTGGTCCCGCTTCTTGAACCCGGTTTTTATATTGTGGCCTTTGGTCTGGGATTTGCCGGGCTGATCGGCAAAGTGGACTATGCCGGATTAAGCCTGGAATACACCCGCTTTATGGCACCTGCCCTGGTGGCCACAGCATGTATGTGGAACTCGTTTTTTGAAACCACCTACACCTCGTTTGTTCGCATGTATTACCAGAAAACATTTCACGGGATGCTTGCCACACCCATAAGCGTGGAGGAAATTATTGTGGGAGAGATCGTTTGGGCGGCATCCAAAGCCACGGCAGCCGTAACACTGATGCTTGCAGTACTCATACCCATCGGTTACGCCAATTTCCCGGACGCACTCCTGTGCATTCCTCTGGCATTTCTCGGGGGACTGGCCTTCGGCTCCATCGGCATGTTTTTCACCGGCATTATACCCACCATCGATATGTTCAACCTGCCCACATTTTTATTCATCACCCCCATGTTTTTGTTCTCCGGCACCTTTTTTCCCATCAGAGGAATTCCCGAATGGGCCGGAGTTATCTCTCTTATTTTCCCACTCTATCACATGGTAGAATTAACCCGTTTTTTCTCTCTTGGAGCCATGGAATCCGATCCCATATTCAACCTGGCCTATCTCATGGCTTTCACTGTGGTTTTCGCCTGTCTGGCCCTTTTTTCCATGAAACGAAGACTGATTCAATAGGGTAATTCAAAGAAAACAAATACAGTATCACACTAATAGAATATTGATTCTGATTGGTTTATAATGCTGAAAGATATGTTCCCTGTGGAAACAGTCATAGACTCTATAGTGGACAACGAGGTTCACATCGTGCGAATGAATTCGCACCTACAATTGAGCACACGTCTTGTTCCACAAACAGGTTACACTCAAAAATTTGTCAAAAATTCGAAAAATTATCAAAAAGGAAAAAAAGATGGAAACCAACGAGTTGATTAAAGAATTACAAGAATTGGTGCAGGCGGACATTGATACTGTGCATACCTACAACCGGGTGCTTGATGAAATTTCCGATGAGATTATTCGCACACGGCTGAATACCTTCCGAAACGACCACATTAAGCATGTTACCTCTGTTTCAAGTGAAATCCGGTCCCTTGGGGGAGAACCGCCCGAGCTGACCAAAGATTTCAAGGGCTATGTCATTGAAGCGTTTGCAGCACTTCGTACTGCTGTAGGTATGAAAAGCGCCCTGAAAGCGCTGAGAACCGCCGAAAATATAACCTATCGGTATTACGAAAACATCGTCTCAAAAGAAATGCCTCCGGAACTAAAGAAACGTTTACAACAAAATTTCAGTGAAAAAAAGGTGCATCTCGACTATATTGATAACAATTTAAAGGTGCTTTAAAAAATAAGGAAGGAAAATTTATCATGAACTCAAACAATAAAAGGGTTGCATTGGTCACGGGGGCCAACAGAGGCATTGGTTTTGAAATTGCCAGGCAGTTGGGGTCAAAAGGAATCACGGTCATAATAGGTGCTCGCAATGAATCAAAAGGTGTCGAGGCCCGGGAAAAATTGGCTCGGCAGAACCTGGATGTTCACTTTGTCATGCTGGACGTTACAGAACACACCACCATGGAAGCAGCCATAGGAAGAATCAGGGACAAATTCGGACGGTTGGATGTTCTCGTCAACAATGCCGGCATTATGATTGATCCCCATACTTCCATACTGGAACTCAGCCTTCCATTGTTTGAAAACACCTTGGAGACAAATGCTTTCGGCCCATTACTGCTGAGCCAGGCATGTGTTTCGCTCATGAAAGAAAATAATTACGGACGAATTGTCAATATCTCAAGTACTTTGGGTTCCTTAACCGACATCATCAATCCGGAATCCACATACACGGAAATTCAATCTCCGGCATACAGATTGTCCAAGATCCTGCTTAACGGAATTACGGTCTTGCTGGCCAGGGAGTTGAAAGGGACCAACATCCTGATCAATTCCGTCTGTCCCGGATGGGTTAAAACTGAGATAGGAGGACAAAATGCCCCCCTGACACCGGAACAAGGGGCTGCCACTCCGGTGTGGCTGGCTACTTTGCCGGATGATGGTCCAACCGGGGGCTTTTTCCGCGAACGGCATCCGATTCCGTGGTAATTTTTATGCCGAATCCGTTACAATCAGAATTTCTCCAGTACTCGTTTTAAACAAACACCGTTTATATCGGAAACCAAAAATGGAATTTTTGTTTATCAAACAAGTGGGCCTTTCTCTCGGACTTGGCCTTTTGGTGGGACTTCAAAGGGAATGGGGCCCTTCTCACGTGGCCGGAATTCGAACTTTTGCGCTCATTACCGTTTTTGGAACCCTCTGTGCGCGGCTTAGTCAGGAATTTGGCGGCTGGATATTAGGAGCCGGCCTGCTTGGTCTTTCGGCTCTGATTATTGCCGGCGGTATTGCGAAATTCAAACACGAGGATATTACTCCCGGGTTAACCACAGCGGCAGCAGCACTTTTAATGTACGCAGTAGGCGCATTGACGGTGGTTCATCTCTCAGCGGCAACCATTGTGGGGGGTACCACCGCAGTATTGCTGCACTGGAAAAAACAGATGCACTCCCTGGTCAAAGAGTTCGACGAAAAAGACCTCCGGGCTATTATTCAAATGGTGCTGATCTCCCTGGTAATTTTACCCTTGCTGCCTGATCGCTATTATGGTCCCTATGATGTCATCAACCCGTTTCACATCTGGTTAATTGTGGTACTCATTGTGGGCATCAGCATGGCAGGATATATTATTGCAAGATTCTGGAAAACCACTGCAGGAACTTTGATGGCTGGAGTTTTTGGAGGGATCATCTCCAGTACAGCTACCACCGTAAGCTACTCCCGCCAATCTAAACAGAACGGACAGAATGCATCCCGTGCGGCTTTCGTTGTTCTGGTCGCTTCCACCATTGTGTTTTTCAGAGTTGCCTTTGAAATCGGTGTAATTGCACCGGAAATTCTGCTTCAAATATTGCCTCAATTGACCGCCATGACTTTAATGATGACTGCCAGCTCTGCCTTACATTATCTGTTTTTTTTAAGGGGCGGTTCAAAAGTGAAAACGGTTGCCGAAAGAGATCCCTCAAATTTTAAAGCCGCAGTGGTATTTGGCTTATTGTATGCCGTGGTGCTTTTTGTCATTGCCGCCACAAAAGATGAATTCGGAGATGCAGGGTTGTATTGGGTCGCCGTTTTGTCGGGATTAACCGATATGGATGCCATAACCCTGTCGACGACTCAAATGATGCAGCAGGATCGTATCTCTTTTGAGACAGGCTGGCGCATGATAATCATTGGCGCCATGGCCAATATGGTTTTTAAAGGCGCTATCGCAGCTCTCCTGGGCCATCGAAGGCTGACGCTTCACCTGGCGTTGTTTTTTGGTTTGGTAATTTCAGGAGGTATCTGTATGGTCCTTTTCTGGCCGGAAACCTCTATGCTCCCTCTCCCTTTGGGGGAGGGCCGGGGTGGGGGTAGATAAAAACAAAAGCACGAATATAAACCCTATTTTTTAAGCAAATACGGGTATTGCTTTATTTAATCGTTAAATGATTGGTTTTAGAATGTTTAATAAAAAGGAGAATATTTATGAATACAACCGGTCTGGCGGTATTTGACCAAACGCTTCAGCAAACCCATGAATGGCTGAAAGATTTAATGTATGAAATGGGATGGGAAGATTCCCAATTGGCATATAAAGGTTTGAGGGCGACATTACAGACATTGAGGGACCGCATGACCCCTGAGGAAGCTGTCCATCTTGGGGCACAATTGCCCATGCTGATTCGGGGATTTTACTATGAAGGGTGGAAGCTGTCAGACATACCCTGGAAAATCAGACACAAAGATGATTTTTACAACCGTATTAAAGAAATCATGGCTGATGATACTTTGGATATCGATTATGAGCAATTAACGCGGGCAGTTTTTAAATTGCTCGAACATCGCATTTCCAAAGGGGAAACAGAAGATATCAAATCCATATTACCCAAGGAATTGGCTGAACTGTGGCCCCATGATCCGGAAAAATAGTGTAAAAATAACAACAGGAAAGGAAGTTATCATATATCATGGAAGTACCACCGGAAATAACATTTCGCGGGATTGAGAAAAACGAAGCAATCGAGGAACTGGTTCTTGAAAAGGTGGCCAAGCTGGATGAAATATACGAAGGTATTGTCAGTTGCCGAATTGCCCTGGAAAAAGTTCAGGAATTTCAGCGCAGCGGAAACCCTTATCGGGTTCGCATTGTGGCACGCGTGCCACCCGGACATGAACTGGTCGTAAGGCAGGAACCCGGCAAAAGCGATATGCATGATCCGCTCGAGATTGTAGTAAATGAAGCCTTTAACGCACTTCGCAGACAACTGATTAAAGTAAAGGAAAAGCAGCAAGGCGATGTGAAAGTTCATCCAAAACAGGAACTCATCGGTTATGTGGTGCGATTATTTCCCGAAAGAGGCTACGGATTCATCAAAACCCTTGAAGGCCGAGAACTTTACTTTCACCGCAACAGTGTCTTGAAGGATGATTTCGAACGTCTTGAAATCGGTACAGGGGTACGTTATTTTCCGGAGGATGGAAAAGAGGGCCCGCAGGCCAGTACTATCCAGATTGTAGATAAACCCGGCGTACAAGCTGCCCGGACTCCGGATTCAAACCTGGAACTGCCAGAAGACTGGAAACCGTAATCAAATTTTCAGGGTAGTGGCAAGAAATAACGCCTCCAGGGTTACGGGTTTATGTTCAGGTTGTGGGGGTTTACCTGTAGGTGCGAATTCATTCGCACAGAGGCGTATGTAAAACCAAATGCGCAAAAATTGGACGCCATCCTTACCTTCAACAGATTTAAGGTGACTGGCAATAAAAAATTATCCAAAAGAACCCTTACACGCTTCTTGTTCTCAAATCGGGCGCGATATCCGTCATCTTTTTTTCATGTATACCGGCTTGCAGCCGGCAGGGCGAAAGTACAACTTTCGCACTCCGGTTTTGCGGGTTTTTGGTTCATTTATGCCTTGTCCCCTAATCCTTCGCATGCCATTTTGCCATGTGCATGGCATGGGTCTTGAGATAAGCTCCGGGTTTATAAAAGTGGTCATAAAATTCCAGATCCAGATGATGAGCCTGCAGGTACATGATAAGGTACATTGATGGAACCGTGCCGGGAAATTTTCCAAAAATATCGTATATGTATTGGGCTTGCAGGGTCACGCAATCCCTGAAACGTTGATCATGAACCTGGGCGGATGAACGTATTTCAGGGCTTTTTTTCCATGGACCTGGTGTATCAGGATGATAGGGACCTCCTGAGCCGAACTTTCGCTCGCAGAGCTTTTCCACAGCAGCTCGCATATCAGGCTGATGGGGTGGACAATAGCCTTCCATGACGCCTTCCAAACCGGTGGCATTCGGATATGGCCAATGATCATCCATGTCATACCTGAATCCCAAGCCAGACACATCCGGATCACCGCTTGCACCCAACATGGCAAAAGGATCGATCCCATTTAACATCCAACCTCCCAGTCCCATGGCCTGAAGCATAAGCATGCCTGCATAGCAGGAAACACCCAACTCCACTGTCAACTCGGAAAGTGACAACTGTTCCACAAAGGTAATGGGCCAAACATTTTGAACATCCACAATGTCTTTAAATTGATCGATACCCGGAATTTCTTTTTTGTTGATATCATCGTAAAGTACCAGGCCGTTTTGGAGCATATAGCAGATATTGAGCAACGTATGTTGTGACAGATCACCAACGGGAATCACCAGCAGTGTAGAAGGCTTGTTGACTACCCATGTGTTGTGTGCCTCAGTGTAGGGTACCTCTGAAGGCAAGCTGAGGCGGCCATCCTGGAGCTTGCGCACCCGGTTTTTTACGTTGTCTAGAAATGCCTCCAGACTCAATGAGTCGTCGTCTTCCGGGTCGGTGAAAGCCGGTGCGTCGCGCATCTCCAATACATACACCCCATCATCGTCGGTAAAAAAAGTTTTGCTTGTATGAAACCCGGCGGCTGATGGAAATACCCTTCCGCCGGCCGCTGCCGCATAATTGGGAAGGTGGGGTGCATAACGAGCGGCCCGGTATATCATGTGATGCCATGAAGTATTTCCACCGCAGGCAGATACCACAAGCATTTTTTCCAGCTCAGAGAGTGGGAGCGGCTTTTGCCGGCTTTTATATTTGAAAACACCGTCAGGGATTTCCGCCCCCATAAAAAAACGTCTTGAACGGCGACCAAGAAGACCCTCAATAAGGTTGAATGAAAGCATGTCCTGAAAACCGGGGGGTAAGGTATTTTTTTTCATAAAGTCCTCCTTTGAACTTCGGTAATTAATTCCGCCTCTGTGCGAATGAATTCGCACCTACAAGTACACCCGCATCTGATGCGAACAACATGTAGAATTTTTTCAGGCGTAACCAGCTTTTTTCTGGTTATAACGAATTTGGGGGTGATTGGTTGATAGAGTATACTGTGGTACACTTTGGCGTAAATCTGTAGGGGTGGGTTCCAAACCCGCCCCAGTTCCAGATTCCCCGAGTTTTTCATGGGTACGAGAAAAAAATGCAAAAGCACAGCTTTTGCACTCCTTCAACACCCCCCTAACCCCCAAATCCGTTACAATCAGCTTTTTTTAAACCCCGAATGGAAAGGTTTTGGGGAATCCCTCCAGCGATTCCTTAGTAAGCGGGTTCACCGCCCGGGTTTCATCGAACCAGATATACTCGTCAAACTGACGGGGCAGATCTGCATAGAAATAATGGCTCTGAAGTTCGGTTTCCGGGGAGTAAACCACACCAATGGCTCTTTGCAGCCGTGATTGGGAGAGTGCTTTCCGAAGCTTTTGGGGAGCATCCCGCAGCGGCAGCAAAAAATTGTCGATTTTCGCCCGGTGACAAAGATATTCATAACTGTTTGGGTGGGCGGGGCGAACCTGCATGACATTCATGGGTCTGTCCCATTCGGAAGCTGCTCCTACTGTTCCATGATCGGTTCCGAAACCAACCAGGTATGCATCTTGGCCGAATGATTCCCGGCAGAAAAGTCCCAAATTTTTTTCTCCGCTGGCACCCATTTCTGTGGCCACCGCGTTTCCGATATGTGAGTTGTGTTCCCACACTACCGCGCGTGCATCAGGACCATGGTAACCCAATACGATGTTGAGGGTGTCGAACATATGACGATCCCGCAGATTCCAGGATTCACGGGACCCATAATACATGATCCGGTAATACTTTTCGGCATTGGAAACGACACGGGCATTTTGTACCGCATTCAAAAATTGGGCTTCATCTTTGAATTCGTAAGCCAGACGCTTGTCAAGAAGGTCTTCCAGCATTTTCACCACCTCTGACTCACACTCTTCATATTGTCCTGTAAGGGTGGCAGCGCCATAAGCGGCCGGGTCTTTCTGCCAGGGAGTCAGGCAGCCGTAGCGCTGACGGGCTATGGATGCAGTTACCGGATCGATGGTATCCAGATATTTGAGAACGGCCTCGATGGAACTGTGGAGACTGTAAAGATCCAGTCCATAAAGACTCACCCCGCCTGAGACCCTCTGTAACTCATTGATGGATCTGAGCGATTCGACAAATATAGAAAATTGCGTATTGGCCCACATCCACGTTGGAAATCTCTTAAAAGGCTTTTCAACGGACAGATCCGGCTCAATACCCTTAATGTAGCGATTGATCTGAGATACATCCGACCAATCGGCTTCAATGGCCACAATGTTGAATCCTTTTTTTTCGATCAGCTCCTGAGTAATCCGTGCACGCATATCGTAGAACTCGGCGGTTCCATGGGTGGCCTCGCCAAGGAGAACCACTTTGGCATCCCCTATGCGCTCAAGAAACGGAGTTATATCCTTCTCCTGAATAGACGGGATGGAGTCGGCAGTTATAGCCATGAGTTCGGGAATTGTCCTTGAAGCATGCATCCGAGCCGGCTCGCCGCCGGCCGAGGTTTTTTCATCCCATCCCTCCGCGCCTACCAGCGGCACAAAGCGTACACTGAGATGTTCCTCCACCTCATATTCATCCTCGCCTNTCCGGCGAATACGCACCAGTTCCTGCGCCCGGGCCGGGCCGGTAGGTATGACCAAACGTCCTCCGAAGGCAAGTTGTTTTTTGAGGCTTTCTGGTGTACCTGGAGACCCCGCGGTTACCACGATGGCATCATAAGGCGCATGCTCCGCCCAGCCGAGGGTACCATCTCCATGAAGCACATGAATGTTATCATACCCAAGTTGGCGAAACTTCTCCCTGGCGCTGTCAGCAAGAGACTTGTGCCTTTCGATGGTATATACTTCATCCACCATACGGCTCAATATGGCAGCGGCATAGCCTGAGCCGGTCCCCACCTCCAAAACCCGGTCTTCCGGTTTAAGCTCAAGCATTTCTGTCATCACCGCCACAATATAGGGCTGGGATATGGTCTGTCCTTCCCCGATGGGCAAAGGCGAATCCTCGTAGGCGAACTCCACCATGGTGTCAGGTAAAAACTTTTCGCGGGGAACCTCTTCCATTGCTCTAAGGACAGCCTCATCTTTGATTCCACGGGCTTTCAAATGATTTTCGAGCATGGTTTTGCGAACTTTGTCAAGACTTTTCATTGTCATATTCCTTAGTTTTTTTATTATCGATACTCTCATTTCACATATTGATAATCCCGGCGGATGCCAAATGAGGCAAGCCGCGAAGGTCGGCAGTTGCCACATAAACGTATCTCATCCGCTTACCAAGCTCCATCGCCTCGTAAATTGCTTCAAGACTCATGGCGCCTCCTTTCGGCTGATCTTTTAACCATTTATTTCTAATTTTAGACAGCCCGAGCGGCGGAAGCTATAATGCAAAGCCTGTATTTTCCATGCCGATTCTCTGTAACTTGATTATCAAGTTTTTTCCGTCATTCCTGCAAAAGCAGGAATCCATGTGGTTATAGCGACTAACTGGATTCCGGGTCTCCGCTCCGCTGCGCCGGAATGACGGCAATCTGGAACATTTTGGCCTAAAAAACTTGATCATCGAGTTTCAGATGATTTCTTCTGCTGTGTATTTGAAACCAAAAGGCAAAATACATGTTTCACCCCATTGTATTTAATCGGGACAATGAATTATGCTTCAAGCATTCCAACTTAAAACAACGAACACCAAAGCTAAAAGGAGGCATAAGAAAGAACTATGGCTGGAAGAGTAGAAAATAAAGTGGCGATCGTAACCGGCGGTTCCCGGGGTATCGGAAAGTCCGCCTGTGAAGTTCTGGCTGAACAGGGAGCAACAGTTGTGGTAACGGATATTATAGATGATGAAGGCAAACAACTTGCCGAAGAAATACAAAAAAAGGGATGGAAAGCTCAATATTATCATCTTGACACATCGGTTGAAAACGAGGTCAGCACTGTTTTTAGCCAAGTTAAAGAACAATTTGGCTCCATTGATATTTTGGTAAACAATGCAGGAATTTCAGGAACCAACGACCCGACCCATGAAATTTCCGAGCAGGACTGGCAAAAGGTGATGGATATCAATGTTAAAGGTGTATTTCTATGTACCAAACATGCCGTTCGATATATGATAAACCAGTCCCCGGGGGGAAGTATCATCAACCTTTCATCAATTTATGGTATTATCGGGGCCCCGGATCTGCCTGCATATCATGCATCCAAGGGAGCCGTTCGATTGATGACAAAAACAGATGCGCTTTTGTACGCCAGGGACGGTATCCGCGTTAACTCGGTGCATCCCGGCTACATATGGACTCCGCTGGTGGAAGAACTTGCTTCCCGCTCAAAAGAAGGTGTGGAGGCCTTTCGTGAAAACCTAGCCAAAAAGCACCCGGTCGGACATGTGGGCAAACCGGAGGATATCGCTTACGGAATCCTCTATCTGGCATCGGATGAATCCAAGTTTGTCACAGGCAGCGAGCTGGTGATCGATGGCGGATATACTGCGCAATAAACCGGGAGTGTAAGGGGTCTAATATGAATGAAAACCAAGGCGAAAGCGACCGCAGAGATAAGTGTGGATTGACACGACGCGGATTCATGCAGTTTATGGGTGTGAGTGTTGTCGGCGCCAGCTTTTCAGCAGCGGCCATTACAAAAGCAGCCGATTCCGAAAAAACCGAGACGGTGCTGCAGGGAACCCGGCTTACCAAAATCAGGCTTTTCATAAACAACCGGATTTATTCCGTTTTGGTCGAGCCTCGATGGACACTTCTTTATGTTTTGCGGGAATCCATTGGGTTGACCGGCACCAAAATCGCCTGCGGACGTGGTGAATGCGGTGCCTGCACGGTCCTTATCGACAGCATTCCCCGCTACGCATGCATGACGTTGGCCGTGGAAGCCGAAGGCCATCAGATCACCACTATTGAAGGGCTCATGGATGGAGAAAAGCTGGGCCCGGTTCAAACAGCTTTTTTGGAAGAAGACGCTTTCCAGTGCGGTTACTGCACCCCGGGCCAGATCATGGCCGTGGAAGGTCTTCTCAGAAAACAGCCGGATCCCTCAATGGCTGAAATTCGTTGCGGGGTTTCAGGCAACCTTTGCCGATGTGCCGCATACACTCATATTTTCCGTGCTGCAAAAACAGCGGCCAGATACAAAACCGGAAAAGAATAAGAGGGGGTTATGTCAAAAGCAAACGAAATATATTATACAGCCGGACTGCCTGTCCCGGAGACCCCGGAAGCAGGCGCTGAGCCGTCTTTCTGGAAGCAGACCCACATTGTCGGAAAAGCCCTTCCCCGGGTTGATGCCTATGAAAGGGTTAGCGGAAGTGCGGTTTTTCCTTCCGATATTAAAATCCCCAATATGTTGTATGGCGCAATTCTGAGATGCCCTTATCCCAGTGCTACCGTCACCAGCGTGGATACCTCCCAGGCACAAGATATGAAAGGTGTCCAGGCTATTATTACCGGCAGTTCCCCGGAAGCTGCAAATCTTAAATGGAAATACCGCAATTTTGAAACCAGCCTGTTTGATACCCACGTGCGATTTGAAGGAGAGGAAGTGGCCGCGGTTGCCGCTGACTCCTTTTATGAGGCGTGGGATGCAGTGCGGGCCATCAAAGTGGATTACGAAGTGCATTCATTTGTGGTCGATCATGACAAGGCTCTTGATAAAACAGCCCACAAGGTCCACGATGGCGGCAATCTGATTTCGGAAGACACATATGAGCGGGGAGATGTGAAAAAGGGTTTTTCCGAAGCCGATACGGTGCTTGAGCATCGATACGAAACTCAGGCCGAACTTCATACGCCGCTGGAACTTCATGGTTGTGTGACCAACTGGGACGGTGACCGTTTAACCATATGGGAATCTTCCCAGGGCGTATACGCTGTTCAATCAAAGGTTGCGGAAGTCCTGAATATGCCGCTGTCGAAAGTCCGGGTGGTCGGCCATTATATGGGAGGCGGATTCGGCAGCAAACTTCGGCCGGGAAAATATACCATTATCAGTGCTCTCTTGGCCAAAAAGTGCGGAAAACCAGTAAAAACCCTATTGACCCGGGAAGAAACCTATCTTTGCGTGGGCAACCGGCCGTCGAATACCATGGAGTTAAAAGCCGGGGTCAAAAAGGATGGAACTTTGACAGCGCTTGAATTTCAATGCATCGGCCCGAGCGGTGCGTACCCTGCCGGGGGCTCTCAACTCGTGGACTGGCTGATAAGGGATCTTTATAAATGTGAGAATGTGCGCACCATATCCAAAGATGTTTACATCAATGCCGGCACGGCACGGCCCTTCCGTGCACCAGGTCATCCCCAGGGCTCATGGGCCCTGGAACAGATGATGGACTGCCTTGCCGAAGAAATCGGCATGGATCCGGTTGAATTGCGGCTGAAAAATATTCCTGATTTCAGCCAGGCACGCGAAGGCAATCCTCCCTACACCACCACCGGTCTGCGGCAATGCATAGAAAAGGGGGCTGAAGCATTTGGATGGGAACAAGCGCGTGAAGAGGTTAGAGAGCATAATCGGAAAGGCAGTCATATCAAACGGGGGGTGGGCATGGGTGCCTGCCTTTGGGTTGTCGGCGGAGGCGGACCGCCATCAACCGTGGTAATCAAGATGTTCAGGGACGGCTCCGTAAACCTCAACATGGGAGCCAGTGATATCGGTACAGGAACCAAAACGGTCATGGCATTTGTAGCGGCTGAAGAACTCGGAATTGATCCCGGTGTTATTCAAATCGAACATGCGGATACCGGCACGACTCAATATGCCACCCCGAGTGGCGGAAGCAAAACAGTGCCCACCGAAGCTCCCACAGTTCGAAATGCTGCGATTGCCATCAAGCGCCAAATACTTGAAATGGCCGCTGAAGATCTCGAAATACCTGTTGAAGACCTCCGATACCAGGGCCGGAAAATCGTCTCTAAATCCGGGCCGGACAAATCCATTACGGTAACGGAAATCTCCGGGCTTAAAAAACGAGGGGTGATAGTAGGTGTCGGATACCGGGGACCCAACCCGGAAAACAAAACGGTGAATCCCTTTGCCGCTCAGTTCTGCGAGGTGGAAGTCAACACCAGATCCGGTGAAATAAAAATCCTTCGCTTTCTGGGAACCAACGACAGTGGGCGTGTAATGAATCGGCTGACTTATGACAATCAGGTTTTCGGTGGTATCGTGATGGGTATCGGATTGGGACTTACTGAATTCAGGCAGCTTGACAGAAAACATACGGGCAAGCTGTGCAACAAAAACTGGCATGATTATAAACTGCCCACCGCCTTGGATGTTCCCGAGGATATGACGAGCATTCCCATCGAACTGGATGACCCCGAAGCCAACAACACCGGAGCCAAGGGGCTCGGCGAACCGGTCACTATCCCAACAGCAGCAGCTATTGCAAACGCCATATATATGGCTACCGGGATTCGGTTCACCAAAGCGCCCATAAACCCCATAGCGATATGCCGGATGATTTCAGGCGGAAAGGAGTGATAGACAATGCTACCCGCATTTTCTTATGCAAGGCCCCTTCATTTAAAAGATGCCGTCAGACAACTCTCGGCACAGCGTGCAGTCATTCATGCCGGTGGCACAGACCTGCTGGGATGCCTTCGCGATGGCATTATGCCGGTGGACAAGGTTGTAAGCATCAGTGCCTTGGAAGAACTATATGGAATTCGAGAGACAAACGATGGCGGCGCAATAATTGGTGCATTGACTACCATAACTGAATTGTCCGAGAGTTCGGTAATACGGAAAAAATATCCGGGTCTGGCTGCGAGTGCAGGTGAAGTAGCCAGCCCTCAGCTTCGCAACCAGGGAACCATTGGGGGAAACCTGTGTCAAAAACCACGCTGCTGGTATTACCGTGGCGAATTTGACTGTCTGCGAAAAGGGGGAGACAAGTGCTATGCCATAGACGGCGAGAATCAGTTTCATGCCATCTTCGGCCACGAAGACATCTGCGCGATTACCCATCCGTCAGACACCGCTCCGGTACTGGAAGCCCTGAATGCACGGATACACATTACCGGCGAAAATGGGCAGCGGACCATTTCCGTATCTGATTTGTTTGTTCTTCCCTCTGAAAATGTCATGGTTGAAACTGCCCTTGAAGTCAATGAAATCATCACCCACACCCAATTACCGCCACCTGCTGCCAATTTGAGAAGTGCTTACCGAAAAGTACGCGCCCGCAGGGCATGGGATTTTGCCCTTGCCGGTGTCGCACTGGCCCTGGAAATCGAAGATGACCGGGTTATCAACGGCAGAGTGGTGCTTTCCGGAGCAGCCCCTGTTCCCTGGCGAAGCTATCAAGTGGAAAATGTCATCATGGGAAAAAAGCTGGATGGCAAAACCATTGCCGAGGCATCACAGGCCGCCATCGAGGGGGCCGAACCATTATCCGAAAACGCATATAAACTTTTTCTTTTCAAAGGTATTATTGAAGAAGAACTCGAAGCAATTAAAAATAATAAATGAAAACGCTAAACCCTAATGATGACAAACAGGTATTTGAGGCCCTGCTCAATGTGCAGAAGACCGGTCAATCCTGTGTACTGGTAATTTTGGTCGACAGCCGGGGATCGGTACCCGCCGGACCGGGAGCCAAAATGGTGGTAACTGCTGAGGACAATATCATCGGCACAATAGGCGGGGGCTCCATGGAACAGGAGGCTATAAAAATAGCCCGTGGGGTTCTTGCCGAGGGAAAGCCGCAAGTCATCACCTTTGAATTAAACGAAGAAGCCGGGTATGCGTGCGGCGGGCAAGTGACTTTATATATCGAGCCCGTCTTTCCTGCGCCTCGGTTGATTCTTGCCGGAGCCGGGCATGTAGGTCAGGCTGTTTGTTCCCTTGCCGCATATGTGGGATTTTCCGTCACCGTTGCCGATGACAGAGCGGAGTTTGCCAGTTCCGACCTGTTGCCGGAGGCCGATCATGTCATTGCATGCAATTTTGAATCCCTGTTTTCAAGCCTACCGGTGGATATCCAAACATTAATTGTATGTGCAACACGGGGACATACCCACGACTACACGGTGGTTCGGGAGGCATTAAAAACACCTTCCCGATATATAGGCTTGCTGGGAAGCCGACGGAAACGCAATGCATTTTTTGACAATCTTCGTAAAGATGGGTTTGACGATGATGCTTTATCCCGGATTCATACCCCTGTAGGACTAGAAATCGGCGCAAAAACCCCCCGGGAAATTGCTGTCAGTATCGTATCGGAGCTTATCCAAATCAGGAGAAAAAATGGTTAATCCTGTAGGAATTGTTCTGCTTGCAGCCGGAGCCTCCAGGCGCATGGGCTGTTTAAAACAACTGCTGCCCATTGCAGATGAACCGGCTGTCCGCCATTGTGTCCGCAATATTCTCATCGCCGGAATCAATAATATCGTGGTGGTTCTGGGACATGAGCGGTGGCGGGTCGCTGCGGCCGTATCGGATTTCCCGGTCTGTTTTGCCATAAACAATGAGACAAACAGCGATATGGCCCGTTCGGTTGAAATCGGTTTCCAATCGATGCCCCAATATGTCACCGGTGTCATGGTCGGACTCTGCGATCATCCGCTGGTGAGACCTGCCACCTACCAGAAGCTTCGGGACCTTCACCAAAAACATCCCGGCAACATTTTCGTACCCGTTTACGCCGGAAAAGGAGGGCATCCCTCCCTGTTTCCAAGATCCCTCTGTCAATCGGTGAGCAGCGGAAAACCCTTGAGCCACCTTTTAAGGAAACACGCCGACAGGGTCAATCGCTTTCATACAGGCGATCCAGGCGTTGTTTACGATATGGACACACCTCGGGATTACCGAAAAATGGTAAATTTAACAAAGGATATTTCTTACGGACTTTAAAAAGAATCCAAAAACGACATTTAAAGATATCGACAAACTCGATAAGCAAGAGGCGCGAAAAGAGGCGGAAGCGCTCCGGGAAGCAATAAACTATCACGACTATCTTTATTACGTTAAAAACAAGCCGGAGATATCCGATGCCACATATGACAAGCTGTTTCATCGTCTCGAACAGTTGGAAAAAGCTTTCCCGGACCTGCGCAACAACAACTCTCCAACTCAACGTGTAGGAGCACCTCCGGTTGATTCACTGGGGAAAGTAAAGCATGCCGCTCCCATGTTAAGCCTCAATGCCGCACGGGAAGAAAAAGATGTAAGAGATTTTTTTGATTTTATTCATCGCAACATCAATAAAAAAAAGATCGAGTTTGTACTGGAGCCGAAATTTGACGGCTTTTCCGTGGAAGTGATATATGAAAACGGAAAATTTGTGCGCGGCAGCACAAGAGGAGATGGTGAAACCGGAGAAGATATTTCTAAAAACCTGCGTACCGTGAGGGCGCTTCCCTTAAAGCTTCAGGAAGAAAAACCCTGTCCCAAAATGCTATCAATACGCGGCGAAGTCTTTATGACCAAAGATGGTTTTCAGAAGCTCAACAAGGAAAGAATTGAAATGGGCAAAGAGCCCTTTGCAAATCCCCGCAACGCTGCGGCCGGCACCATGCGTCAATTGGACCCGAAGAAAGTTTCCGGCAAACCCTTCGATATTTTCTTTTATGAGATCATTGACATAGACAGCGAGAGCGTATCTTTTTCCCGTCATTCGGAAATGCTCGAACAGCTTCCCTCCTGGGGTCTAAAAACGGCTTCAATGCATAAGAAGTGCGCATCATTTGAAGATATTAAACGATATTACGACCAACTGGCTGAAAACCGTGAAGATCTGGAATACGAAATCGACGGCTTGGTAATCAAGCTTGACGATTACAAGGACCGAAAACGCCTTGGGGTTCGTCAACGCAGTCCTCGCTGGGCTTTTGCCTGGAAGTTTCCTCCCAGGGAAGAAGTTACCACCCTGGAAAAAATCGTGGTGCAGGTAGGCAGAACCGGCATTCTAACGCCGGTGGCACTGCTTCAGCCGGTTGATGTCGGCGGGGTAACTGTCAGCCGTGCAACTTTACACAATGAGCAAGAGGTTAAAAAAAAAGATGTTCGACCCAAAGATAAAGTAAGGGTTGCCCGGGCCGGCGATGTAATTCCCGAAGTCGTTGAACGGGTCAAAGAACCCGGCAAAAAGCGGGAAAACCCATTTTCAATGCCGAAACACTGCCCGGTATGCAGCTCGCAAATATACAAAGAAGGCGGCTATCATATCTGTCCCGCCGGTCTTTTCTGTCCTGCCCAGGTAACAGGCGGCATAATCCATTATGCCTCCCGGGGTGGCCTCAATATACAAGGACTGGGAGAAAAGACGGTAAAAGCCCTTTATCAAAAGGGTTTGGTCAAAAACATCGCCGATTTATACAATCTCGAAAAGGACGATATTCTCAAATTGGAAGGCTTTGCCGAAAAGTCTGCCGGCCAGCTTTATGAAGCCATTCAGGATTCCAAAAAGCCGCGTCTCGACAGATTTCTTTATGCCATTGGCATCCGTCATGTAGGCAAACGTGTGGCTCGCGACCTGGCACAAGAATTTGGCAGCCTGGAAAATTTGCGCGAAGCATCCGAAAAAGAACTCCAAAATATTTCTGAAATCGGGCCGGAAATCGCTAAAAGTGTGGCTGCTTTTTTTAAGCAAGAAGAAAACAAGGCCATATTAAAAGCACTAAAAAAGGCCGGAGTCCGCGTGAAAAACATAACTCCGGAAAAAAAGGCAACTTTCAAGGAAAAGACTTTTGTTTTTACCGGCTCACTGAAGGGGTATACCCGGGAAGAAGCCAAAGAAAAAGTGGAAATGCGCGGCGGCAGGGCTGCCTCCAGCGTAAGCAGTAAAACCGATTATGTGGTTGTTGGGAAAAATCCCGGAAACAAGCGGGAGGAGGCCAAAAAGCGCGGGGTAAAAATTATTGGTGAAGATGAGTTTGAACGGTTGTTGCGGCAGGGGTGAGGGGGTAAGGGGTAAGTTTTAAGGTTTCGGGTTTCGGGTTTCGGGTTTCGGGTTTCGGGTTTCAGGTTTCGGGTTTCAGGTTTCAGGTTTCGGGTTTCAGGTTTCAGGTTTCGGGTTTCGGGTTTCGGGTTTCGGGTTCAAAGTTGGGGTTCAGGGGGACTTTTGGAAAGAAAAGCGCGCTCTGGAGTGCGAAAGTTTTACTTTCGCCTAACCGGCTGCAAGCCGGATTATCTAATAAACAGCGGTATCCGATGAGTTTCGCATCCAGACAGGGTTTATTTTTTCCTCATCTGGTCATACATACGCCTCTGTGCAAATCAATTCGCACCTACAGGTAAACCCGCATCTGATGCAAAAAATTGGATAATTATTGCTTGACCGGCTTGCAGCCGGTAATGCGAAAGTAAAACTTTCGCACTCCATTTTCACCGTTATCAGGCAGACAACATAGCATCCAGTTCGCGTTTGAGCTTTTCCTTGGACGGTAACGCCTGTTCATAAATTTTATCGATCTTATGAAATTCCAGCGATCGAACATCCATAATTTCGGGGGTAATAATGATGTCCGGGGGTCTGTTTTTATATTTTTCCGCCATGATGGAATGCTGCATAATTTCAAAGGTATTGAAAATCGCATCCAGAAATGAAAAGTCTTCTCTAACGGTGCGTTTGCCTGCCACATTGATGGCCACAGTTTTGTCACAGGTATCTGTAAGAATATCATAGGGTACCGGGTTAACAGCGCCTCCGTCTATGAGCACCCGGCCATCCCGTCTCACCGGCGTAAAAAGGCCAGGAAGGGCCATACTGCCTTGAATGGCCGATAAAAGCTCTCCGGAATCATAAACAACCTGCTCGTTTTTCCAGAAATCGGTAGCGACGATCGATAACGGGATCTTAAGGTTTTCAAAGCTGTCAACTTCAATATGTTTATAAAGATAGGCTAAAAAAGCATCACCGCTGATCAACCCACCTTCCCCAAGTTCCGGGTCAAGGAAATCGACCCACTGGAAAATCTTCTTTTTAAAAAAGATCTCTTTCCACGTGTCGTGCTCACGAACCACCAACTCATCGACAATGGACCTGATCTCTTCGGCTGATTTACCCGAAGCATAAAGCGCACTCATTATCGCGCCGATACTGCTTCCGGAAAGCCTGTGCGGCTTTAGCCCAAGTTCGTCGAAAACTTCAAGCATAAGAATATGCGATAGTCCAACGGCCCCTCCAGCTCCCAAAGCCACACCGATTCTCGATTCTGACCCATCACCTTTTTCCCGCTGCTGACCTTTTGCCTCGGTCGGTTTTCCTGCCGATACACCCGAAATTCCCATAAAAACAGCCCCCACCGATAGGGTGGTACACCGACGAAGGAACCGCCTTCGTGAGACATATCCCATTTTCCTATGTCCCTCTTGCTCTTTTTCAACCATAATATAAAAACCTCCACACGATTAAAGCAGCATGATCTGAGCGTTTTTGACGCAACTTTTTCTCAAAAACTATATTTTTACGCCAGATTCAGATACTGTTTTTATATGCGATAAATACTCGATCCATTGTATTTTTTAATGATTATAACGGATTTGGGGGTACAAAATTATGTCTGA
>SL_3KL_010_SEDDRAFT_10001032_pt1 | contig 24742 bp, 27 predicted proteins | sample SodLakKL_010_SED_2_FD_10381 | JGI IMG/M metagenome (IMG submission 10381) | reverse complement strand
CATCTCTGGACCTTAAGGCTTCATTTCGTAGGTGTCTTTCAAAGCTAAAACATGATCTTGCCAAACTTTTGCAAAACGGTCGCTGTCAACAGCCGGTTTTTTGATCATCTTCCGCAGGTACTCCATCTGCGCGTCACTGGAACTCGGCTTGCTGTAAAGGGTCAGGGCAAACTCAGAGAAATCGCGAACCATGAAATCAAAGATCTGATCAACCAGTGCTTCTTCAAGCTCATAAATTTTCGCGTTTTCCAAGATCAGCTGTCCGTAAACAACCAGGGTAAACATTTCGCCCAGGGAAAGAAGGAAATCGGTATCTTTTTGCTGGTCAGCATCAGGTGTAGCGCCGGCCAGAAATTCTTTTAAAAGAGATATCTGCTCCTTGAACACGCTTATGTTAGGAAGATCATAAAGGTCATAAGCGGCTGCATAATCGTGAAAGCGAATCTTACCCAGACCCCGGGTAGGACCCTGCTCAAAAAGGAAGTGATCGTTTTCAGGCTCGTCCCGGGTGCCGACCGGTTCATATTCCTGTGGGTTGAAGAAATAATTGGCCATAAACTTGACGATCAGGGCAATATTAACATGCACTGTCCCTTCAAGCTTTGGCAGGGCACGGATATCGCGGGCAGCCATTTCGAAATAAGTGTCCCTTTCAAAACCCTTGGCTGCAATGACATCCCAAAGCAGGTTGATAACCTCTTCTCCCTGGGTAGTCACTTTCATTTTAACGGTTGGGTTATAAAGCAGGTAACGCCTGTCATCAGGCGATGCCGCACGCATGTAGTCGGCGGTGCGCAGGGCAAAAAGCTTCATCGCAGTGAGGCGGGAATAGGCATCAACGAACATCTGCTTGACGTGAGGGAAATCAGTTACTTTCATACCGTAGAGATTGCGGTTGGCAGCGTGGTTCAGGGCTTCGTAAAAAGCATGGGTGCAGATTCCGATTGAAGCCCACCCCAGATTATATTTGCCTACATTGACAGTATTTAAGGCCGAGTCCCAGGCATCCTGCCCGCGGGAAAGAATTTCTTCCTCTTTCACCGGGTAGTCCCTGAGAATAAAGTCTGCTACATATGACTGGGAATTGACGATATTCTTAACCAGCTCGTAATTCTGATGGCTGTAGTTGGCAGTGAAAAAAACATAATCGCCGCTGTCGGACATTTTGCCGAAGGTAGAAACCATCTCGGCAATGTTACCGTTACCGATATAGTATTTTTCGCCGTTAGCCCGGTATGTTCCGTCAGACTGGGGAGTCAGACTCATCTCGGTTGCATAAACATCGGCGCCGTGATCACGCTCGGAGAGCCCAAAAGCAAAGACATTGCCTTCTTTGAGCAAGCGGGCTGCCCGTTTTTTTTGCACCTCGTTGTCGCTCATCCATATTGGGCCAAGGCCAAGAATGGATACCTGCCAGGTATACCAGTAATGCAGGCCGTAAAAGGCTAAAATCTCATTGAATTCACAGTTGCGCCAGGTGTCCCAGCGGCAATCTTTTTCCCCGTATTGATCGGGAGTCAGGAGATTATAAAATAGCTCGTTTTCTTTGACAAACTCAAGAAAATCTTCGTACCAAACCCTGTTACGATCATCTTCTTTTAACTTCTGTTTGCCTTTTTTTTCAAAAAAGTCAATTGTTTTAAGCATAATTTCCCGTGAGCGCTCATCCTTGTAGGGCCTGTTATGCTTCCCGGGGTTGAGTAAAATCATTTATCTGCCTCCATTTCCTGTTTAAAGATAGCTGCCAATTTTAGATAAATTACCAGTCAGCAATATGGTTTATTCGACAAATGGACGCATAAACCCTTTACTTTGACCGGGATTAGCCACACCGGATGTCTTTAAATCAGTGAAGGCAGGTAAATGGCCAGCTGGGGAAAAGTGATCAGTAAAGCCAGCGCCGCAATAATGGCAATCAAAAAGGGCCAAACCCCTCGAAAGATTACTTCAAGCGGAACGTTGCCGGCCACACCCTTAACTATGTAAACATTCATACCCACCGGCGGGGTAATAACTCCCATGGCAACAACCATAACGATGATTACACCGAACCAGATTGGATCATAGCCAAGAACAGTAACCGCCACGGGGAGAAAGATCGGAATAGTCAACAATATCAGGGCCAGGGCATCAATAAAGCAGCCCAGGATCAGGTAGATCAGTAAAATCAGGGCTATAACGGCAAACGCGGGTAGGTCAAGGGCAGCAGCCCAGTCAGCCAGGGCAAACGGTATTCTGCTAATAGCAATGAAACGACCAAAGATAACCGCTGCAGCAACCAGGAGCATGATCATAGCTGTTGTCCGGGTAGTATCAGAGAGCGACCTTTTTATTATATGAAGGTTTATTCCACCCTTGGCAGCCGTAACCAGAAATACTCCTGCCACCCCGACCGCACCAGCTTCCGTGGGCATAAACCAGCCCGCAAAGAGACCACCCAGGGAAATGGCAAAGACGATCATGACTTCAAGCAAGCCGCCGCCTAAAGCGCGGAAGCGTTCTTTCCAGCTTGCTTTCGGGCCGGCCGGTCCGAGTGTAGAATCGCGGCGGGCTATAATATAAATAGCGAGCATGTAAAAGGACATCAGCATAAAACCGGGAATAATACCGGCCAGGAAAAGACGCCCCACCGATTCTTCTGCCGATATAGCATAAACAATGAAAATAACACTCGGCGGGATCAGGACTCCCAAGGCCCCACCTGCAGCAACACTGGCCGTGGATAGTGAAGGACTGTAATTGTACTTCTTCATCTCGGGCAGGGCAATAGCCCCGATAGTAGCTGCTGTCGCGGTATTTGAGCCGCAAACAGCGCCAAAAAGGGCGCATGTAGCCTGGGTAGCTATTGCCAATCCACCCGGCAGATGGCCGACCAGCTTATAGGCAAGATCGTAAAGCCTGGCTCCTATCCCGGCATGGAAAGCGAGGAAGCCCATCCAAATGAACATCGGAATTACACTGAGCGAATACCTGGAAAAAGTCGAAAATAGATCGGTAGAAACCAGGGAAAGAGCCGCAGATACAGAGGTAAGTGAGGCAAATCCGGCGAACCCGACCAGGGCCATGGCATAAGCGATCGGAACTTTAATGGCTATTAAAAAGAAAAAGATGATGATGCCAACCAGACCTATAGCAGTTGGGCTCATTGCTCCTCACCTCCAAAAAGCTTTTGGAGCATATTTAAGAGTACCGTCAGGGACAGGACAAAAAACCCGAGGGCAACAAGGTAAATAATCGGATAAAAGATAAGCTGGGTAGTAGGCGATACTTCTCCGCTAATAGCAATCCTTCTGCCGTAAGTGAAAAGGTTATAACTGACGAAACAAATAAAAACAAAAACGGCGGTGCCAGTAATACTTTCTATATATCGCTGCAGGCGCTGAGGCAAACGTTCAACCACCAGGCCGACCGCAATATGACCGTTTTCCAGGGCGCAGCGGGCCAGGGCCAACCCGACAACTGCTGCTGTAAGATAGCCAACCATTTCATAAGTACCAAGTATTGAGCTCTGCAAAAGAGCTCTGCCCAGAATATTGGCTACGATCAGCAGGGCTGTCGCGGCCAGTATAATACCTGATAAGGTATCAAAAATGCGGCTGATTTTAGTAACAACTGCTTCGAATAATTGCATATTCAGTTCTTCTCATCCTTTTAAAAGGTTTGCTGACAATATTTTTCCATAATGCTGGATATTGAAAAAGCAGAAGATTTCATCCCGCCCGGCCCTTTCCACCAGGGAAAGGGCCGGGCAAGAGGTTTTCTTTTCTTCTAAATCAAANCTTAAAGCCTGGCTTTCTAGCGGTACTGCTCAGCCATATTCCTAACGGTTTCAACAATCTCTTTCCCGGGCAGACCGAGATCGTCCATCTTCTCAATAAACTCTTCCTGAAGAGGAAGAACCCTTTCAATCCACCTTGCAGCTTCTTCATCACTTAAAGTAAAAACTTCCTGCCCTGTTTCTTCTACCGCCCACTCGAGCGCTCGTTCATTCTGTTCGTCCCATAGCCCGGCGGCGACTTCTTCGTGAAAGCGTTCATTTACCTCCAGGAATACTTCCTGCAAATCTTCAGGCAGTCCATCCCATTTTTCCTGGTTCATGGTCACAAAGAAAAGAGCATTATATAAAAACGGGGTCCTGGTCAGGTAATCGGTAACTTCAGCATGGCCCCACCCCTGGAGAACTTCCACTGGAGCAAGATTTCCGTCAACCAAACCCCGCTGCAGGGCTTCATAAGCTTCATCCTGCGGCATCGCCTCGGGAATGGCACCGAGCAGGGGGAGGGTTTCGGCGCTTAAACCAGCCGCCCTGATTTTTTTACCCTCCAGTTCTTCAAGGTTCCGAACCGGTTCAGTTGTAAAAAGATCGCCCGGCCCTGTAGCGAGAACATACATGAGCTCAGTGTCCTGGATTTCATCCGGATTCAGATCTTTAATCCCTTCCCAGGCTACTTTGCTGGCAGCGTAAGAACTTTCATAAACAATCCCCGGCAGCTCGAAAACTTCCAGAACGGGAAACCGTCCGCGGGTATAGAAAAATGCGGAAAGACCGATATCAGCAGTGCCGGCAACAACACCATTGTAAATATCAGCGGCAGCAACCAGGGTTCCACTATGATAACTGGTTATTTCAATTCGACCATCGCTGGCTTCATTTAAAGCCTCGGCCCAGCCCTGAACCAGGTCTGTTTCAGCGGGATGTCCGGCCGGGAAAAAATGGGCCAGGTTAAACTCAAATACTTCGCCATTTTCTTCTTCGACAGTATCAACAGGCTCATCAGGATCGGCAACTTCTTCGATCGGCTCTTCACCACAACCGGCAGTAATAACCAGGAGAACAGCCAGCATAAAAATAAATAGTTTCTTCTTCATTACAACATCCTCCTCAAATAGAACTAGATTTGCGGTCAGGGCAAAAAGAAATACTCCAGGTTAGGAGTATTGACAGGCAAAAAAATACCGGCCAAATGGCCGGCAGATATAATTTACTTACCCTGCCGTCCTACCATGCTACGCCGAATTATCTTCGCCATGGTTTAAAAAAATCCTTCTGAACGGCAGATTTTTTTTTAAAAAGTGAGGATTGCATCTGCATCCAGAGCCAGGTCGTTCAAGGTGGCGGCTCCGGACACAGTTGCTTCATCTATTAAATCCTCCGGTTTAATCTCGCCTCCAAAGAGCTGCAGGCTCTGCTGGCAGGCCATCAACTGCACACCCTGGGAAGCAGTTTGCTGGATAACCTCCCTGAGGGTTGGAAACTCTCCAATCTTGACTTTTTCCGCTTCGCCTTTGACCAGGTTTTTCAGGCCCAGGCCTAAGAAATAAACAGTTGCTTCCTGACCCATTGCTTTTGCTGTCTGGGCCAGAATCAGCGGTGAATACAGCCTTTCCGGAGTATCTGTTCCGCTGGTCTGCACATAAAGTATATTTTTTGAATCTGCCATTTTTAAAACCTCCTAATGTCCTTTTTGAATCAGGTAATGAAACTCTTCACCATCCTGCCGCATTGTCAGCAGCTGGTGACCCGCTCTTTTAGCCCAGCGGGGAATATCTTCCTTCGATGCCGGGTCATCTGCAACCAGTTCCATCAGGTTTCCTTCTTCCAAAAGATCTATTTCCTCTTTAGCGCGCATGACCGGCACCGGACAATATAGACCAATACAATCAACCTGGTGGATTTTCAATTTACCGTCATTCTTGCAGCTGTACTGCCCGTCTGTGGGATCAGGACAAATCGGTTCATCACAGAAGGGGCAGCTGCATGATCTTGACTCATCTGCGTTCGTATTTTTATTCATTATTCAACCTCCCCATTCAGAATTGCTGTGCATAAACATCAGTAACCTGGGTTGTTTATCTCATGAGGTTTCTACCCTGCCGAAACCTTCTGTTTTTCCTCGTAGTCTTCAATCGCCTTGTGCAGGGCATCTGCACCAAGGTTGGAACAATGCATCTTGTTTCCGGGCAGGCCGCCCAGTTCTTCGGCTACCTGCTTATTACTTATCTTCTTGGCTTCTTCCAGGGTTTTGCCTTTTGCCATTTCGGACACCATGCTTGAAACGGCAATTGCAGCGCCACATCCGAAAGTAAGATACTTAACATCCTCGATCCGGTCATCTTTAACTTTAATTGTAAATTTCATCATATCACCGCATACCGGATTTCCTACTTCGCCAACGCCGCTGGGATCACTTACTTCACCGATATTACGTGGTTTGGAGAAATGATCCATTACTTTTTCACTATACTCAGGCATTGCTATTTTCCTCCTTCAGGTATTGATGGTAAAGTGGAGACATATTTCTAAGCAGGGCAGCAATCTCGCCCAGCTGTTCGGTAATATAGGGAATATCTTCTGCTTTGCTCTCCGGTCCCAGCGTCAGCTGCAGTGATCCCTGGGCCAGTTCGGGCGACAAGCCGAGTGCCGTCAGAACATGCGAAGACTTTAAAGCCTGGGAGGTGCAAGACGATCCGCTCGAAACATATATCCCCGCCATCTGGAGCCTCATCAGCAAAGCCTCTCCTTCTACAAAAGAAACTGAAACGTGAAGGTTTCGGGACAGGCGGTTTTCGGGATGTCCGTTTAAGTGCAGGTGTGGAATAGAGTTGAAGAGACTTTCCTTAAGCTCATCCCGGAGCGCCGCAAACTTTTTTGAGCGCTCTTCTAAATTTTCGCGGGCTACTTTCGCCGCTTCACCAAACCCTACTATTGCCGGAATATTTTCAGTGCCGGCCCGCAATCCTCTTTCCTGGATGCCACCCTCGATAAGGGGCATTAACCTTACTCCTCGACGAACATAGAGGGCACCCGACCCCTTGGGACCGTAAAACTGATCGCCTGCCAGTGTGAGGAGATCAACTCCCATTTTTTCAACATCAAGTTCCATCCATCCGGCGGCAGCGGAAGCATCTGTATGAAAGGGAATTTCTTTATCTCGGGCCAGGGCAGACAGTTTCTCTACAGGTTGGATAGTGCCTATTTCCGGATTAGCAGTTTGGATCGAAACCAGAATAGTTTGATCGGTAATCGCCTTTTCCAGCTGTTCAGGATTAACTGCGCCGTAACTGTCGACCGGTAGGAGGGTTACCTTATAGCCCTCCTTTTGCAGGCTCTTAAGCTGATTCAGCACGGAAAAATGTTCAACCGCAGAAGCTATAATATGGTCGCCTTTTTTCTTTCCGGCTTTGATTAAACCCTTAACAGCCAGGTTATTCGCTTCTGATGCAGAAGCGGTAAAGACTATACCCTTAGAATCGGCGCCGATTAGCAGCGCTATATTTTGCCTGGCTTCCTCCATCGCTTTTCTCGGTTTATCCCCCAGGCTGTGGCCGCTGGAGGGGTTCCCATAATCCTCCGTGAAAAAAGGAAGCATTTTATCCAGGACAGCCCTGTCGAGCGGTGCACCTGCGGCGTAATCCAGGTTAATCGTTTTCATCTAATCATCCCTTCCTCAACCCTTGACAAAATAAGAAGCCTTATATATAATTCCTACTATAATAATAGGATATTGAGGCATGATTGTCAAGTACGTTTTGATCCCCAAGTTTAAATTATCAGGTCAGAGGGCCCTGGAAAAAAGAATATTATTTAATATAATTGAAATAGGGTTTTACGCTGTTAAACAACAGCGAAAATATAATAACAAGGAGAGATACAAATATGAAAACGCAAGAAAATCTAATGGCTGCTTTTGCAGGAGAATCACAGGCTAACCGAAAATACCTGGCTTTCTCCCGTAAAGCCGAAAAGGAAGGCTTCAAAAACGTAGCCCGATTATTCCAGGCTATTGCCGAAGCAGAAACCATCCACGCCCTCAAGCACTTTGAAATAGCGGGTAAAATAGGGGAAACTTTAGAAAACCTGCAGGCAGCAGCTGAAGGTGAAAACTATGAATTCACCAAGATGTACCCCGAATTCATAGAAACTGCTGAAGCAGAAGGCGATAAGAAAGCACTGCAAACTTTTGAATACGCCAATGCTGCAGAAAAAGTGCATGGTGGTATTTTCAATGAATTGAAGGAAACCGTGGCCGGTGGCAGCGATATTGAAGATAAAGGAATTGAACTGTGCCCGGTCTGCGGTTGGGTAGGAATGGATCCTATCCCCGATAACTGTCCGATCTGTAATACAGCAAGGAAAGCATTCCAGAAGTTTTAAACTCTACCAAGTCTTCACCCTCCGATTTTTAACGACCAGGGGGGTGAAGATTTGCTTCCCTGGTAAAATCGGCAAATATGGTCGAATGGAGCAGGTAAGCACGTTTATATTTTTTGGCAAATTCATAAAATAACGGAATAAGGTCAGGCAGGTTGTCTGGCTGCCTCCGCAGGTAAAGCTCTTTTTCCGCTTTCGAAGCTTCATGTTTAAAGTAGCCCCAGATGTGGTCGGCAACGTTAGCCAGGGCGGGTCCGGTTACAGGAAGTTCCATCAGTTTTATAATCTCTTCAACCAGCACACCTGATTCTTCTAAGGGACAACTTTCTCTATTTCTGAAGTAAGTCTGTATTTCCTTGTAATGATTATAACCCCGGGCCATTACCGAATACTTGTGATGGGCCCAAAATTCGTAGCCGTTTTTTGGCAGGGGGATACGTCCTGCTTGTTCTCTTTCGAGATACTTTTTGCTTAATATTGCGACCTGCTTTAGGGGATGATCAACATAAATTGGATCACACGAAGTGGGGTTGTCTTCCCGGGCAGTTTCAAGAGAGAGGTTCAAGGGACTGTAATGATTGAAAGCGCGGAGCCCCATTTCTAAAATAGTCAGGTCGTGACTGCGTTTTAGCTTTCCCAACCTCCCCTTCCAGCGTAAAGTTTCAGGGTGCATGGCGTACCCATTCTTCCCATCTGCTATAACAGTGGATAGGGCATGAATCTCGGCATGCTGGCCAAGCAGGCTTTGCCTTGACAGGTAGCCCGGATGGATATCCCAAACCCGCATAGGTGTTCATTCCTTTCTTAAGTTAATCATAACCCAGTAAAGATACTGTGTGTAGGGGCTGCAAACAGGATTTGTGAGAAAAATCTGTTTGACGGGAGCAAAACTATGATCTATTATTTTTATATAATGCCCCAGGAACCCGTAATTCCCGGGGTAATAAGCAACCTTACAAGGAGGAATAAATAGATGCAAGATTATGTATGCGAACTCTGCGATTATACTTATGAACCGGCAAAAGGTGACCCTGAAAATGGAATAAAACCGGGAACAGCTTTTGAACAGTTACCCGATGAATGGAAATGCCCGGTCTGCGGCGCCGACAAGGATGAATTTCAGGCTGTGCCGGACACTGCTTAAGCTACAATAGTTTATTAGAATTGTCTTCAGGTCTGTATTTATGCTTTGGGCATATGTATTGTCGTTCTTTTTAACCTTATTGGCGAAACCGAAACTGTGCCAGGATTAAAACAGGGGACAGGTTTTAAACCCTGTCCCCATTGTTTTTCACAGCCTTCTTCAGTTTGTTATCATCTGGCTTGATAGCAGAAGCAGCTATTTAATTCTACATTTCAGTTACTACAAACTGACCAATAATCCAAAACCCAACCCATTTTATTTCAAATACCTGCTCGGACAGATCCTTGCGAATATAAAAAGGTATTCCTTCCACTTCAGTCTTATTATAATCATCAATTTCTTTTGGTATGCCTGCTTGCACGGCAGGAGTCACATATGAACATGCTCAACCGCCGCGACAGGCCAGGTAAAGGATATAAGGTTTTGCCGCATTTTTCATTTTCTCCAGGGCTGACGGTAATATTCTTATATTAGCCATGAGATAACCTCCTTCTGTTAAATTTATATCTTATTATATGCTTATATTCTGATTCATTGCTATTATAACATATATTAGCTGTCCGGTCTGCAAATGCAGGATAAATTTTGTATTTGTTGAAATACCTTCATATGATTATTATAGCCCCTGATAAATTTAAAGGCAGCATGACCGCGGTAGAAGCTGCAACATGTATTGCCCGGGGAATAAAAGCTGTTTTTCCCCTTGCCGATCTGACTCTGCTTCCCCTTTCAGATGGGGGTGAAGGGCTTGTTGAATCCCTGGTTGAAGCCGCTGCCGGGTCAACCGAAACTGTGATGGTGACCGACCCGCTCGGCAGATCAGTTGAAGCCCGTTGGGGTATAATTAACAACGGCAAAACAGCAGTTATTGAAATGGCCTCCGCCTCGGGATTGACTTTAATTCCCGAAGAACTAAGGAATCCGGCAATTACGACTACTTACGGTACAGGCGAATTAATAAAAGCTGCTCTTGACCGGAAGTGTTCCGAACTAATTATTGGTATCGGCGGCAGCGCCACCAATGACGGTGGAACCGGTATGGCCCGGGCCCTGGGAGTACAGTTTCTGGACAAATCGGGACAGCATTTAAAACCGGGCGGTGCAGAACTGATCCGGCTCGATAGAATCGACATGGCAGGAATCGATTCCCGCCTGAAGGGAAAAGATATCAAAGTGGCCTGCGATGTTAGCAACCCACTAACCGGACCGCAGGGCGCCTCGCATACCTACGGGCCGCAAAAAGGCGCAACACCGGATATGGTAAAACGGCTCGAACAGGCCCTAATTAACTTTGCCCGTATAGCCGAAAGAGATTTGGGACTTAGTATTGACTCAATTCCGGGTGCCGGAGCGGCAGGAGGTTTGGGAGCCGGATTGATCGCTTTCCTGGAAGCCAAACTTCACTCGGGAATAAACCTGGTTTTAGATACCCTGGAGATAGATAAGCTCCTTCCAGACTGCACTCTCCTGATAACGGGAGAAGGCAGGCTTGACAGCCAATCAGTTTATGGCAAAGTGCCGGTTGGAGCTGCCAGAAGAGCCAAAAGTTACGATGTGCCCGTGCTGGCCCTGGCTGGATCTCTTGACGACAGTCTTGATCTCTTTCGCAGGGAAGGGATTACCGCTTCTTTTGCTATCGCCGATGGGCCGCTTTCCCTTGAAGAATCAATAGCCAGGAGCCGACAGCTGTTGGAAGCCAAAACAGCAGAACTTATGCATCTTTGCAAACACTTCCGGGCTCCCTTATAAAAATGCAAACCGGGCAGACATTAAATGCCTGCCCGGTTTGCATCAAGCGTATTACATTAAAGACAATTTAATCTATTGTTATTACTTTCCTGGGGCCCTCATCCTCAATCTCTATATCCAGCTCAAGGAAAGGTTCAACTTCCTCGTTGATAATTAAAAAGTCATAATTGCCGGGTGTTAAAAAGAAAAAGCGACGACCGGTTTCTGCTCTTACCGCTTCACGTTCATGCAGCAATTGATATTGCAAGTAATCCTCATTCATCCATATTTCATCCCATACCTCAGCCCATTCTTCCTCAAGCATTTCATCATCTTCGTTTAAATCAAAGTCTAAATCTATAAGCCCACCCGGGAAAGCGTAAAATAACAACAAGTTATAATCGGAGGTGTTTTGAACTAAAATGGGCACCCTGCCGTCGCCGCCAATATCAATTCTGGTATCCTCTGTTAAACCGAAATACGAATTAATGACAAAGAAATCCTGGTTGAAAAGTGATAGATCATATTCTCCTTCGGGTAGAATAAAAGTATAAACTTCATCCGGTGCAATGATCTCATCCTTGAGCAGATCTTCACCCCAGTCATCCAGACCTTCTCCGAAAAATGCAGCGTGAGCGATAACAAGCTCTTCGCTATTATTTGCTACTTCGATCGAAATGCCATCTTCCTCATCGGGAAGAGTTTCATCGTCCCCGCAACCCATAACAAAAAACAGGCTGAAAATTAAGGCTGCCACCAGTATTGTTCCTTTAATCATAACCAACCCCCGTATGCTCCATCAAAGTTGAATGCAACCAAGACACCGGCACTAGTTACTGCAGATAATCTTGCTTGCCTTTGTCATTTTACCATATCTGCTTTTATAATCAAGTGATATATAAAAACATTGGGCAGAGAACCTGTTATACATTATAATACACTAGGGCATTTAGAATAGGTTACAATAAGTTTGAAGGAGTTGTTTTTTTGAAAGAACAAAGTGAAAGGTTGGGAAGAGATCCGATTCCCAGCCTGCTGGCAAGCCTGGCTGTTCCCGCAGTAGTGGGTATGTTAGTCATGGCCCTGCACAGTGTTATTGACACAATATATATCGCCCGCGGCGTTGGCACAATCGGTGTCGCAGCCGTGGCCATATCATTTCCTGTACAAATGTTTTTTTTGGCCCTGGCCGGCGCGCTGGGTATCGGCGGCGGTTCAGTTATTTCGCGGGCCCTGGGAGCAATAGAACTTGACAAGGCCAACCGCGCTTTCGGCAACATTCTAAGCATGATTATTTTTGTCAGCCTTCTCGGGGCATTCCTTGGTCTGACTTACCTAACCCCGATGTTAAGGCTTTTCGGGGCAAGCGATGCAATTATGCCTTACGCCTGTGATTACCTGGGAATAATCCTTTACGGTACCATATCATTCGCTTTCGGCTTTTCCATCAATAATGTTGTTCGCGCTGAAGGCAACGCCAAAATGGCGATGATTATAATGATCATCTCTTCGGTTTTGAACATCCTGTTTACCCCTGTTTTCATGTTTGCTTTAAATATGGGCATGAGGGGGGCGGCTTTTGGTACGGTTACAGCCCAGGGAATTACTGCATTATACCTGTTGCTTTATTTCATAACCGGAAAAAGCAGCCTGTCTATCAGGCTGCCTTACCTGCTGCCCGACTTTCAATTGATCAAGGAAATATTGGCTATCGGTGCTTCCGCTTTTGCCCGCCAGGGCTCGGCCAGCGTGATGCTGATCATTGCCAACAATTTACTTGTTCATTACGGAGGAGACCTTGCTGTTGCCGTGCTTGGCATCATTCACCGGGTGATGATGTTTACACTGATGCCGATACTGGGAATCGTCCAGGGAACTCTACCCCTTGTCGGCTTTAATTACGGGGCAGGGAAATATATGCGAGTTAACAAATCGATTATCCTGGCCATGAAAATATCCACTTTAATATCCTTTGGCGCTTTTTTACTGGTGATGACTGTACCGGGTCCCCTGATGAAGATATTTACCACCGATCCGGAGGTAATAGAAATGGGGCAAACCGCCCTGCGGATCATGTTTGCCCTGTCGATGACTGTTGGCGTGCAGATGATCACCGGGGGAGTGTTTCAGGCCCTCGGCAAGGCAAGAGAAGCATTTGTAATGTCACTGGCCAGGCAGGTCCTTTTCTTAATTCCCCTGCTGCTCCTGCTGCCTTTGTTTTTTAATTTAACTGGGGTCTGGCTTGCTTTTCCCCTGGCCGAACTGTTCTCTTTCCTGCTGGCGCTCTGGTTAATCAGGCGTCATCACACTTTCTTTTTTGCGGGAAGCCAAAATGCGGCCGAATTATCATTAGAAACAGGAAGAAATTCAAAATAAACTAATCTCCTTTAGCTTTACACCCGATCAGGCCCACAAAAAGGGTAGGAAAAATATCGCCACTGCAGCAATGAAGATTATAATCAGACTGAAGGTTACAACCCCGAGGATTATCCCCAGGCGTGCCAGGCGCCTGTTTTTGAAATCTTCCGGCGGCGCCTTGCTTCCGGCTATTAATCCGACAACAACGGCTGCTGCCGATAAGGGCAGCACTGCGGTGCGAAACAAATCAACAAGGCCCAGCATCTCTATTTTAAATGCAGCCAATACCGCCAGGGGTAAAAGTGTTATACTGGCCAACCCAAGGAACAGGGCAATCAAAGAAAGCTTAGAAACAGCCTGCTGCTCTACTTTACCGGAAACTTCTGCTGCCATTTATTTTCCCCTCCAGGCATTTTCTTTTCTACTCTGAACCATCATCTCTCATAATTCTAGTATCAACATGATATAGCTCCTGCAGTATTCTAAAATAAAGAAGCTCAATCAAATATGCAAAAAACGGAAACAGGATAATTTCAGGATAAGCTTATTAAATAATTCTCTTTGATCATTATAACCTGTCCTGATTGTGGCAACCTGTTATTAGCCTGACAAAGCTTCTGGCCTTATCTATGAGGGTGATCGGCGCTGAACTGAAATGGCATTTGCTAGCTGCGGGAATACCATTTCCACAAATTGCGGGCTTCTTTGATATCCAAATCAGTGACCTTGAAAGACTTTCCGGCCGGAGATGAAAGCACCGAGGCCTGAACCGTTCTCAAGTTCCACCAGCGCTGAAGAGGATTGGAACTGACCTCCAGGGCCTGGATATAATTGCGCCGGACCAGGATTTTATAGCGGTTTATAAAGCGAAATCTTAAAGTCAGTTGAAGATCTTCAATCACCGCACCCCCTGCATTATAGCGACTTAGACCCCAGAAATATGCTGGAATAACCAGGATAAAAGCTATCCATCCATAAGGAGCCCACTGCAGGGGAATTATCACCGGCAGGGTAGTTAACAGGGCCCGAAATATATAGCGGCGGCGGGCGCGCAGCGGCAGGGGCACTATTGTCCGGGGAAGCTGATATTCGGGCAGAATCCTGACCAGAAAATTTGCTACTTCAGTGCTGCGCAAGAGCGGAAATAGCACTGTAACGTAATTCTGCTCGCGGGAGCCACCTCCTGCCACCTCGGCGATCAGTGCGCACCTTCCGGTAAGCTGGCGCAGCACACCCTCATGGATACCCAGGGCCTGCAGGCGGTGCAGTTTTAAAGTGAGTTGTTTTTGCTCAATTAAACCCCATGAAACCTGCAGACTCTCTTTTTGGCGGCGCACTGTAAAATTTGCGTTCTGAATCATAAAGGCGAGGGCAGAAATAAACCAGGAAAACAGGAGCAAAACAATTAAGACCAGCACCACGGTGGCAGCAGCTGTAGAAGTAACCTGCTCAATCATGTTTTCCCAAAAAGTCTCGGGGATAAATGGCATAACCTGGGAGAAAACAGCGGCGATCAGGGAAAAAAGAAGTAGAAAACGTCCCGAAGTGGCCCCGGCAAGGAATAGCTCCGGGGAAGATATTCGGTATACTTCTTCAAAAGTTTCTGCCTCACTACCGGAAGCTGCTTCGTTTGCAACCTTTTCCTCGCCTGTTTCTGCCGTTTCTTTCTCTTTTTCGAGCTTGTGTGCAGAACTTTCCAGGGTTTCTTTAATCTTTCGAGCTTCGTCTATCGTTACCGCTGTCAGGCTGAGTTCCGATTCCATTCCCCCGCCGGCAGTTTCGACATGCAGACTGGCCAGGCCTAAAAGGCGCTGAAGGATCCCGGTGCGAATATTTACAGTCTGGACCCTTTCCTGTTTTATGGAACGTTCTTTTTTAAAAACTACCCCTGACTTGATATGCAGGTAGCCTGATTCGTAGCGATATGTATAAAAAGCCCAGTTTAACATCTGGTAGGGGAGTATAATTGCCAGGGAAACTGCAGCGAAGATCGCAAAGGTAACCAGTGTCCACCTGGAATCAGTATTTCCTATATTCTGGATCATCACTATAACGAGGGGAGGTAAAAGGTAAAGCAGGCTGCGCACAGCTCCCAGGGGAATCATGATTGGATGTTGTCGCTTTTGATCAGACATCTTCATCACTCACCCGGGCGAGGGCTGAGATTTCACCCCGCAGCTCGGCCGCCGTTTCCCGTGAAAGAGCGGGGATGCGGTGGTTGGTGGCAGCCGTAGAGATACGCAGGGTTGCCAGCCCAAAAAAGCGCATTACAGGTCCATGCTCTGTATCAACATGCTGGACCCTGATCATCGGGATCAGGGTGCGCCGGATAATAATAATCCCATGCTGAATGTCAATTTCATTATCGCGAATTTCATAACGCCAGAAATGCATTTTCAGGCGGGGGATGATTACTGCCACAACCAGGGTAAACAACACCACCGCGCCGACGCCAAGCCAACCGAACAACTCAGTCAGATTCAATAACGGAAATAAATTAACCAGGACCAGGTAAGCTGCCGGAAAAAGCAGTAAAAGCAAGCCCCAGAGCAGTCCACTGAAAAACCAGGCCCGTAACGCCCGGCTGTCAATTTTTTCTTTAGGCGCTCTTTCCATCGAACTCACTTCCCTTCATGTAAAGACCACATTCTTATTTTCTTTACTAACATGAAAAACCCTTTTCAAAACGGAAATCTATAACCTAAAACAAAAACAAGAACAAAAGGATAAACCCCGTTATGCCACGAATTTTAAAAAGATAACTTAAGTAAGTGCCTTAAGTAAGTGCTTTGAATTGCCCGGATGGCTAAGAATAATGCCATCCAGCGGATATACCGGCTTAGAAATAGCTGTATACAGTACTGCAGTGCTGAACCAGTGCTTGTGCTGGCGATATCTGCTATCCCTTTAGAGCTCAAAGCAAAACAACTTATTAGACAAAGAGATGGTGATATTTTGCCAAATGATCGGGATCGAAAAAAATTTGCCTGGGAACCGGGACAAAGTTACAAACTTGAAATTACCGATCTAAATCATCGAGGTGAAGGCGTCGGTAAGGTTTCAGGTTTTACGCTGTTTGTTCCCGGAGCGCTGCCCGGTGAGATAGTAGAAGCCCTTATCACTAAAACACATCAAAATTATGCTGAAACGACATTGCTTTCTAAAATCAGTTCATCCCCTTACCTGGTAAAACCGCCATGCCCTTACTTCAATGCCTGTGGCGGATGCCAGCTGCAGCATCTCCAGTATGACAAACAGCTGGCCTGGAAACACAATATGGTTACTGAAACTCTCAGGCGTATTGCCGGTGTTGAACCCGTTATTAAGCCCCCTCTGGGAATGGATAACCCGTGGTGCTACCGTAATAAAGCCCAAATTCATCTCGGCCTGAAGAAAGGTAGTATAACAGCAGGTTTTTACGAAACGAAGAGCAGGCGTATCATTAACATTGAAGAATGCCTGGTCCAGCACCCGAGCAATTCCCGGGCAATAAACGCCATCCGCAGGGCTCTTCAACAATATATTGGGAAAGAAAATCTAACCACTCCCGGTAACCTGCCCATCACCGGTGCTGCAATTCGCGCTTCATTTACAAAAACAGAATGCCTGGTTACCCTGGGCGGCAGCGAAAAAAACGGCCGCCCAAAAGATGAAAACTTAAAAAAACTGGCTGAATTAATTAATGCCGAAACCGGCAATCAAACAACCGGCGTTGTATTCCAACAGGGCGGCAAAAAGGGTATTTGTGATTTAACCCTCTTCGGGCAATCATATATCGAAGAAGATATCGCTCCCTTCCGCTATCGTATATCGCCCCAATCCTTTTTCCAGGTCAACTCAGCACAGGCAGCAGTGCTCTACGAGCAGGCTGCTTCAATGGCAGGCAGCCCAAAGAGCGCCTATGATCTTTACTGCGGGACAGGCAACTTTTCTCTCTACCTGAGCATGAAGGCAAATCAAGTAATTGGCATTGACTCCTCCCGGGCTGCCATAGCTGATGCCCGTGTTAATGCCTCTGTAAACAGCGTAGAAAACATAAAATTTATCAAGGCCCGCACCGAAGACATCTCCGATCTCCTGCTTGCAGGCAGCCACCCAAAAACAATCTTCCTGAATCCGCCCCGCAAAGGCTGCTCAAAAAACCTTCTTGACACGGTCGCTGAAGCCAAACCAGAGCGCATAGTTTACATTTCCTGCAACCCGGCCACCCTGGCCCGTGATTTGAAACATCTTCACCAGTATAACTATTCCGTAACCCTGGTCCAACCAGTTGACATGTTCCCCCACACCAGCCACATCGAAACAATAACCCTCCTCCAAAACAAGTTCAACATTTGGGGTCAGGCCTGAAGATTGAACTTGTTTTTTGCAAAACACAACAAATACTTAAATTGGTATAATTGTATAATCAGAGTCAGGTTTGAAATAGCATTCACACTACACACTAAACTAAGAAGGTGATAATCATGGCAAGGAAACCTCGCATTCATTATCCCGGAGCTCTTTATCACGTAATGGTAAGGGGTAACAACAAAGAAACTGTTCTACTCGATGACCTGCAGAAAAACAAGTATCTAAGTATCCTGGCTCGTTACAAAAAAATGTTTGATTTTAAGCTTTACGCTTTCTGTATCATGGATAATCATGCTCATCTGCTCGTAGAAGTCAACGAAACTCCTTTGTCAAGTATTATGCAGCGCATTCAACAGGTATACACTCAATGGTATAATTACACTTTTGATAGAACCGGGCATGTCTTTCAACAAAGATATAAAGCGTTACTGTGTGATAAGGATAGTTACCTGCTACAACTGGTAAAATACATCCATTACAACCCGGCAAGATCCGATCTCGCTAAAGGGATTAACTACCCATGGAGCAGCCATCGCTATTATTCGGCAGAACAAATAGATACTCTTGTCGATACCACTTTTGTTCTAAATATGTTTTCCCCTGACACGAAAAAAGCGATTGTGCAGTATTCGCAATATTTAAAGCAGAAACCGGAGAATAAAGATTATGAGGACACAGTAGAAGTTCCGGAAATGATACAAAATACCGAACATGAGAAACTGGAACAAGAAGATACTTTAAGCTTCGACGATTTAATTGAACTCGTATGCCGCAATGAAGGTATCAGCAAAGAGTTGATAATTAATAAGGATAAGACTCAAAAAGTCTCAAATACCCGTAAGGCAATAATCATATTAAGTGACAAATACTGCTCGATATCTAACATAAAGTTAGCCGAGCATTTAAATCTCGCTCCTTCTATGACCTCAAGGATAAAAGCCAAAAGATTCAAGCAAACCGCCAAGGTAGAAGATATAATTAAAAGATTTGAAAGAGGAAGTTCAATAACTGAGGCCTGACCCCAATTGTTGAACTTGTTTTGTGTTTGGAGTTTGTTTTTGTTATTGTTGATTACCTTACAGCATCAAAATATGTTATTATTACTGATGGTGAGATAGAATGAATTCGGGAAGTGATCTGTTGACAAGTGAAAATGTTCATCGCATAGATTATGATGGTCGCGAAATTGTATTGATAGGAACTGCTCATGTTTCACAAAAAAGTGTAGGCGAGGTTAAAGACGTAATCGCTGCAGAAAACCCCGACACCGTTTGTGTGGAGTTATGCGAGGCCCGTTACCAGTCCTTGATTGATACTGAAACATGGAAGAATACCGATATAGTTAAAATTATCAGGGAAGGTAAGGCCCTGCTGCTTCTGGCCAAACTGGCCTTGTCCTCTTACCAGAAAAAACTAGCCCGGAAGTTTGGTGTTAAACCCGGGGAGGAAATGATACAGGGGATTAACTCGGCTAAAGAAATCGGCGCCGAATTGTGCCTTGCCGATCGCGATATTCAGATTACTATGCTGCGGTTGTGGAGAAATCTCGGCTTTTGGAGCAAAATAAAGCTTTTTTTTAATTTTATGCTGGGCATGTTTATTGATGAAGAGCTGACCGAAGAAGATATGGAAAAAATGAAAAGTCAGGATATGCTCAGTGCCGCCCTGGAAGAGCTTTCAAAAGCTTTTCCTCAGCTTAAATCAGTCGTTATTGACGAACGAGATATTTACCTGGCCCAAAAGATTAAGGAAGCGCCCGGAGAAAAAGTTGTTGCCGTACTCGGAGCAGGCCACATCCCCGGCATTAAAAAAGAACTGCTCAACAATCATGACCTATCAGAGCTAAACAGGGTTCCATCTCCGTCAAGGGCTACCAAGATTATCGGCTGGGGTATTCCCATTTTTATTATCACCATTATTGCCTCTACTTTTTCTGTTGACAGGGCTACGGGTATAGATCAGATGATCAGCTGGATTCTATGGAATGGATCTTTAGGCGTACTTGGAGCAATCCTGGCTTTTGCCCATCCCCTCGCTATCCTAACCGCCTTTGTCGCTGCCCCAATCAGCTCGCTGAGCCCCCTGCTGGCAGCAGGATGGTTCGCGGGGTTAACTGAAGCCCTGGTCAGAAAACCAAGTGTTAATGACTTTGAAAACCTGGCTGAGGATATGCATACTCTTAAGGGCTTTTGGCGCAATAAGGTGACTCACATCCTGCTGGTAGTTGTTTTTGCCAATTTGGGCAGCACTATCGGCACTATTATCGGCGGCGCAGACGTAGTCAGCAAGTTTATCAGCACCTTTTTCGGATCTTAAGTCAGGGGTTACCCCGACCAGGCGGTATTATTGATTGCTTCGGCCAAGGTGGGATGAATATGCATCATATCCTGCAGGTCGTAAACCGTGGCACCGAAACGAATAGCTGCAATCAGTTCATGGATCAGTTCTCCACCTTCTGGCCCAATGATGTGTGCGCCGAGAATTTTCCCGTTGACTTTATTGACCACCAGCTTAATAAAGCCATCGGTTTTTTCAGCAGCCAGGGCTCTTCCCTGGTAAGCAAAAGGAAATCGCTGGATTTTTATTTTAAAGCCGGCCTCATGTGCTTCCTGTTCACCCATCCCAACAGATGCTATCTCCGGATCGGTAAATACAGCGAAGGGAATCAGACGCTTTTCATTACTGACCTCCTGACCTTTAAGCAGGTAACGTGAGAGAAGCAAACCATCATGCCAGGCGCGGTGAGTGAACATCATCCCGCCTGTCACATCACCGATCGCCCAAATTCCCCTGGCGCTTGTTTTGAAACCCGAATCGATCTTGATAAAACCCCTGCTATCGGTTTTAACGCCCGCCTCTTCCACCTTAAGCCGATCGCTGTTTGGTGTCCTTCCGGCGGCTACCAGGAGCTTTTCTGCGCTGTAACGTTCAGCCCGGCCTTCCCCTTGATCTACAGCATAAACAGTAGAGCTATCTTGGCCAACTTTACTGACTTCGGTTCCCGTTTTAATCTTAATCCCTTCTTTTTTAAGCAGATCTTCGATCTCCGCCGATATTTCTTCTTCCAGGATGGGCCCTAGGCGTCTGTTGCGCTGAAGCACAGTTACATCCACTCCAAGGCGGGCGAATAACTGGGAAAACTCCAGGGCTATAACCCCTCCACCTATAATCAGGATGCTATGCGGCAGACTTTCCATTTCCATTACTGTAGTTGAAGTCAGGTAATCAATACTCTCCAGGCCATTAATCGGCGGAACGGCAGGGCGGGCTCCGCAGGCAATTACAATCTTATCTGCAGTAAGGGTTTCCCCATTTACACTGATTTCCCGCGGTCCTGTAAAAGAAGCTGTTCCCTCAAAGAGGCTAATATTATCATTGCGCTCAACATTTTTATAACCGCGACCGCGAATTCGGCCGACCAGGTTATCTTTTCGCTCACGCATGGCAGCCCAATCAGCCCGCGGCGCTTCAGCTATAACACCATAGCGGCCTGCTTCCTTTATTTTATGCATTATTCTGGCCGATTCTATCAGGGTTTTCGAAGGGATACAGCCAATATTTATGCAGGTCCCGCCCATGTGGCTGTATTCAATTAAAGCTACTTTCCAACCAGCCCCTGCAGTCCTATGCGTCACATTCATTCCTGCAGAACCACTTCCGACAACTATCAGGTCAAACTTTTTCACCTTAATCAATCCTCCGCAGCATCATTATGTTAAAACCAGCCATTGATAACAGCCTCTATGCTTTAAATAATCATAGATTGTCATAAATCATTTTTTTCCCGCTGCCCGGGGAGAAAAAACAAATCACTCGAGAAGTTTTTAGGACTTACTACGATCCCCCATAAAATAGGCTGCCAGGACTGCAGTAACAGGAACAGCACAAATCAAACCGATACTGCCTGCAGCTCCACGGACAAATTCCGTAGCAATTATATCCATGTTAATTACCTTGAGCCAGTCAATTTCGTAACCCATAACCAGAAGCAGCATGGGCGTGGCAGCGCCAACGTAAGCTAAAATCAGGGTGTTAGCCATGGTACCCATGACATCGCGGCCAACATTTAATGAGCCCTTAAACAGATCCGAAATGAATATCCGGACGGGCCTGCTTAATTTCCGCCGCTGCCGAAGCAACCGACATGCCGATATCAATAATTGCCCCGAGGGAACCGATTATTATCCCGGCAAAGAGCAAACCCCTGAAATCGATATCCTGATCCATAAAGTAAAGCATCTGGGCTTCGTGAGTCCCAAACCCGGTCAACTGGGCGAGGCTGCCCGCCCAAAAGGCCATAATCCCGGCTATAATGACTCCCGTAACTGTTCCCAGTATAGCGACCAGTGATTTTACATTAAGCCCGCCGATCACCAAAAGGGTAAAGGCTATTGCCAGGCTGGCCGTGGCTATAGCCAGCAGGATAGGACTGTATCCCAGAAGCAGCAGGGGTAAAAGACCCTTGAAAATCAATAAAATGGTTACACCCAGGGTTATAATTGTCTTCAGTCCTTTCATCCGGCCGACCAGAGCAAGACCAAGGATGAAAACTGCAATCAGGTAATAGACTCCCCGATCCCGGGCCATGTCCTGAACATAAGCCTGCTCGAAAGAGCCTTCTTCACCCATGGTAACCACGATTACCTCCTGGCCCTCTTCCAGTAAAAAATCATAAACAGGGTCGCCCTCAAAAAAAGTATTAAGAATAACTATCTCTTCGCCGCGGTAAGCGCCGCTGGTCAGGCGGACCAGCAATTCCTGCTCTATAATACTGTAGTGATCGTGTTCTTCTTTCCTGGTTTCTTCAACCTCAAGCACCCTGCCCCGATAGAAATGCTCTTCGTATAGTGATTGATCATATGGATCCTCATACGGGTTTTCCTCGAACTGAGCTCCTGCAGGAAGGGCTAAAACGGCAACAATAAAGAGAATTATCAGCAACTGCTTCAAGATCGGGAATCCTCCTTGCATTTATAATCTGATTAGTACCCCACAAAAAGCTGTGTATAATAATGGCTCCCGTCACCTTTAACCTGGATACCGATACCAACATGAGTAAAGTTTCCATTTAAGATGTTCGCCCTGTGACCGGGAGAATTCATCAAAGAATTGTGCGCCTCCCTGACAATGCCGCTTGAATTCATAGCCAGGTTTTCACCCGCTGTTCGATAACCAACCCCGTAATGGCTTAAGAGATCACCCAGACCACCATAGCGTGGGGAGGTGTGGCTAAAGTAATTGTTTTCAATCATATCCCTGCTTTTAGCCCGGGCCGTACTGGTTAACTGACTGCAATAGGTTAATGCCGGAAGGCCTGCTTTTATTCTCGCTTCGTTGACATAGGAAAGCATCTGCTGTTCTTTCTGGCTGGTAGATGTCGAGCCGCCGGCAGATTGGGACTGAGCAGCCCTTGCCGCTTCCACTGCTGCTTCTTCTTCGGCCCGTTCTTTCCGCAGTTGCAGCCACTCTTCTTCTTTATCCGCAATAATTTTATTTTTATCGGGGCTTGCAATAAAAGAAGAAAAATCTATTGGCTCTTCTTCACCACTGCCAGTCCCGCTATCTTCCAGATCTTCGTCACCATCGGTTATAATGCCCACAAAATTAATATAACCCAGGTCTTCGAGATAAAGCATTACCGGAAAAGTCAGGATAACGGTAATAATTACACAAATTAATAAAAACCTTTTTACTGCCAATTAAAGCACCTACTTATCTGCTGATTAGATACACCTATTAAAACTTTCAACTTTTCATTAAATATATTATTTCACCATAACCGTATTGTAAACCTGCCCGGGATAATAAAGCAAATAAGAGTTGGCAACCAGGTCGAGACATAATCAATTACTCCTACCAATTAAAAAAGTGATCCCAGTTTATCGAAGATATGCTTACAGCTATAAACTACTCCTGTAATCGATAATCCTTCGATCCTCCCCCATCTTCATAATTTGCTCTTTTCCTATTCTACTCTATTTGCATCAGCAACATCGCAGGGCTGCTGCGTTTTCCTGCCATCAACTGTGCAAGAGGCGGTTTGCTTATGTTATGATAGGAAAACAGTAAAGAAATGATCTTATTCAGGAGGATTATCAATGACCGATTGTGTTTTTTGCCATAAGGAAAAACTTGCAGTTATCGCTGAAAACAAATTAGCCCTTGCCTTTTACGATGGTTGTCCTGTCAGCAAGGGCCATATCCTGGTTATTCCCAAACGTCATGTAGCTAACTATTTTGATGCTTCTTTTGAGGAACACAATGACGTGAGCAGGTTAATTTTTGAAGTTAAACAATATATTGATAAAAAGTACAACCCCGACGGTTACAACATCGGCGCTAATATCGGGCACTGCGCAGGCCAAACCGTTTTCCACTTTCATATTCATATTATCCCTCGTTACGAGGGGGATGTAGAAGACCCCCGGGGCGGAGTACGAAAAGTTATTCCCAGCCGCAATCACCATCTGAAGTGCAATAAGAAAGATCTTCACCAGCCTTAAGGGTATAATTAAGAGCCGTTAACAGGTAGGTGAAACCTGTCGGATAGCGTTCCAGGTTATCATTCTGGCCCTTGATCAACTTTGCTGCCTGTTTTGTAAAGCTCTCTTCCCCCAGCATACGTCCCATCTGTAATAGGTTCATCACCGCTACAGACAGGCCTGATGGGGTTGCTGCATCGTTAGCTTCTGCCTCAGGGGAATAACCCTCTGGGCCGTCATCATGTGTACTGTAACGAAGCATGCCGTTATCAGCCTTGAATAATTTTAGCATTTCACGGGTTAAACGTTCAGCTTCTTCAAAGTAACGCTGCTCGTTACCCGCCCTGTAAATTTCTATGTAACCCCAGGTAAGATTAGCGTAATCATCAAGAAATGCCGGGATAGCTGCCTCCCCGTCACGGTAGCGCCTCATCAACATCCCTTCCGAAGAAACCATATGCTCTGCCACAAAGTTAGCGGCACGTTCGGCCGCCGTCAAATATTCAGGCTCGTTTAATATTTTAG